>Ga0160495_100555_pt1 | contig 16412 bp, 15 predicted proteins | sample DID4MG_4_FD_108251 | JGI IMG/M metagenome (GOLD analysis project Ga0160495, IMG submission 108251) | Enriched soil microbial communities from UW Madison campus, WI, USA - DID2933_E24_FP4 MG | ecosystem: Environmental > Terrestrial > Soil > Unclassified | place: USA: Madison, Wisconsin | collected... | reverse complement strand
GTCCGCCGAGTACCGCGCCCGCCTCTTATGCTCGGGACACGTAGGTCAGGCAACGGAACAAAGATTTGGGCGCGGTGTTTCCCAGGCGGCGCCGATGAATGCGCCATAGCCCCCCTATAACTCTAGGATATCGAAGGACGCATCGTCATGGAAGGCTCATCCAGATTGCAGGATCCCAGAAAACTTCACCCGGCTCCGCCATTTCCGCAACAGCCGCAGGCGATGCCCGGTCTTGCCCGGAAGATGGACCCTGTTCCTGATCACGGCGAGGAAAGCTATCGAGGTTCAGGCAAGCTCGACGGTCGAAAGGCGCTGGTGACCGGCGGCGATTCCGGGATCGGCCGGGCGGCCGCTATCGCCTTCGCGCGCGAAGGCGCCGACGTGGCGATCTCGTATCTTTCGGAGGAAGAAGCCGACGCCCGCGAGGTCATTGCCCTGATCGAGGCCGAAGGCCGCACCGCAGTTTCGCTACCCGGCGACATTCAGAACGAGACGTGGTGCCGAGACCTGGTCGAGCGGGCAGTGTCCGGGCTCGGCGGTCTCGATATCCTGGTTATCAACGCCGGCAGGCAGCAATACCGTGAAACGATCGACGAGCTGTCGAGCGAGGATTTCGATCGCACCATGAAGACCAACCTCTATGCGCTGCACTGGATCGCGCAGGCTGCAGTCCCACATTTGCCTGCGGGTGCGTCGGTCATCACAACCGCGTCGATTCAGGCGTATCAGCCCTCACCGATCCTACTCGATTATGCCACGACGAAGGCTGGCATCGTCGCTTACACGAAGGCGCTCGCCAAGCAGCTCATCAAAAAGGGCATCCGCGCCAATGTCGTCGCGCCCGGCCCGGTGTGGACGGCGTTGCAGCCGAGCGGCGGTCAGCCCGATGAGAAGGTCGAGAACTTCGGCAAGGACAGCGACTTCGAACGACCGGGGCAACCAGTGGAGCTTGCGCCTGTCTACGTGCTTCTGGCGTCGGCGGAGGCGAGCTTCATCAATGGCGAGGTCTATGGTGTTACCGGTGGGAAGGGAGTCGCCTGAAGCGCTCACCGTGCTATTGCAGCTGGGAAAAGCGCACGATGACGCGCATTTCTATAGCGGGATCATGGACGAGATTGTTCGAGATGCATGTGGTGAATACAAGATTCATTGAGAAATCAGGGATGGCTTGGCTAACCTCGTGCTGATCAATCAGGGCCATCCGCTGTTTTCCAAATCCGCGAAAAAGGCCCGGCAATTCTCATTGCACACTGTCGCGCGTGTAAAACATGCGCGCCGAGGCCTCGATGATCGACCTGTGTTTGCGGGGATCGAAGGTCACGGTCGGGAAGGTTTCGAACAGATATTTCGCGAAACTTTCCTTTGCCTCATCTGAAGGATCGAACCAAGGCTGCGTGGTCAGTTCGTCGAAGATGTTCTTCAATGCATCGAGTTCAGCGGGCTCGAACGCGCCTTTGTGTGTGTTCCTGGTCGATTTGCAATGCCTTCTTGGGCAGATGAGCATTGTTCCGTCGCTCGGCGAAGCATTGCTGGCGCACTGCTCGAGCGCTGCGGCAGAAGCCCCGTCTGATCAGATCGCTCGAACGTCTTCCGCTTTCGACTTTCCGGTCTTGCGATCCTGACCGATGTCGTAGCTGACTTTCGTGCCATCTTTAAGAGGCCCACCAGACAGCACGGCCGAGACATGGACAAACACATCCTGGCCGCCATTGTCGGGCGTGATAAAGCCAAAGCCCTTGTCCTGATTGAAGAATTTAACGGTGCCCGTCGCCATTATGATCCTCTTGAACTCAGCGGCGTTCGTGCCGCCTGCAGAGCATATTCGTCACCCGGAATACCTGCAACCGGCCAGGTGGGACCTATCTTCAGGCAGCGGGAACAACAATCCGGCGCGGGGGGTTTCGACTCCAGTGCAAGGGTGTCCTGATAGGACGGATTGAGGTCGATCATGACGGCTGACAAGCTCTCAAACTACAAGAAGAAGCGAGACTTCAAGCAGACGCAGGAGCCAAGTGGTTCAACGGCTGTCAAACCGTCGAACCGGCTTCGCTTTGTCATCCAGAAACACGATGCGACGCGCCTGCACTACGATCTACGTCTTGAGCTCGACGGCGTGTTCAAGAGTTGGGCGGTAACCAAGGGGCCGTCGCTCGATCCGCATGACAAGCGTCTGGCGGTCGAAGTGGAGGACCACCCGCTCGACTACGGCGATTTCGAAGGCACGATCCCGAAAGGCCAATATGGTGGTGGCGCCGTCATGCTGTGGGACCGGGGCTATTGGGAGCCTGAGGGCAGCAAGACGCCGGAAGCCGCCTTGAAGAAGGGCGATTTCAAGTTCGTGCTCCACGGCAAGCGCCTGCATGGCAGCTTCGTTCTCGTGCGGATGCGCAACGATCGCGATGGCGGCAAGCGCACGAACTGGCTGCTGATCAAGCACCATGACGAGCATTCCGTTGAGGAAAACGGCGCCGCCATCCTCGAAGAGAACATGACCTCGGTGGCCTCGGGCCGAACCATGGACCAGATCGCCGCCGGCAAGGGGCGGAAGCCGAAGCCGTTCATGATGGTGAGCGGTGATCTCGAGGCCGACGCCGTCTGGGATAGCAAGCAGGGCCTTGCGGCCGATGAACGCAGAAAGAAAAGCCGCAAGGATGTGGCGTTATCGACCGCCGTCGATCTTCCGGACTTCATCCCGCCGCAGCTTTGCGAAACTTTGGAGCGGCCACCAGCCGGAGCGAACTGGTTGCATGAGATCAAGTTCGACGGCTACCGCATCCAGATGCGTGTCGCGGACGGCGCCGTGACGCTCAAGACGCGGAAGGGCTTGGACTGGACCGCCAAATATCCGGAGATCGCGAAAGCCGCTACCGAACTGCCGGATTGCATCATCGACGGCGAGATCTGCGCTCTCGACAACAACGGCGCTCCAGATTTCGCAGCGCTTCAGGCCGCATTGTCGGAAGGCTCGACAGGCAATCTGGTCTATTTCGCGTTCGACCTGCTGTTCGATGGTGTGGAGGATCTGCGGTCGAAGCCACTGACTGATCGGAAAACGCGGCTGCAGGAGCTGCTCGCCAACGCCACCGGCGATACACGCCTGCGTTATGTGGAGCATTTCGAAACCGGCGGCGACGCCGTGCTTCGATCGGCGTGCAAGCTCTCTCTTGAAGGCATCGTCTCGAAGCAGGCGGATGCATCATACCAATCCGGCCGCTCCGACACTTGGGCGAAGTCGAAATGCCGGGCCGGCCATGAGGTCGTCATCGGCGGCTATGCCAAGACGAACGGAAAGTTCCGTTCCCTTCTCGTCGGTGTGAACCGCGGCGACCACTTTGTCTACGTGGGGAGGGTTGGCACGGGCTATGGCGCGAAGAAGGTCGAGACGCTTCTACCGAAGCTGAAGGCGGTCGAAACCGCGAAGTCGCCGTTTACGGGGATCGGCGCGCCAAAGAAGGAAAAGGAAGTCTTCTGGCTGAAACCAGAGCTCGTCGCCGAGATCGAGTTCGCGGGCTGGACTGCGGATGGACAGGTCCGCCAGGCTGCGTTCAAGGGCCTGCGGGAAGACAAGCCGGCCGCGGAGGTGGAGGCGGAAAAACCGGCTTCGCCCGCAAAGACCGAAACGCCCGAACCCGCGCCAGGGGCGGCAACGAAACCCGCACGCCGCAAGGGCGCGAAGGCGGAGGTGACGGGCGTGCTCATCTCCAATCCGGACAAACCCTTATGGCCGGACGCTGGCGACGGTAAGCCTGTCACCAAGGAGGATCTAGCCCGTTATCACGAGGCGGTCGGCTCCTGGCTGATCGAGCACGTCAAGGGCCGCCCCTGTTCGATCATCCGCGCGCCTGACGGCATCGGCGGCGAGCAATTCTTTCAGCGCCATGCCATGCCGGGCACGTCCAACCTGTTGGAGCTGGTCAAGGTGTTCGGGGACAAGAAGCCATACCTCCAGGTCGACCGAGTCGAAGGCCTCGTCGCGATCGCCCAGATCGGCGGCATCGAGCTGCACCCGTGGAACTGTGAACCGGGAAAGCCCGAAGTCCCGGGCCGGCTGGTGTTCGATCTCGATCCCGGTCCCGACGTGCCCTTCTCCGCTGTGGTTGCGGCCGCGCGGGAGATGCGCGACCGGCTGGATGATCTCGGCCTCATCAGTTTCTGCAAGACCACGGGCGGCAAGGGACTGCATGTGGTGACACCGCTCGCCGTCAACACCCGTAAGCCGCTCTCCTGGGCGGAGGCGAAGGGTTTTGCCCATGACGTCTGCCAGGAGATGGCGCGCGACAATCCTGACCTCTATCTCATCAAGATGACCAAGAGCCTGCGGGAAGGCCGCATCTTCCTTGACTATCTGCGCAACGATCGCATGGCCACCGCCGTGGCGCCGCTGTCACCGCGCGCGCGGCCGGGCGCAACCGTGTCGATGCCGCTGACCTGGACACAGGTCAAATCCGATCTCGACCCGAAGCGGTTCACTGTGCGGACCGTGCCGGCGCTGCTGGCAAAGACGAGTGCATGGCAGGATTACTTCGATGGCGAGCGACCGCTTGAGCCCGCCATCAAGCGGCTTGCCAAGGTGACAAAGCAGGCCGCCTGAGTGTCAGATCGTCAAAGATCGTAGCGGCGATCAAGCTCTTGCAGGGCAGACTGCACGTCGTCGATCGAGACGGGTCCGGGAGTTCCCGGTATCTGACGAAGCGCTGGCTCCGAATCCACCGCGTAGAAGTCAGACGCCCAGGCCGCGAGGATCGTTCGCTTGTCCTGTGTGGACAGGGCGGGTGAATTCACGACATCGATGGGCCGCCGAAACTGGACATTCTTTGGCATTAGAACGGTGGGTCCCATCGCCATCGCGTCGTTGGCGACCCGCTTCAGCATGTTTTCCATCATCGGCGCACCTCAGCAGACGTGCGGATCCCGGTCGCGCCGCGATCGTGCCGCGGCGATGACGTCAGCGTCCGGCGCAAGTAGATCATGCTTTTCGGCGTAAGCGGCGAACAACCCGCGGGCGGTTTCCGCGTCAATCTCACCGCGCAGAGCAGCGCTGCAGGCGTTGAGGGCAATCGAATGCGCGGTGTCTCTCGATGATTCCGGCCATTCGACGAGGTGGCGGTAGGCGTCCGTGACCGAACGGAGCTCCGTCGGAAAGCCAAGGCCGACGAGAATGGACACAGGCTCCTTAAACATATCGGGTTTCATCACTCTCTCCTTCCCAACCCGGAATGTCGATGGGCGCCGTGACGACGGCGCCCCGTTTCGCTGGCGTTTCTTTTACGCGGCCTTCTGCCCTTCGATCTGCGCGAGGGCAGCCGGCGGTTCGAGGGCCGGCGCGCTTTCGATGGAGATCTTCCGCGGCTTCATCTCCTCCGGGATTTCGCGAACGAGATCGATCGACAGGAGACCATTGCTCAGATCCGCTCCGTTCACCCTGACATGATCGGCGAGTTCGAAGCGATGTTCGAAGGGCCGGGCGGTGATGCCGCGATGGAGATATCCTTCAGCAGGCGCTTCCTGCTTCTTGCCGGCTACCGTCAGAAGATTGGATTGGAACGTGATGTCGAGGTCATCCCGCGCAAAGCCCGCGACCGCGATCGAGATGCGGTAGCTGTCATCGCCGGATTTGACGATGTCATAGGGCGGCCAGTCGCTGATCGAGCGCGCGCGCTGTGCGTGTTCCAGAAGAGTGAAGAGCCGATCGAAGCCGACGCTGGATCGGAACAGCGGTGCATAGTCATAAGATGTTGCCATAGCCATATCCTCCTTGAAGCAACATGGATACGGAGCGCCGAAAGACGGCGCTTCCAGCAAGGTCAGCCCTGACTTCAGCGGCTGACGAAAATCGATTTGGTTTTCGAGGTTTTCGGGTTCAAGACCTGCGGGTGAAAAAATCGCTTTCTTTCACTCTTAACGGATCGCCCAGGTGTGAAAAGGTGACCGAACTCATCGAGCCGCGACCATCCTGGTCTCGAAGGATAACCCCTATTCAAGCGTCAGTGCAGCTTGAACTCTCCGTCGACGCGGCGCCATTCGTTCGGACCGATCAGACGCTGGTGCGTGTAGCGGACCGAATGCAGCGGCCCTTCGAGGTTGCTCTGCCAGAAATCCAGGAACCGGCGCATCTGCGGAAAGTCGGGGGCGAGGTCGTAATCCTGCCAGACATAGGTCTGCAGCACGGACTCGAAATCCGGGATGTGGTAGAGGATATGGGCGGTGGTGAGGCCATAGCCGTTAAGCTGGCGTTCCAGATCCGATGAAAACTGCATGCTTCATCTCCGTTTCAGAACAATCCGAGGATGATCGAATTTTTCGCGACCATCAACCGAAAATCCAACGCGGCATGGCGGTTTGTTGTTCCTTTACAGAGTGTTAGCAGCCGCGCGGCGCGAGTGCTGATTTTTTTGTTTTTCGCCTCTTGAAATCGAAAAACGCGCAAACCAGATCATTTGCCGCCGGACGCTTTGAAGAGGTCCGGCACCACGTTCCGGACTGGTCATCCGGTCCGGACGGTGGGGATCTCAAGCATCTTGTTTGTCCATGGAGGAAAACATGAAGTTCCGACCGCTGCATGATCGCATCGTCGTCCGCCGCCTCGAATCCGAGGAGAAGACCAAGGGCGGCATCATCATTCCCGACACCGCCAAGGAAAAGCCGCAGGAAGGCGAAGTCGTCGCCGTCGGCCCCGGCGCACGCAACGAGCAGGGCCAGGTGGTGGCGCTCGACGTCAAGGCCGGCGACCGCATTCTCTTCGGCAAGTGGTCCGGCACCGAGATCAAGATCGACGGCGAGGATTTCCTGATCATGAAGGAAACCGACGTCATGGGCGTGGTCGAAGCCCAGGCCGAACAGAAGCAGGCCGCCTGAGGCGGACGCTTTCAGTCATAACCAGCTGCCTAAGAAGGAGTGAACCATGGCTGCGAAAGAAGTCAAATTCAACACCGATGCCCGCGACAAGATGCTCCGCGGCGTCGACGTCCTTGCCAATGCGGTGAAGGTCACCCTCGGCCCTAAGGGCCGCAACGTCGTCATCGACAAGTCCTTCGGCGCGCCGCGCATCACCAAGGACGGCGTTTCCGTCGCCAAGGAAATCGAACTGGAAGACAAGTTCGAGAACATGGGCGCGCAGATGCTGCGCGAGGTCGCCTCCAAGACCAACGACATCGCCGGCGACGGCACCACGACGGCAACCGTGCTTGCCCAGGCGATCGTCAAGGAAGGCGCGAAGGCCGTAGCCTCCGGCATGAACCCGATGGACCTGAAGCGCGGCATCGACCTTGCCGTCGATGCCGTCGTCAAGGAATTGAAGGGCAACGCCCGCAAGATCTCCAACAATTCCGAGATCGCCCAGGTCGGCACGATCTCGGCCAATGGCGATCCCGAGATCGGCCGCTATCTCGCCGAGGCGATGGAAAAGGTCGGCAACGAGGGCGTCATCACGGTCGAGGAAGCCAAGACCGCCGAGACCGAGCTCGAAGTCGTCGAAGGCATGCAGTTCGATCGTGGTTATCTCTCGCCCTACTTCGTGACCAATGCCGACAAGATGCGGGTCGAGCTCGAGGATCCCTACATCCTCATTCACGAGAAGAAGCTCTCGAACCTCCAGTCCATGCTCCCGGTTCTCGAATCCGTCGTACAGTCCGGCAAGCCGCTCCTGATCATCGCCGAGGACGTCGAGGGCGAGGCGCTGGCGACGCTCGTCGTCAACAAGCTGCGCGGCGGCCTGAAGATCGCCGCCGTCAAGGCTCCGGGCTTCGGCGACCGCCGCAAGGCCATGCTGGAAGACATCGCCATCCTGACGGGCGGCACGGTCGTTTCCGAGGATCTTGGCGTCAAGCTGGAGAACGTCACGCTGAACATGCTGGGCCGTGCCAAGAAGGTGGCGATCGAGAAGGAGAACACCACCATCATCGATGGCGTCGGCTCCAAGGCCGAAATCGACGGCCGCGTCACCCAGATCCGCGCCCAGATCGAGGAAACCACCTCCGACTACGATCGCGAGAAGCTGCAGGAGCGCCTGGCCAAGCTCGCCGGCGGCGTCGCCGTCATCCGCGTCGGCGGCTCGACGGAAGTCGAGGTGAAGGAGAAGAAGGATCGTGTCGACGACGCCCTGCACGCGACCCGTGCTGCCGTCGAGGAAGGCATTCTTCCCGGTGGCGGGGTGGCCCTGCTGCGTGCCGTCAAGGCGCTTGACGCTCTGAAGACCGAAAACGGCGACCAGCGCGTCGGCATCGACATTGTGCGCCGCGCCATCGAGGCGCCGGTGCGCCAGATCGCCGAGAATGCCGGCGCCGAGGGCTCGATCGTCGTCGGCAAACTGCGCGAGAAGCCCGACTTCTCCTATGGCTGGAACGCGCAGACGGGCGAATATGGCGACCTCTATGCCCAGGGCGTGATCGACCCGGTCAAGGTCGTGCGTGCCGCCCTTCAGGATGCCGCCTCGGTTGCCGGCCTTCTGGTGACGACCGAAGCGATGATCGCCGAAAAGCCGAAGAAGGAAGCCGCTCCGGCTCTGCCCGCCGGCCCCGGCATGGACTTCTAAGCAATCGACGTTGGCCCGCCCCGACTTCCAGGGGCGGGCCATTTTGAAGAGCGGATAATTCAACAACGTGCCATCGCGAGAAGATGCACGTCGCAAGCGTGAATTGGTCCTGGTATCAATTCCTCTCTTATAGGGCAAAGGATCCGCCCTGTTCTTCGTCGTCGTTTGCCACGAGATCGACGCGTGTCACCTTGCTGAAGCCCCCAGGATGGCTACCGGATCGACTCCACCACCGGGCAGAATCTGGGCGCAGCCCTCGGTCTGGCACACAGGGGGATAGAGACTCGGATGTCCAGCGTGATGAGGCTGGTCGCTTCATTGAAGCAGAAGACGGCGATCGATTGCCGGACGTTCATGACGCCCGTTTTCCCTTGCTGCCGGCGGCAAGGCTCTTGCGCAACGCGTCCATGATATCGATGACGTTGCTGGGAGCCGTCGCGCCTTCGTCCTTGGCCTTGCCCTTTTTCGATGGCCGCAGCGCCTTCTTCTTCTTGGCGATGATGTCGAGCAGCGCATCCTGAACGGGGTCCGAGACCATATCGGGCGACCAGGCTTTTGTGTGCTGCTTGATGAACTTCTGGACCAGCGGAATGAGATCCCGATACGCCCCGTCGTCGATGACCTCGAAATACGACTCCTCGGGTCGGACCTCGTCGCCGAAGCGCAGCGTCCAGAGAACGATACCCTCAACCTGGTGGTCAGCGCCATCGTCCATTGGAACACCTTCTATCTCAGCCGGGCAAGGACCCATCTGCGACAGCAGGGCCGGAATATTCCCGACGCGTTGCTAAAACACGTCTCCCCGCTCAGTTGGGAGCACATAAATCTCACCGGCATTTATTCCTGGGACACAGAATAGCAGATGTACGAGGGCTTCAGGCCCTTGCGACTTCCCCGCAAAATCCTCCGGGCCGCATGATGTTCACCGTCCGTTCGACCTTAGCGTACGATTTTGCACTCTTCTTGTTCCGACCCCAAGATGCGAGGCAACTGGTCTTTGTCCGGCAACATTAGCCCACAGCCCTCATTCGCACGGGATCAGGCCGCGATAGCCTGATCTGGTTGCCAGACATGTGGCTGGTAGTTCATCAGAGTCTGACCGTCAGCACTTCGGCTTAGTTCGATGGTAATCAACCGATCATTCTGAAACGCCGGGCTTAATTCGAGCGCGAGGTAGTCGAACAGGGGCTTTTCGTGCACGGCCACGACGATCTGACGCTGTGTTTTGGATTTCGCCAACGTGCGCAGCAAAGCAGCAAACTGAGCGATATGCACCTCATCCATGCTTTGGACAGGATCATCGATCACGAGCCAAGGTAGATCCGGCGCTACAGACAAATGCAGAGCGAGGAAGAGCGTGAGGGCTGCTGTGTTCAGATTGCCGGCACTCAACATCGCGCGCGGATTGCCGCCTTTGCCACCCGACCGGTACCACGTCTCTAAGATTGCCTCGACCGGACCACCATTCGTCTCCGGTACGGCGAAGGCTGGAACAAAGGGCTCTTCGGGTGCCAATCGGACGAACAGGTCGCGCCAGACCCGGTTAAGTGAGCCATTAAAGACCTTTCGAACAATCGCCGTTCGTGCCTCTCCAGCGCGTTTGGCGAGTTCGCGTGCGTCATGAATTATGGCATCTGCACGCCCCTTAGCTGCATTCAGCACGTCGATACGGCGTTGCGCAGCTGCGATTGCGGACAATACGGTTTCCCGTGATGCTCTCAACCGGTTCGATTCGAGAGTATTGCCGGTCATTTCCCGCCGAAGGGTCTGGTTCGACGTGTATGCCTCTATGAGGCGCGACGCTTCAGCTGCGAAACGGGCCAACGCAGCCTCCACGGCTTCGGTAGTGGCGACCGGAGCAACAGTCAGTTCCGTTGCGAAACGGCTAAGGGAGTCACGTAGAACCGTCCCACTTTGATCTGCAGCTGCCAGATCGGAAAGCTCACGCGATGCTGCAGCTGAGGCAGCGAGGAGGCGCTGTCCCTCTGCGACGCTGCTTGCCATTTCTTCAAGCGCAAGATTGGCCTCTTGTAGGAGAGCTTGTCTCGTCCTCAGAGCATCGCGGCTTTGTGGGTCGAGCCGTTGGCCCCGAACCTCACCGAGCTGCCTCTCCGCACTTGCAGCGGCGGCCAGTGTTGTTGCTCGATCTTGATTCAACGCCTGCAATTGGCCTGCCGCAGCGGTTAGCTCCGCCACCGTGGCCGAGACGTGCGCATACAGAGGAGTTTTGGATGTCTCGCTGAAGTCCCGCCCGCAAACCGGGCAATCTTCAGAGTGAATGTGGGGTAGCACGCCACTCAACGCTTGCGCCAACACACCAGCTTCGGTTGCGAAGCCGGAAATTTGTTGTTCGAGCGCCAGGATTCTAGCCTTTGCACGAGTGATCTCGCCATCAAGATCAGTTTCACGGACCGAGGCTTGCGCATCGCTGGTGAGAACCCCCGTACAGCGAGTGAGTTCCTCCTTCACCGCCTCAATAGCTGCGGAATGAGAATATTGCGGTCCGCTGGAACTGATCGGCGGCAAGTCCGGGAAGAGGGGAGCAAGACGTTCAAGCACGCGGGTTAGCTCGCCGCCCTGGCCAGCTTGCCATTCCTGAACTGCCCTGTCAGCGGCTTCGCGTCGCGGCTCAGCTGCGACGCGTTCTCTGGACGCATCGGTGCTGGAAATCTGTTGCCATTGTCTCACCGCGACTTCGATTTCTCGCTTAATGCTCGTCAATCTGACAAGCTCTTGCTCCTCGAATTCGGGTGTGACCGGCAGTGTGTCGGACCTTGCGGGCTCGATAGCCGTCAGTCGCGACGAGCGCTCTTCATTTGCCTTAGAGAGCTCCTGCACACGAGCGTCGGTAGCTGCAAGTTCGCCACGCAGACGTATGATCTCCTGTTCAAACTGTGGGACGGCATCCCTTGTCTCGGCGTAACCTGGAACTCCAGATCGAAGCCGACGGACATCGCCTGCATCATGTAAGCCGTCAATGATAGCGTCGAGGTGATCGAGTCGGAGAAGATCTTTGACGAACCTGGTTAATGCAGAATCGGTCCGTTTGGGGGAATCCTGGTAGAGTTCCAACAGACGGCCCAGCGATGACTGCGCGAGAAAACAGCGCTCGCTGTAGAAGCGTGACAGATCGGTGTTGAGCATCGCGGCGCCCGAAATCCCGCTGGCGTCAACCGTAAAGGCTGCTTCGTTCACGTCCAGTCCATTCGTATGAATCTGAACGTTGGCGGACTTGGCGTCCTTGTGTACCAAGTGGCTCGCATAGTCCGGATCAACGCGTTCAAGCGACGCAACGGAGCCCGTCAACGCCAACTCGATGCCAGACAGCAGACTGGTCTTTCCAGCTCCGTTTTGCCCATGGACCAAGACGATCGGCGCATCGAGAGGGACCGAAATACTCCCCCTGATGCTGCGGAAATTGGTGAGCGTGATCGACTTCAACTGGGCGGGGCTCATTCGAAAATCCCTCCTGTGAGGTTAGAGCCTTTGTCAGCGTCTGGGCTATCGACCTCCGGAACGGTCAATGAGGCGTTGAGAAGTTCGTGCAAGCGTGCCTGCACCGCGTCAGATCCTTGTGCTCCCAGCGCCACCAAGTCGACGATGTTCTTTTCGAGGTCGCTCGAACGATTCACAATCGACTCCAAAGGTTCCGTGATGTCGTTACTCGGCTCCGGCAACGCCAACGGCAGGAGCACAGCCAACCAATTTTGCAGTAGAAGATTCTCTTCTTCGGCTCCGATGACACCGGTTGCCAGAACGCGGCAGACCTTGGTCATCGCATCAAGGACAGTACCCTTCGGCTTGGGTCCGACTAGTATGGTCGTCAAGGGGCGTTTCGAGCGTGCGACATCAAGCGCACGGGCAACTCCCTCGACTTTACGCAGAATTCGTACGTCAGTCTCGAATGCTGTGTCCGCGACAAGTATGAGATCTGGGGATGGGTTCTCTCCCACCAATGCTGCGGGAACCTCGAATGAAAGGCCGGCGATCGAGAGTGGCGATGGAAGCCGTCGATAGCCTGAACCAGTCAGAAGCCTTACGACGCTTTCTATTGGCGTAGAGGTGGTCATATCGCAGCCTCCTCGCGAAAATGTTGCACGAGGTCTCCAATACTGGTCGTAGCTTGCAGCAAGTCGTACATGCTGACTTCGCGCAAGCCCAAATGACCTGTACGTCCCGGCGAGCTTCGAGGTGACCGCGTCATGGTTGGCGGCTTCTCAGCGCTGTAAACGAGCACAGCATCCTCGTCGTCGACAATGTGCCCGTTCTGCTGCAGACGAATCGCCGCCCGCCCATGAGCTGCGAGGACCATCTTTGTGCTGGCAGTAGCTGTCGCGACGCGTACGACGCCGGCCGCCGGATCCGCCGGATCAACGCCTTCCAAGGTCCATACGCCGTTCTCGATACCCAGGCCAAGAACGCCGGCGATGACGGCGACTTCCGCCAGTCCGCTCGATGGGATGTTTTGGTCCCCGGCGATCTGATGCAGCGGCGTCGAAGTCAGCGGATTGTATCGCCGCGGCGCTGTTCCTGCCGAGCCGTCGCGAAACATGGTCATTATCCGCGAGGTCTGGTCAGCGAACGATTTCACGAACTCCAGCCGGGTGCCGTTATCCAGATTGGCGACGTGGTTCCGCAGCGAGACGATGCCTTGCTTTACCGCATTTTTCCCATCCGGATCCAAGGTCCCCTCGACCATATCGACCATGCCGCTCAGCTTGTCGCAAATCACTGATAGCAGCAGCGCCATCAGGAGCGGATTGGCATAGGATTTGACCAGAGACTGTTCGTTGATCTGATCACGCGTGGCCGCCGTGTAGGCCTGAGGATAAACGTTCCTGAGCAGCGCCTCCTGATCAGCTCCAACCTGATCACCGGAAAAAACGAAGCTCGGCCTGTCACCAGGCCACGGCCATCGCATCGTCGCCTCTGCACTGGCGAAAAATGCCTGGACATTCGAGTCCTGCGCTGACAAGCCCATCATCAATGTCGGCTTGGAGACTGCAATGTCTGTGAGGCGGCCAATGACAGCCTTGTTTTCGGGAGCCGCCGCCCAGCGATTAATCTGTGAGAAGCGAGCGACAAGAAACGGTCGATAGTGCGTTTCGTCAGCCACGGCGAGGATTGCACAGCCATGGAACTTGATCAGCTGGGCAGTCAGCTTGGGTTGGCGAAGGTCTTCGGACCTCACGCAGACCACAAGTTTAGGTACGCCGCCGGTGAGTTCGTTGATCGCTTTTTCTACGAGACCATCCCAGTTCGCCGTCGCGATATCTGAAGCCGCACCTTCCAGCACAAGCATCGCCATACAGAGGTGTTCGACGTCTGGATCGATCGCCGGATTCGCAAACGTGGCGGCCACCCCTACGCCTTCCCACAACAGATAATCTTCCGGCTGACCTGCAACAGTGATTTCAAGCAAACGGGCATAGTTATTGGCCAGCCGACCGACGATGGCGGCTTGGTCTGGCCAAGCCGAAAACTCGACCTCCGTATTCACTCGTCCCCATTCTTCGTCGGAGAGGCCGGCAAGCATCAGAGCCCGATTCAGCGCCGTTGCAAAGGCGCAGTTAGCGCCAGTGCGGTCAATTCTCTGTCGCAGGAACTCGATGACGCGTGGGATGATCTTCTTCAAGCCATCTACTTTTCCGAACGAGATACCCGAACCAAGCCAGAACGCGTAGCGATCCTCGGCCACTCCGGCCGCGACAGATCGGAAGGGGCCATCGAGGATATCGAGTGTTTGTCGAATAGAAATCTTGGATGCGCTCGGCGCAAGTGCCATGTGTAAGTCCAGTGGGAAAGAAAGATCGAAGCAGTTCGTCCAACCTTACTCGCGAAGTTAAAATAGATCATCACTTCTATCTCAACGTGTAGAAAAAAAGCGAGCTGGATTTGAGTTCGCCGGATCTCCCGGTGGCACGAAGGACGACGACTGCCCGTGCACGATGCGCCGCCATCGCACCAATACCGCTGGGTGAGCCGGCCCATTTCGTTGCATAGAATGGTGAAGGCCATTATTGGCAAAGTCGGCTTCGGCTGGCTTTGCCGACACCCGCAGGCAATTAAGCAGGTCAGTAAGACTGCTGGGTATGATCGCATTCTGGATACTGATTGCATCCCAGGAATCGGCCGTTTTTGTGGGCTTTTCTCTCGACCAGCTGACCTACACGACACGCAGGACATTGTTGCAAGGGGTCGCCCTCGATGGTCTCGAAATGCAGATTGTCGCCTGCAATTTCCGAGAGCTCGCGAATATATCTCGATGGCTCGCGGCTGTTTGTGAGCAGAAACACACCTCGGCTGGCGCGGGTCAGGGCGACATAGAAAAGGCGACGCTCTTCGGCAAACTCGAAGGTTTCTGGCCGCCGCATGACCAGATTGAGCAGCTCATCGTCCTCGATCCGGCTTGGCACCCCGTAATCGCCTTCGCTGACATCGAGGAGGATCGTGTAGTCGGCTTCGAGCCCCTTGGCGCGATGGAACGACAGACCCGAAACCTCGATATGCTCGAACTTTGGCGGCGTACCCCTGAACGGATCGAGCTGGTTGTAGCGCCACAGCACCATCACCTTGAGCTTTCCGCGTCCATCGCTCCGCCATTGCCCCGAAATCCCGTCAAGGAAAGTATCGAGACGTCGCAAAAGCTGGTGACACGACTTGCCGAAATCCGGCTTGCTCCCTTCACCACTGACCGGAATGACCCGGATCGATCGTGGTATGGCCGGTCGCGTCGAGCGCACCGATTTCTTCAGCTGAGCGGAGTTCCGCTGCACGAAGCTGGCGGCCGTCTCCGCGATCAGCTGATTGCAACGGTACGTCTGCTCCAGACGACCTTGCCAGCTTGCCCCGAAATTCGCCTCGAACTGTGTGAAGATGGTTATGTCCGAACCGGCAAAGCGATAGATCGACTGCCAATCGTCACCGACGGCAAAGATTTTGGTGAACGGCCTCTGGTGTTTCAGCGCCTTGATCAGGTTTGCGCGGGGTTCCGAGATATCCTGGAATTCATCGACAAGGATCAAGGAGTAGGGGCTCCGATACTTCCCCGTCTCAACGAGCCGTGTGGCGTTGGCGATCATCGAGTCGAAATCGATGCGTTTGGCTTGCTCCAGCTTCAGGGAATAGGCTTCCGTGATCTTCCAGATGACCTGCGCAAATTCTCGGGCGCGGGTCCGGTCATGGAGCGATTTAGCCCGCTCAAGCAGCATGTCGAGCGTCAGATGGCTGGCGCGGACATGCTTGATGCAGACCCCAATCAGCTTGTGATAATGCTTGATGACCACTGGCTCGAGAGCTTTGACGATTTCCGTGTAGCTTTTTTGTTCGAGCGGAATGCCTCGTTTCGTGATTTCTGCCTGTAGGGCTGTGAGCAGCCATCCATCGCGCGCTTGCGCCGATGTTGTCTGGAATACGTCTATCCCGGCCTTGCGGTAGGCCGCCAGCTTGTCTTCGGCATGGGTGACGTAGTTTTCGAAAGGGGAGGAACCGTCGGCATTGATCGCCAGATGCTCATGGATTGTGTTGCTGGCAGGGTAATGGAAGTCCGGATGGACGTGCCGGATCTCGCCGTTCTCTTCTTCGATCGCGATCTGGCGCTCATACTCGAACTCGACAGAGTTCAGCCAGAGCCAGTTCACGATCGTTTGTTCCTGAAGCGATTTCACATAGACGCCAGCTATCGTGCCTACAGTCGCATTGCCTTTTCGCCGACGTGCTGAAACGTAGCGGTCGTAGTCCGCCTTGGAATCGAACACCTCTGCCGGAATATCCGCCTTGGGATGAAAGACGAGGAGATTAACCCAGAGCCGGGCGAATTCCGGATCCGACCGCAGCAACTCGTCAATGATCTGTTCAATGACCTTCGCCTCGCCAGCAGGGT
>Ga0160495_100554_pt1 | contig 16427 bp, 14 predicted proteins | sample DID4MG_4_FD_108251 | JGI IMG/M metagenome (GOLD analysis project Ga0160495, IMG submission 108251) | Enriched soil microbial communities from UW Madison campus, WI, USA - DID2933_E24_FP4 MG | ecosystem: Environmental > Terrestrial > Soil > Unclassified | place: USA: Madison, Wisconsin | collected... | reverse complement strand
CCGAGCGATTAGGTGTCGGATCCATCCTGGTCGCCTCTTCTCTCATAGTAGTGTTTCTGGTGCTGGCAGCGCTTTACGAGAGCTGGGCTATTCCGCTTTCCGTCATGCTTGTCCTGCGGCTTGGTATCGTGGGCACAGTGCTCGCTGTTCATGTGCGCGGCCTCGAAAACGACGCCTTTTTCAAGATTGGCCCCTAATTGGCTTGTCGGATTGTCGGCCAAAAATGCGGTGCTGATCGTCGAGTTCGCACGCAAGCTGCATTCGGAGGGCAGAAGCCGACGCGAGGCGGCCATTGAGGCATCGCGCCTACGCCTGCGGCCAATCATGATGACGTCGCTCGCCTTCACATTGGGCATCGTGCCGCTTGTCATTGCCAAACGTCCGAGTTCGGAGACACAGAACGCGCTGGGGACAGGCCTCTTCGGCGGTATGATCACGGCCACTGTTCTGGTTGTCCTCTTCGTGCAGGTCTGCTTCGCGTCGATCATGCCATTTGCCGAGCGCAAAACATTGAATCAAGCTGCCGAGGCGGTCAGGCAGTGAGAAAGCGCTCGGACCACCCATGACAACAGGAAAATACTTATCCTGCAACTTCTCGAGCTCAGTTTTGGAGAAAACAAATGAGCGCATCATCGACAAGCGGTAACGTGACACTGGACATTGCGACGAAGGAGGATCTGCCGCGCTTCCGCAGGGATCTTCAGGATGCCTTCGCAGTGGCAGTCGTGGAAACCGTCGCATTGCTCGACAAGGGGCCAATTCCGTCCGACGAAGACGTGGCGTCCTCCTTCAACGCTCCGAACGCAATCGTTCACCGCATCCTCGAAGATGGTCAATGGGTCGGCGGCGCCGTGGTTTCGATCAATGCAGAAATCCACCGGAACTCGGTCGACTTTTTCTTTGTGCGTTTCAGTGAATTGGGCCGTGGCATCGGACGCAAGGCTTGGGCCGCTATCGAGGCGGCTTACCCTGATACAACGGTCTGGACAACGCACACCCCTTTCTTCGAGAAGCGCAACATCCACTTCTACGTCAACATCTGCGGCTTGCACATCGTGAAATACCATCACGCTGGTTACCCCGATCCAAACCGCCCGAATGAGCCTGACCTTCCGGGCGACGACGGGATGTTTGAATTCGAGAAGCGAATGCGCCCGGACGCCGGTTAGCAAGCCGAATCGCTTGCAAAAAGGATGCTCGCCGGCACTGTGAGCCTGTTAAATCGAGTGTAGCGATACGCGCTTCTCAAGCTCGGCCGCCTGCTCCTTCCGCTCGCTATAGCGGTCGGTGAGATAGGCAGAAGCGTCGCGCGTGAGGATAGTGAACTTCACTAGCTCCTCACAGACATCGACCACCCTGTCGTAATAGGATGATGGCTTCATTCGCCCATCGGCGTCGAACTCCTGGTAGGCTTTGGCGACAGAGGACTGGTTGGGAATGGTGATCATCCGCATCCAGCGGCCGAGAATACGCATCTGATTTACGGCATTGAAGGACTGGCTACCGCCGGAGACCGCCATGACGGCGAGCGTCTTGCCCTGTGTTGGCCGCACGGATCCGACCGAAAGCGGGATCCAGTCGATCTGGGATTTCATGATGCCTGTCATCGCGCCATGGCGTTCAGGGCTCACCCAGACCTGCCCCTCCGACCATTGCGAGAGCTCACGCAACTCCTGGACCTTCGGATCGCTCACCGGCGCTTCATCTGGCAACGGCAGGCCTTTCGGGTCGAACATACGAATTTCGCATCCGAGCCGCTCGAGCAGCCGGCGAACCTCGAACGCGAGCAGGCGGCTATAGGAGACCTCGCGAAGCGAGCCGTAGAGGATCAGGATACGTGGCTTATGCGTCGAAACTGTTGGGCGCAGAGCATCGACATCGGTCGAATGCAGATGTTCTTCCTGCAATGCTGGGAGGGTATCAGGCAATGCGCTGTCCTTCCTGATCGAGGATCTGTTCACCGTCCTCCTTGAAGAACGACCCTTTAAAGCTGCTTGGCAGAATGTCCAGGGCGACCTCGGACGGGCGGGCGAGCCGGGTGCCGAGCGGAGTTACGACAAAGGGGCGATTAATGAGGATCGGTGTTTCGATCATCGCGTCAAGTAACTGGCTGTCGGTCAGGTCAGGGTTGTCCAGACCGAGTTCGGCATAGGGCGTACCTTTCTGGCGAACGGCTTCCCGGACCGTGAGCCCGGCATCCGCGATCATCGTCGCAAGCTGATCGCGTGTCGGCGGGTTCTTCAAATACTCGACGACAGCAGGCTCGATCCCGGCAGCGCGGATGAGTGCCAGCGTGTTTCGCGACGTTCCGCAGGAAGGATTGTGGTAGATGGTGACATCCATGGTCAGCGCCTTTGGATGATAGCGTTTCGGGAAACGGCGGGAGCGGCCTCATACCAATCCTTCGAGCGGTTCACGATCCACACGACCGAAAGCATCACCGGCACCTCGATGAGCACGCCGACGACGGTGGCGAGTGCTGCGCCAGACTGGAAGCCAAACAAGCTGATGGCAGCGGCAACCGCAAGCTCGAAGAAGTTGCTGGCGCCAATCAGGGCCGAAGGGCCGGCAATGCAATGCCGTTCGCCGGTCATACGATTGAGCAGATACGCTAACCCGGAGTTCAGGTAGACCTGGATCAGGATCGGTACGGCGAGCAGGCCGATGACAGCAGGCTGAGCAATGATCTGCTCACCCTGAAAGGCGAAGAGCAGAACCAGAGTCGCAAGAAGCGACACCAGTGAGATCGGCTGCAATTTTGCCAGCAAGCCATCCAGCGCCCGCGTTGTACCGTCAGCCGTGAGAAAGAGGCGGATGATCTGGGCGATAATGACTGGCACGACGATATACAGGGCGACGGAGAGGACGAGCGTGTCCCACGGCACGGTAATGGCCGAAAGGCCGAGCAGGAGGCCGACAATCGGAGCGAATGCGACGACCATGATGCCATCATTCAGTGCAACTTGCGACAGCGTGAACAACGGCTCCCCGCGTATCAGGTTGCTCCAGACGAACACCATAGCCGTGCAGGGAGCTGCGGCGAGAATAATCAGCCCGGCGATGTAGGAGTCTATCTGGTCGGCTGGCAGGTAGGGGCGGAACAGCCAGCCGATGAACAGCCAGCCGAGCAGCGCCATCGAGAATGGCTTGACGGCCCAGTTTATGAACAAGGTCACGCCGATGCCGCGCCAGTAGGTGCTGACCTGCGCCAGAGATCGAAAGTCGATCTTGAGCAGCATCGGAATGATCATCAGCCATATTAGGAGGGCAACAGGAATGTTCACCTTGGCGACCTCGGCTGCGCCGATAATCTGAAAAAAGCCAGGCATGAGATGGCCGAGGGCGACACCGGCTATGATGCACAGAAACACCCAGATCGTCAGAAAACGCTCGAACGTGGACATCAGACGGATTTTCCTTGCGGCGAAGTCGAACCTCCGATGAACGCCAGTGGCAAGTTGACGGGAGCTGCGATCCGGTTCTCGAGGTCTCGCGCAGCCTGAGCGACGGTGCGCCGGACCTCGATCTCCGAAGTTGGACGACGCGCGTCCGTCAAGGCTGCCGTGAGGCCGGCGTCGTTGACCTCAATTTGGTCCAACCTGAAGGCACTCATGACAAATTCGCCTCCGGCACGCAGCAGGGCGTCAACTCGGCGATGAGCGGAGCGCAAAGCTCCGTCGATCCGCCACAGCAATCCTTCAGAAGAAACAGGCTCAATTCCCTCAGGCCGTTGAGGTCTGCTCGATAGATGATCGACCGGCTCTGTCGTTCGCTCGTTATCAAGCCTGCCCGCGAGAGCGTTGCGAGATGCGCCGACATGGTATTTTGCGGCACCTCGATCAGGCGGGCAAGTTCACCCGCTGCGATGCCATTGGGTTCGTGCCGAACGAGAAGCCGAAAGGTCTCCAGGCGCGTGGTCTGGGCCAAGGCGCCTAGCGCCGCTATCGCAGATGTAGTATCCATAAATCCAGAATAATGGAAATATATAGGTTGTCAACAAGATGTAGACTATGGTCTTTCGACGTCACCTCACCTCCGGTTTGCCGTCGGCGGCCGGCCGGCTGATGCTTTGAAGCCACTGATTCAATGGGCAACACGGCGCATCTCTCATCGATTTCGATCCAGGTCATTCAGGTTAATGCGCCTGAACGGCATACTGCATTAAGCGCCGAAGCCGGGCGCGCGTTATTGATCCGCGTCAAATCCTGGAAGTGCCGCACTTGATCTTCCGCAAGGCGGGCGTGCTTGTTTTTAGCTTATGCATGGCAGAGACCTTCATCCGGCATCATGCCAAGGGAGACGACGACGTGCCCCAAATAAGCGGAAGGATCTGGCACAAGCATTCAAGCATGATTCTCGTCGGGATCGCGTCAGGTGGATTGCTCGTCGGCCTGGTTCTGTCATGGCGGGGTTTCGACCATGCCGGTCTTGTCTGGACGGCTGCGACACTTGCTGTCCTTGTCAGCTTGCTCGTTCAGATTTTCGGCGCGTTGCGCAGGGGCGATGTCGGGCTCGATATCGTCGCGGCCCTGTCTATGTCCGCGGCGATTGCGTTCGGCGAGCCGCTTGCCGGAAACGTCGTCGGTCTGATGTATGCCGGCGGACAACTTCTGGAGGCCTTTGCCGAGGGACGCGCACGCCGGGAGATGACGGCCCTGATGGGGCGCGTCTCGCATTCCGCCATGCGTTACACCGCATCGGGGCTGGAGGAGATCGCGATCTCGCAGATAGGGCCAGGCGACCGCCTCCTCATCCGGCAAGGCGAAGTCATACCCGTCGACGGGGTCGTCTCCGGTGAGGCGGCCACGCTTGACATGGCGGCTTTGACGGGGGAGCCGTTGCCCCAGCGGGTTACACAAGGAGCCGAGGCGCTCAGCGGCGCCACGTGCGTCGGCGCGCCCTTCGACCTCGTGGCAAGCCGCATCGCTGCCGAGAGTACCTACGCCCGCATTGTACATCTTGTCGAGGCGGCACAGGCCAGTCGGGCGCCAATGGTCCGCCTCGCGGACCGTTTTGCCATGGGCTTTCTTCTCCTGACGATCGCCATGGCCAGTGGTGCCTGGTATCTAACGGGCGATCCAATCCGGGCGCTTGCCGTTCTGGTCGTAGCGACACCCTGTCCGCTTATCCTTGCGGTGCCGGTCGCCATCATTTCTGGCATGTCACGCGCCGCAAAGAACGGTGTTCTCGTGAAAAACGGCGGCATGCTGGAAACACTGGCACGGGTGCAAACGGCGATCCTCGACAAGACGGGTACACTGACTCACGGGCAGGCGGACGTCATAGATATCAGGACCACGTCAGGCTTTTCGGCAGACGATGTTCTGACGGCCGCCGCGGGTCTTGACCAAGCGTCCGGCCATGTCGTTGCGGCGGCGTTGGTTCGAGCCGCGATCGACAGGGGACTCCGTCTCTCCAAACCCGAGGCGGTAAAGGAAACGCCCGGAACCGGGATAGAGGGACGGGTGGACGCGAAGACGGTGGTCGTTGGCGGAAGCAGTTTCGTACGGCGGATATCGGGTTGCGATGATCCTCGATCCCTGGCGACGCCGGCTACGCTAACCTCGCTGACAGTGGCCGTGGCGATTGACGGAAAGCTGGCCGGCATAATCGTCCTGCGCGATCAGATTCGCGCCGACGCACGATCCATGCTCGATGCCCTGCGTGAGGCGGGCATCCGCAAGATCGTGCTCGCATCGGGCGACCGCGCGGAAATCGCGCGCGCTGTCGGGGCGGAGCTGGGCATGGACGCCGTGCTGGGAGAGCTGACGCCGGAAGGCAAGGTGGCGGCCGTCAGGGCGGAAGCGCGCAATGGCACGGTGATGATGGTGGGCGATGGCGTCAACGACGCACCCGCGCTCGCCGCCGCTGACATCGGTGTTGCCATGGGTGCACGCGGCACGGCTTCCTCATCCGAAGCTGCCGGGGTCGTGCTTCTGGTGGACGAGCTTGGTCCTCTCGCGAAGGCCATCGCAATCGCGCGGCGTAGTCGCCGGATCGCGTTGCAAAGCGTATCGGCAGGCTTGGCGCTCTCCATCGCCGCGATGGTTGCGGCGGCGTTCGGATATCTGCAGCCCGTCGAAGGTGCATTCCTGCAGGAGGTGATCGACGTAGCCGTGATCCTCAATGCGCTCAGAGCACTCAGGTAAACCGTCGTATCCCGCGGGGCGGGCCTGACCTAGGCGGTGGCTTCGCGTCCGCTCGTCTCGATGATCGCCAGATCGAAGAACACGTGCGGGGAAACCGCAACGGTCGCCAAGGGCTTTGGCTTGAGTGCGCCAGGCTCCCACCAGTCTACGTCATCGGACAGAAGTGACCACGCCTTAAGGCACTCACTGTCCCGCTCGGCGGTATTTTGAAGCTCATGGAATACGACGTCCAGCACCACGCTCTTCCATCGATGCTTGCCTTCCAGCGCTTCGACCAGCACGCAGGCGCGGGGGTTGGCACGGAGAAAATCAAGCTTCTTGCCCGGCATCGAAAACGCATAGAGATGGATGCCTGAATGCGCATAATGAATCGGGATGACGTAAGGGACGTTATCCTTCGCGCAGGCCAGTCGCGCCAGATGGTACTTCGCAACCATCGCGATGCATTCGCTGTGCGTCATCTCTCGGATTCTCATTGCAGGCCCTCCATCGATTGATGCTCGTTCACCACGAGCGATTAGGGGACGCTCGGCAAAAGTCAGGGCACACGTTCCCCGACATCGCCGTTGAAATCTGCATGATAAACTCGCGGGATTTTCCACCCGAATGGCTGGTCGCGCATTGACACAGCGCAAGGCCGGCCTGCTCCGACAGGATTACATTCATCGGGACGGTCGCCGTTTTTTGCCCGCCGCTAGCTGGTCTCCAGCATCGCGACCGCTTCTTCGGCGATCACCTGCTCTTCGTCCGTGGCGATGACAAAGGCGGCGATGCGGCTTGCGGGATCGCTAATGAGGGTGGTGTTTGCGGCGTTTGCGGCGTGATCAAGACAAAGACCAAGCCAGCCGAGCCGATCGCACACGCCGGCTCGGATTTTCGGCTGGTTTTCACCGACGCCGGCTGTGAAGACCAGGGTGTCGAGACCGCCAAGCGTGGCGGCCAGCCGGGCGATCTCTCCAGCGACGCGGAAGGTGAAAAGGTCGATCGCCTCTTTTGCCGCCAAGGCATCGCTTTCCAGCAGGTCGCGGCTATCAGCGCTGATGCCGGAAACGCCGAGGAGCCCGCACTTGTGATAGAGGAAATCTTCCAGCGCCGCTGGCGTTTGTTGCTCGCGCATCAGCAGATGCAGCAGCACGCCCGGGTCGATCGTGCCGCACCGCGTCGCCATCGGAATGCCGTCGAGCGTTGAAAACCCCATGCTTGTGTCGCGACTTCGACCATCAAGCAGACCGCACAGGCTCGCGCCACTGCCGAGATGTGCAACCACCACTCTGCCGCCGGCATTTCCCGGCGCGACGCGGGCCAACTCGCCGGCGATGAACTTGTATGACAGGCCATGAAATCCATAGCGCTTGATGCCACTGTCATATAGCGCACGCGGAATGGCGAAGCGGCGCACGAGCGTATCGTTCGTGCGATGGAAGGCGGTATCAAAGGAGGCCGTTTGCGGCAGGCCTGGCCGAACGCGTTCAACGGCGTGGATCAGGCGCAGGCTCTGTGGCTGATGGAGCGGGGCGAGCACCGTCAACGCCTCGATGGCCGCGATACTGTCCGCATCGAGACGAACAGCGCCGTCAAAGCGGTCGCCGCCATGCACGACGCGGTGACCGGCCGCTGCGACCTCGCCGATATCGAAATGGCGGCTGAAGGTTGCGAAGGTCTCGGCAAGGATGCCGCTCAAATCCGCCTGCGGCTGGGAATCCAATGTGAAATGGAGACTGGTTTCACCCGCGTCCACGTGTAACGTCAGGGGTGTATGGCGGAAGTCGATCACGCCGCGGGCGATCCGGGCGGGGCCATCGGAGCCAAGCGCGAACAGCCCGATCTTCACCGTGGAGGAGCCCGCATTGAAGGTCAGAAGCGTCTTCCTGCTCATGCGCGCAATACCTCCGCCACGTGCGGTGCAGCGACTATCTTGGCGAGGGCGGCCGATGCAATGCGGGCAGAGAGCGGATCGGCGCGGCTGGTCAGGACAATAGGCACTCGTGCGCCGAGCACCAGGCCAGCCGCCGTCGCACCGGCGAAATAGATGAGCTGCTTGGCCAGCATGTTTCCGGCCTCGAGATCCGGCACCAGAAGGATGTCTGCCTGTCCCGCGACGGGCGAAACTATGCCCTTGGTGCGCGCGGCATCCATGCTGATGGCATTGTCGAAGGCGAGCGGGCCGTCTACGCACGCACCGGTGATCTGCCCACGCGCCGCCATGACGGTCAGCGCTGCGGCATCGAGCGTCGATGGCATTTTTGGGTTCACGGTCTCCACCGCCGCAAGCACCGCCACCCTTGGCTCCTCCATGCCCAGCCGGTGCAGCAGATCGACAGCGTTCTGACAGATGTCACGCTTGTGCTCCAGCGTCGGCTGGATGTTGATGGCGGCGTCGGTGACGATGAGAGGCTTGCCATAGGCCGGAATGTCCATCGCGTAGACGTGGCTGATGCGCCTTTCGGTTCGCAGACCCGAGCCCGGCGCCACGACGGCGCTCAGCAACTCGTCCGTGTGAAGGCTGCCCTTGACCAGAACGGAAACGCTGCCGGAAACGGCAATTTCAACGGCGCGCTCGGCCGCGGCATGGCTGTGCGCGACCGAAATGATCTCCACGCCTTCGAGAGAGACCTGCGCCGCCTCCGCGGCAGCAAGAATTTTCGCCTCCGGCCCGATCAGGACCGGCTCCAACAGACCGGCGTCGCGCGCTTCCAGCGCGCCGGTGATGGCCGCGGCCGAGCAGGGGTGCACGATCGCGGCGCGCAATGGCGGAAGGTCCCGCGCCCGCTTCACGAGGGCTTCGTAGCGGTCGTGCCGTCTCAACGATATGTCGGGCAGCTGCGTGCGCGGCCATTCGATCCTGTGCTCGGGCGCAATGACCTTTGCGGTTCCCTTCAGCACGATCTCGCCCTGGAGATTGGTGCAGATGGTATCGAGCAGGACAATGCGCTTCTGCGGCTGCTTCTCCTTCACTGTGACGGTTGCGGTGACCGTATCGCCAGGCATGACGGGTTTGAGGAACTGCAGGTCCTGACCGAGATAGATTGTGCCTGGCCCCGGAAGACGCGTGCCGAGCACGGCGGAGATGAGGGCAGCCGTCCACATGCCATGTGCAACGATGTGTCCGAACAGGCCGGTCTTTGCGAAGGCGGCATCCAGATGGGCCGGATTGTGATCGCCGGAGACAGCGGCAAAAAGCTCGATGTCGTCGCGTCCAACAAGATGGACGATGGATGCGGTGTCGCCCGGCTGAAGTTCGTCGAAAGTCCGGTTGCGAAGGAAGTCGTCCATCGGCTGTTCACCTGTGCAAAATATCGCGGGTCGTATTCTTCAGAGCGTTTGCGTGGTCTTGTATCTGCAAGGTAACCGCTTTTTGCATCAAGTCCCATGGCCGGATGGCTCATTGTCGGGCACCTTAGAGAGCGCGTCGCTGGCTCCCCTTGACGCAGATCAAGTTTAAGCGCGCGAAATCGCCTAGCATGCATCACTATCGACGCTCGCGGCGTTGGCAGCCGTCGGTCGCTTGCGGTTTTATTGCCGCAATCGATATCCGCGCAGCCGGGTCAAGCCGGGCGAGCATACGTTGACATCCCAAACACGTGACTTGGAGAAATGCCATGGCGAACGATCCGAACACCGAGGACTTGGCGCTGCTCGATCGCTATTGGCGCGCAGCCAACTATTTGTCCGTCGGGCAGATCTATTTGATGGACAATCCTCTGCTGCGAGAACCTTTGAAGGCTGAGCACGTGAAGCCCCGACTTCTTGGCCATTGGGGCACGACACCCGGGCTCAATTTCATCTATGCCCATCTCAACCGGATCATCCGGGCAAGGGATGCCGAGATTCTCTATATCTGCGGCCCCGGCCATGGCGGTCCGGGCATGGTGGCCAACACCTATCTCGAGGGCACGTATTCCGAGATCTATCCCGAGATCGGTGAAGACGAGGCAGGGCTGAAAAAGCTTTTCCGCCAATTCTCATTTCCTGGCGGCATTCCAAGCCATGCAGCTCCCGAAACGCCCGGATCGATCCATGAGGGCGGGGAACTCGGCTACGCACTTGTGCACGCCTATGGCGCAGCGTTCGACAATCCCGGTCTTGTTGTCGCCTGCGTGGTGGGCGATGGCGAAGCCGAGACGGGGCCGCTCGCCGCCGCCTGGCATTCCAACAAGTTCCTCAGCCCGGTCTGTGACGGCACGGTGCTGCCGATCCTGCATCTCAATGGCTACAAGATCGCCAATCCGACCGTACTGGCGCGCCTGCCGGACGAGGAACTTGCCCATCTCTTCACGGGTTACGGCTACAACCCGATCTTCGTGGAGGGCCAAGAGCCGCAGGCTATGCACCGCGACATGGCTGCCGCTCTCGACACCGCCTTCGACCGCATCGCAGCTATTCGCGCGGCGGCCAAGGCGGACCCGGCCCGCCGACCGCGCTGGCCGATGATCGTGCTGCGCAGTCCAAAGGGCTGGACGGGACCGAAGGAGGTGGACGGCAAGATGGTCGAGGGCCATTGGCGTTCGCATCAGGTGCCCGTTTCGGAATGCCGCTCGAATGCCGGCCATCGCGATATTCTCGAAGCCTGGATGCGCAGCTACGAGCCGGACGACCTCTTTGATGCAAGTGGTCGCCTCAAGCCGGACCTGCGCGCGCTCGCACCTAAGGGTGAGCGCCGCATGGGCGCCACTCGTCACGCCAATGGCGGCGCTTTGCGCAAAGAACTGCGCACCCCTGATATCAACGACTATGCGGTCGCCGTCGACGATCCGGGGTCCATGAACGCGCAGGCGACGAAGGTTCTTGGTGACTACCTGCGCGATGTTATCCGGCTGAATGCGGCGGAGAACAATTTTCGCGTCTTCGGCCCGGACGAAACGGCGTCGAACCGGCTCGGCAGCGTCTTCGAGGCGACGGATCGCGTTTGGATGGCTGAGACGCTCTCGACCGACGATCATCTGGCGCCTCAGGGCCGCGTGATGGAAGTACTGAGCGAGCATCTCTGCCAAGGCTGGCTGGAAGGCTATCTGCTGACCGGCCGCCATGGCTTCTTCTCCTGCTATGAAGCCTTCATTCACATCGTGGATTCGATGTTCAACCAGCATGCAAAGTGGCTGAAGGTGGCGCGCGAACTGCCCTGGCGAAAGCCGGTCTCCTCGCTCAACTACCTGCTCACCTCCCATGTCTGGCGCCAGGATCATAACGGCTTCTCACACCAGGATCCGGGCTTCGTCGATCTCGTCGCCAACAAGGGCGCCGATATTGTGCGCGTTTATCTGCCGCCGGATGCCAACACGCTGCTTTGGGTCGGCGATCATTGCCTGAAGACATGGAACCGCATCAACGTCATCGTCGCCGGAAAGCAGCCGGCGCCCCAATGGCTGACGATGGCGGAGGCGGTACACCACTGTGAGGCCGGGATTGGCATATGGGACTGGGCGGGCACGGAAGAGGGGCTGAGCCCCGATATCGTGATGGCTTGCGCAGGCGACGTGCCGACAATGGAGACGCTTGCCGCCGTCGCTCTCCTGCGCGCGGCGCTGCCGCATTTGCGTGTCCGCGTCGTCAATGTGGTGGACCTGATGGCGCTGCAATCGCCGCATCACCATCCGCATGGGCTTCCCGATGCGGATTTCGACCGGATCTTCACGCGCGACCGGCCGGTGGTCTTCGCCTATCACGGCTATCCCTATCTCATCCACCGCCTGGTCTACAAACGCACCAACCATCCGAACTTCCACGTGCTTGGCTTCATCGAGAAAGGTACGACGACGACGCCCTTCGACATGGCGGTAATGAACGAGCTCGATCGATATCACCTCGCCATCGAGGCCATCGAGCGTTTGCCGGTTCCAGGTGAAAGGTCGGTGGCTATCGTCGACGCGCTGAAGGGCAAGCTTGCCGAGCATCACGCCTATGTGCGCGAATTCGGGGAGGACATGCCCGAGATCCAGAATTGGCGATGGCCTTATCCACGGAAGTAGGATCGTAGGCAGGCAGGCCTTTTAGAAGGCCGCAACCATTCTGCGAAAGTAGATTGCTCAAGAGACCGCGCCTTCGTAAGTCGGCATTCTCCTAAGTTGGCGTGGACCCGGCGCCCTCGGGGTCTGGAGTGCTCCCCATTTCGCCGGACAGATCAGCTATTAAGACAATGCTTTGATGAACTCCCTTGGGGAAGCCATTTTCAGCGCTGAGTGTGGATGGACTTCGTTGTAATCCTCGATCCATCAGTCGATTTTCCGGAGAGCTGTGTCGGCATCCGGAATAGGTGAGATGCGTATGTAGTCGCGTTTCAGAGTTTTGACGAAGGCTTCAGACATGCCGTTCGACCGTGGGCTGGCTACCGGCGTGAAGCATGGGATCAGGTTGAGGGCTTGAGCAAACAGCCTGGTCTCTCGCGCGGTATAGGCGCTGCCGCTATCAGACAGGTGTTCGATGGCATGCGGGGCGCTTGTTGTGCCGAAGCGCTTTTCGATGGCCTCCAACATCATATCTCGAATGTCGGAGCCGGATATCCCGGCATTGGCGACGGCTGCCCATGAGATGATTTCCCGGTCGAACGCATCGATGATGAACGCGAGACGGACCACCTCGCCATTCCAGCATGTGAACTCAAGGCCGTCTGAGCACCAGCGAAGGTTAGACCGTATCACCATGACCTTGCCATTGTGGAACCGGCCTATTCGCACCGCCGTGTGTTTCTCAAGGGTCATGACATGATTGGCCATGATGCGGTGAACCCGCTTACGATTGACAACGGGTAGATCGGCGGCCGCCGCTGTCTGTTGAGAAGGGCAGCGATCCGGCGATAGCCATATATCGGTCGAGCATCGACAAGCCTGCGAATGGCAGGCAGCACCTCGGCATCGTCCGCTTTGAGGTATGAGCCACGCGGCTTGGACTTGCCTTTGAGACGCTCGGCGAGATTGGACCGTGACACACCCAGGACATCTGCCACCGTCTTCATCGGGAACCGTCCTTCGGCAACAAGATCGGCCGAGATATCGGTTTTTTGACTGGGCTTTGGAAAGGGCTTCGCGGAGAATCTCGTTCTCCAACGTCTTGCGCCCGAGGATGTGCTCAAGCTCGCGCACGCGATCTTCCAGCTTCTTCACCTCGGAACTGCCGATAACTGGCTCGTCGGAATCCACGGCCACCGCACCTCCCTCGCTAAGGAGCCTACGCCAGCGATACAAGAGGTTTGCCGCAACTCCATGTCGCCGGGCCGCAGAGGAAACGGTCTCCCCGGCGGCATAGCTTTCCTCGATGATCTGCAGTTTGCGTTCCGTTGTCCAGCGTCGCCGCCGGACGTCACCGATCATCAGATCAACCTGTCGAAACTCGTTAGACATAAGCCTATCCTCAAGCCTGTGCTTGAGCCTTCATGCTTATGCTGAGTGTCCGGTCGAAAGTGGGGGCAGTTCAGGGTCTTTTTGGGCAACGGACACTATCGCTTGCCCGCGCCGGGTCACGGGCGATCTGGGATGGATATGATTGTGTGCGCGTCGCTGGCAACGCACTGTAACGCACAGTGAAGTTTTTCACTTTCTCACATACCAGATACGGGAAATTCAAAATGGCATTCATTCAAAATAATTTATTTGAACTTTCGCATCTTAAACCATGCAAAGGTTAGATTTTTACAGCCCTCAAACTACACAAGATACGGAGTCGACGATCCATACATGAGTGGGTCAGGCGTATGAGGGTGTGACTAGGCATGGAGTAAGGGCTCTAGTGACAGCGATGATTCCGAGCTCGGCACGTCGCCCCGCTTGGCGTTGGCCGTCTGGTTCAGCTCGCAAAGCGATCTCTGCGAAGATGCGATCGATCTCCTCGTCTGCGATTTCCATCTCCCGCCAGTCCCGCTTTCGTCGCAGCGCGTGCGAAGCGCTCGGCAGATTTTACTATCAGCGTTTTTCTCCGCTCTCGCAGCTTCTCGATCTGAGCGTCGATGTCCGTGATTGATAGTTTGGCAGCCATGGTTTGTCCTCCTCATGGAAGGTGGTTTTGTTGATGTGATTTATACTATCTGGAAAACGATAGTAAAAAGCGCTACCCTATGCAAGTCCACAACACGTCGTTCCCGCACAGCCGGCTTGGGCCGCTTCCCCGAAACGCGGCATCAGAGATCGAGTTGAGGGCGCAATATACGTCGCTGGGGCGACGTGCCTGGGAGGTGAGGAGACGGCAGTGGCGATCATGTTCGTCAGAGCGCAGGTGATCAGCAGGGGAGCGGGACGCAGCGTCGTCTCGGCCGCCGCCTATCGTCACCGCGCCCGGATGATCGACGAGCAGGTCGGCACGACGTTCAGCTATCGCGGTGGTGCTGGCGAATTGAAACATGAAGAGCTGGCGCTGCCCGAGCAGATCCCAGCCTGGCTGCAGACTGCCATCGAGGGAAAGACCGTCGCCGCAGCTAGCGAGGCGCTGTGGAATGCGGTCGATGCGTTCGAGACACGATCTGATGCCCAGCTTGCCCGCGAGTTGATCATCGCGCTGCCGGAGGAACTGACGCGAGCGGAGAACATCGCGCTGGTCCAGGAATTCGTCCGTGACACGATGACCTCGAAAGGCATGATCGCCGACTGGGTCTATCACGACAAGGATGGCAATCCGCATATTCACCTGATGACGGCGCTGCGCCCTCTGACGGAGAAGGGTTTCGGGCTGAAGAAAGTGGCCGTGCTCGGCGCAAGCGGTCAGCCGCTGCGCGTCGTGACGCCGGATCGGCCGAAGGGCAAGATCGTCTACAAGCTTTGGGCCGGCGACAAGGAAACGATGAAAGCGTGGAAGATCGCTTGGGCGCAAACCGCCAACAGGCATCTGGCGCTTGCCGGTCATGATATCCGTCTTGACGGTCGCTCCTATGCCGAGCAGGGCCTGGACGGCATTGCGCAAAGACATCTCGGCCCGGAAAAGGCAGCACTCGCGCGCAAGGGGACCGACATGTATTTCGCCCCGGCCGATCTCGCGCGCCGGCAGGAGATGGCGGACCGCCTGCTTGCCGATCCGGCGCTTCTGCTAAAGCAGCTCGGCAATGAGCGGTCCACTTTCGATGAGAAGGATATCGCCAAGGCTTTGCATCGCTATGTCGACGATCCCACAGATTTTGCCAACATCCGCGCCCGTGTGATGGCCTGCGACGAGTTGGTTCTCTTGCGGCTGCAACAAGCGGACCGACAGACCGGCACGGTTGCGGAGCCGGCGATCTTCACCACGCGCGCGGCACTGCGCATCGAATACGACATGGCGCAGTCTGCGGATAACCTGTCGAAGCGCACCGGGTTCAAGATTGCCGATCCCACGGTTGCCGCAGCCGTGCACAAGGTCCAAACGGCCGATCGGGAAAAGCCCTTCAAGCTCGACGTGGAGCAGGTCGCAGCCGTGCGTCACGTCACCGGCGACAGCGCGATTGCGGTTGTCGTGGGTCTTGCCGGTGCCGGTAAGTCGACATTGCTCGCCGCCGCGCGCGTGGCCTGGGAAGGAGAGGGCGGTCGTGTCTTCGGCGCAGCACTGGCCGGCAAGGCGGCCGAAGGGCTGGAAGACAGTTCCGGCATCAAGTCGCGTACGCTCGCTTCATGGGAACTGGCCTGGGAGAACGGTCGCGATCTGCTGGAGCGCGGCAATGTCTTTGTGATCGATGAGGCGGGCATGGTCTCCTCTCAGCAGATGGCGCGTGTTTTAAAGGCGGTTGAAAATGCCGGCGCGAAGGCAGTGCTGATTGGTGACGCGATGCAGCTTCAGCCGATCCAGGCTGGTGCGGCCTTCCGGGCGATATCCGAGCGGATCGGTTTTGCCGAGCTTTCGGGTGTGCGCCGGCAGCGGGACGCGTGGGCGCGCGATGCCTCGCGTCTGTTTGCCCGTGGCAGGGTCGAGGAGGGATTGGATGCCTATGCGCAGCGAGGACGGATTGTCGAGGCTGCGCGCCGCAGCGACATTGTCGAACGTATCACTGCGGATTGGAGCGCGGCGCGCGAAGAAGCCATCGCGCGGTCACGAGCGGCCGGTCGCGACGGCCGGCTGCGGGGCGACGAGATGCTGGTGCTCGCCCACACCAATGACGATGTGAAGCGTCTTAATGAAGAGCTTCGCGGTGTCATGAACGCTGCCGGCGCGCTGACGGATGCACGCGCTTTCCAGACGGTGCGCGGCGTTCGCGAGTTCGCCGCTGGCGACCGCATTATCTTCCTCGAAAACGCTCGTTTCCTGGAACCGCGGGCAAGGGTGCCTGGGCCGCAATATGTCAAGAATGGCATGCTGGGCACGGTCGTTTCCACCGGTGACAACCGTGGT
>Ga0160495_100553_pt1 | contig 16428 bp, 11 predicted proteins | sample DID4MG_4_FD_108251 | JGI IMG/M metagenome (GOLD analysis project Ga0160495, IMG submission 108251) | Enriched soil microbial communities from UW Madison campus, WI, USA - DID2933_E24_FP4 MG | ecosystem: Environmental > Terrestrial > Soil > Unclassified | place: USA: Madison, Wisconsin | collected... | reverse complement strand
TTGCGGTCTTGTTGCGCAGCGGGCCGATCTTTTCAACGATCGCCTCGAGTGTCGGGCGTTCGCGCGGCTCATGCGCGTCGAGAGCAACGCGCATGGCGGCAAGGTGTTCGCAGGACGTGCCGCAGCAGCCGCCGATGATGCGTGCACCGGCATCACGGGCCAGGCGCGCATATTCCGCCATTAGCGGCGGCGTGCCGGAATAGTAGATTTCCGAGCCGCGGAATTCCGGGATGCCGCAATTGCCCTTCACGACGACCGTGGCCGAGGGCTCGGCGCCGGTCATGTCGAGCAGCGAGGACAGGATGTCCGACGCGCCGACGCCGCAATTGGCGCCCACTGCCAGCGGACCCGCGCCGATATCGCCGGCAACACCGTGGATATCCTTGGGGTGCAGGCCCATCATCGTCTTGCCGGCCGTGTCGAAGGAGCCGGTATAGACGAAGGGCATGCCGACCTTGGTGGCGGCTTCCGCGGCCGCGCGGATTTCATCCGCTGATGACATCGTCTCGATCCAGGCGACATCCGCGCCGCCGGCCTTAAGGCCCTCGATCTGCTCGACGAAGGCCGCGACCGCGTCATCGTAGGTCATGGCGCCGAGCGGCACGAGAAGTTCGCCCGTCGGCCCGACCGAACCGGCGACGATGACGGTGCGCGAAGCCTTGTCGGCGACCGCGCGCGCGATTTCCGCGGCCTTCCTGTTGAGCTCATGCACACGATCCTGCGCATGGTGCAGTTTCAGGCGATGCCGCGTGCCGCCGAAGGTGTTGGTGAGGATGATGTCGGCGCCCGCATCGACGAAGTCCTGGTGCAGCTTCGTGATATTTTCGGGCTTCGCCTCGTTCCACAGTTCCGGCGCTTCGCCGGCTTCCAGACCCATGGCGAACAGCGACGTGCCGGTTGCGCCATCGGCAAGCAGGAAGGGTTTTTCGGCAAGGAGGCTGGCGAGCGGATTCGTGGCGGTCATGGCATGTCCTCTGTTTGCACCATCATATAAAGATTTCTTTATGTGGTTGCAATGGTGCAATGGCAGCGCCTTCCATGGCCGCAGTGCACGTCTGCCTGGTCATGGTGATTTGGGGCCATGAGATACGACTGAAAGAAAAAGGCACCGCATCAAACGGGAAGAGGGCGCCCGGGGCGCCCTCTTGAAATGTTTGCAGTTCAGGCTCAGGCCGCCTTCGCCTCATGGCTCGTCGGTGTCACCATCGAAGAAATGATCGCGCCGAGGTTGATCGCGCCGATCGGCTGCCCTGCCTCGTCCACAACATGCGCCTGTGTCTGGTTGGCGCCCGTCATGGCGCGGGCGGCAGTTTCCAGCACGGTGCCCTTGACGATCGGCATGCCCTCGGGATTGCCGGCGAGCGGCGCCATGATCGTCTCGACATTGACGACGCGGCCGCGGTTCACTTCCTTCACGAAGGCCGTGATATATTCGTCCGCCGGGTTGAGCACGATCTCCTGACCGGTGCCCTGCTGCACGACCATACCGTCACGCAGGATGGCAATCTTGTCGCCGAGGCGCAGCGCTTCGTCGAGGTCGTGGGTGATGAAGACGACGGTCTTCTTCAGTTCCTTCTGCAGGTCGAGAAGCACGGTCTGCATGTCGACGCGGATCAGCGGGTCGAGGGCGGAATAGGCTTCGTCCATCAGCAGGATGTCGGCGTCGTTGGTCAGCGCGCGCGCGAGGCCCACGCGCTGCTGCATGCCGCCCGAAAGCTGGTTCGGATAGTGGTTCTCGAAGCCCGCGAGACCGACGCGCTCGATCCACTGCTTGGCGCGCTTTTCGCGTTCGGTCTGGCCGATACCCTGGATCTCAAGACCGTAGACCGTGTTATCCAGCACCGTGCGGTGCGGCAGCAGTGCGAATTTCTGAAACACCATCGCCGTCTTGTGGCGGCGGAATTCGCGCAGATCGTTTTCGCTCATCCGACAGACGTCGACACCGTCATAGAGCACTTCGCCCGCAGTCGGATCGATCAACCGGTTGATGTGGCGGATCAGCGTCGACTTGCCCGAGCCGGAGAGGCCCATCACGACCATGATGCCGCCTGCGGGCATGGAGATGTTGATGTCGCAAAGACCGAGCACATGGCCGTACTGCTGGTTCAGTTCGGCCTTGCCGAGCCCATTCTTCACCGCATCGACGTAGTCGCCGCCGCGGGGTCCGAAAATCTTGTAGAGGTTGCGGACCTCGATTGCATGACTAACCATGAATTACCTCCGAATGCTTCTGTAGTCGCCTGCCGTAGGCCTGGCTTGTACGGTCGAAAATGATGGCGATGGCCACGAGCGCGAACCCGTTGAGGAACCCCACCGTGAAAAACTGATTGTTGATGGCCTGAAGGACGTTCTTGCCGAGACCGCCCACGCCGACCATGGACGCGACGACGACCATGGCGAGCGACATCATGATGGTCTGGTTGATGCCGGCCATGATGGTCGGCAGGGCAAGCGGCATCTGCACGTTCTTCAGCTTCTGCCAGGCGGATGAGCCGAAAGCGTCGGCCGCTTCCAGCACTTCCTTGTCGACAAGGCGGATGCCGAGATTGGTCAGGCGGATCATCGGCGGCACGGCATAGATGACGACCGCGATCAGGCCCGGTACCTTGCCGATGCCGAAGATCATGACGACGGGGATCAGATAGACGAAGCTCGGCATCGTCTGCATCACGTCCAGGACCGGGTTGATGAAACCCTGCATCCGGTCGGAGCGTGCCATGGCAATGCCGATGGGGATGCCGATCACGATGGCGATCAGCGTACAGACCGTGACCATGGCGAGCGTCACCATCGTGTCGTTCCACAGGCCCAGCATGCCGATGACAAGCATCGACGCGGCCGTTCCGATAACGATCTTGGTGTTGCGGCTGGCGAAATACACAATCGCCAGCAGAATGATCAGTATGACCGGCCACGGCGACGTGACGAACAGGCGCTCGAGATAGTTCAAAAACCATTGCAACGGCTGGACCATTGCATCGATTGCATTGACGTAACTTCTGACGAGCCCCTTGAACCCGTCATCGACTGTCTTTCGCACCGCGCGAATGCTCGCGTCGCTGAATGCCGGAAACTTGCAAAGAAAGACCGGCAACGAGTCGCATAGTCCTGCCATCCTTTTCCCCTCTTCCTACCGGTCGATGGTGCCCCGCAATGCGATGGATGTTTCCGGCATCGCGAATGGGGCGGCTTGTGCAGCGATATTCTTCTTATTGTTCCGGTTTGTCCGTATTGGCACGGGCGGCGGCCCGATATTGTACTGTTTGCGACTTTCTGGGTGAAGATCAGTCAAATGCCTGACCGCACCAAAGGCAAATGGCACCGGCAGCCGCAGGGCCGCCGGTGCCTGATGTCAGAGAGCGGCCTTGACCTTCTCGGCGATTTCGGGGCTCACCCACTTGGTCCACATATCAGGATAGGTTTCGAGGAAGTACTTTGCCGCGTCCTCGTTCGTGCCCTGGTTTTCCGTCATCCAGGCGAGAACCTTGCCGACCGTGCCGTTATCCCACTGGCGCGTCTTCATGTAGTCCATGGCAACGCCGGCCTTCTCGGAGAAGGCTTTCGTCACGACGGTAAAGACGTCTGAGGTCGGGTAGGAGTTGACCTTGGGATCGGGGCAGTCTGGAACGGCCGTGCAGGCATCCCAGTCGGCCTTGTTGTGCTCGACCCCGAAGGACAGGCGCGTCATCTCGTACTGGCCGAGAATGGCCGTCGGTGCCCAGTAATAGCCCAGCCAGCCGGTCTTCTTCTCGAAAGCGTTTGCGATCGAGCCGTCGAGGCCGGCCGCCGAGCCGGTGTCGACCAGCTCAAAGCCATCAGCATCCGCATTCAGCGCCCGGTAAAGGTTGGACGTCGATACCTGGCAGTTCCAGCCGGACGGGCAATTGTGCACCGCGCCCTTCGACGAATCCTCCGGCGCGGGGAACAGGTCCGGATGCTTGAGCGCATCCTGCACGGTTTTGATATCCGGATGAGCGTCGGCGAGGAATTTCGGTATCCACCAGCCTTCCACGCCGCCTTCCGACAGCAGCGGCGCGAGCTGGATCAGGCGTCCCTCGGCGATGGCCTCGTCGAGCGGCGTGCGCACGGCGTTGACCCACAATTCCGGCGCGACATCAGGTTCACCCTTCTCGTTCATGGACGTGAAGGTCGGCATGGTATCGCCCGTCACAAGAGTGACGTTACAGCCATAGCCGTTTTCGAGAATGATCTTGTCGACCTGCGCGGCGACGCCGGCCGATGCCCAATTCATTTCGGCGATCGAAACATCGCCGCATTCCGCTGCCTGTGCGGACCCGGTAAAGCCGTAGAGGCCGGCAGCAAGGATAGTGGAGGCAAAAAGCTTCTTCATAGGATTAAGACCTCCCAGTCTTGAGATGCAGCGTTCATCCCGGAAGGCAGAGCAGGTTACTGCATTGTCCCGACTGCCCGGTCTCATCGTTAAGCAGACAAGGGAATGCGATGCCAGGTGAGGCGAGCCAATCCCCCTGCTGCAAGGACGTCGAGCTTTTTTCTTCCCCGGCGTAACCCTGTCACCGGCGATCTGTCTGCGTACGTCACGAGGCAAGCCTAAGGGATCTCATTGAGAAATCAACCGCCTGCGGGGTGGTCGGGCGGCCCAGCGGGGGGCAGGCGGGACGCGAATGCTGAAAAACAGGTGTTCCGGGCGTCAAAAAAATGAGCGTTTGCCCTTGTGTGGGCAAATACCCGGAGGCCATCCGGCCCATTGATGCCCGTTCCTGTCGAGAAGCAGACAGATCGTGTCCGGATTGCGCCGTTTTTCGCACGCGGTCACTTTTTTCGGGTTTTTATAAAAAAATCGCGATTCACCTTTGCTTAAGCTCTCGATAACCGTCCGGTAACGATGTGTCGCTATTGATCTTCTCACGGCGGGGGACACTGCCGAACGCTCCGGAAAAGGTATTGCGTACCGGAGTGACTGGGCTCCGATGTGTTTTTGTCGGAAGTCGCCATGCGTATTTTGGCAAGCCGTGCACCACCGTTAAGGGGTGCGCGGCTTTTGCCGTTTTGGGGATGCCAGTGGGCAGCGCGGCCGGCGGGAAGAAGGCAATAAAAAACGTCGCCTCCCGGAGAGAGGCGACGCTGGATGCGAGCGGGACCTGACGTCGCGCTCGAAGGATCAGCCGATGTTGCGCGTGCGGATCACGCCGAGCGGACCGAGCGGCACGTCCATGACCTCGTTGCGCACGCGCGACTGGTTCTGGGGAGCGACGCCGTTCCAGGCGATCTGTACGAAGTTCGGCTTGCTGAAGATGAACAGCATGGTCTTTTTCCTAAAAATCCGAAGCCACGCGCCTCGGCTGTCTGATGTCCCTGATATAGGTCTGCCGCGGATAAAAATCAGCGTCGTTCACGGCGCAAAATGTCGCAAAACGGATAGCATCCCAGCCATGCCGATCTTGCATGGCATGCTGTTGCGGAAATACATCGGGATGCCGCCTCCAATTGCGGCTGAATTGCGGTAAATCAGGGCTTTCCGGTGGCGAAGCACGGTGATAGGAAAATTGCCATGACAAGAACGATCATGCTCCAGGGCACCGGCTCGGATGTCGGAAAAACGGTATTGGTGGCCGGGCTCTGCCGGATGGCCGCCAATCGCGGCCTGACGGTGCGTCCCTTCAAGCCGCAGAACATGTCGAACAACGCCGCCGTTTCGGCCGATGGCGGTGAGATCGGCCGGGCGCAATGGCTCCAGTCGCTGGCGGCCCGTGTCCCATCAAGCGTGCATATGAACCCGGTTCTGCTCAAGCCGCAGTCGGATGTCGGCAGCCAGATCGTCGTTCAGGGCAAGGTCTTCGGGCAGGCGAAGGGACGCGACTATCAGGCACTGAAGCCGAAGCTCATGGGCGCGGTGATGGAAAGCTTCGAGATTGTATCGGCCGGTGCCGACCTGGTGGTTGTTGAGGGTGCGGGATCGCCGGCGGAAATAAACCTGCGCGCCGGGGATATCGCCAATATGGGGTTTGCGACCCGGGCCGGCGTTCCAGTCGTGCTGGTGGGCGATATCGATCGTGGCGGCGTCATCGCCTCGCTGGTCGGCACCCACGCCATTCTGCCGGATGAGGACCGGCGCATGGTCACGGGCTATCTGATCAACAAGTTTCGGGGCGATGTCACGCTGTTCGACAGCGGCATCGCCGAGATCGGCCGCTTCACCGGCTGGCCCTGTTTCGGCGTTGTGCCGTGGTTGAAAGACGCCGCGCGGCTGCCGGCAGAGGATTCCGTCGTGCTGGAGCGGCTGATGAAGGGAGGCGGCGGGGCGTTGAAGGTCGCCGTGCCGGTGCTGCCGCGCATCGCCAATTTCGACGATCTCGATCCGCTGAGAGCTGAGCCGCAGGTCGATCTCGTCTTCGTGCGCCCGGGGGAGGCGCTGCCGGCCGATGCTGGCCTCGTCGTCCTTCCGGGCTCGAAATCGACCATTTCGGACCTGCGTGACTTCCGCGCCGCGAGCTGGGACCGGGATCTCGCGCTTCATATGCGCCGCGGCGGCCGCGTCATCGGTATTTGCGGCGGGTATCAGATGCTTGGCCGCCGCGTTACCGATCCGCTTGGCAGCGAGGGCGGCGAGCGCGAGGTCGAAGGGCTCGGCCTGCTGGCCGTCGAAACGGAAATGGCTCCGGAAAAGACGGTGCGCAACAGCGATGCCTGTTCCCTGCAATACGATGTGCCGCTCGAGGGCTACGAGATCCACCTCGGCCGAACGACGGGGCCGGACGCCCTTCGTCCCTCCGTCAGCATCGACGGCCGGCCGGACGGCGCCGTCTCGCCGGATGGCCGTGTGATGGGAACCTACCTGCACGGCCTTCTCTCCAGCGATGCCTACCGCGCGCGGCTGCTTGCCGATTTCGGCATCGAGGGCGGCGGCTTCGATTACAGGGCCGGCGTCGATGCAGCACTCGACGGCGTGGCGGCCGAGCTTGCGGCCGTGCTGGACCCGCACTGGCTAGACAGCATTCTGGGGATCCGCTGATTAAATCGCCTGCCTGAAACGTTCAGCCATCGGGTTTCTCCACCACCGGTTACCGCAGCACCAAAGTTGCGCCTGATTTCGGTGCAAGGAGGAACGTGATCATGCCCGCCTTGCGGGTGCCGATGCCGTTGTGCGATCCGAAAGGGTGACTTTGATGGGTTCTGGACCTCTTGCTCGATCTGTTCTGGTGGGCCTTGTCGGGCTGTCGCTCGCCGGCTTTCCGGTGGCCGCCTTCGCCCAGACGGCAAAGGAAACCACCAATGCCGGCAAGCGCTGGGAGGAAGAGTTCGGCTTCTGGCAGAAAGCATCCTCCGGCAGCGATATCACGCAGTTCGAAAACTACCTGAAACAGTATCCCAACGGCACGTTCGCCTCGATGGCGCGGCTGCGCATCGCAGAATTGAAGGCTGCCGGCAATGCGAAGCCGGCCGCAACCGCCTCCGACGATGCCGCCGCAAAGGCCAAGGCCGATGAGGCGAAGGCCTCAGAAGAGGCGAAGCGTGCCGCCAACGCCGAGAAGGCCAAGGCGGACGACGCACGCAAGGCTGCCGATGCCGAGAAGGCGAAGGCCGAGGCGAAGAAGGCCGAGGCGAAGAAGGCCGAGGAAGCCGCCGCCGCGGCTCGCAAGCTTGCTTCCGAAAAGGCAGCCGCCGAGAAAAAGGCGAAGACCGAAGCCGCAGCCGCTGAAAAGGCGCGGGCAGACGAATCCGCCCGCCTCAAGGCGGAGGCGGACAGGAAGGCTGCCGATGAACGCAAGCTGGCAGCGGAAAAGGCTGCCGAAGCCGAGCGCGTGAAGAAGGAAGCCGCCGCTGCCGAAAAGGCGAAGGCGGACGAGGCAGCGCGCGTACAAGCCGAGGCAGAACGCCGCAAGGCCGACGAGGCCGCCGCCGCACAGAAGGCGCGCGCCGAGGCCGAGGCAAACGCCCGCACGGCCGAAGCGGCGGCCGCGCGTGCCGAAGACGCCAAGCGGCTGGAAGCGGAAAAAGCTGCGGCTGCCGAAAAGACCCGGCTGGAGCAGGAGGCTGCGGCCGCCCGCAAGCTGGCCGATGAGAAGACCCGGGAGCTTGAGCGCCTGAAGGCCAAGGCCGCCAAGGCTGCGGCGGAAGCCGAGGCGAAGGCCGCCGAAGCCGCCCGCCTTGCCGCCGAGGCAAAGAAGCGGGCCGCGGAGGCCGAGGCCGCCCAGAAGCGCGCGACCACCAGCGGCCCGGCAACGCGCGACAGCGCGGAGGCCGAGAGACTTGCTGCGGCCAAGCGCGAGGAAGACACGTTCCAGAAGGCGGTCGTTTCCGGTTCGCGGCAGGCTTTCCAGGCCTATCTCGATGCCTATCCGAGCGGGCGTTATGCATCCGATGCACGCGAGCGGATGGCCGCGCTTGCGACCAAACCGGCGCCGAAGGCCGAAACCGAGCGCATGGTGGAGGAACGCCCCGTTGTCGATCCACGCGAAGCCTATATGGAACGCTCGACGCGGGTGCAGGCGCAGCGCTGGCTGAGCGCGCTCGGCTACAGCACCTACGGCGCGGACGGCGTCTTCGGTCCGCGCACCCGTGCGGCGATCGCCGCATGGCAGGGCGCGTCGGGCTACCGCGCCGACGGCTATCTTTCGCGCCGGCAGTTCGCCGCGCTTCGGCAGGCCGCGCAGTTCGCCCAGGCACGCCAGACCAGCCGCGAGCGCCGCTACCAGCGGGACTACGACGTGCTCGAGGGTCCGGTCGACGGCTATTATGACGGTCCCTACTACAGCGATGACGGCTACTACCGCCGGCGCGGCGGCGTGGTGATCATCCCCGGCTATTGAGTTTGTGACGGCCGGCCGGCGTTTTCGGCAAAGGCCATGCCGCTGGCTGTCGATTGACTTGTCGGGGCCGGCGGCATAATCATCCGACTATTGGATGGTTCTCTGGTCCGGAAACGGACCGGGGAGTAAATGGGAATGTGATACGGTGGACCCATTCAGGGCGCTGCAATCACGGCCGACCCCGCGACTGTAGAGTGGCGAGGAACGCCCATCCGGCCGATGTTCGGCGTGCTTGGACGAGGCAATGGTGCCTTGTTCGGCAGACCGGACACAGGACGGAAAAGCCACTGGGTGGCATCGCGATCAACCGGGCCCGGACGCCTCTTTTTCTACGAATCGTCCACCTTTCGCGATGCACTGCCCGGGAAGGCGAGGGCATTCCGTGGGCGTGAAGACGCCCGACGCCGCGAGCCAGGAAACCTGCCAGCCAATGAGGGCATATTGCCCGACCTGGGGAGGGGCTTCCCCGATGCCTGCACGGAGGTTGTCATGGCTGTTTCCAATACGTCTTCTATCACTCTTTCGGCGAGCGATCGCCTCATCGCGGGCGTTCTCGCGCTGCTCTTGGGCGGGTTCCTCGTCTTCGGCGCCGGCCTTGCGAATTCGGCCGTGCTGCACGACACCGCGCACGATACGCGTCACTCCTACGGCTTTCCCTGCCACTAAGGAGTTTCCGACATGATCGTTCGTTATCTCCTGGCTGCCCTGGTGGCCGGGCTCTTCTCTGGTGTCCTGATGACAGCCGCCCAGGAAGCCCGCGTCGTGCCGCTCATCCTGCACGCCGAAGAATTCGAAGGCGGCGATGAGGCCGCGCCTGCAGCCGAAGGCACCACGCCGACCACCGAAGGCGCTGCTGCAACACATGAGCATTCGTCTCTGGGGGCCGTCCTCCTGGACATGGCGGCGTCGCTTTCGCCTGTCTCGGTCGCTTATGCGCATGACGGCGAGGACCACGAAGTGGGTGGCATCATGTTCGGCATGAGCCGGTTCTCCGGCACGCTGCTCGCCAATCTCGTTACCGGCGCCGGATTTGCCTTGCTGCTTGCCGGTTTCAGCCTCGTGTCCGGCCATCCGATCACGGTTGCCAATGGCGCGCTGTGGGGGGCGGCCGGCTGGCTTGCCGTGCATATGCTCCCGGCCATCGGCCTGCCACCGGAACTGCCGGGCTTCCCGGCCGCAGACCTGACCCAGCGTCAGATCTGGTGGATTGCGGCGGTTGTGCTGTCGGCAGCGGGTCTCTACCTGCTGTTCCTCAAGCCGGGCATCGTCGCCAAGATTGCCGGTCTCGTTCTGATTGCCGCGCCGCAGGTCTATGGTGCGCCGCAGCCGTCGGATATTTCGAGCGCCGTTCCGGCCGTTCTCGGTGCGGAGTTCGCCGTAGCGGCCCTTGCCACGACGCTGTTCTTCTGGATCGTGCTCGGGCTTTCGCTCGGCTTTGCCAACGAAAAGATCGCAAAGGCTGCCTGATATGACGCTGAAATCGCCCGGAGCCGTCCTGGTTCTGGGCGGTGCGCGTTCCGGAAAATCCGCTTTTGCCGAAAGGCTGGTCGTCGAGACCGGCCTTTCGCGTCATTATATCGCCACCGGCCGCGCCTGGGATGATGAGATGCGCGAGCGCATCGCCAGACACCGGGAAGACCGCGGAGGCGGCTGGGAAACACATGAGGAACCGCTTGCGCTCGCGGCCCGGATCGCCGATGTGGCGCGTGCGGATCGTGCGGTCCTCGTGGATTGTCTGACCCTCTGGCTCACCAATCTGATGCTGGAGGAGCGGGACATCGCGGAGGAATTCGCCGGCTTTTTGTCGGCCATCAAGGGCGCACCGGGCCGCCTGATCTTCGTATCGAACGAGGTCGGTCTAGGCATCGTGCCTGAAAACCGCATGGCGCGCGACTTTCGCGACCATGCCGGGCGGCTCCACCAGCAGGTGGCGGCGCTTGTACCGGAAGTGTATTTCGTTGCGGCCGGACTGCCGCTGAAAATGAAGGGTTGAGCCATGCTGCAACAGAAGATCCCCGCCACCGTCATCACCGGCTTTCTCGGGGCCGGCAAGACGACGATGATCCGCAACCTCCTGCAGAATGCCGGCGGCAAGCGTATTGCGCTCATCATCAACGAATTCGGCGATCTCGGCGTCGATGGCGACGTGCTGAAGGGCTGCGGCGCGGAAGCCTGCACCGAGGACGACATCATCGAGCTCACCAACGGCTGCATCTGCTGCACCGTCGCCGATGACTTCATCCCCACCATGTCGAAGCTGCTGGAGCGTGAAAACCGCCCCGACCATATCGTCATCGAGACCTCGGGTCTCGCGCTGCCGCAGCCGCTTGTCGCCGCCTTCAACTGGCCGGAAATCAAGACGCAGGTCACGGTCGACGGCGTCATCACCGTGGTCGACAGTGCCGCCGTCGCGGCCGGCCGTTTTGCCGACGATCACGACAAGGTCGACGCGTTGCGTGCCGAGGATGATAACCTCGACCACGAAAGCCCGCTGGAAGAGCTCTTCGATGACCAGCTGACCGCCGCCGACCTTATCGTGCTCAACAAGACCGACCTGCTCGATGCCGCCGGCATCCAGACCGTGCGCGACGAAGTGGCATCGCGCACCGCCCGCAAGCCCTCGATGATCGAGGCGAAGAACGGCGAAGTGGCCGCCGCCGTATTGCTCGGCCTCGGCGTCGGTACGGAAGACGATATCGCCAACCGCAAGTCACACCACGAGCTGGAACATGAGAACGGCGAGGAGCACGACCACGACGAATTCGACAGCTTCGTTGTCGAACTGCCGGCGCTTTCCGATCCGTCCGCCTTCATCGAGCGCCTCAAGGGCGTGATCGCCGAGCATGACGTGCTTCGCGTCAAGGGATTTGCCGATGTGCCCGGCAAGCCGCTGCGCCTGCTTATCCAGGCCGTCGGCAGCCGCATCGACAATTACTTCGAACGCGCCTGGGCGCCGGGCGAAGCCCGCGGCACTCGCCTCGTCGTCATCGGCCTGCACGACATGGACGAGCAGGCCGTGCGCGCTGCCATCGCCGCGGCGGTTTGATATTGGAATGAGTGTGCGGTGGCATCCCCCTCTGGCCTGCTGGCCATCTCCCCCACAAGGGGGGAGATCGGGTGAGGCGACGACTTGCGCCACTGTCTTGCGTGCACGCTGCCGCTCAATCTCCCCCCTTGTGGGGGAGATGTCACGACGTGAGAGAGGCGGGTATGCCCCCTTAGTCGTCCTCCCGCAGCACGGAGGCGCCGCATGCATCTCCTGCTAGCCCAGAAGGGCACCATCGCCGACGGCAAGGAGGCGATCGACCTTGGCCAGACGCCGGGCGATATCCTCTTCCTGTCCGCTGCCGATACCGAGCTTGCCTCCATCGCCGCCGCCCATCGCGCCCGCAAGACCGAAACGCGCCTGCGTCTCGCCAGTCTGGCGACGCTGTCCCATCCGATGTCGGTCGATACCTATATCGAGCGCACGGCGCGGCACGCAAAACTCATCGTCATCCGCGCCCTCGGCGGTGCCAGCTATTTCCGCTACGTGCTGGAAGCCCTGCTGGCGACATCCTGCGCCAACGATATCAAGCTGGTGGCGCTGCCGGGCGACGACCGTCCCGATGAGGGGCTGATTGCTTTCAACCGCATCGACACCGCCGACCGCGAGCGCCTCTGGGCCTATCTCAACGAGGGCGGCGCGGAGAATGCCGACCGTTTTCTGGCCTATGCCGATGCCGTAGCTCTGAGCGGCGAAAAACCTGAACCGGCAGTACCACTCGAAAAGGCCGGCATCTGGTGGCCGGGTCGGGGTGTGGTGGATGTCGGGGGATGGCGTGAACTTGCGGGTGAGGACGCCCCCACCGCCGCCATCTGCTTTTACCGCGCCTATGTTCAGAGCGGCGAGACGCGTCCTGTCGAAATGCTGATCGAGGCTCTGGCGGCCGAAGGCGTGCGCGCCCTGCCGCTTTTCGTCTCCAGCCTCAAGGAACCTGTTTCCATCGGAACGGTCCGCGCTGCCTTCGCGGAGATTCGGCCGGAGGTCGTGCTGAATACGACGAGCTTTGCCGTCTCCGCTCCCGGCGCCGGTCGCAAGCCGACCGTGCTGGACGAAACCGGCGCGCCGGTGCTGCAGGCGATCTTTTCCGGCTCCTCGCGGGAAGCCTGGGCGGCCTCGGGACAGGGCCTGACGGCGCGCGATCTCGGCATGAACGTCTCGCTGCCCGAAGTGGACGGCCGCGTTCTGTCACGCGCCGTTTCCTTCAAGGCAGCTGCGCGCTACGACGAGCGCGTCGAGACCAATATCGTCAGCCTCGATCCCGTCGAGGACCGTATCCGTTTCGTCGCGAAGCTCGCCACCGGATGGGCACGACTTCGGCGCGCCGAGCCGGCCGAACGGCGCATCGCGCTCATCATGGCAAACTACCCGAACCGCGATGGCCGCCTCGGCAATGGCGTGGGCCTCGATACGCCCGCCGGCACGATGGAAGTGCTGCGCGCCATGGCGGCGGAAGGCTATGCGGTGGCGGACCTGCCCGAGGACGGCGATGCGCTGATTGCCCATCTCATGGCTGGCCCCACCAATGCGGCGAGTGATGGCCGCGAAATCCGCGAAACGCTTTCGCTGAATCATTACAAGGCGTTCTTCACATCGCTTCCGACATCGATTCAGCAGGAGATGACGGCCCGCTGGGGCATGCCGGAAGACGATCCCTTCGTGACGGGTGACGTCTTTGCCCTGCCGCTCGCCCGTTTCGGCGAGACGCTTGTGGGCATCCAGCCGGCGCGCGGCTATAATATCGATCCAAAGGATACGTATCATTCACCGGATCTCGTGCCGCCGCACGGCTATCTCGCCTTCTACGCTTTCCTGCGCCAGCACTACGGTGCGCATGCCATCGTGCATATGGGCAAGCACGGCAATCTCGAATGGCTGCCGGGCAAGGCGCTGGCGCTGTCGGAAGCGTGTTACCCGGAGGCCGTGCTCGGCCCGGTGCCGCATCTCTATCCCTTCATCGTCAACGATCCCGGCGAGGGCACGCAGGCCAAACGCCGCTCGGCCGCTGTCATCATCGATCACCTGACGCCACCCTTGACCCGCGCCGAGACCTACGGTCCGCTGAAGGACCTGGAAGCTCTTGTCGATGAATATTACGAGGCCTCCGGCGGCGACCCGCGGCGCATCAGGTTGTTGACGAAGCAGATCCTCGATCTGGTGCGCGATATCGGCCTCGACAGCGACGCCGGCATTGCGAAGTCGGACGGCGAGGAGGCTGCGCTGCAAAAGCTCGACGCCTATCTCTGCGACCTCAAGGAAATGCAGATCCGCGACGGCCTGCACGTCTTCGGCGTCTCGCCCGAGGGGCGCCTACTCACCGATCTGACCGTTGCATTGGCCCGGGTGCCGCGCGGTCTGGGCGAGGGCGGCGAGGCGAGCCTGCAGCGCGCCATCTCAGCCGATGCCCTTGGCGAAACCGATTTCGACCCGCTCGATTGCATTGCATCCGATCCATGGACCGGCCCGCGGCCGCAAATCCTTGCCGGACAGTCCGAAGCGCCTTGGCGCAGCAGGGGGGATACGGTGGAGCGTATCGAGCTTCTCGCGGCAAAGCTGGTGGATGGAACATTGGATTGCCCGGGCGACTGGCCTGCCACCCGCGCCGTTCTCGCGGTAATCGAGACGAGCATCCGTCCTGCTGTCGCTGCCTGCGGGCCGGCTGAGATCAAGGCCCTGATGCGCGGCCTCGACGGGCGCTTCATCGAGCCCGGCCCCTCAGGCGCGCCGACGCGCGGACGGCCGGATGTGCTGCCGACCGGGCGCAACTTCTATTCCGTCGACAGCCGTGCGGTACCGACGCCCGCGGCTTGGGAACTTGGGCGCAAATCCGCCGAGCTGCTCGTCACCCGTTATGCGCAGGATCACGGCGAATGGCCGACGTCCTTCGGCATCACCGCCTGGGGCACCTCCAACATGCGCACGGGCGGCGATGATATCGCGCAGGCCATGGCTCTGATCGGCGTGAAGCCGACCTGGGACATGGCCTCGCGCCGCGTCACGGGCTTTGAGATCATTCCGCCCGCGGCGCTGCGCCATCCGCGCGTCGATGTTACCCTGCGTATTTCCGGCTTCTTCCGGGATGCCTTCCCCGAACAGATCGCGCTGTTCGACCGTGCCGTGCGCGCCGTCGGTGCGCTCGACGAGGACGATACGGACAACCCGATTGCTGCGCGCATGCGTGTGGAGGCCGCAGCGCTTGCGGCCAGGGGCGCCTCCGACGAGGATGCCGCAAGACAGGCCGGCTTCCGCATCTTCGGGGCGAAATCCGGCGGTTATGGCGCAGGCTTGCAAACCATGATGGACGAGGGCCTATGGGCGAACCGCGGCGACCTCGCCGACGCCTGGCTCGACTGGGGCGCACACGCCTATGACGGTGAGAGCGACGGCCTGCCGATGCGCGAACGGCTGGAAGCACGCATGAAGAGCCTTGAGGCCGTGATCCAGAACCAGGACAGCCGCGAGCACGACCTTCTCGACAGCGATGAATACTATCAGTTCGAGGGCGGCATGGCGGCAGCGGCCGAGCATCTCTCCGGCCGGCAGCCGGTCGTCTACCACAACGATCTGTCGCGGCCGGAAAAGCCGGTCGTGCGCACGCTGGAAGACGAGATCGGCCGCGTCGTGCGCGCCCGCGTGGTCAACCCGAAATGGATCGACGGTGTCATGCGCCATGGTTACAAGGGCGCGTTCGAGATCGCCGCGACGGTCGATTTCATGTTTGCCTTTGCCGCCACGACAGGTGCCGTGAAGGACCATCACTTCGAAGCCGCCTATCAGGCCTACCTACTGGATGAGCGCGTGCGCGATTTCCTGATGGAGAAGAACCCGGCCGCCCTCGCCGAAATGGCAGCGCGCTTCGCCGAGGCCATCGACCGGCGGCTGTGGACGCCGCGCTCGAACTCCGCGCGTTTCGAACTGGATATGTTGGGCGCCCGCAAGGCGTCCTGAGAGGGAAGAAAACGATGACTGAGAACCACGACGATACCGCCGGCATGACCGAGGCCGAACTCGCCCGCCATTCGGAGAAAATGGCCAAGAAGAAGCAGGCGCGCGAGAAGATCATGGCGACGAAGACCGATGAAAAAGGTCTCGTCATCGTCCATACCGGCAAGGGCAAGGGCAAGTCGACCGCCGGCTTCGGCATGATCTTCCGTCACATCGCGCACAAGAAGCCGTGCGCCGTCGTGCAGTTCATCAAGGGCGCCTGGCAGACCGGCGAGCGCGACCTGATCGAGGAACATTTCTCCGATCTCTGCCAGTTCTATACGCTCGGCGAGGGCTTTACCTGGGAAACGCAGGACCGTGCGCGCGATGTCGCCATGGCGCAGACGGCGTGGGAGAAGGCCAAGGAACTGATCGGCGACGAGCGCAACTCCATGGTGCTGCTCGACGAGATCAACATCGCCCTGCGCTATGACTATATCGACGTCAACGAAGTCATCGACTTCCTGAAAACGGAAAAGCCGTACATGACGCATGTCGTGCTGACCGGCCGCAATGCCAAGGAAGAGCTGATCGAGATCGCCGATCTCGCCACCGAAATGGAACTGCTCAAACACCCGTTCCGCTCCGGCATCAAGGCGCAGCAGGGCGTGG
>Ga0160495_100550_pt1 | contig 16463 bp, 14 predicted proteins | sample DID4MG_4_FD_108251 | JGI IMG/M metagenome (GOLD analysis project Ga0160495, IMG submission 108251) | Enriched soil microbial communities from UW Madison campus, WI, USA - DID2933_E24_FP4 MG | ecosystem: Environmental > Terrestrial > Soil > Unclassified | place: USA: Madison, Wisconsin | collected... | reverse complement strand
TGCGTGGCAAGCTTGCCTTCGATGGCACGAACGTGCTTGCCGAAGCGGGTACCGGCGCCTTCGTGCGGCCGCTGCCGACGCTCGTTTCCAGGGGGGCCTGAGGATGGCCCGTTCAACCAATCTGCCGGTGGATCCAGCGCGCATCGCTGATGTGATCGACGGGCTTGCCCGGCTCACCGATCCGGGACGGCCCTACACACGGCGTGCCTTTACCGCTCTGTTCCCGGCAGGGCGGGATTTTCTTGACGATGCGTTTCGGGCCGCAGGGCTCGAGACGCGCATCGACGCGGCAGGCAATCTCATCGGCCGCCGGCCGGGCCGCGCGCCCGGTCGCGGCACGATCATGCTCGGCTCGCATTCCGACACGGTGCCTGATGGCGGACGCTATGACGGCATCGCGGGCGTCGCGGTGGCGCTGGAAGTGGCGCGTGCGCTCACCGATCAGGGCATCGAACTCGATCATGATCTGGAGGTCGTGGATTTTCTTGCCGAGGAAGTCTCTGTTTTCGGTGTCTCCTGCATCGGCAGCCGCGGCATGGCCGGTGTGCTGCCTGAAGATTGGCTGACGCGCGACAGCGGGGGGCTGACGCTGGCGCAGGGCATCCGCGATGCCGGCGGCGATCCTTCACGTATTGTCGCCGAAGCGCGCAGGGACATTGCGGCGTTCCTTGAACTGCATATCGAGCAGGGGCCGGTGCTGGAGACGGAAAAGCTCGACATCGGCGTGGTGACGGCGATTGCGGGCATCACGCGCATCGAGATCATCGTGGAGGGGCGCGCCGACCATGCGGGCACGACGCCGATGGGCGCACGTGCCGATGCACTGGCGGCGGCGGCAAGGCTGGTGACGGGCATCGAGGCGCTGGCGAAATCGTTTTCCGACGGCCCCGGCCATTTCACCGCGACGGTGGGTGAATTTTCCATCGAACCGAATGCCGCCAATGTCGTGCCGTCGCGGGCACGCCTGCTCATCGATGCACGTGCGGAAGAGCGCACCACCATGGATGTGTTCGCCACCTCCGTGGACCAGCTCACGGAACAGATCGCGCGGGAGACGGGCACCGTTATCGCGCCGCCGCGCCGCATCTCCGACAACATGCCCACCCCCGGCGATCCGCTGCTGCTCGACGTTCTCGATGCGGCCTGCGAGGCGGTCGGCGCCGGGCATCGCCGCATGGCCTCCGGTGCAGGGCACGACACGGCCTTCATGGCGAAGGTGACGCGGGCTGCGATGATCTTCGTTCCGTGCCTTGGCGGGCGCAGCCACGCGCCGGAGGAATTCGCCGAGATCGACGACATCGCGCTCGGCGCGGCGGTGCTTTTTAACGCGGTGATTCAGCTGGATGAGAAACTGATTCAGGAGAACGTCTAATGGGCCGGATTTTAAAGGAAAAAGACGTCGAGGCGGCCGTTCGGGGCGGCTCGGTCTACGCCGCGGGCGGTGGCGGCTGGGCCGATCACGGGCGCATGGTGGGCCATGCGGCGGTTTCCATCGGTAAGCCGGAACTGGTGTCCATCGACGAACTCTCAGACGACGACTGGGTGGCGACGGCGGCCGCCATCGGCGCGCCGGCCTCGACCACGCCTTGGGAGATGCGCGGCGTCGATTACGTCAAGGCCGTCGAGTTGCTTCAGGAAGCGCTCGGCGAGAAGGTCGCGGCGTTGATGGTGGGGCAGAACGGCAAGTCATCGACGCTGAACGGCTGGCTGCCGTCCGCGATCCTCGGTACAAAGGTGCTGGATGCAGTGGGCGACATGCGCGCGCACCCGACCGGCGACATGGGCTCGATCGGCATGGCCGGCTCGCCCGAGCAGATGATCCAGACCGCCGTTGGCGGCAATCGTGATGAAAACCGGTACATCGAACTCGTCGTGCGCGGCGCGACGGCGAAGGTCTCGCCGATCCTGCGCACCGCCTCTGACATGTCCGGCGGCTTCATCGCCTCGTGCCGCAACCCGCTGCGCGCCTCCTATGTGCGCAGGAATGCGGCGCTCGGCGGCATCTCCCTGGCGCTGAAACTGGGCGAAGCGATCCTTGCGGCAGAAGGCAGGGGCGGCTCGGCGATCATCGATGCCATCGTGAAGACGACGGGCGGCGCGATCCTTACCGAGGGCACGATCACCGACAAATCCGTGGTCTACACGAAGGAAGCCTTCGACATCGGCACGGTGACCCTCGGCAAGGGCGACAAGGCTTCGGTGCTTCATGTGATGAACGAGTACATGGCGGTTGAAACCGCCGACGGGACACGGCTTGCGACCTTCCCCGATGTCATCACCACGCTGTCGCCAGAGGGCGAGCCGCTGAGCGTCGGACAGCTGGAGGTCGGCATGTCGGTCTTCGTGCTGCATGTGCCCAAGACGATCATTCCGCTTGCCTCGAGCGTGCTGGATCCGACGGTCTATCCCTCGGTGGAGAAGGCGATGGGGATCGAGCTGGCGCGGTATGCGCTGGAGACGGTGGTTTAGGAGAAGACAGCCGCGTTACCCCCTCTGCCCTGCCGGGCAGAGGGGGTGAGCCTCCCCACGAATATATGAGGAGACACCCATGCCCAAACCGAACGCCCGCCACCCGAACTATCCGATCCCGTCCGGCCCCGTGCTGCGCGCCAAGGGCTGGCGGCAGGAGGCGCTGTTGCGGCTGCTCGAAAACGTGCTGTCGGTGGGCGAGGACCCCGACAATCTCATCGTCTATGCCGCGCTCGGCAAGGCGGCGCGCAACTGGGCGGCGCACAGGGCCATCGTCAAGGCGCTGAGCGAGATGGAGGAGGACCAGACGCTGGTCATCCAGTCCGGCAAGCCGGTCGGGCTGCTCAAGACCCATGCCAAGGCGCCGCTTGTCATCATGGCGAACTGCAACATCGTCGGCCAATGGGCGAAGGCGGAGGTGTTCTACGAGCTCCAGCGCAAGGGGCTGATCTGCTGGGGCGGGCTGACGGCCGGGGCCTGGCAATATATCGGCAGCCAGGGCGTCATCCAAGGCACCTATGAAATCTTCATGCGCATTGCCGAAATGCGCTTCGGCGGCAGTCTTGCCGGCCGCTTCATCCTGACCGCGGGGCTTGGCGGGATGGGCGGCGCGCAGCCGCTTGCCGGGCGCATGGCCGGGGCGGCCATTCTCTGCGTCGATATCGACCCCGCGCGGGCGGCAGCACGCAAGGCGGTCGGCTATCTCGAGCACGTCGCGCCGGATCTCGATACGGCGCTCGCGATGATCGATGCGGCGGTGAAGGAAAAGCGCGCGACCTCCATCGGCCTCGTCAGCAATGCGGCGGAGATATACCCCGAGATCGCACGGCGCGGCATCGTGCCCGATATCGTCACTGACCAGACCTCGGCGCACGACCTCGTCTACGGCTATGTGCCGAAGGGCATGAGCCTCGATCAGGTGAAGGGGCTGCGTGACGACGGGCAGGGGCAGCTGATGGCCGCGAGCCGCGCTTCCATCGTCCAGCATGTCTCGGCCATGCTGGAGTTCCAGAAAAGGGGCTCGGAAGTCTTCGACAACGGCAACCTCATCCGCACACAGGCGCGGGAAGGCGGCGTGGCCCATGCCTTCGATATCCCGATCTTCACGGAAGCCTATCTGCGTCCGCTCTTTGCGCGCGCCATCGGTCCGTTCCGCTGGATGGCGCTGTCGGGCGAAGAGAGTGATATCGCCCGCATCGACGACCTCGTGCTGGAGATGTTTCCGGACAATTCCATCGTCACCAACTGGATCCGCCTTGCGCGCGAGAACATTCCCTTCGAAGGCCTGCCGGCGCGCATTGCCTGGCTGGGGCACGGCGAGCGCACCGCGTTGGCGCTGGCGGTCAACACGCTGGTCGCCGCAGGTGAACTGAAGGGGCCGATCGCTTTCTCGCGCGACCATCTCGACGCCGGCGCGATGGCGCACCCCAACATCATGACGGAGCGGATGAAGGATGGCTCCGACGCCATCGCCGATTGGCCGCTGCTCGATGCGATGCTGCTCTGCTCGTCCATGGCCGATCTCGTGGTCGTGCATTCCGGTGGCGGCGGCTATGCCGGCTACATGACGAGCTGCGGCGTAACGCTGGTGGCCGACGGAACAGACGGCGGGGCCGAACGCCTCGAACATGCCCTGACCAACGACACCTCGCTTGGCGTGATCCGCTATGCGGATGCGGGCTATGACGAGTCGCTCGACGAGATCAAGAGGAAGGACATCGGCCACATCTCGCTGGGATGATGCCATCTGGCGGGGCCGCTGGCGCCGCCTGCCTTATCCCTCGGCCTTGGGCCGTTTCGGGAGATTAATAACAATTGTCAGAAAACGCGAGCCATTCCGCCTTAAGTGACTGAAATGTCTCAGTCAGCTGTAAACGTTGCATTTAACATTTCGCGGTAATCTTCCGTTAGTAATTCCGTCCCGGCATCGAGAGGGCGGGCTCCGGTTAGTTTTGCGTGCGAGTGCCTATGCGTCTTTCGATCCTTACGGCGGCCCTCCTTGGCTGTGTTACCCTGGCGGGCTGCGCTTCGAGCGCAGGTCCCGAAACGGTCCTGTCAATCAAGCCGTCGCGCGAGACGACGAGTTCGGTGAAGGCGAGCGGGCCGGTGCCGGAAGTCGCCGTCGGCCAGAGCAAGGTGAAGGCCGAGGGTGCGAGCGAAATGCTTGCCTGGGCCGGGCCGGTGCCGGGAACCCAGGTCTTCGAAAGCGTGACCGAAAAGGCCGTGCGCCCCACCGCGCGTCCCACGGATACCGCCGAAACGGCCGAGATGCCGTCCATCGGGAAGCTGGGCAAGCGCTCACGCATCTACAGCCAGCAGTTCCGCGATGCCAAGCCGATCAATTTCGGCAAGCGCGCGCCCAAGCACTATCAGGTGCATGGCGTCGACGTTTCGCGCTGGCAGGGCGATATCGACTGGATGAAGCTGCGCACGCAGGGCGCCAACTTCGCCTTCATCAAGGCCACCGACGGCGGCGACCACACCGACCCGATGTTCCGCCACAACTGGCGCGCGGCCAAGGAGGCGGGCATCCGTCGCGGGGCCTATCACTTCTTCTACTGGTGCCGCGTGGCCAGCGAGCAGGCGGACTGGTTCATCCGCAACGTGCCGAAGGACCCGGATGCGCTGCCGCCCGTCATCGACGCCGAATATAACGGTGAATCAAAGTGCAAGCGCCGCCTGACGCGCGCGCAGTATGTCGAGAAGATCCGCGTCTTCGCCGAGCGGCTGGAGCGCCATTACGGCAAGCGGCCGATCATCTATACCGCACCGGACTTCTATGCCGACAACCTGTCGGGCGAGCTGAAGGAATATCCGTTTTGGCTGCGTTCGGTCGCCGCGCATCCATCGGTACGTTATCCGAACCGCCGCTGGCTGTTCTGGCAGTATTCCGGCTCGGGCCTGTCGCATGGCGTGAGTGGAAAGATCGATCTCAACGTCTTCGTCGGCAGCGAGAATGACTGGCACAACTGGCTGGCCGGCCAGTCGACCTGATCGTGTTTCCGGCCGATGCCGTGTCTTGACGGCAACGGCCGCGACGGTAACGCTGTGCATCCCGAAGATGTGATCTTCCAATTGCTTGCCGCCGGCATCGCCGTTGGCTAGCGATCCTGCATCCATACGGGACTTGCAGGAGTTGTTTCTAGAAATGTCTGAGATCGGTGTCTTGTCGCGCAGGGCCTTCCTCGTGGGGGCTGCAGCGACGCTGGCGGGGTGTGCAACCACGGAAGGCGGCGTGAAGAACGTGCCTGTTCCGCAGAAGGTCAGCTACCCGATCGTACCGGCGACGGACGAGGAGCTTGCCGCGCGCTATGCGGCTGTCGAGGATGGCGGACATCTCATTCCCGCGATCCCCTACAAGGAGATCGATCCGAAATACTATCGCCAGCGCGTGAAGGATCCGACCGGCGAGGCGCCCGGCACTGTCGTCGTGGATACGCCCGGACGCTTCCTCTATCTGGTCGAGCCCGGCGGCACGGCGATGCGTTACGGTGTTGGCATCGGCCGCGACGGATTTGCCTGGGAAGGCGAGGGTATCATTCACTGGCGCCAGCCCTGGCCGCGCTGGAAGGTGCCGGCCGACATGATCGCGCGCACGCCGAGCCTCGCCAAATATTCCGTCGAGAACGGTGGCATGGAGCCCGGCATCAAGAACCCGCTCGGTGCGCGTGCGCTCTATATCTTCCAGAACGGGAAGGACACGCTCTATCGCCTGCACGGCTCGCCGGAATGGAAGTCGATCGGCAAGGCGACATCGTCGGGCTGCGTGCGACTGATCAATCAGGATGTGATCGATCTCTATAAGCGCGTTCCCTACCACGCGCGCATCGTCGTGCATCAGGGGCCGCTCGGTTCGGTCTGAGACCGGTTGCCGCTCAGGCTGCTTTGAACCGCGCCATCACCTCGGCGCGTGCCGGATCGGTCAGTGTCACCGCGGCACCGAATTCGAGCGGGGTGAGCGCGGCCTCGTCGGGATAGACGATCCTGTTGCCGGTGATTTCGGCCGGCAGCAGGGCGACGACGCGGCTGTCGGTGGCCGGCGTGCCGTTGGCGATGTGCTCCCGCACTGCGTTCTGCGGGTCCATCAGGAAGTTCAAGAGCGCGTAGCCGGCTGGCTTGTTGGGCGCATTCTTCGGAATGGCGTAGAAATCCGACCAGATCTCGCCACCGTCCGAACCGAGGGTGAAGGCGATCTCCGGCACGTCGCGACTGAGCTGTGCGCCGTCACCGGTCCAGCACATGGTCATCCAGGCGTCAGTGCCGCGCATGGCCGGCTGATAGTCGCTGGTGACGGCATAGAGATGCGGCTTGACCTGGAGCAACAGTTCCTCGGCCTTTGCAAGCTCCTCGGGTTTAACCGAGTTGAAGGAAAAGCCGAGCGCGACGAGGGCATTGCCGATGGCGGTGAGCTGGTAGTCGTGCACGATCGCGCGGCCATCTGCCTCGCCCATGGCAGCCGTAAAGAACTCTTTCCAGCTGGTGACCATCACCTTGTCGGTATTGTAGGCGATACCGGTCGTCCCCCAGTTCTTCGGCAGCGCATACACCTTGCCTTCGGCGGTGCCCTGTCTGGTGAAACGGGCATTCTGGGTGCGTGCGTCGAAATTCGGCAGGCGGGACAGGTCCAGCGGATCGATCAGGCCGAGATGGGCATAGGTGGAGATCGTGTAGTTTGTCGGCACGAACAGATCCCATCGGGCGCTGTCGGTCTGAAGCGCTTCCAGCATCTCCTCGTTCGAGCCGAAGATGCTGACCTCCACCGCGACGTCGGTTGCGGCGGTAAAGGCCTCGAAGGTGGCGGGGTCGTGATAGTTCGGCCATGTCGCAATCGCCATGCTGGCGCCGAGATCGCCGCTGGCATGGGCGACCGAAGAAAACCCCGGCTGGCGGGCGAGCACGGCGGCCGCAAGGCCGAGCCCGGTGATGCCTAGAAATTGGCGCCGCGAAATCGAGCCGCGCTTGAGGCGCATGAAGGCGTCCGTCAGCGCACCGGCATCCATGGGGGCATGTTCTCTGAACCATTTCGACATCGCGCTGTTCCCCTGTCGTTAAGACGGCCTCGCGTCACGGGCCGGAAGGACGAGCGTTCCGGTGGCGCCGTGCATGCCTTCCGAGACAGCCCGTGCGGCGATGTCGGGGAACGGCGGTGGCGTCTGAGCCGTACAGCCTTTGCGCGATCATCGCGCGATGACGCCGCGTGGTTTGCAGGGCCTGCCGGCACGCTTCAGGTCGCCGGCATGCACCCCGCGCAACAGGCGGTCGTCTGCACGATAAGCAGGGAGAGGTGTTTTATCCGTAAATCGCGCATCCCCCACATTAGCATTCCATCCGGAATGTCGATCGGATGCAGGAGGCCGGGCGCGCAACAAGGCAATGCATTGCCTTGTGACCAACATCGCAAACCCGGCGGTTGGCCGGGTCTGCGGTTTTTCTTTTCAATGTGTTACCGCCCTGCGCTGGCAGGGAGATTCCGGTCGTTGATGTGTCGATTCAAGCGACGGCTGCGAGGGCGGCCTGCGCGCGGGCATCGATGATCTGGCGCGCTGCGTTGGCGGCTTCCTTGCCCTTGATGACGAAATGGTCGCGGAAGAAGGCGATATGCGCTTCCGATTCCTGAAAATTGTGCGGCGTCAGCACGGCCGAGAGAACCGGCACGTTGGTATCGAGGCCGACGCGCACGATGGCATCGACCACGGTGCCGGCGACGAAATCGTGGCGGTAGATGCCGCCGTCGACCACGAGCGCAACGCCGAGAATGGCGGCATATTTTCCGGTGCGGGCGAGCAACTGCGCATGCAGCGGAATTTCAAGCGCACCCGGCACGTCGATCACGTCGACATCCTCGGCGCGACCGCCGAGCGCTTTCCATTCGGCGACGAAGGAATCGACCGCCTGATCGACGATGCCGGCATGCCAGCGGGCGCGGATGACGGCGATACGGGAGGAGGGGGTGGCATTCGCATTCATGTCTGAGGCCTTTCAAGGGTTGAGCCATTTTTCAACGGTCCCCTTGGGCGAACACGCAGAACTTCCGCCAACGCGGCGGTGGTCCTGCTTGCTCTCTTTCATCCGGACTGTGACCGTCGGCTCCGGCATCGCACCGGATCTGCTGACCCTTTCATTCGCGAAAGGCGCTCGCGGGCTCCCGGATTGCTCCGGATACCGCCGGTGGGGAGTTTCACCCCGCCCTGAGAACAGACAGACCATAACGGGCAAACGCCGGCGGATCAAATCCGCGGGCGACGCAAATAACGACTTTCACGACAGAATTTTTCAAGCTTCGCCGGAAGGCTGGAACGAACTGCTAATCGCGGATGATCAGCAGGTCACTCGCTACGAAGTGCAGCGTGACGGTCTCGCCTACCACCGGAGGGACGAGGCCGGGGCTGTTGAACATGTCGAACGAGATGACGCTTTCGCCGACCTTCATGCGGGTGCGGATGACCGAGCCGAGGAAATTGGTGGAGACGACGTCGCCGGAGAGCGCGGTGTCGCCCTTGGCATCCGGCATGATCGACCCGGCTTCGGGGCGCAGCGCCAGCGAGATCGTGTCACCGACCTTCACGTCTCCGAGCGGCTCGCGCAGGGTGACGCCCTGGTCGCCGATCGACACACGGTGGGAGGCGGGATCGACGACCTTCGCCTCGATGAGGTTCAGCGTGCCGACGAAGTTGGCGACGAAGCGCGTGGCGGGGCGGTTGTAGATATCGGCGGGGGTGCCGATCTGGTCGGCGCGGCCGGCATTCATCACGACGATGCGGTCGGAGATCGACAGCGCCTCTTCCTGGTCATGCGTGACGAAGACGGTGGTGATTCCGAGCTGCTGCTGGATCATGCGGATTTCCTCGCGCAGCGACACGCGGATCTTCGCGTCGAGGGCCGACAGCGGCTCGTCGAGCAGAAGGACCTGCGGCTTTGGCGCGAGCGCGCGGGCAAGCGCGACGCGCTGCTGCTGGCCGCCCGACATCTGGTAGGGGTAGCGGTCGGCGAGGTGATCGAGCTTGATGAGGCCGAGCATTTCCTTGACGCGCGCATCGATCTCCGCCTTCGGGCGACCGGCGACCTTCAGGCCGAAGGCGACGTTTTCGGCGACATTCATGTTCGGGAAGAGCGCATAGGCCTGGAAGACCATGCCGATGTTGCGCTGGTTGGGGCGCAGGTTCGCCTGGCTCTTGCCGTTGATGGTGATGGTGCCGCCGGAAGGCGTCTCGAAGCCGGCGATCATGCGCAGCACCGTGGTCTTGCCGCAGCCCGACGGCCCGAGGAACGAGATGAACTCGCCCTTCTCGATGGACATGTTGAAATCCTTGACGACCTGGACGGTGCCGAAGGACTTCTGGAGGCTGGTGAGGGTCAGGAAGCTCATAAAGGGTCCTTAGGCGGGGCTTTGCGCGCCCTTCTGGAGACGGGAGACAAGCTGGATAAGGCCGAGGCAGCCCCAGGTGATGCCGAAGGCGATCACGGCGAGAGCGGCTGGCTCGTAGGCGCGGTTGGCGCCGAGCAGCTGCATATACGGGCCGAACGCGGGACGGTTCAAAAGAGCAGCCATAGTGAACTCGCCGATGACGATGGCGAAGGTCAGGAAGGCACCCGAGAGAACCGCGACCAGCACATTCGGCAGAATGATCTTTGCGAGGATCGTGGTCCAGCCGGCGCCAAGGCTCTGGGCGGCTTCCGTCAGCGTCGCAATGTCGATGGCGCGCAAGCCCGTATCGACGGAGCGATACATGTAGGGCAACGCCAGCGTTGCATAACCGAACATAAGAAGGATGTTCGTGCCAGTCACGCTACCTGTCAGTGGCAGCCAACTCGAGGTGTTGTAGAGCCTAATATAGCCGAAGACGATGACGATGGCCGGGATGACGAGCGGCAGGAGCGTGACGAATTCAACATAGGGGCGCAGACCTGGAAGCTTCAGGCGGATCCAATAGGCCGTCGGCACGACGAGCAGCACGCCGAAGGCGATGGTGAACAGCGCCATCACTACCGAATAGGTGAAGGTTTCTTGGAAACGCGGATCGCTGAGAACGACAGCATAGGCATCGAACGAATAAACGCCGCGCCGCATTTTGAGCGAAAAGTTGGTCATGCCGATGAGCGGCAGAAGGAAATAGAGCAACCCGAAGATGAGGGCGCCCCAGGCCCAAAACCTCTTCATTTCAGCCACCTTTCGCTGCGGGCACGAAGCCAGATGTAAACCGCATTGGCGATGCCCGTCACGACGATCATGCCGAAGGCGAGGGCATAGCCGAGATGCGGATTTCCGAGCACGTCGCCACGGATTTGGGCGAAGAGCAGGATCGGCGCAATGTTAAGCGACGAGCCGGTGAGCGCCATTGCTGTAGCGACCGCACCAAAGGAATTGGCGAAGAGCAGGGCGAAGGCACCAAGGAAGGAGGGTAGCAGGATTGGGAAGGCGACAAGGCGCCAATATTGCGCGTTCGTCGCGCCAAGGATTTGTGCAGCCTCGCGCCACTCGCGCTTCAGCGCGTCGATCGCAGGCGTGATGATCAGGATCATCAGCGGGATCTGGAAAAACAGATAGGTGATTGTGAGACCCCAGAACGACAGGAGGTTGAAGCCGAGCATCCGCAGGTTGATGCCAAACTGGGTCTGGAGAAACAGCGTGATCAGGCCGGCCGGCCCAAGTGTTGCGAGAAAGGCGAAGGCTAGCGGAACGCCGGCGAAGTTGGACGCGACCCCCGAGAATGTGAGAAGCGGGCCGCGTATGCCTCTGGGCAAGCCGCCCAGAACGACCGCAGCCGCTACGGCAAAGCCCACCAGACATCCGAGCAGGGCCGAGGCCACGCTGATCTTTATGGAAACCCAATAAGCCGAGAGGATCGTCGGGGTGAATAGGCCCTGTATATTCTCGAGCGTGAAGCCGCCGTCGGAGGTTTGGAAAGCGCCCAGGACGATGCGGAACGTCGGCAGGATCAGGAACAGAATGACGAACACGGCAAAGGGAACCGCACCAAGCCAGTGCAGAGGCAAACGCAACGCATTGTCTGGCTGCTTCGCTGGTGAGCTGTCTGACGACATCAGGATTGCCTCATGGGGTGGCGGTACAGACGCCGGATAGGCTCTTGGTGGCCACCGCCCCGGCCTGTCTGCCGGGGCGGTGAGGGGCGTATTACTCTACGTTTGCGCCGACGACGCTGTCCCACCCGCCGGTGACTGCAGCCTTGTTGGCGTCAACTTCCTCGAGCGTCGGGAAGTAGGCCTTTTCATAGGAAGCCGCCGGCGGCAGGGCGTCAATCAGGTCCTGCGGAACCTTGCCAGCCTTGACCATGGCGTTGAAGCGTGCCGGATGGCAATAGCCCTTCAGCCAGCCGAGCTGGCCGTCGTCGGAATAGAGGTGTTCCATCCACAGCTTGGCAGCGTTCGGATGCGGCGCGTAGGCGGAAATCCCTTGCACGTAGACGCCGGCCAGAACACCCTTTTCCGGAACGACGACTTCGGTCGGCGGGTTGCCGTTCAGCGTCTTGGCCCAGCCGAGCGCGTTGTAATCCCACGCGACGATGATCGGGGTCGAGCCCTGCGCCAGCGTGCCGGACTTGCCGGTGACCGGAACGAAGTTGCCTGCCTTGTTCATTTCAGCAAAATAGGCAAGGCCGGCCTCACCAGCTTCCTTCCCGGACTTGGCGTCTTTGGCAAGGCCAGCGGCGAGAACGCCAAGAATGGCCTGGTTCGACGTGCGCGGGTCGCCGGCGAGAGCGACCTGGCCGGCATATTCCGGCTTCAAGAGGTCGGCCCAGTCCTTCGGCGTATTGGCAACAAGGTCCTTGTTCACGAAGAACGACATGACGCCGTAGTAGTCACCGTACCAGTAGCCTTCAGCGTCCTTGATGCTGTCGGGGATTTCGTCCCAGGTCGAGACCTTGTAGGGCTGCAGCAGGCCGTCGGCCTTGGCCTGCGGGCCGAAGGCGAGGCCGACGTCGATCACGTCGGGCGACTGCGGGCCCTTGTTGTCCTTGTTGGCCTTGATGGCTTCGATCTCGTCGGCCGAACCGGCATCCGGGTTCAGTTCGTTGACCTGGATTTCCGGATACTTCGCCTTGAACGAGGCTATGACGTCGCCGTAACCGCACCAGTCGTGCGGCAGGGCGATGGTGGTGAGCATGCCTTCCTTCTTGGCGGCTTCGATGAGCTCGGCGCTCGGCTCGGCAAGGGCGAGCGAGGGAAGGGCGATCGCCAGCGCGGTGGAGAGCGAGAGCAGACGTTTCGTAGATGACATCACGGGTGTTCTCCTTTTGTGTGTCAGTCAACTTCGGCGAAGCTGATACTGGTGGCGCATGAACCTTATGTGACAGTTCTGTATCGCTTTTTTCTTTTATTTATCGTGGTTTGTCGGTGACCTCCGGCCGGGGCTTGCGAAAAAGCCGGCTGGCCTCGAACAGGCCCTCCAGCGTCTTCATTCGGTCGCTGGTTTCCTCCCAGCCCGAACTCTGGACGGCCTCGATCAGCGCCTCGACGATGAACAGCGTCACGACGGAAGAATCCCAGGCCGAGGGCGCCTCGATATGCACGCGGAAAACCTTCGCTGCAGCCTTTGCCACGGGCGAGGCCCACTGGTCGGTGAAGAGCACGATTTCCACGCCGCGCTCGCGCGCCACGCGGCCGAGCGTCTCCATCTCCTGCTCGTAACGGCGGATATCGAAGATCACCAGCACATCCCCGGCCTTCATGTTCAGCACGTAATGCGGCCAGGACGCAGGGTTGGCGGCGATCTGCGTGACGTTGGGGCGGATGACCTGGAGATGGGTGAACAGATAGTCCGCCAGCGCCTTCGTGATGCGGCCGCCGATGATGTAGATGCTGCGCTGGCGGTCGGCCAGAAGGGCGCTTGCGCTGTCGAAGTCGGCGGTCTCCACCTGAGAGAGCGTCTGACGCATATTGTTCATGATCGCGTCGGCGAAGCGGTTCAGGATATGGGTACCGGGCGCATTCGCGGCCCAGCGGTCATGCTTGGTTATGGGGTTGGAGAGCGTCGCCTCCAGTTCGTGGTGCAGGCGCGTCTGAAAATCCGGGAAGCCGCGAAAGCCAAGCTTCTGCACCATGCGGGCGACGGTGGGTGTCGATACGCCAGCATTATCCGCCACGGTGGTGATGCTGCCCAGCCCGGAGACCGGGTAATTGTCGAGCAATGATGTTGCGAGCTGCCGTTCGGCGCGTGTCAGCGCATCGAAGTGGGCAGCGATAACATCCGACACCGTCATAGATGCTTGATTGAGTGTCAAATTTTTCCCCTGCAGCCCCGGTCTCCGCCAGGGTTTCAACGATAAAACGCCCTGTCACAATTCGAGTCAAATGTTTTTTTGAAGAGATTTCTTCACGCGACGGTTGACAGCGGCTGTTGAGTGAAGAATTCTTTTCAGTAACGATAAAAGCCGGTCGAGGGGATCAGGCTATGGCAATTCTGACTGGAGAGGAGGGCGACCCTGTCGCCCTGGAGAATGCTGTTGCGCAGGGCCGGGTGATCCTGGTGTGCGAACATGCATCGCGCCTGCTGCCGGCTTCGCTCGGCACGCTCGGCCTTTCCGCCGAGGCGCTTGCCAGCCATATCGCCTGGGATCCCGGCGCGCTCGCGATTTCGCGGCTGATGGCGGAGCAACTCGACGCCACGCTGCTGTTCCAGCGCTTCTCCCGTCTCGTCTACGATTGCAATCGCCCGCCGGAATCGCCGGCCGCCATGCCCGAGAAGAGCGAAGTCTTCGACGTGCCCGGCAATGTCGGCCTCGATCAGGCGGCGCGCGATGCCCGCACCCAGGCGCTCTACATTCCCTTCCGCGATACGCTGCGCGACCTCGTGGAGTCGCGGATTGCGGCAGGCAGCCAACCCGTCATCGTGACGATGCACAGTTTCACGCCGGTCTATTTCGGCAAGCCGCGCGATGTCGAGATCGGCATCCTGCACGATGCCGATACGCGCCTTGCCGATGCCATGCTGGCGGCCGCGGGCACGGACGGCCGCTATACCATTCGCCGCAACGAGCCCTATGGGCCGGATGACGGCGTGACGCACACGCTTCGGGAGCACGGCCTGTCCAAGGGCCTTCCCAATGTGATGATCGAGGTCCGCAACGACCTTATTCAGGACGAAGCCGGTCAAGAGGTCGTGGCCGGCTATCTGACGGGACTGCTCGGCGCGGCCCTGTCGGCAATTCAATAAAAAAGACCTGGGAACGAACGGCCCGTGGAAACGGAACTGAAAACGAACTGGAGAGGCGAAGCGAATGCTTGCGTTATCGCAATGGAGGGATGGTCCGGCTGAGAGACCCGGTGCTGCCGACGGAGGCAGAGACCATGCCTGATATCATCAAGAGCTATGTACGCTTCGTCGATACGTTCAACCGGCGCGTCGGCATTGTCGCGATGTACCTGATCTTCGCCATGTTCGCGATTCTGCTCTACTCCTCGCTGTCCAAGGCCTTCCGCCTGCCGGCGAACTGGACGCTTGAATCCGCGCAGTTCACCATGGCCGCCTACTACATGCTGGGCGGTGCCTTTGCCATGCAGACCGGCGACCACGTCCGCATGGACCTGTTCTACGGCACCTGGTCTGTCCGCAAGCGCGCGATCTTCGACATCGTGACCAGCATCGCGCTGATCGTCTTCCTCGGGTTCATGCTGTATGGCGGCATTTCGAGCACGACCTACGCCATACAGTTCAAGGAAAAGAGCTTCACCGCCTGGGCGCCCTATATGGCGCCGATCAAGATCGTCATGACATTCGGAGTGTTCATGATGCTCGCACAGTCGCTCTCCTCGCTCTTCAAGGATATCGCCGAATTGCGGGGAAGGCCGATCGCATGAGCTATGAATTCATCGCAATCACGATGTTCGCCGGCATGATGGTGCTGCTGCTCACAGGGCAGCGCGTCTTCGCCGTGATCGGCTTCGTCGGCGTTGTCGCCGCCTTCCTGCTGTGGGGCGAGGGCGGCTCCGAGATGGGCTTCTCGTCTGCCATGAAGCTCGTCAAATGGTATCCGATGCTCACGGTGCCGATGTTCGTGTTCATGGGCTACATGCTCTCGGAATCGGGCATCGCCGAGGACATGTACAAGGCCATCCATGTCTGGATGGGGCCGATCAATGGCGGTCTGGCGCTCGGAACCGTCGGGCTCATGGTGATCATCTCCGCCATGAACGGGCTGTCGGTCGCCGGCATGGCGATCGGCGCGACCATCGCGTTGCCGGAACTGCTGCGTCGCGGTTATGACAAGGTCATGATGACGGGCGTGGTGCAGGGCGGCTCGACGCTGGGCATCCTGCTGCCGCCAAGCGTGGTGCTGGTGCTCTACGGCATGATCGCCCGCGTTCCGGTCGGCCAGCTCTGGCTTGCTGGCCTTCTGCCCGGCCTGATGATGGCGGCGCTGATGGCGATCTACGTCTATGTGCGCTGCCGTGTAAACCCGGCGCTCGGTCCGGCGCTGCCGCCGTCGGAGCGCAATGTGCCGTTCCGCGAGAAGGTGCGGCTACTTTCGGCCGGCATCGTTCCGCTCGGCATCTTCGTGCTCATGATGTGGCTGTTCCTCAGCGGGATCGCGAGCCTTGTCGAAAGCTCGGCCGTTGGCGCGATCTCCTCGGCGCTCGTCGCCTGGTGGCGTGGCCGCCTCAGCGCCCGGCTGTGGAACGATGTGCTGCAGAAGACGCTCGGCATCACCTGCATGTTCATGTGGATCCTGATCGCCTCGCTCTGCTTCGGCGCCGTGTTCGACGGTCTTGGTGCGGTGAAATCGATCGAGCGTTTCTTCCTCGGCGACCTCGGCCTCGAGCCCTGGCAGGTGCTGGTGCTGATGCAGCTCTCGTTCCTGGTCATGGGGATGTTCCTGGACGATACGGCGATGCTCGTCATCGTCGCACCGCTCTACATTCCGCTGGTGCAGAAGCTGGGCTTCGATCTCGTATGGTACGGCGTGCTCTACACGATCACGTGCCAGATCGCCTACATCACGCCGCCCTTCGGCTACAACCTGTTCATGATGCGTGCG
>Ga0160495_100548_pt1 | contig 16535 bp, 18 predicted proteins | sample DID4MG_4_FD_108251 | JGI IMG/M metagenome (GOLD analysis project Ga0160495, IMG submission 108251) | Enriched soil microbial communities from UW Madison campus, WI, USA - DID2933_E24_FP4 MG | ecosystem: Environmental > Terrestrial > Soil > Unclassified | place: USA: Madison, Wisconsin | collected... | reverse complement strand
GGGTCAATCACGGCGGCCTGCCGGGTGGCGTCGCACCAGACGATGGAGGCGTTCTGCTGGAAAGGAGTGACGGGGACGGTGAGGTAGCGGAGCATGGGATGGAGGCAAGGGAGTGCTGAACAAAGTTTTAAAAAACTAAACATAGTTTCAAAGCTCGGTTCGTCGCAGATCTAGCGGCTTAAACAAAGTCTCGAAACATGTTGAACAGTTTGGACTTTATCAATCGTTCGCGTGGCCTTGCATACTGATTGGCGAGGAGCGGAATAGCAAGGGGCCGCGCCAACTTTGCATAACTGCTATGAGCAGCCCTTCTTGACCAAGCTGTACTGACGAGTGGACAAGATGCGCAATTTCGCTAATGGAGTCGTGGAGAGGCGTGACCGTGGTGCTGAGCGCAGGTCTTATTCTTGACAATTAAAGCCGTAAACCCCGCTCTCGCATCCATGCGGGTTTGACATGAAGTGCACTGTGGAAAGAAAGTCGTAAACCCATAGGTGAGGGACCACAGGCTCAGACCGCTTCAGGTTGGTTGCGGACATGCGGGACGCGCCCACGAATGAGTACTATCCGCTTGTAGCAGGCGGTTGCGCTTAGGAAAAGCAGACATTCAACGCCCAAGGCAAGCGGCGCCGTAGCCCTATAGGGCCGAGGGCACCAACACTGGCCATGAAATAGGCGAGGCCATGGCCAGTGTTGGCGTCCGCTTGACCGGTCAGTTAGGCATCACGTGCGTCAAGGTGATTCACTCGCTTGTTGAACACTGATATCCAAGCTTGGTGTTCTCGCTGCAAGCCCGCCACTAAACTCTTAACGAGGTGATCGTCTATCGCTTCAGGTTGGCCGTGTGCGAACTGATTTCTGCATTTGTGTACACGCTGCAGGAGTTCAGCTGTATCTGAAAAACCTTGATCTTTCAAATCGTCCAAGTAGTTGGTTCCGAAGAAAACTCGATACGCTCGATCCAAGCGCACCCCGATGCTCGAATGACGACGCATGAAGTCTTCAAGGACCCTTTCCGGAAGTTGCCGACCCGCCATACGGTACAGCCTGTCGATTTTCGTCTCGAAATAGGTCCAGAACGTCAGAACAACAATTGCACGAGCTGACGGCCGATGCCGCTCAACGATTCCAAGAAACCTATCCTCATCGCTCAGCGGTCGAAGCCATTCCCGTTCAAGCATTCGGAGGTAGATGTAGTCTTCGTAGCGACCTTCGCCTCCGGGAGCAGTATGTGCAATTTGGAACTGCTGGCCATTGGGTCCGCGGGCGAACATTTCCGCAGGGGGGCTGAGAGGTTCATTGCAAGCGCTGCAGACATCACTTCCATTACGGATTCCCCCGCAACTACAGCGGGTGTAGCCGTACCAAAGTGATTCCCATGACCAGCCGCTCGGGAGTGATTCGTACCACATAGTTGATGGTGAGCCTATCAGCCGTTGCTGGACTTCGTTCGGAGCTGACTCAGGGCTCCAAAAGGCGACCCTGATTGAGCCCCTGCGGGCCAGGTTCAAAGCTCTCGTCAAAAGCCCACACCATTCGCGGCCCGTGGCTACTCTCGTTGAACAACGCTTCAGGCATTTCGCATTGAATGGTCAAGGTCGGCTCACCGTCGTGCCCTATGTCGTGCTCAAAGAAGGCTCCTTGGAGTGCATCGCAGTGGACGCAGCCATTGGACAAGTAGGCCATTCCTCGGGTGCGGGAATATCGACGGCGGATATCGCCAATGCCGTATTTCCGGAGTTCTGTTTGTTCCAACGCCTGAGCCAAAATTGGCAAACCCTCGGGAGTGTCGAAATCAGCCAAGCCTAGTGCGATGGGCTTTGCACCAGGAACAACGAGATCGACCCTGAACTCTAGACTGGTGATGATCGATGTCGGCTTGTGGCACTTCCAGCAATCCTGCTCGACTGATGAAATCTCCAGAGGAACTCGGTCATTGAGGCCTGGAGCCCAGATAAATTTTCGGCTGAGACAGCCGCGCACAAAGCGACCCAGTTCGATCTGCTGCGACCACAGGAAGTCAGCATTTCGTGCGCTGTGATCTGTCAAGCCCATGGACTCCATTGCAGGTATCTTGATGTTTGCGGTGCGTGTGTCCAGATCGACTTGAACAAGTAGAGACGGAACCTCCTTGGAGATCTGGAGACCACTTGGACGGCTCATAAGCCAAAGTCCGCGCACTCCACTATATCGATACCGTTCTTGTCGCTGCGCTGTCTCTTCCTGACTCTGTGGCGACCATTGCACTTCAAATGCGATGCGATGCTTTCCACGTTCCGCCAGGACATCAGCTGTCCAGAGGCCGCCATCAGGTGTGTTGCCGCGCACCTCAGTCGCTACTGTCCAACCCGTGCCAGCGATGGCCCGCGCGATGATCTCTTTGACGAGCAGGTGTTCGGCGGTTTCTGGCGCTGATGTGCACGCGCCTCGCCGTCGATGCGCGAAGAATCGCGTGCCCAGCTTGGAGGTTTTCAGCGTGACCTGACTGTCACAGCAGCCGATCCGAAGGTGATCATCGGCCGCGTTCAGTGAACGGAGTTCATCCCACTGAGAGGCGTCGTACTCAATCGCGCAGATTGAGACGTTGCCAGATTTGCATGACAGTGGCATGTCCTTCGAGCCAACAAAGGTGTTGCTTCACACTGCAGCAACTTGGAAGAACGGACGCGGGGCTAAGTCAAATCGCTGCCGCAGTGCTTGCATTTGATCGCCGCAGCCTGGATGGTCTCAGCGCAGAAAGGGCACAGCTTGGTTTCACCTTTGGGGCTCGCCGAACTGGCTGCCTTTACCAGTTCCCCATGCTGACGCTCTTGCGCTTCCTTCTGGGCTACAGAAACCAGAGTGACTTGGGTTTTGTGGTTCTCAATTGCGATGTACCCAAGGAAGAGCGGCGCGACGTAGATCCCCAACAGCACGAGCAAATTGAACCCGCCACCCAGATTCGCCATTCCGGCGGTTGCGATGAGTGCGACTGCGCCGACCACGAAAGGGATCACTATGCCAGGTCGGGAGTACAGAAGGCCCAAGGGCCCGAAGACCAAGGTCAAGAAAAAGTGCATGCCCTGAGATTTTCTGCTCACCTGCTTTCCCTCATTCTTGGATTGCAATCTGAATTGCATGGGCGCTTCATCGCGTTGCGACCTTTATTTTGCAGCGAGAGTCTACGACGAGTTTCCTGGGCGCTCTCAAGCCAGTGCAGGCCGGGGTGACCCAAGAGCAAGTGCTTTTGCCGGTGAAGCCTTCCATTGGCTTTGGCAAACCCTACAGGTGAGGTATGGCCGTTTTGCAACGAGTAGGCGCTTAATACCTTAACTATGTCGATACATAGGCAAGAAGCGTCACCTTGTAACCCTCATCCTGAACAAGGGTCTGCTCATAGAGCGTGCCTGGATTCTCCAAACCCGTTTTGGCGTCTTCGAGCCACCAGCAGGAATCGAGTTCGTGCCAGTCCTCGAGACTGCTTGTGTCAAGTCGGCTGAGGCTCTTGCCGGGCAATTCATTACCTTTGCGCACGCATAGCCGAGGCTGGAAATACTTGCTGTAGATGGAGTATCGAACCAAGTTGTCCTTAGAGAAGACAACAGCACAAGCACTCTCGCTCAATTCCACGATGCGCCGTGTCGTCGATTCGAGACTGGTCTCAAACTCATCCTTAACCTGGATCACGTCCGACAGGCCGAACGCGGCAGATGAGTGGAGCCGCTGCTTCAGCAATACAGTAGGCATCAACAACTCTGCCGAGAACTGATTCGCTTCACGCTCCCAATCCTTGTTCGCGCGCGACGAGATATCGTCGGCCGAACACTGAAAAGAAAGTTGGCGATGCCACGGCAGGAGGAAATGCCCAAGTTCGTGAGCAATGGTGAATCGCTGCCTTGGGCGAGGCACTTGGCTGTTATAGAAGATGTGCCCATCTGATTTCGTGTCGTTCGCAATGAGCGCGCCTTCAAAACCAGAACTGCCGAAGGCTTCGATTTTCGAGATACCTGCACAGCGCGCGAGTTCTTCTACGGGAACAGGCACGGGTAGCTGAGGATTTTGTCGCAGGACTTCCGCGACCAACTGCTCCGGCCGAACACAGTCGGCAAGTTCTATCAGGTCAAGTCCGACCATCTCCCTGGGCCCTCTTTTGCTTGAATAGCTCCAGAGTTTGCTTCAAAACCGCCTGTTCTGCCTCCGAAAGCGACTTGAAGTCACGAAAGAACTGCTGTGCCTCGACATCTTGGAGAGAGGCTTCGCTTTCAGCATCCGCAAGGTAAGAAAGCGGAACCGAGAAATGCATCGCCAAGTTCTTCAGCAGATCCATCGAAGGGTTGCCGCTGCTTCCCTTTTCCATTTGCCATACATGTGTCTTCGACACGCCAACCGCGTTGGCTACGTCCTGGAGCGAATCGCCCTTGCGAAGCCTCAACTCCGCCAGCTTGGCACCAAGCGACATGTTGGTTCTCCAATAAGAATGATTTTTAATTGCACTTCATTCTAACAAAAGAACGCCGCGTCAACAAAAGTTGACACGCCCAAATCGTTCACTTAATATTACGACATGTTCTTGAGGATGGGCTTCGGGAACGTGCCTCGCCTGACAGCAGGCAATAGCCAATAGGGAAACACAACCATGTCCGACGAGACATTTATCAATCAACTCAACGCGGCCAATGGGAAGGAAAAAACCTTTCACATCGTTATCAACGGACAGCAGGAAACCGTCCATGACAACCACCTGACCTATGAGCAAGTGGTTCAACTGGCCTTTCCTGCTGGCCCGTTCGACATCCTCTACTCAGTCACTTATGCCAACTTGCACGGCCATGACGGCACGCTGGCGCCGGGCCAGAAAGTAACCATCAAAGAAGGGACGAGCTTCAATGTCATCAAAACCAATCGCTCCTGATTCGGGTCTCCAGCAACTGGTGGACGAGGGATTCCACGTTGAAGTGCGTCATCAGCATCTACTGGTGCATGGCGTGCCCTATGTGACGCCCTCGTGCGAGGTCAAGCGCGGTACGCTTGCCTGCCTTTATGTAAAGAGTGGGGAAAATGTACTGCCGCCGAATGCACTTCATGGCGGAGATACTCACCAAGTGTGGTGGCACGGAGAGTACCCAAGCTTCGCCGATGGCAAGCCACTCGGAGCACTCGAAAATGAGCACACTACCCAGGAATTGTTTCCTGGATTCACCATCAACCACCGCTTTTCCAACAAGCCGCTGGGTGTTGATCACTATCAAGATCACTACCAGAAGGTCAAGCACTATGTCACGCTGATTCAGGCACAAGCCGGTGTGTTGGAGCCCTGGTCGAAGGCACACATTGGCGGTGTCATCAAGCCCGATGAAGATAGTTCGGTATTCCGGTACCCAGATACGGCATCGGCAAGGGCCGAAATCATCATGACTGCAGCGCAGCTTGCAATTGGCAAAGTCGCTATTGTTGGTATTGGCGGTACCGGTTCATACGTTCTTGATCAACTGGCGAAGACGCCCGTTCAGGAGATCCACCTGTTCGATGGGGATGTGTTCGAGCAGCACAATGCCTTCCGCTCGCCGGGTGCCGCGACCGAGGCTGAGATCGATGCACGCCTTCCAAAGACGGAAATCTTCCAGCGCCGCTACGATGCCATGCACCGAAACGTGGTCAGCCACCCGTACTTCCTGGACCCATCGAATGTGGCAGAGCTCGATAGTCTGAGCTTTGTGTTCGTGTGCGTGGACAAGGCCGAAGCCCGGCAACTGGTTTTCGACTTTCTGAGGGCGAAGCGCATCCCGTTTGTGGATGTGGGTATGAACCTCCAGCAAGTCAAGGGAGCGCTCAAGCTCGTGGGCAGTTGCCGCGCGACCTTGGTAACACCCGAGCGCGACGATCACATCGATCGCTGCGTTCCGCTGGATGATGAGGAGGACGATGCCATATACCGCCAGAACATCCAAATCGCGGATATGAACGCGCTGAACGCCCAACTGGCGGTCATGCTGTGGAAGCAGTATTGCGGCTTCTATCAAGCCGACTTTGATACCCGCAATGTGGTGTTCTCGGTCAACATGAGCTCGTTGGCTCGGACAACTGGAGGTATGGAGGCGCCTGATGAGGCTTGACTCCATCCGACCGGAGTTCGTGGAATTTGTTCCGAAGCTGCTTGAGCCTGGCATTCTTTACCTCAGTCAGAAGTACAAGACTGCATCACACCTCTGCGCATGTGGCTGCGGCGAGAAAGTCGTCACGCCGCTGTCACCTGCGGACTGGGTGCTTCAAATCGACGGTGAAACCGTTAGCCTCCACCCGTCCATAGGTAACTGGAATTACGCTTGCCAGTCTCACTACTGGATTCGGCGCAACCGCATTTCATGGTCTTATGCCATGACAAAGCAGCAGATAGCTCGTGTTCAAGCCCGAGACCGGTCTGACAAAGAACACTATATTGCCACAGTCAACAAGCAGAAAGACGAGCTGGTCACTATCAACCCCGCCACGGAACAGAAGCCGCTTTACGTCCGCCTGTGGCAGAAGCTGATTGGCTTTTTGGCTCAATGAAAGGCGGCGGCTTTCTAATCAGCTGTCGGGTTGAACACTAGGCACAACCACTGCCGCTCCCGGATTGGCTTTTCACGGCGTCTAAGGCAAAGAGGGCGGAGCGGAAGGGAGCATTGCCTGTGACAGCGGAAATACGGCTGTGCTACACCGATGTCCGCATTTGCTTCCAGACAGACATCGAAGGCTTGAGGCCTGCTCTAGGCTGGTTGCGGTCACTCGACGGGAGACCTGACCGCTGCATTGAATTCCGCAAACCGGTCACTTAACGTCTAGGCCCCACTGCTGTCGATGATCCGATCGGGTAAAAGGAGATCGCCGTTCAGCTTGGCCCTAGCTCGCAGGTTTTTCGAGCAGCGCGGACCACTTCAGGCGCGTTCTTGAGTGTCTCCACCATGCCGAGGCTTCATGATCTGTGTGTTGAGAAAGCGGCTCGGGGATCGTGTGGAACGGACGAGCGGGCACACCGGCATATTTGAATCGACGCCACCAACTCTCAGCGACCAGCGTAGCCATGCACGGCTCGATCAGCCAGAGCAGCAAGATCTCGACGCCTGTTGGTGAACTGAGATCAAGATCTTCAAAACTTGTCCTGGGATTCAATGGCAAGGTTGCAGACAAGTTGCTGAACCGCCGTGAAATCCCGCTATGGATAGAGCACATGAGTTGGCCGGTCACCAAGATGTCGCCTACTGTCATCCAGCTGCGTTGTGTTCAAGGCATAGGTGCGAAGCAGCCATCTTGAGTGCCCGCCTATGTCTCCGCCCACTTCTGCGCGGCCATGCAGGCACAGCCGGTTGTTCACGAGCAGAACGTCTCCCGGCTCGATCGCCACAGGCTTGGCAATCTCGCCGCAAGCCTTCGCGAAATTCTCGGCGGCAATTTCTGCTGCTCCGCCGGGTTCGGTTGGGGACACATTGGAGTGGCTGAAGCGAACCATTGTGCCGATGGCAGCGTCCTTCAGCACCGGCTCATCGATCGCGACGTGAACTTCCCCGAGGATGTCCTGCATACCTTCGAGAAAGGTCGCCTGAGAGCCGATGGAAAACTGACCCTGCTTCAACTCGTGCACATCCTCCGGCGACAACTTCTCCAGAGCTTCGTCTAGCACCATCACTGTCGTTGGTACCGCATTCGGATTTCGCAGGCCAACCAAAGTCACCAAGTCGGGGGACGGTGCGATTCGGGCATTCGAGGCATCGCTGTCCCCATTAAAAGGGAAGCTCACCGCATCGGTGTGGCCGCGAAGCCCACCCTGCGATTTGCGCGCAAACTTACCCTCGCCAGGAATCGCCGTCAGACTGACAAACAGTTCGCCACTGTTCTCGGAGCCGTAAGAAACGGTCTCCAAGCCAAGAAAAGCATGGGCAGCGATAGCCGCAGCGCGGCCCAGTTGCGTTCCGCTAACATCCGGAACAGGCGTAAACCAATCCGGGGTGTCCGGCAGTTCGCTAGGTTCAAACACCTCAGCGAGAAGAACGAATGGAGCCGAGATGGCGTCCTGCCGCATGGCAGTCAGGTCCTCGCCTGCGCTCTCCAACTTCTTCGCCACCGCACTGCCAAGGGTCATCCCGAGTTCATCAGGAAAAGCCAGAGCAGCTGTTCGTTGGTCCAATGTGGTCGCCTGCTTCCAGTCTGCGACAGCAGCCCTGACGGCCACAGCCAGCTTTGGCGCAGTCATAAAATTCTCCACCGGTTGATACATTGTTGATATGCGTCTACACTTATGCCAAGGGGCACGCGCAAGCCCTCCCATAGCCATGGAGGGCGTTTATGCGAACCGCGCTAGACCCGGCAGACTTTGTTCAAGGGCAAATGCTTTTGTCCCGGCTCCCGGATACATTTTCCAACATTCTTCGGACAGCCAAATTGCATCCTGACGCAAAGGGTCGCGTGTCCGTTTCATATGAAGTAGCCGGTGCTGGAAGGCGCCAAGTGGCCGCGACCTCTTCCAGCGAGGCCATCCGGCTGGTCCTCGCTGAGATCGCGTCTTTGCTTACAGCCTCTGCTGCATCATCGGAGACCGTTCAAATGAACTCAAGCGAGACTGAGTCCACATTAAGGGGAGATCCCTCGTCACCCGAACGAACGCTGTCGAAAGTGAGGCAGCAGACGCTTGGTGCCTCGTTGCCTCTGCGTTTGAAGGAACATATTGATTCAGTCGCTGCTCAAGAGGCGACGAGTTTTGCGGAAGTCTGCCGCCGATTTGTGCTCTTCGGGTTTGAAGACGTCGTCGCACAGTCGCTTCATGCGAGCCCGATGTCGCTCTTCGAGATGCTTGGCCACGAGCTTCAAGAGTGGGATAGCTCGACGTCCGAGCAGGTCATGGTTCGCTTAGATCCGGGGCACGCCGTTCGCCTTCGATCCATCGCAAAGGAATATCAGAAGTCGGTCTCCGAACTGACGGTTCTCTGCACGGCTCACGGCATTTCATTGCAGAGGACGTTGGCGCTGCTCGAGTCAAAAGTTGCGGCTTGTAAGGGCGCTTCAATTCGAAAGCTGGTGTTGAATCTTGGACTTCAGCCCTCAGCAACTCCGCTCCTTTCCAGCATCCTTTCAGGAAACGTGAAGGCACCGAGAAAGTTGCTCGCACGTCTTGCGACGGCCTTCGAGGCTCCCGAATCGCTGCTGTCGACATTGTTCCGGGGTAGTTTCGACCGTCGGCTAGTGCCTGCGTTTAAAACGGAAGGTGTGAAACCTCGACTTTCGACGGCACCCCAACCATGGACTTCCGCTGTGAAGTCACTAAATCTCTCTGCCGAAGACACCAAGGCCCTTCTTGATCTGGGAGTTTGAGACCTATGAGTCCATTCCAGCGCGCTCGAAGTGAAGCGCATGCGACCCGAGCCCTGCTGGATCCAATGCTCGCGCACGGGCCAATTGCAGCTAAGGACCTTCTTCACAAGATCGAATCCGTCCTGAACATTGCGGTTGAGCCAGTCCCTCCGTCCTACACCGAGCTCGGCGGTGGGACAGCTGTGCTACAGCGCGAGCAAATGTTCATCTACGTGAGCTCTGAGGTTGAGGAATGGGGCGCCGACTTTTGCGGCCTCGTTGCGCACGAACTGGGCCACTACTTCCTAGACGCGACGAAGCCGGCGACCACGGTTGCCCACCTAGAGACGCTGCTTGGCAGCGCGGGCAGTCCCGCTGTTCTCAAAGTGGAAGCTTACGGAGCGCGAGAGCGGCAGGAGCTTCAGGCAAATGTGTTCGCCCGCGAGCTCTTGTTGCCGCGAGCCGTCGCTCGTCAACTTGCATCGGCCGGAAAGGGGCCTGCGGAGGTCGCAGTAGAACTGGGCATACCATTGGAGTTCGTTCGACAGCAGATGCTAGACGGACTGCTCCTTCCGGAGGCCCCCGAGACAACGAGCGCCCTGAGTTTGCCGAGTCCTGACCAGCTCGCCGCAGCCAGCGCCGAGGAACGTGCCGCGAACGTGGTCGCGGGGCCGGGTACAGGTAAGACCACTACGCTAATCCATCGGGTCAAGTACCTGGTGGAAAAGAAGCATGTCCATCCGAGCCAGATTCTGGTCCTCACATTCACGAACAAGGCGGCGCTGGAACTGGTCGAGCGACTGCGCAGCGCCGGAATTCCCAACGCTTCCGATATATGGGCGGGTACCTTTCACTCCTTCGGGCTGGAGTTCCTTCGGAAGTATCACCAGCATTTCCAGCTCGACTCTGACCTTCATGTTTCGGATCTGATGGGCTCGATGACCCATCTGGTCAAGGCGCTACCTCGCGTCGACCTTCAGCACTTCCTACGTGTCGAAGACCCGTACGAATGGCTTGGGCCCGTCGTTGACGGCATCACGAGGCTCAAGGAGGAACTGGTCTCCCCCGCAGCCTATCGGAGCTTCGTCGAGAGCGATGAAGTCGAAGACGCCGAGCTTCTGCAAAAGAGGCTCGATGTGGCCACGCTTTTCCAGTTGCATGAGGCGCTCCTCAAGGAGCGCCGCACCGTCGACTTCGTTGACCTCATCTCGAAGCCAGCGATTGCCCTCAAAGCTGACAGGGCACCTTTCGTTGAGCTGGTCGATCGCTTCCAGTACGTTCTAGTCGATGAATACCAAGATGTCACACAGGCCATGGTCGAGATGCTTCGCCAGCTGGCGTATAAGAAGCATATCTGGGTGGTCGGCGACGTTCGGCAAGCAATTCACCATTGGCGCGGCGCTTCGCTGAAAAGCCTCCAGAAGTTTGATGTCGAGTTCAAAGCGCACGCCGCTGGAACTTCAATCCAACGGTATCCCCTGACGTTCAATCGTAGGAGCTCGCAGGAGGTCGTCGACCTCACGCAGCATGTTGGACGTGACCACGCTCTCGAGAGCTCGCTGAGGCTCGATGAGGTCATCGCCACCAAAGGCGAATCGGGCTCGAAGCCGGTTGTTGTCAATTGCCGGGATGGCGATGCTCTCCTCGGTGCGATCGCCGAAGTCATTCGCGAACTGCAGGCCGGCGGGGTACCTTTCGGATGCCAAGCAGTGCTTTGCCGCAAGTCGAGCGACGTAGAGCGGTCCGCTGAGCTATTGGAGCAGGCGGGGATTCCAATCATTTACGTCGGTGACTTGGCCGCACGGACCGAGGTAAAGCGCATCCTCTGCCTTATCCAGCTTTTGGTCGAGCGTAGACCAAAGGCGTTAGTCGGACTGGCAGGGATTCCATCTCTCAACATGCCGTTGGTAGACGTAGACGTGCTGCTGAAGGCCGCAGAGAGCGACGTGGCTTTTCAGAGAGGTCGTTGGATTCATGCGCCGCCGCCGGGGCTTAGTCCTCGCGGACTGGCGGCCACGGCATCCATCCGTGAGCTTATCGGGTGTTTCCAGCACGGCTCAAATCCATGGGCCTTCGTCTGCTATCTATTGCTGGATAAGCGCTTCGGCCTACCACCTGCCGCTGACAACAGTGTGCGAGCTTGGGTGAGCCGTATTGCGCTCTGGCAGTTCGCCTATAGCGTGCGGAACGGCGACGGCGAGATGAAAGAGGCGAGGCTGTCTCGGTACTTGCTGCGACAACGGCTGCGGCAGCGAATCGGCGATGGCCAAGGCCAGCGTGAGCTTCCGCCGGAGGCTGCTGTGCTCGACGGCGTACGCGTGATGACCGTTCATGGCAGCAAGGGGCTGGAGTTCGAGGCTGTGCACGTCGGCTACGTGAGCGCCGACAGCTACGGAAGCCGAGAACCCAGTTGGCGACCTGATGGAATACTCGACATCGTGCCGCCTGAAGCACTCGGCAGTACGACGGAAGAATACAAGTTTGAGGAATCGGTAGAGCGGAACAACCTGCTTTATGTGGCTGTCTCACGAGCAAAGCATCACTTGTACCTCTATCAGGATACCAAGTTCAAGAACTCGACTGCTCCACAATTGGAGCACTACCCTAGGAAGTACCTGTCAAGGCAGTACAGCGGACCTTCGCTGACTGCCGTGAAGTCCTCTTCGGAAGGCGCGTTTTCTGCACCTAAGGCGATGCCTTTCGAAGACTTCTACAGCTACGCGATGTGCTCGTTGCGCTACTGGTATAGCCACGTCCTAGAGATGCAGAGCGAATCCGATATTGACGTTTCGCTACGTGCTCGATGGGCGGTGATGGACGCGCTAAAGGCATTCTCAAGCGGCGCGTCGGGCTCGGCACAGCTCGCGCTTGGTGTTGCCTGGACTATCCGCAAGTTGCCCAGCGCAGTAGAAGACCCCTCGCTGTGGGCTGACGCACTCTATGCGCTCGAACGGGGCGAAGGTCAGGTGCAGGCCCTGACGGAACGAGGTGGAAGGTTCGAACAAACCACGGCGACCATTGCTGGATTAACGTTGCAGATGCCATGGGGTTTTCGAATCGATGGAACCTACGGCGGGACCGAGTATGCAATCCTGCGCTTCTCTCGCCGTGGGATCAGCGAGTACAAGACCATCATGAACCCGGTGCTGCGCGGGTTAAGTTTGCCCGGGCCTACTTCGATGTCACTGCACCATGTGCTTTCCGAGAAGACCGACAAGGTCGATGGCTCTAGAGCCATAGAAATGACGAAGGCCTATAAAGCTGCTGAGCGTTTCGCCAAAGGTGACAACACACCTACCGTAGGCCATCACTGCGGTCGCTGTGACTTCACGACCATCTGCCCTTCAGCGCCGCGGTAGTGTTCGAGCTCACAAGGTTGGAAGCTCTGCATGCTCATCGATGAGCCACACGGCGCTGCCTCTCGCCAATGACAGTTCATGGCAGATAGCATGTGTTCGGCGCAAGTCCGTGTATGGCTGCAATCGCTGCAGAACCGACTTCCGGCGTGGCAGCTTCAGGCTGGTTGCAGACATACGGGATGCGTCATCGAATGAGTACTATCGGCCACTAGCAGCCGGTGGTGGCAGGTGAAAGCGGGTGCTCAACTCCCAAGGTAAGCGGTGCCGAAAGGAGTGCAGCGAGTGGAGGGCACCAACAAAGCCATGGGCTTTGTTGGCGTCCGGTTGACCGACCAGTTGGGCAAACGTTTTGACATTACTCGCCTTCCACGACGTATGGGTCGGTAGATTTGTACAGAACAGACCTAGCTACGCGCTTCTTGAAGCCGATTTTTTGTTGAAGATAGTAGGTAAAAGCAGCCACGAGCTCTGGTGGAGCTCTGGGATCAAGCAACACGCTATCGATTAAGCGGTGAGGATTTATTGGAATCTTGATGCCCTCTCGCGCGCTCTTGCGGTTCGCCTCTGGCGCATGTAGGAGTACCCGGAACTCAGCTTCATGATCGAATGCTTCTCTCTTGAGAAATAGCGCATCCATGGCGCGCTGTACTTCGAAATGTTGCTGAAGGTCATCTCGAAGTGCAGCGAACTCTTTGTCTATCTTGTACTGACTTTCGTACCTTACTGACTCCATGCGGAGGGTGTAGCCGCGCTCCTTGGCTACGGTTGTGACTTGCTGGCGAAGTAATTTTGTACTTGTTGATATACGGACACCCAGGTGGTTGGGTGAGTAGATTCGCCACATTGCATCCGACACCCCCTTTGTGCACCAGCATTGGCCAAAGATCTGGTGACTTTGGTTGTGCTTTACGCGAACCTCGTATGGATCGTCCCATGACGACGGATGCGCCAAGTGCAACTGTTCCTTCTCGAAGATCTGGACCACGCGGTCAAAGCTGAGGATCCGATACAAGCGGCCTGCCGATGAACTCATGTTTGCCTAACGTCCCAGCTAACCGGCGGCAACGTGCGCAGCACGTTGTTGTCCGGTTGAACGCCGAGTTAGGCAACGACGCATAGCTATGCTTCTGTCCATGATGCTGCCGTTACGCCGTTCTCTGCAACTGCGAACCATTGGCTGAAGACTTGCGATTGTTGCTCGTTGATTTCCACGTTTCCATGGGGGAAAACTTCTGCCATTCGCGTTATAGCGCGAGCCAAGAAGGCAAGGCTGTATTGAACTGGCATTGAACTCAAATGTAGCGCTTCGGGGGTGCCAGCCTTGAACTCTTGCAGTTGGTGTACTGCCATTGGCAGTGTGTGCACGTACTGCGACAACATCATGGTTGCAGCAACGTGGTACTCGTGGTTTACGCCGTTGGCAGCGTTTAGCTCCCTTTGGGATAGCAGATAAGAGGGCGCGTCGCCGTTGCGGATTCTCCTCTGTTGTGCGGGATTAATTTTTTGAAACCACGAGTGTTGTTCAACTTCCTTTTGGAGTTCGACAGCCAACTTGTGAATTTCGTCGGCTCTAGGGTCGGTCGACTGGATGGACTTGAGCATGCTTGACCGTCTCTGTTGGTCATGAAGCTTCCAAGCAAGAAGGCGGAATGATCTTTCCTCCTCTGAAATGTTGGCAAGCGCAATGTATTCAAGTACGTCGTGCGCTTCGATGATGCAGCGTGCGACTGCACACGCTGAAGGCATGTCCCACAGTTCGTGCTCTATCTGCGGATCAATCTGCGGCGATAGCCTTTGAAGGCTGATTGCGTGGCACAACAACTTAGTGAATATAGGGTCAGCGTAGGAGTGGTGGCGGCGCTCATGCTCAGTACCAACAAGGCGCTGGGATACTTGCATGCCAAGTTCGATGAACATTTCAAGTTCCTCGACGATTTGCTTGTATCTCTTGACGTCCACCGAAATCTCCCAGAGTTGCCTAACGTAATGTAGACCGTACCAAGCCGCAGGCTATATCTGGCGCTTGCGGTCTAAATTGGTGCGATAAAAGTGCGGAAAGGGGCTTGTAGCCTAGCGTGACGGCGCATACTTTGTACAAAAATACAGTGCTAAATTCAGCCATGAAACCCGCCGCCCCTCCTGTGTTGCGCGCCACACGGTTGCTGGACCAAGTCAGTGAGCGAATTCGTTACAAACACGATAGCCTGCGCGCGGGGCTGGGCCACGCCACGGCGCTAGTCATCGTCAGATGACGGCTTTGTAGCGGTGAACTGACCGACTGCTCAGGGCCCGCTAACGTCCATCGCCGTGGGGCAGAATCCAGCCACAACCAGTCGTTCCTTGTTGGACGTCCAATAAGCAGAGCTAGATGCGTGTTCATCGAGAACTATCAGGGTCAGAGTCGTCCAAACCAGTCCTCCCAAGCTCTACTTCATGAAATTCGACACACTGCCTCATCAATGTCTTGTGGACGAGATGCTCCAAATTCGGGTGCTGGGGCTTCGTGCCGGCGAACGGTTGAACCTGAAGCTGTGGAGTTGCGTTAGTGATGTTGTGTGGCGGTCCGAGGCGGTCTTCCTCGCAGACTCCTACGGTGTCGTGGACCTGAGTACTCAAGCGCCTGTTTCCGGCTCATACACAGGCGTCGACTCCATGGGACTCTTCTGGTCCCGCGCCCCAGTGTCTTCCGAGCTCGCCAAAGGCTACGACGGCAAGAGCACGGACCCGCTCACGGCAACGCTTACCGCAGAAACGAATGACGGCGCGCCGCTAGTCTCTCAAGCTATCAGGCGTGTCTACATGGACGAACGGGTTGTGTCGAGGGAGGTCCGAGAAAGGGGCCTTGTCGGCAAGATGTTTGAACCCAATCGACCCGGCCCCCACAGCGCAGTTCTTGTGGTCGGTGGTTCCGGCGGAGGATTGGCCTGGTCCCAGGAGGCGGCAGCGCTGCTGGCATCACGGGGCTACGCTGCTTTAGCCCTCGCATACTTCGGCGCCGAAGGCCTACCGCCGACGCTCGACCGCATTCCGCTCGAATACTTCGGCACTGCCTTGGAATGGCTGAAAGCACAGCCTGGCATCGCGGCCGACCAGGTCGCGGCAATCGGTGTGTCGCGAGGCGGAGAGCTGGCCTTGCTTCTCGGTGCGACGTTCCCTGAAATACGGGCTGTGGTCGCGTATGTGCCCAGCGGCATCCTCTGGCCTGCGTACCCTGAAAGCGGAAATGGAGCCTGGACTTTCCGAGGGCAGGAGCTTCCTTACGCTAGAACGCTGACCTATGAGCAGTGGGACGAGGCGCTCGCAACCGGCAACGCACGAGAAGGTAGCTTCGATTGGTACTTCATCCCGTTGAAGGATGCCGTGTATGCGAACAGGGCATCGATCCGGGTGGAGAACATCAACGGACCTGTGCTGATGATTAGTGGCGTCGACGACAAGGTTTGGCCGTCTACCGGACTGACGGAGTTCGCTGTCGAGCGCTTGAAACGACTCGGATTTCACTATCCGGTCACTCATCTGGCCTATGCGGATGCGGGACACAGCATCGCTTGGCCAAACGGCCCAACGACTATGCTCAAGTCGAAGCATCCGGTATCGGGCGAAGAAATGGATATGGGTGGAACGCCAGAGGGGACTGCACGTGCAAGACAAGACTCCTGGCCTCGAATGCTTGAGTTTCTGAGCAGTGCACTTGGGGGCTGTTAACCGTTTCTCTGGTCTATTTGAATTGTAGACCTATCGCATCTCAACGACCGCTTCGGATCAGGCCCAATGACTGCTCAGGGCCCGAAGCGGCCTCAACGACGTAATCGTTCCATCGTGTAGCTTGACTCAGAAAAACCAAGCGCAGTAAAGAACTCACGCGCCCCATCCCGC
>Ga0160495_100545_pt1 | contig 16574 bp, 18 predicted proteins | sample DID4MG_4_FD_108251 | JGI IMG/M metagenome (GOLD analysis project Ga0160495, IMG submission 108251) | Enriched soil microbial communities from UW Madison campus, WI, USA - DID2933_E24_FP4 MG | ecosystem: Environmental > Terrestrial > Soil > Unclassified | place: USA: Madison, Wisconsin | collected... | reverse complement strand
CGCTGGCTCAGCCACTACGGTTTCCATCCGCTCGACATGCCTACTTTGTTCGGCGGCCTGAGCGCGTAACCGGCATCCAAGGAGAAACTAACCATGAAATTCACGCTCTCCTGGCTGAAGGACCACCTCGACACCGATGCCTCGCTCGACGAAATCTGCGAGAAGCTGACGGCGATCGGCCTTGAAGTGGAAGAGGTCGACGACAAGGCGGCGTTCAAGCCCTTTGTCATCGCCAAGGTCGTTTCGGCTGAACAGCATCCCAACGCCGACAAGCTGCGCGTGCTGATGGTCGATACCGGCAAGGGCGATCCAATCCAGGTCGTCTGCGGTGCGCCGAACGCGCGCGCCGGCCTCATCGGCGCCTTCGCCGCGCCCGGCACCTATGTGCCAGGCATCGATGTCACGCTTTCCGTCGGCAACATCCGCGGCGTCGAAAGCCGCGGCATGATGTGCTCGGAAAAGGAACTTGAGATTTCCGACAACCACGACGGCATCATCGAGCTTCCGGCCGATGCGCCTGTCGGCACGAGCTATGCCCGCTATGCCGGTCTCGACGATCCGGTCATCGAGATCAATCTGACGCCGAACCGTCCGGACTGCACGAGCATCTACGGCATCGCCCGCGACCTCGCCGCTGCCGGCCTCGGCACCCTCAAGACACCGAAGGCGCCGTCCTTCAACGTCGAAGGCGAGACGCCGGTGAAGGTGAAGCTGGAGCTTGGTGGTGACGACCATCTGTGCCCCGGCTTTGCTCTGCGCCTCGTGCGCGGCGTCAAGAACGGGCCAAGCCCGCGCTGGATGCAGCAGCGGCTCATCGCCATCGGCCTTCGCCCGATCAACGCGCTCGTCGACATCACCAACTACATGACCTTCGACCAAGGGCGTCCGCTGCACGTCTTCGACGCGGCCAAGGTGAAGGGCGATCTCGTCGTTCGCCGCGCCGCCGAGGGCGAGAAAGTGATGGCGCTCGACACGCGCGAATACACGCTGAATCCGGCTAATGTCGTCATTTCTGATGACAACGGCGTCGAATCCATCGGCGGCATCATGGGCGGCGAGCATTCGGGCTGCGATGAAAACACGGTGGATGTGCTGATCGAATCGGCCCTCTGGGATCCGATGAACATCGCCAAGACCGGCCGTTCGCACGGCATCATCACCGATGCCCGCTATCGCTTCGAGCGCGGCGTGGACCCGGAATACATGGTACCCGGCCTCGAGCGCGCTACCGAACTGGTGCTGGAACTGTGCGGCGGCGCGCCGGCCAGGACGGATGTCGTCGGTTACAAGGGCTACACCGCCAAGGTCGTGGACTTTCCCTTCTCGGAAGTGAAGCGCCTGACGGGCCTCGACGTCTCGGAAGCCGAAAGCACCAACATCCTCACCCGTCTCGGCTTCACAGTGACCGGCGCGGGCGAGCGTGTTTCGGTCGCCGTCCCCTCCTGGCGCCCGGATGTCGATGGCAAGGCGGACCTTGTCGAAGAGGTCATGCGCATGCACGGCGTCGACAACATCAAACCGGCGCCGCTCGAAAGCCATGCCGCGGTCAACGGCCGTATCCTGACCACGCTGCAGATCCGCACGCGCCTCGCCAAGCGGGCGCTTGCCGCACGCGGCATGCTGGAAGCCGTCACCTGGTCCTTCATTCCGAAGGCCCATGCCGAGCTTTTCGGCGGCGGCGCGCCGTCGCTGGCGCTGTCGAACCCGATCGCATCGGATATGTCCGACATGCGTCCCTCGCTGCTGCCGGGCCTGCTCGCAGCCGCCCAGCGCAATGCCGACAAGGGTTACGGTGACGTCGCCCTGTTCGAAGTCTCCGGTACCTATGAGAACGACCGCCCCGAGGGCCAGCGCCGCGTGGCCGGCGGTGTGCGGCGCGGCACGGCGACGCTCGCCGGTTCCGGCCGCCTCTGGTCGAATGCCGCCAAGGGCGGCGGCAAGCCGGTCGATGTCTTCGACGCAAAGGCCGACGCTCTCGCCGTGATCGAGGCCTGCGGCCTGCCGATGGGCAATGTGCAGATCGAGCCCGGCGCGCCGGGCTGGTATCATCCGGGCCGTTCGGGAACCATCAAGATGGGTCCGAAGATCGTGCTCGGCTATTTCGGCGAGTTCCATCCGAAGACCCTCGGCGCGCTCGACGTCTCCGGCGCGCTTTGCGGCTTCGAGATCTTTGTCGATGCCATGCCGGAACCGAAAAAGAAGGCGACGCGCACCAAGCCCGCACTCGACCTCTCGCCGTTCCAGGCCGTGAAGCGCGACTTTGCCTTCGTCGTCGACAAGACGGTGGAAGCGGGCGCCATCGTGCGCGCCGCGACGGGCGCCGATCGCAAGCTGATCGCCGCGGTCAATGTCTTCGACGTGTTCGAGGGCGCTTCGCTTGGCGAGGGCAAGAAGTCCGTCGCCATCGAGGTCGTCATTCAGCCGGTCGACAAGACGCTGACGGACGAGGATTTCGAGGCGCTGACGACAAGGATCGTCGGCAATGTGGTGAAAACCACCGGCGGCACGTTGCGTGCCTGATGACAACAAAACGGGGCGGCAACGCCCCGTTTTGCGTTTCATGAACGATAGTCGCGTTTTGTGAACGCTCTATCGCCGTTTTCGGCATTGCAGTCTGGTTAACGACCGCTTAATTGCCTCGCAGGGAGGTAAATTGAGGTCGAAATGGATTCTGTAGCCAATCTTCTGCCGCTCGCCCTGATGGCCTTCGGCGTTTATCTCTTCTACCGCTGGGTCGTGCGCGACATGAACCGGACGACGCGCCGCTAAAGGCGGCTCTTGTCCCTATGCATTTCCAATAAGGATACCGGCTGCCAGAACGAGACTGCCGCCTAGCACCACCTGCATCGCCGCGCGCAGGAACGGGGTCTCCATATAACGGTTCTGAATGAAGGCGATGGTCCACAACTCCACGAACACCACCAGGACGGCAATGCTCGTCGCCAGCATGAAGTTCGGGATCAGGTAGGGCAGCGCGTGGCCGAGACCGCCCAGCGCCGTCATGATGCCTGAGGCCAAGCCGCGCTTGATCGGCGAACCACGTCCCGACAATTTGCCGTCGTCATGGGCGGCTTCCGTGAAGCCCATCGAAATACCCGCACCGACGGATGCCGACAGGCCGACAAGGAAAGTCTGCCAGGTGTCCTGCGTGGCGAAGGCGGCGGCGAATATCGGCGCAAGCGTCGAGACCGATCCGTCCATCAGCCCGGCCAGGCCGGGCTGCACGTAGGTGAGGATGAATTGCCGGCGTGCCGTCTGGTCTTCCTGCGTCTTCACATCGGCCGGCGTGTGCTGTTCGCCGAGCCGCCGCGCAAGCGATTCATGCGACTTCTCCGCCAGCGCCAGATCGCCCAGCAGCTTGCGCGTGGCGGCATCCTGCGTGCGGGCGGCCGCCGTCAGGTAGAATTGATGCGCGGATGCCTCCATGGCTTCCGCCTGCGCGCGGATCGCGTCCAGCGACATGTTGCCGATCAACCAGTCCGGCTTTCGCTCCGGGAAGTCGCGCACGAATTCGCGACGTACCAGCGGGATGCGGTCGCCGAAGCGGGAGATGTGACGATCGATCAGCATCTGGCGGTGATGGCTTTCCTCGGCCGACATCTCCTCGAAGACGCGGGCCGAGTGGGGATAGGCTTCGCGCAGGGCATCGGCATAGGCGAGGTAGATACGCCCGTCATCCTCTTCCGAGGAGATGGCGAGTGCCAGGATTTCCTGCTCGCTGAGCGATTCGAGACTGCGTTTTCCAGGGCGGAGGAGACGGGAGAACATCGGCGGCCATTCCAGTTTAGAATTATTCTAAATATAGGAATTGCCATATCGGCGTCAAGCTCGACATGCGGTCAGCCCAGGGGCTAGAGTGGCGCCGGTATGACAGTAAGGGACGAGACGTGACCGCCGGATTGAAGCCGCTTTCCACAAGCCGCGACACGCTGCTCGATCGTCTCGGCCGCCATGTCGCCGACCGGCTTCAAAGCCAGACATCAGGCTATGAGCCCTACACGCCTTCCGATCCCGAAACGCTGTCGCGCACGCTGCGCCCCGGCGACGTGCTTCTGGTCGAGGGCAACCAGAAGGTCTCGGCGGCGATCAAGTATCTGACACAGTCGACCTGGTCCCATGCGGCGCTCTTCGTCGGCGACGAGATCCCGCTGACGCTCGACCAGGCGGCGCGGCCGGCGATGGAACGGCCGCAGCTTATCGAGGTCAATATCGGCGAAGGCTGCGTGGCGGTGCCGCTCACCAAGTACCGAACCTACAACACGCGCATCTGTCGCCCGGTGGGGCTGACGCCCGACGACCGCGATACGCTGGTCGGCTTCATGGTCTCGCGTCTCGGGCTCAAATACGACCTGAAGAACATCACCGACATGCTGCGCTATTTCCTGCCGACGCCGCCCGTGCCGGTGCGCTGGCGTCGCCGCATGATCGCCTTCGGCTCGGGAGATCCGACGCGGGCGATCTGCTCGACGCTGATCGCACAGGCTTTCGAGTCGATCCGCTATCCGATCCTGCCGGAGGTCACGCGGGCGCCCGGCCGGGCGGCGGCGACCTCACCCTATTCCAGGGAAGAAATCCTGCATATCCGCCATCACTCGCTCTATACGCCGCGCGACTTCGACCTCTCCCCCTATTTCGAGATCGTGAAGCCGACATTGAAATACGGTTTCGATTACAAACGGCTGGAATGGGCGCCGGGACGCGAAGGGCCCTGACCCTTCTGCGGCGATCGGCCGGATTGCGAAGGTCGCGCGCGGCACCTATCTTGCCGGCATGACAGAGCAAAAACCCGACCGCCAGTCCCATTTCGCCGCCATCCGGGCCCGCGCGGAAACCGAGATGCACGCCATTGGCATCACCGCCGATTTCATTCCGCTGATGGTAGAAACCTTCTATGGCCGCGTGCGGGCTCATCCGGAGCTTGGCCCGGTCTTCGACGGGCGGCTTGCCGGTCGCTGGCCGGAGCATATGGAAAAGATGAACCGTTTCTGGTCTGCCGTCGCCTTCAAGGACGGCGGCTATGGCGGCAAGCCTGTCATGGCGCATCAGGGCGTTGCGGGCATGAACCCGCCGCTTTTCCAAACCTGGCTCGGCCTGTTCTCCGCCACGCTCGACGACATCGCGCCCTCGCCCCAGGCGAAGGCCTGGTTCATGGCGACGGCCGAGCGAATCGCAAAGAGCCTGGTGCTCTCGCTCTTCTACAACCCGGCCGACGACGATCCGGCGCTCAGGCGCGCCTGACGCCCTTTAACCCTGACGAAGCGGGGAGATCGAGATTTCGACGCGACGGTTTTGCGCGCGGCCCATTTCCGATGCGTTGGAGGCGATCGGACGTGTGAGGCCGTAGCCCATGGCCGACATGCGGCGGGGATCGACGCCGCGTGCGGCCAGGTAGTTGGCTACCGAATTGGCGCGGCGTTCGGACAGATCCTGATTGTAACCGGCATTGCCGACAGAGTCGGTATGGCCGTCGACGTCGATCAGCGTCTTGTCGAACTTGCGCAGCACGGTCGCAACCGAATCGAGCGTCGGGTAGAACGGCGGGATAACCTGATCCTGGTCCGTCGCGAAGGTCACGTTCGAGGGCATGTTCAGGATGATGCGGTCGCCGTTACGCGTGACCGAAACGCCGGTGCCCTGGAGCTGCGCACGCAGCTCGGATTCCTGCGTGTCCATGTAATTGCCGATGGCACCGCCGGCCAGCGCGCCGATACCGGCGCCGATCAGGGCCGCGTTGCGGCGCTGCACTGGATTGTTGCCGACGAGGAGGCCGGCAACGGCGCCCATGCCGGCGCCAATGGCCGCACCGCCCGCTGTGTTGGAAACCTTCTGCTCGCCCGTATAGGGATCGGTCGTCGTGCAGGCGGAAAGATAAGTCGCGGCAAGTGCGACAAGCAGAGCCTTTTTGTACATGTGGGTCCCCGGAGACTTCGATGATTCTGCTTCAACCTAACGATTGCGGCGGGAACATGAAAGAGGGACAGCCGTCGCGCCATTTCGGGCAGACATCACCCTTCGCGGTCGCCGTCAGGCCCGGCCCGATTCCCAGCCGAGCATCGCGCGCTTGCGTGTCAGGCCCCAGTGATAGCCGGTCAGCGCGCCGCTCTTGCCGAGCGCGCGGTGGCAGGGCACCACGAAAGAGATCGGGTTACGGCCCACCGCGGCACCCACGGCGCGCGAGGCCGTCGGCTGGCCGAGCTTTTCGGCGATCGACGAATAGGTGACGGCGCAACCCATCGGGATACGCAGCAGCGCCTCCCAGACGCGAACCTGGAAATCAGAACCGATCAGCACGACCCGCAGCGGCTCCTCCGGGTTCCAGCGCGCGGGATCGAAGATGCGGGCCGCATACGCCGCCGTTGCCTCGGTATCCTCGACATAATGGGCATTCGGCCAGCGGGACGACATATCCTCGAAGGCATCTGTGCCGCCCGCCTGGTCGGTGAAGGCAAGGCCGGCAAGTCCGCGGTCGGTGATCATTACGAGCGCTGTGCCGAAGGGCGACGGATGCAGCCCGTAGCGGATCGTCAGCCCCGCGCCTCGCGCCTTCCACTCGCCCGGCGACATGGCTTCATGCGTGACGAAGAGGTCGTGCAGCCGTCCGGGGCCGGACAGGCCGACTTCGAAGCTCGTTTCGAGCAGCGGCAGCGCCTCCTGGCGCAGCAGGCGCTTGGCATGATCGAGTGTCACAGCCTGGAGAAAGGCCTTGGGCGAAAGGCCCGCCCAGCGCGTGAAGGTCTTCTGCAGCTGGCTCGGCGACTGGCCGAGACGGGCGGCAATGTCTTCCAGACCCGGCTGTTGACGGTAGTCCTCGGTGATCATCTCGATGACCTGTCGGACGGTCGCGTAGTCCTGGCCATCGGGCGTGATATCGGTTTGCAAGGTCGCGGCAATGTTCATGGTCTTCTCCTGTGCCGCCAGAAAAGCACGCCGCCGGCGTGGCTGCCACCCGTTTCCTGCCGACCCGTCAATAACCGCGCTTCACGCGGGCGAGTGCGCCGGAAAAGGCCGAGGCGAAGCGCTCGCGGTCATCGAGCGGCAGGAAGGTGCCGACATCGGTCTCGCGCCCATTGCCGCGCACATGCATGGCCGTGATGCCTATCTTCGGTTTGCGGGAAACGAGGAAGCGCGCCCAGAACGGGTTGAAGGCATATTGCGTCTCGCGGCCGGACGCGCTGATCTTGCGGATGGAGATGCTGGTGCGTGACAGCGACACCAGTTCGCGCGCCTTCGCCGCCCGGTTGTTGAGCCAGAAGGCGCCGAAGAGAACGAGGAAATCGAGGCCGAAGAACAGGGCGACCGGCCACGCGCCCGAAATCAGGAAGACGGCCACATGCGCAAGGCTGAGAACGCCGGCGATGAGGAAGAAGATGCGATGCCCGTGGCGGCCGAGCGAACGATAGGGATGAAGCTCGGCCGAGAAGACCGGGCGCTCGTTCATGCTCATGTCGGCCATGCTCGTGTCGGCGTTGCCTTGTGTCATGGCGCATGACTATAGAAGCATCATGGAAAACGGAAAGATCAAAAAATCGAGAGCCCCCGCCCCCGCCCGCCGCAAAGTGCCCGCACGGCCGAAGAGCCTTTATTCGCAGGACGAACTGCGCGAAATATTTCGCCGCTTTTCCATCCAGCGGCCGGAGCCGAAGGGTGAACTCGAGCATGTGAACCCGTTCACGCTGGTGGTCGCCGTCGCACTCTCCGCACAGGCCACCGATGCCGGCGTCAACAAGGCGACACGCGCGCTTTTCAAGGTGGCCGATACGCCCGAGAAGATGCTGGCGCTGGGCGAGGAGAAGCTGCGCGAATACATCAAGACGATCGGTCTCTATCGCAACAAAGCCAAGAACGTGATCGCGCTCAGCCAGATGCTGATAGATCGCTTCGGCGGCGACGTGCCGCGCACCCGCGAGGAACTGGTGATGCTGCCGGGTGTGGGACGCAAGACGGCCAATGTCGTGCTGTCCATGGCTTTCGGGCAATCGACCATGGCGGTCGACACGCATATCTTCCGCATCGCCAACCGCCTGCGCCTTGCGCCCGGCAAGACGCCCGACGAGGTGGAGGACAAGCTCGTTCGTCTCATCCCGGACGAGTATCTCTACCACGCCCATCACTGGCTGATCCTGCACGGACGTTACTGTTGCAAGGCGCGCAAGCCCGAATGCGAGCGCTGCGTCATCGCTGATCTGTGCAAGGCTCCTGAAAAGACCTGCGACGTTCCGGCCCCGCTCGTGGAACTGCCGCCCCAGCTATACGGCCCCACGCCTTAATCGCGGAGAGGGACGCTACCAGCCCGAGAAATCCGCAAGCAAGGTGTCGTCAACCCGCCCCGCAGCGACATCGGTGAGGGCCTGGTCGAGAATGGCGAGGCCTTCGCGCGCCTCGCTCTCCGTCAGCGTGAGCGGCGGCGTGAATTCCAGCACATTCGACCGCACACCGACATAATAGAGCACGAGCCCAAGCTGGAAGGCGCGGTAGACCGTCAGGGCGGTCTCCCGCGTTGCAGGCGCGCGGCTGGCGCGATCGCCGACCAGTTCCACGCCGAGCGCAAGGCCATGGCCGCGCACATCGCCGATCAAGGCGTGGCGCCGGGCGAGCGCATCCAGACCGTCGCGCAGCACACGACCGGTTTTGGCGGCATTCTCGGTCAGGCGTTCGCGCTGGATGGTCTCCAGCACGGCAAGTGCGGCGGCCGCGCATACCGGATTGCCGTGCACGGTCTGGAGCGAGAATGCCACAGCGTGATTCATGATCGCTTCCGGCCCGACCACGGCGGAGATCGGCAAACCGCCGCCAAGGCCCTTGCCGAAGACGACGATGTCGGGTTCGATGCCGGAATGTTCGAAGGCGTTGAAGCGCCCCGAGCGGCCAAGCCCCACCTTCACCTCGTCCGAGATGATGAGGATGCCGTGCCTGCGGCAACGCTCCTCGACGGCCCTAAAGAATCCGTCTGGCGGCACCAGCATGCCGCCGTCGGACTGGATGGGTTCGATGAAGAAGGCTGCGATCTCGTCCGGCGCGACCTCGGTTTCGAAAAGCCGGTCGAGATGGGCAAGGGCTGCCTCGCTCGCGGCCTGCGGCGTATCCGCGGCATAGCTGTTGGGATAGGGAACGAGCGTCAGGCCGGCAGCGCGCGCGCCCTGTTGCGCCGGGTGCCCCGAGACCGCCATGGAGCCGACCGTGCCGCCGTGATAGGCACCGTCGAAGGCAAGAATGCGGGGCCGGCCGGTTGCCGCGACCACCATGCGCGCGACGGTCTCGTTGGCATCAGAGCCGGAATGGCCGAACCAGACGCGGCCGCGCGCCCGCTCCGGCACGAGCGACAAGAGCTTTTCGGCAAGCAGCACGCAGGCTTCATTCGCCGACGAAAGATAGCTCGCTCCCGCCTGATCGGAAAGCGCACGGTCAACGGCGCCCCTCACGGACGGATGCGAATGACCGAGGCTCGCGGCACCCCAGGACGCGGCGAAATCGAGAAGCCTCCGCCCGTCGTCTGCCGTGAGATACGCACCGCTTCCCCCGACGACCGCCTGCGGGAAGAACCGCAGATGCGCCATGCAGGAAACCGACTGACGTTCACGCGCATAGAGGCCGGACATGGGCTTTGCCTTTACTTCTTGAAGAAGGTCAGGACCTCGTCGAGCTGCACGACGTGGCAGTAGATCATGTTGATGATCTCAAGCTCGCGCTTGTGCAGTTCGTCGGTCGCGGCCGCACCGCAATCGTCCACAACGACGACGCCGAAGCTCTCGTCGGCGAGGCTGCGCACGGTCGAGGAGACGCACTGGTCGGTGAAGATGCCACAGCAGATGACATCCTTGATGCCCATATTGTGCAGGATGAGGCGCAGGTTCGTGCCGGTCAGGGCGCTGTCCGTCGTCTTGGTGATGACGATCTCGTCCGCGCGCGGCTCGAGTTCCGGCACCACCTGCCCCTCGGGCAGATCCTTGGGCAGCAGCAGGTAGTTGAAGCCGGGCTTCTTCTGGCTCAGCGAACGGTCGCGGCCATCGGGCTTCAGGCAGGCGATGCGCGCGAAGATCACCTCCACCTTGCGCTTGCGGCACTCGTCGATCAGGCGGGCCGTGTTGGGAATGACCGTCTGGCGAATGCGGTCGTAGAACGGCTGCCAGCGCGCGGTTTCCTCGGGCGTATCCTTGGGATCGAGATAGGTGTTCTGGATGTCGATGACGAGCAGCGCCGTCGTTTCCGGATCGAGCACGATATCGTCGGGCTCTTCGGCATTCGCATAGTAGAAGGAGCGATAGGCGGTTTTCCAGGTCATGCGGTCTTCTCCTTCTTTCGGCGGCTGCGGGTGAGGATGTGGCCGATCTCGCGGTTGGGGAAGAGACCGCCCGGCCGGACGATCATGACCGCGATCATCGCGAGTGCGAGCACGATCTCCGTCAGGCCGATGACCTGGCCGGAACCCGAGGACCCGGCATTGAGCGCGGCTTCCGTGCCGCGCAGCCCCTCATAGGCGACTGTGATGAGGACCGTGCCGGCAACCGCGCCGGTGACGGTGTTGGCGCCGCCGATCACCAGCATGGTGATGATGAGGAAGGTCTCCTTGAGATAGAAGGCCTTCGGCGCGAAGGACGTGATGAAATGCCCCCACAGCGCACCGCCGATACCGGCGATGAAGGCTGCGAGGATGAAGGCACGCCAGCGCAGATGCGGAATGTTCGCGCCAAGCGCGGCCGCAGCGACCTCGTCTTCGCGCGAGGCGCGCAGCAGCTTGCCTGTGCGCGATTCCTTGAAGGCCAGTGCGACCACCACCACGATCGCGGCGACAATCGCGGCAATCGGCATCTCCGTCGTCTTGGGCAGGCCGAACAGCGTGCGTGGGCCGTTGGTGAGCGCGCTCCAGTTGTTCATGACCGTGTAGAGCACGACGAGGAGTGCGAAGGAGGTGATGACGGCGGCCGCATCCGAAAGCCGCATCAGAGGATAGGCGACGACGGCGGCAACCAGGGCCGCGACCACGCCGGCGGCCAGCATGGCGAGCATCGGCGAGATTTCAACGACCTTCATGAACTCATACAGATCCGGCAGCGCCATGCCCTTCATCTGGGCCGGGATCGTCAGCACCGCCGACGTGTAGGCGCCGAGCCCCATGAAGCCGATATGGGCGAAGGATAGCAGGCCGGAATTGCCCATGAAGGTTTGCAGGCCGACGACCAGAACAAGCGAAATCAGGAGGTTCGTAGCGATGCGGTCGTAAAGCCGGATGCCGATCATCTGGCTGCCGACGGCAATCACGGCGATAACGGCGATCAGGATGAGGGCGGTGATATAGGACTGTTTCATGGGTTCCGCTCCTCAGGTCCGCTGGCCGCTGGCCGGACCCTTGATGAGTCCTTCGGGCCGCCACAGCAGGATCAGGATCACGAGGCTGAAGGTGAAGGCATCGCGGAACTTCAGGAGGTCCTGCGACAGGGTGTAGTTGAGCGTGGTGTCGATCAGCGCCAGAAGGAAGCCGCCGACGACCGCACCCGGCAGGCTGCGCATTCCGCCGATGACGGTGGCGATGAAGGCGACGAGCAGCGGCTCGAGACCGACGCCGGGCACGACCGTGCCGATACGCCCGATCCACAGCAGACCGACGACGCCGGCCAGGAAACCCGACAGCGCGAAAGCCGACGAGATAATGAGGTTGGCCGGAACGCCCAGCATGCGTGCCATGGTGAAGTTCGTGGCGGCCGCGCGCATCGCGATGCCGAGCGTCGTCTTGCGCATCAGGAAGGCAACGGCGGCAAGCAGTACGATGGAGGCCGCGATGGTGATGAGATTGCGCACAGGCGTGATTGCCCCACCGATCGAGACCGTCTGCGAGAAGATGTCGGGCAGCGGCACATTGCGCGGACGCGGCGAGATGAAGAGCAGTGCCGCGTTCTGCAACAGGTTCGAGAAGGCGAAGGATGTGATCAGCACCGCCGTCACCGATTTCGCGCGTACAGGGCGGAAGGCGACGTAGTCGGTGAGGATGCCGAAGACGACCGCCATCGCAACGGCGAGAACCGCCATGAGCAGCCAGGGCAGACCGGAGCCACTGGTCAGGAACATGGTATAGCCGGCGACCATGATGAGTTCGCCATAGGCGAAGTTCACCAGCCGCAGAATGCCGTAGATGATGACAAGACCAAGCGCCATCAGCGCATAGGCGCCGCCGAGGCTGAGCACGTCGATGAGGAACTGGATCGCGAAAGCCATGGATCAGCCTCCCAGATAATGTGCGCTGAGATCGCTGGTGGAGCGGATCCCATCTGCCGTGCCGGACGCGACGATCGCGCCAAGCCGCATGACATAGGCGCGGTCGGCGACAGCGAGCGCCTGATTCACGTTCTGCTCGACGAGCAGGATGGTCAGGCCGGATTTCTTCAGAGTTTCGATCATCTCGAAGATGCGTTCGACGATGGCGGGTGCCAGACCCAGGGAGGGTTCGTCGAGAAGCAGCACGCTCGGGCGCGCCATGAGCGCGCGGGCGATGACCAGCATCTGCTGTTCGCCGCCGGACAGCGTGCCCGCCGCCTGCGAGGCGCGTTCGGCGAGGCGCGGAAAGAGCGTGTGCAGCCTGTCGAGGTTCTCGCGGTTGCCGGCGTGGTCGCGGCGATGGATGTAGGCGCCGAGCATCAGGTTCTCGGCGACCGTCAAGTCGGGGAAAACGTCACGGGTTTCCGGTACGGTGGCAAGCCCCGCACGGATAACCTGCTCGGGATTGGCCGAGGTGATGTCTTTGCCTTCAAGCGTGACTGCGCCGCCGGAGGTCTTCAGCGCGCCGGCGATCGCCTTGATGGTGGAGGACTTTCCCGCGCCGTTTGCGCCGAGCAGGCTGACGAGTTCGCCCTTGCCCACGGTGAAGCTGATGCCGCGCACCGCGCGAATCGTGCCATAGCTGACGGAGAGGTCGCACACATCAAGCATGGGCCGCCCCCTTGCCGAGATAGGCTTCCACGACGGCCGGATGACTGCGCACGTGGGCGGCGTCCCCTTCCGCGATAGTGCGGCCAGAGGCCAGAACGTGCAGGCGGTGGCAGAGCCGCATAATGAGACCCATGTCATGGTCGATGATGATGAGGCCGAGGCCGCGGGTCTTCGGCAGGTCGGACAATGTGTGCAGCAATGTCTCGGTCTCGGTATCGTTCATGCCGGCCGCCGGTTCGTCGAGCAGCAGGAAGCGCGGCTCGGCGGCCAGCGCCCGGGCGATCTCGACGCGACGCTTGTCGCCGTAGCTCAGGCTCTCGCCAAGCTCGTCAGCCTTGTCCGTCAGGCCGAGTTCATCGAGCAACCTGACCGCGCGCTCGGTGCTGACGGCGCGGGAAACACCCTTGGCGAGGGCCGCGGCCTCCACATTCTCCAGCACCGTCATGCCGTTGAACAGGCGCACGATCTGGAACGAGCGGCTGACCCCGGCGAGCGCAATATTGCGCGGCGACAGGCCCGACAGCGTGACGTCGCCGGCGGTGATCGTGCCGCCGGCGAGCTTCACCTGTCCGGTGATCGCATTGATCATCGTCGTCTTGCCGGATCCGTTCGGCCCGATGAGGCCGAGAACCTCGCCGGTGGCGACGGACAGCGAGACATGGTCGAGAGCGCGGAGGCCGGTGAATTCCACCGACACGTCATTTACCGCGAGACGTGCTTCAGACATGGCTTTTCCGAAAGGTATGGGCCGGCTGATGAGCCGGCCCGAACGGCAGGGATCAGGGCTTCGGCAGGGATTCCGGCTTGCGCCAGCCAACGAAGCTCGGCTTGCCGGCCTTGAGTTCGATCACTGCGGCAGCCTTGTTCGGGACATGTCCCTCTTCGGCCGTGCCGTAGTCAAGTTCGCCGGTGAGCAGCTTGAAATTGCCGTCTTCAAGCGCCTTGGCCAGTGCGGCACCTTCTGTCGTGCCGGCCGCCGTAATGGCCTGAGCGATCATCATGATCGTGTCCCAGCCCGTCGAAACGAAGGAAGTATCCGGGTCCTTGCCGAACATTTCCTTGTAGAGGCCGATGAACTTTTCCATCTCCGGATCGGCGCCTGCGCCCATCCAGGTGTGGGTGACGAAATAGACGTCGTTGCCGAACTTCTCGCCGAGTGCTTCGTGCATGGCCGGATCGTCATAGGCGTCACCGCCGAGAACCGGCGCATCGTAGCCGACTTCACGTAGCGCGCGGATGATCACACCGATATCCGTGCCGTAGGACGAAACGAAGATGACGTCGGGCTTCTTGCCGAGCGCCTGGAGGCGCGAAAGCTGGGCGGAGAAGTTGTTGTCGCCGTTCGTATAGGTGTCTTCCAGCAGGATTTCGCCGCCGTCAGCCTTGAACTGCTCGACGAAGTACTTGGAGAGCGACTTGGTGTAGGCAATGAACTGATCGGTCACGACATAAGCCGTCTTCCAGCCCTTTTCCTTAAACGCGAAATCGGCAGCCGTCGCGCCCATCGTGGTGTTCCACATGGAGAGCGTGAACTGCTTGTCGCCGAGCGACCACGAGGAATAGAGCGGGTCAGAGGCGCAGGTCGAGATGCCGACGATATCGGCGGACTGCGCTTCACGGCTGGCCGGCGATCCGAAATCGAAATCGCAGGGTGCGACGATGACCTGGGCACCCTTGTCGATCAGTTCGACGGCGACGTTGCCGACCGTGACCGGGTCGGACTTGCCGTCAATGTTGATGAACTCGATCTTCTTGCCGAGCACGCCGCCATTGTCGTTCAGGTATTTGACTGCGACCTGCGCGCCGTTGAAGCCGGGCGTGTCGAGCGGGGCCTGGATACCCGTCATCGAAAGCGCGCCGCCGATGACGATCTTGTCGTCGTCGGCAAATGCAGAGGAAGAGGCAAGCACGAGGCCCGCCGCCAGAAGCAATTTGGATGTTTTCATCATGATCGTTCCCCTTGATGAACGCCTTGCGGCTGTGAATGGCATGCGGTCCGGCCTTTTTCTTGTTTTGTGCGGCCCGCCTGAAAGCTCCTTGGTTGATCCCGTCGCGTAACTGTGCCGGGCCGCTTACTGCCCGATTTCCTTGAGCAGATCGTCGGTCGAAATCTGCCGGCAATAGCCCCTGATCGCATTGATCGAGAAGTCGTGCCGCTCCTGCGAATAGGTGCCGCAGGCATCGGGCACGAGCGTCACGAGGTAATTGAGGTCGCAGGCGTCGCGCACTGCCGATTCCACGCACTGGTCGGTCAGGAGACCGCAGAGCACGATCTGCCGCACGCCGAGATTGCGCAGGATGTAATCGACATGGGTGGAGACGAACACGCTCGACGAGCTCTTTGGCAGGACGATCTCGTCCTCCAGCGGCTCCAGCTCGTCGATGACCTTGCCGTCCCACGAGCCCTTCGGCACGTTGAAGCCGGTGATCTTGTAATCGAGGCTGCGGTCGCGGCCGTCCTTCGTCAGGCTTTCGATCGTCGTGTGCAGCACTTCGATACCGGCCTTGCGGAAGCCGGCAAGCAGGCGCTGCATGTTGGGGATGGCGACCTCATGGATGCGCTTGAAATAGTAGCCGTACTTGCCCTCGATATCGGCGTCGGAGACGTCCTTGAACTCGCCGCCGTCGCGGCGCACGGAGAAGTTCTGCACGTCGATGAAGAGGATGGCGGACGCGGCCGGATCGAGCGGCAGGTTGCGGGTGGAGGGATGGTCAGCGGCCATCGGAAGATCCTTCAAGGCTTTGGGCTGCGAGGAGAAGCGGACCGGCAAGGCGCTCGGCCCATGCCTCCTGACCGCTCGCGTCTTGGATGAGGTCGTTGCGCACTTCGATGAGCACATGCGGAATGCCGCGTCGTTCGCCGTGCACCGGGATCGTGTAGTCGGAGACATCGTCAACGTGATACGGCGCGTTGAGCTTGACCGTCACGTCGGCATTCGCTGCGCTGAAGGTTTCCGCAAGCCGTTCGGCAAAGCGCGCATCCCTGTTGTAGAGCAGGCCAAGCTCGAAATCGCGGACCGCGCCGGTGGCACGCATGACAGGCGTAAAGCTGTGCACCGAAACGAGGACAAGCGGCCCGCCAGCCGCCTGCCGCCGTTCCAGCGCAACGGAGATTGCCTCATGCAGAGGCTGGTGGATTTCCACGAAACGGCCGCGCCGCTGCGCGTCGGAAACATTGGCATTGGCCGGAATGAGCGTGCCGTCGCTCTGCTTGAGAACGCAGTCTTCCGCTTCGAACGGGCGGTTGCAGTCGATCACCAGACGGCTGTAGCGCTGGAGGATGAGAGCGGCATCGAGCCGTTCCGCAAGCCGACGGGCAAGGCCCTCGGCCCCGACATCATAGGCGATGTGCCGGTCCATTTCCGCGGACGCGACACCGAGATCGCCAAGTGCGGCCGGCACGGCGCGGCCGGCATGCTCGCAGGTCAGGAAGATGGGCGAACGCCCGGTCGCGTTGATCCATTCCACGGGGTCCGGGTCGCCAGCATTCAGCAATCTGGACATGTCGCTATCTGCAAGACTGAGCATGAAATGGTATCCGTCGAACGTATCGGCTTGGGCCGACACGTGAGCTTCGATGACAGCCAGTCAAAGAAATTTTCCAATCATAGTCAATCCGATTTTTCCATTTGACTAATTTTTTTCACGGCGCAAAT
>Ga0160495_100543_pt1 | contig 16633 bp, 12 predicted proteins | sample DID4MG_4_FD_108251 | JGI IMG/M metagenome (GOLD analysis project Ga0160495, IMG submission 108251) | Enriched soil microbial communities from UW Madison campus, WI, USA - DID2933_E24_FP4 MG | ecosystem: Environmental > Terrestrial > Soil > Unclassified | place: USA: Madison, Wisconsin | collected... | reverse complement strand
TGGTCGACCAGAGACCGAGGCTGAGCCCGCTTTCGAACGCGAAGCCGACATATCCGGGCGACTGGAAGGCCGGCGCCTGTTCCAGAATTTTTTCATAGAAGCCGCCGCTACGGGCAGGATCTTCGACATAGAGGATCAGGAGGTTGGGAGAGGTCATGGGAAGCGTCCTTTCGCTGTGTTGACGAAGGGATACTAGGCGACACCACTGCCAGAAAATGGCAGTATCGTTCCATGGCCCGTTCGGAAAGACTGCTCGCCCTCCTCCAGCTTCTCAGGCGCCATCGGCATCCGGTGAGCGGCGCGACGCTCGCCCATGAACTCGGCGTCAGCATCCGCACGCTCTACCGTGACATCGCCACGCTGCAGACACAGGGCGCCGACATCGAGGGCGAGCCGGGCGTAGGCTATGTGCTGCGCCCCGGCTTCATGCTGCCGCCCCTGATGTTTTCGCAAAGCGAGCTGGAAGCGCTGATGCTCGGTTTTCGCTGGGTGCAGAAGTTCGCAGACATGCCCGTGACCAAGGCGGCATCGGATGCGCTCGCCAAGATTTCGGCCGTGCTGCCGGCGGAACTGCGCGACGAACTGGAAAACACGGCGCTGCTGGTCGGGCCGCGACGGGTCGTCGATGCGGAAGTGGTGGATCTGGTGCTGCTGCGCAGCGCCATCCGCCGTGAGCGAAAACTGCGTCTTGCCTATGCGGACGGTGCCGGCACCTTTACGGAACGCGTCATCTGGCCGGTTGCGCTCGGCTATTTTGAAGAAACGCGCATGCTCGTCGCGTGGTGCGAGACGCGGGACGATTTCCGGCATTTCCGCACAGACCGGATGCGCGAAATCGCGCTCATGGAAACACGCTATCCGCGCCGGCGCGCCCTATTGCTGAAGGAGTGGCACGAGCAGGACAGCAGGCCACGGCGGCCCGACGACGGCCAGAGCTGCGCCTAAGTGCCGGTTTGATCTACCAAATCGCACCCGTCAAAAATGGTTAAAAAAGTTTTACCTTTTTCTATGGACAAGCCGAATCACAATTGATTCATTAGGGCAGATTCGGGCGAGCGGCGCGCCGAATCACAAGAGGGTTACAAGGTTTGAAGACTATGGCGGACGCGCAACGAGGACGCGCAGCCGGCGGGTGGACTCGTCTCAAGTTTCCGGGAATGGCGGCCTGGAAATCCGAGGCGACAGGGCCAGCGAAAATTTTCGCGGGGCCGACCGCACGGCATCTGTCACGGGCGGAGCCCGTGCTGAAGCGGTCGATACCGATCCTGATAATTGCATTCCTGCTTGTCGTGGCGATATCGCGGGTCGTCGGCATTCTGGTCGAACACGACCGGATGGACACGAGTGTGCGTGACACGACCTCGCTGACGGCGCTGGCTGTCGGCGCGGCCTTCTCCGGCACGATGGCGCAAAGCCTCGCTGAAGCCGACCGCATGGCGGTGGAGGCGACGCTGTCCGTCAACCTGCCGCAGGATCGCATGCAGCCGGGCGGCCTTGTGCTTTTCGTTGCAGAAAACGGCCGCGTCTTCGGCAGCTCCCTGGCCGCCTCTCGCTATGTCGGCCAGTCGCTCGCGCGCTTCTCGCCCGAACTTGCCGCCATCCAGTATTTCGGTGATCCGGCGACGGTCTTCCGCACCCGTATCGGCGGCGAAGACTATTACGCCTCGCTCGTCGAAATGCCGCGCAAGGGCGGCTTCATCGTGGTCGCCAATCCGCTGGGCCAGACAGCGCTCTTCTGGCGCGACGAGATCGCGCTGAACGTGACACTCTTCACCGGGATCTCGGCGATCCTGCTCGTCATTCTCTATGCCTACTACATCCAGGCGAAGCGCGCCCGCGACGCCGATGCCATCTTCGCGGAGTCCAATCTGCGCGTGGAAACGGCGCTGGCACGCGGCCGCTGCGGCCTGTGGGACTTCGATCTGGCGAACCGCCGGCTGTTCTGGTCGAGTTCGATGTACGAGATGCTCGGCATGCCGGCCCGCGACAGCGTGCTGTCCTTCGGTGACGCCGCGCGGCTGATGCATCCAGATGACGACGGCATCTACCAGGTGGCGCGTGCGGTTGCCCGCGGCGAGGCCAAGCAGGTGGACCAGGTCTTCCGCATGCGCCATGCCGACGGACACTATGTCTGGATGCGGGCGCGCGCCCAGCTCATCCGCATGTCCTCCGGCCGGATGCACATGATCGGCATCGCCATGGACGTGACGGAACAGCACCGCCTCGCTCAGCGCTATCAAGAAGCCGACGAGCGGCTTGCCGACGCCATCGAATGCACGTCGGAAGCCTTCGTGCTATGGGACAAGAACGACCGGCTCGTGATGTGCAACGCGCATTACCAGCAGGCCTATGGCCTGCCGGACGAGGTGCTGGTGCCCGGCACCGACCGCGCCGTGGTGAATGCCGCTGCTGCCCGGCCTGTCATCGAGCGACGCATTGCTGATGCTGACGGCACTGGCGTTTCCCAGACCACCGAAGTGCAGCTCGCCGACGAACGCTGGCTGCAGATCAACGAGCGTCGCACGCGCGACGGCGGACGTGTCTCCGTCGGCACCGACATCACGATGATGAAGCGCCACCAGGTGCGCCTGCGCGAATCCGAGCGACGCCTGATGGCGACCATCGGCGACCTTTCGGCCTCGCGCGCCAAGCTGGAGCGGCAGAAGACCGAGCTTTCGCTGGCCAATGCCAACTACCAGGCAGAAAAGGAGCGAGCCGAGGCGGCGAACCGCGCCAAGTCGGAATTCCTAGCCAACATGTCGCATGAGCTGCGCACGCCGCTCAACGCCATCCTCGGCTTCTCCGAGATCCTGCAGAACCAGATGTTCGGTCCGATCGGCTCGGACAAGTACCGCGAATATTCCCGTGACATCCACGAGAGCGGCAAGCACCTGCTCAACGTCATCAGCGACATTCTCGACATGTCGAAGATCGAGGCGGGGCACATGCGTATCAGCTGCGAGGCGGTCGACCTCGCGCCGCTGATCGAGGAAACTTTGCGCCTCACCATGTTGCAGGCCGAGAAGAAGAACATCACGGTCGAGCAAGCCTGCCCTTGCAACCTCGTCACCGTGGCAGACCGCCGCGCGATGAAGCAGATCCTGCTGAACCTGCTGTCGAACGCCATGAAGTTCACCAACGAGGGCGGTAAGGTGGAAGTTCGGGCGCGGCGCGTGGATGGCGCCGTCACGCTGACGATCGCCGATACCGGTATCGGCATTCCGAAATCCGCCCTCCAGAAGATCGGCCAGCCCTTCGAACAGGTGCAGAGCCAGTACGCCAAGAGCAAGGGCGGTTCGGGCCTGGGCCTCGCCATCTCGCGCTCGCTCGCCCACCTGCATGGTGGCGCAATGCGCATCCGCTCCGACGAGGGCAAGGGCACGATCATCTCCGTGCGCATTCCCGACCGCGAACGGCTCGCCGCACTTCACCTGGCGGCGTGAGGGGCGCGACGGTCAACCCTTGACCGTCGCCTGAAAGATCTTGCGCACCGCCTTGGAGACACGCCGGATTTCCGCCTCCAGCGTGCGCAGGTCCGGGCACTCGCCGGCGCGGCAGACGAGATCGATCAGCCCGGCGGGCGCCTCCTTCGGATCAAAGCCGCCATCCACGCACAGACGCACGATCTGCGAGATTTCCGTATAGAGCGACAGCGCGCCCTGCACGGTCTCGAGATCGTTCGGATCCATCATGGCTTGGCCGAGCTCGGCAAGCGCCTCTGCGGTGGGGAGCGCCCCTTCAGGTTGGGCCGCGCCGCGCGCAGGTGCGACCAGCGCAAGGAACTGAGCGATGAACTCGATATCGATCAGGCCACCGGCGATCAGCTTCAGGTCCCAGATGTCCTTCGGCGGCTTTTCCTGATCGATGAGCGCGCGCATCTCGGCAACGTCCTTTGCCGTCTTGGCGATATCGCGCTTGCGGCCCAGCACGCCGCGGAAGATTTCTCCCGCCTCTGCCACCAGGCTGTCATCGCCGCAGAGAAGGCGCGCGCGGGTCAGCGCCATGTGCTCCCAGGTCCATGCCTCCTCCGCCTGGTACTTGGCAAAGGACGTTATGCGCGTGGCGACCGGGCCCTTGTTGCCGGAAGGCCGCAGGCGCATGTCCACCTCGTAAAGCACGCCCTCCGCGGTGGGCGCCGAGAGCGCGGCGATCAGGCGCTGGGTGATGCGGGTGAAGTATCTGATATTGTCGAGGGGCTTTGCACCATCCGACTCGAAGGCGTCGCTGTCGTGATCGTAGAGGAGGATGAGGTCGATATCGGAACCCGCCGTCAGTTCGAAGCTGCCGAGCTTGCCCATGCCGACCAGCGCTACACGCCCGCCGGGGAACTTGCCGTGCGCCGCCTCGACCTCGTCGAGCACCGCCTTCAGCGCCGCCGCGACGATGAGGTCTGCGACATGGGTGAACGCGCGCGCGGCCTGCTTTCCGGTAATCGCGCCCGTCAACAGGCGAATGCCGATCAGAAAGCGCTGCTCGGCAGCGATGATGCGCAGGCGGTCGAGAATTTCCTCGTAGTGGCGCGCGCCCGAGACGAAACCCTCTATGCGATCGGCAAGATAGGCGCGCGTCGGCAGCTCCGCCAGAAGGCTGGGATCCAGCATGCCGTCGAAGACATGCGGCTTTGCCGCGATGACCTCGGCAAGGCGCGGCGCCGAGGACATGATGTTGACGATAAGGGAGAGCAGCGCGGGATTGTTGCCGAGCAACGAGAACAGCTGAATGCCGGCAGGCAGGCCGGAAATGAAGCTGTCGAAGCGCAGCAGCGCTTCGTCGGCCCGCTTGCTCTGGCCGAAGACGCGCAGCAGTTCCGGCGTCAGTTCCGTCAGCCGCTCGCGCGCCTCGACGGACTGCGTGGCGCGGTAGCGGCCGTAATGCCAGGTGCGGATGGTGCGGGAAATGTCGGCGGGACGCTCGAAGCCGAGCTTCTTCAACGTCTCCAGCGTATCGGGATCGTCCTTCTGACCGGTGAAGACGAGATTGCCGGCCTCCGACGACAGCTTTGCCTCCTGCTCGAACAGGGCGGCGTAGCGGCGCTCGACGGTCTTGAGCACGGACACGAGCTTTTCGGAGAAGCCCGCCGTATCCGCAAAGCCGAGCATGAAGGCGATGCGTTTCAGTTCCGATTCGGTCTCGGGCAGGACGTGGGTCTGCTCGTCGCGGACCATCTGCAGGCGGTGCTCGACGTCGCGCAGGAACCAGTAGGCTTCCGTCAACTCGTCGGCCGTCGCCGTGTCGATCCAGTTGGCATTGGCGAGTTCTGCGAGCATCGGTTCAGTCGCGCGCAGGCGCAGTGCGGGCACGCGCCCGCCCGCGATAAGCTGCTGCGTCTGTACGAAGAACTCGATCTCGCGGATACCGCCGCGGCCGAGCTTGACGTTATGCCCCTTCACTGCAATCTCGCCATGCCCCTTGTGGACATGGATCTGCCGCTTGATCGAGTGGATATCGGAGATTGCCGCATAGTCGAGATATTTGCGGAAGACGAAGGGAATGAGGCCCTTGAGGAAGTTGCGGCCTGCTTCGATATCGCCAGCAACGGGCTTGGCCTTGATGAAGGCGGCGCGCTCCCAGTTCTGGCCTCGACTCTCGTAATAGAGCATCGCGGAATCGAAGGAGATGGCGAGCGGCGTGGCCCCCGGATCGGGCCGTAGGCGCAGGTCGGTGCGGAAGACGTAACCGTCGGCGGTGCGCTCCTGCATGATACGGATGAGGCGGCGCACGAGGCGGGAAAACGTCTCTACCGCCTCCGTTGGATCCGTCGCGATATCCGCCATCGGGTCGAAGAAGACGACGAGGTCGATATCGGAGGAGTAGTTCAGTTCCGCGGCACCGAGCTTGCCCATGCCAAGCACAATGAGGCCGGATTTCTCGCCGGGATGGGCAGGGTCCGGCAACTTTACCTTGCCGCTTTCATGGGCCGACAGGAGCAGATGATCGATGGCCGCAGATGTCGTGGCTTCGGCAAGCTCGGTCAGAAGCGCCGTCGTCCGGCGGGCATCGAAGATGCGCGCAAGATCGGCAAGCGCGGTAAGGAAGGCAACCTCGCGCTTGGCAACGCGAAGCCGCGTCATCAGCACCGCCTCCGTCACCTCTCCTTCGCCCGGCTGCCAGGCGGCACGGGCGCGGGCAATGGCCGCCTCGATGACGGGCAGAACGGGCTCTTCCACCGCCCGGACCAGCAAGGCGGGATCGATGCGGGCCGTATCACGCAGATAGGGAGACAGAGAAAAAGCCGCGACGATGAAATCCTTGAGCGGCCCATCCGTGGAGAGAAGGCCGGCAATAGCGGGGTGGTCGCGGCCCCAGTCCTTCAGATCGGACAGGACCGACTTGGCGTCCGTCTGGCTCAGGGGCCGGATCGGAGAGGCTGTAAGATCGGATAGCCGCGTTGCCGTCGTCACGCTCATGATGTCTCCTCGCTTTTGAGGAGGAGATGTATCAGTCCGGCAGGACGGGGAAAACCATCCTGACCGTCAGGCCACGGTTGTTTTCCCGGTCGGGATGGGTGGCATCGAGTTCCAGTCGACCGTGGTGCATTTCCATGACCGCCGCGACCAGCGACAGGCCAAGCCCCGTTCCCGGCTTGGAGCGGCTGGCATCGAGCCGCACGAAGCGTTCGATCACGTCGCCATATTTTTCTTCCGGCACGCCCGGGCCGCTGTCCGCCACGGCAAGCACGATCTCGTTGTCCCGCCGTGCAAGCGAGATGCGAATATCCGGCTCGCCGTCGCTGCCCTCGGCATATTTGATCGCGTTGTCGATAAGGTTTCCGAGTGCCTGACCGACGAGCTCGCGATTGCCCTTGACCTCGATACCTTCGGCAATGTCGGTGGTGAATTTCAGACCGCAATCCTCGGCAACGGGCTCGTAGAGCTCGGCGCTGTCATGCGTAATACCACTGATATCCACCGCGCTCATTTCCGCCGGCGCCTGCCCGGCCTCGACGCGGGAGATCATCAGCAGCGCATTGAAGGTGCGGATGAGCTGGTCGGATTCGACGATCATCTCCTCCAGAGCGCTGCGGTGATCAGCCCCGTCTCCAACTGCCAGCGCAGCCTCAGCCTTGTTGCGCAGCCGTGTCAGCGGCGTCTTGAGGTCGTGGGCGATGTTGTCGGAAACCTGCTTCAGCCCCTCGCCGAGTTTCTCGATACGGCCGAGCATGGTGTTGAGCGATTCGGAAAGGCGGTCGAATTCGTCCCCGGATCCGCTGGTCGGCAAACGCTGTGAAAGGTCGCCGGCCATGATCCGCTGGCTGGCGTCCGACATGCGATCCATGCGCTTCAGCGCATTGCGCCCGATGAGATACCAGATGGCAAGCGCGCCGACGCCCATGACGCCAAGCGCCACCATCAGGGCCTGCCGCACCAGCTTGCGAAAGTTTTCCGGTTCGCCGAGGTCGCGACCAACCAGAATGCGAAGCCCGTTCGACAGGACATTGACCTGCGCATAGGCCATGGGGCGGTTTGTGCCGCGCGCCTCTTCCTGGTAGCGCTGATAACGGAAGGGTATTGTCGTCCAGCCTTCCGTGTCCAGCACGCCCGGCTGGATGGAGGCCACGTTGCCGGCCAGCACCTCGCCCGTGGGGCTCGCGATGATGTAGAGATTGGCACCCGGCTGGCGCGCGCGCCGCTCGAGCGTGCGCAGCAGGCCGTTCATGCCGTTGTTGTCGAAAATGCGCTCGATCTGCTCGGCCTCCTGGGCCACGGCCTCGCGCATCTGCTGTTGCAGCAGGCCTTCGGACATGGAGGAAACGTAGAAGACGAGAACGGCCGCACAGGCGGCAAACAGCAGCAGATAGACCGCCGAGAGGCGCACGGCGGTTGTGCGATAGAGGGCGGTCAGCCGGCCAAGCAGTCGTTGCATCGGATCAGACCGCCGCCTCTTCCTTCATCATGTATCCGGCGCCGCGCACGGTGCGCAGCAGCGGCTGGTCGAAATCCTTCTCTATCTTCGAACGCAGCCGCGAGACATGCACATCGATGACGTTGGTCTGCGGATCGAAATGATAGTCCCAGACGTTTTCGAGCAACATAGTGCGCGTCACAACCTGCCCGGCATTCTTCATGAGATATTCGAGCAGACGAAACTCGCGCGGCTGGAGCAGGATTTCCTTGCCGGCGCGCTTGACGGTGTGGGACAGACGGTCGAGTTCGAGATCGCCCACCCGGTAGACCATATCCTGTTCCGGCGTGCCCTTGCGGCGGCCGAGGACCTCCACACGGGCGAGCAGCTCGCTGAACGCATAAGGCTTCGGCAGATAGTCGTCGCCTCCGGCGCGCAGGCCCGTCACGCGGTCATCGACCTGTCCGAGGGCGGACAGGATGAGCACAGGCGTGTGGATGTTGCGCTGGCGCAGTTCGGAGATCAGCGAAAGGCCATCACGCCGCGGCAGCATGCGGTCGATGACAAGCACGTCGTAGCTGTTTTCCGTGGCCAGGAAGAGACCGCTCTCACCGTCGCTGGCATGATCGAGAACAATGCCGGCCTCACGAAAGGCCTTCGCGAGATAGGCGGCCGCTTCCAGATCGTCTTCCACAATCAATAACTTCATGGCGGAACCTTACAGCATGTTCGGCGGGATTTACCAGCAGCACGCACCGGATACGGCAGCGCCGCGAAATCGTTCGATCCCGCGGCGCCGTCAATGCGAAGATTTACGGAGCCGGTCAGCCCTGGTCGATGGGCAGAGCCAGGAAGCGGCTGCCATCCTTGGTCTCGACCTGGAACAGCGCCTTGGAGCGGCCATCCTTGCGGGCGGCTTCGATCACCTTCATCACCTCGTCCGCAGACTTGACGGTCTGGTTGTTGACGGAGGTGATGCGGTCGCCTTCCTTGAGGCCGCGATCGCTGGCATCCGAGTCCGGATCGACAGAGGAGACGGTCAAGCCGTCGTCGCCGGCCGTGACCGAGATACCGAGATCGGCAAGCGCCTGCTCGCTGGATTCGTCGGCGGGGGCAGCGTCATCCGTGGTCGTCGCCGCCTGTATTGCTTCGCCGGCCAGCGTGCCGATCTCGACCTTGATGGTCTGCGACTTGCCATCGCGCCATACGGCGACATCGACCGTCTTGCCGGGCGCGATATCGGCCACACGGCGGGCGAGGTCACGCGGATCCTTGACCGGCTCACCTTCGAGCGCGGTGATCACGTCACCCTTCTTGATGCCGGCCTTGGCACCGGGCGAGTCGGCCTGCGGCTCGACGACGAGGGCACCGGCGGCATCCGCCAGGCCGAGCGAGTCGGCGATATCACGGCTGACCGGCTGGATCTGGACGCCGAGCCAGCCACGGTCGACCTTGCCATCCTTCATCAGGTTGGCAACGACGCCCTTGGCGACCGATGCGGGGATGGCGAAGGCGATGCCGACATTGCCGCCCGACGGTGAGAAGATGGCGGTGTTGATACCGACGACCTGACCGTTGAGGTTGAAGGTCGGGCCACCGGAATTGCCGCGGTTCACGGCGGCATCCACCTGCAGGTAGTCGTCATAGGGGCCGGAGCCGATGTCACGGCCGCGGGCGGAGATGATGCCCGCCGTCACCGTGCCGCCGAGGCCGAACGGGTTACCGACCGCCACGACCCAGTCGCCGACGCGGATCTGGCTGTCATCGGCAAAGCTGACATAGGTGAACTTGCGCTTGTCCTTCTCGTCGACCTTCAGCACGGCGAGGTCGGTGCGGCTGTCCTTGCCGACAAGAGTGGCCTTCAGCTCGGTGCCGTCGTTCATGACGACCGTGAAGGCCGAGCCATCGCTGACGACGTGGTTGTTGGTGACGATGTAGCCGTCTTCGGAGATGAAGAAGCCGGAGCCCTGCGCAGTCGGGCGAAGATGCGGCTTGCGGCCGGGACCACGGCGGTCACCGAAGCGTCGATCCGGGCCACGGTCGCCGCGGAACTGGTCCTGACCGCCGAATTCACGGAAGAAGCGCTTCAGCGGGTGATCGTCGGGAAGCTCGTCAAAGCCGCGGCCGCCGAAGTTGAACGAGAAATTGCTTTCATCGTTGGACGGCTTGGCATCGGATTCAACACGGACGGAAACCACGGCCGGGGAAACGGCCTGAACGACGTCGGCAAAGCTCGCAACCTGCGGCGCCTGGACGGAAACGGCTTCTGCATAGCTTTCAGTAACGCGCGCGGGGATGCCGGTCGCGAGCATAACGGCTGCAAGCCCTGCGACGGTGGTCGTCTGCAACGCAGCCTTGAGGCTCGGACGGAACGCGGAAATCTTGGCCATTCTGTGCACCTTCTCTCTTCTTTCAGGGCTGCGCCCGGCAGCCGATGGAAAAGAGATAGGCGGTCGCACATTACGGCACACTATCCGCCGCATGAATTTTTCGTAATGTTGGAATTTTCCTGTCAGTCGCGGCGCAGGGCACGACACAGCTCGGCCTTTTCGGCGTCGGACAGCGGCGTTCCCGTGGGCTTGCCGCCGCGTTTGCGCACGAAAAGCACCATGGCTGCGGCGCCCGCCAGAAACAGCACGATCGGCGCCCCCCATAGAAGGAGCGTCTCGCCTCGCAGTCGCGGATTGAGCAGTACGAATTCGCCGTAGCGGGAGACGACATAATCGATGACAGCCTCGTCGCTGTCACCGTCCGTCAGCCGTTCTCGCACCAGAAGGCGCAGGTCGCGGGCCAGTTCGGCATTCGAATCGTCAATCGACTGGTTCTGGCAGACCATGCAGCGAAGCTGAGCGGACAGCGCCCGGGCGCGGGCTTCCAGCGCCGGATCGGAAAGCACCTCGTCGGGATTGACCGCAAAGGCGGGAAACGCGGCGAGCAGGAACGCTACGGCCATCAGCAGGCGGCGGATCATTCGGCCGCCTCCAGAGCCGCCTTAACCTTGCGGGCCTTTTGCGGCGCACCGACGCGAAGACGCCGGTCGAACAATGATACCGCGCCACCCGCCATCATGATGAGCGTGCCGATCCAGATGCATAGGATCATCGGCTTCCACCATACCCGCACGACGATGCCGCCATCCGCCATGGCATCTCCAAGCGAAACATAGAGCTGGCTGAACCAGAATGTGCGGATACCCGCCTCTGTCGTCGGCATGCGCCGCGCCGTGTAGAACCGCTTCGACGACCAGATGTCGGTCACGACCGCACCTGCGCGTGCGACGGTGAAGTGCCCGGATTCTTCGGAATAGTTCGGCCCCTGCCCGCGGCGCATGCCGTCGAAGGTCAGCGTGAAGCCGCCTGCCTCGACCTGCATGCCCGGCTTCATTTCCACCACATGCTCGGTCTCGAAGGCGGTAACGGCGACGATGCCGATAACAGTGACACCGATGCCGATATGCGCGAGCGCCGTGCCGAAGGCCGAGCCCGGCAGGCCGACGAAGCGGCGGAACGCGACATTGCCGGCCACCTTGCCAATACCGGCGCGCAGCCACAGATCCGTCACTGCACCCGCGATCATGTAGAAGCCGATGGCAATGCCGAAATAGGCAAGCACCGGCCCGCCGCGATAGGAATACATCACCGCAGCGGCCACCGCGAGACCGATCGCGGCAGCCGCGAACAGTCGCTGTCCCGCCGCGAGGATGTCGCCGCGCTTCCAGGCCAGCAGTGGGCCGAACGGCACCGCCAGCAGGAGCGGCAGCATCAGAAGGCCGAAGGTCAGGTTGAAGAACGGTGGCCCGACGGAAATCTTCTCGCCGGTCAAGGCCTCCAGCACGAGCGGATAGAGCGTGCCCGTCAGAACCGTCGCGGCGGCCGTGGTGAGGATGAGGTTGTTGAGAACGAGCGCGCCTTCGCGCGAGATCGGCGCAAACAGGCCACCGGCCTTCAGCGTCGCCGCCCGGAAGGCAAAGAGCGACAGCGCGCCGCCGATAAAGAAGATGAGGATCGCGAGGATAAAGACGCCGCGCGTCGGGTCTGTCGCGAATGCATGCACCGAGGTCAGCACGCCTGAGCGCACCAGGAAAGTGCCAAGCAGCGACATGGAGAAAGTCAGGATGGCGAGCAGCACGGTCCAGATCTTCAGCGCCTCGCGCTTTTCCATGACGAGCGCAGAATGCAGGAGGGCGGTGCCGGCAAGCCAGGGAATGAACGAAGCGTTTTCCACCGGATCCCAGAACCACCAGCCGCCCCAGCCCAGCTCGTAATAGGCCCAGTACGAGCCCATGGCGATGCCTGCGGTGAGAAACGACCAGGCGGTGAGCGCCCAGGGTCGCACCCAGCGCGCCCAGGCCGCATCGATACGGCCGTCGATCAGCGCGGCGATGGCGAAGGAGAAACAGACGGAGAAGCCGACGTAGCCGAGATAGAGCAGCGGCGGGTGGATGGCGAGGCCGATATCCTGCAGGACCGGGTTGAGGTCCTGCCCCTCGGCGGGCGCCGGCGACAGGCGGATGAAGGGGTTCGACGTCAGGAGGATGAAGAGCGCGAAGGCCGTGGAGATCAGTCCCTGCACGGCCAGCACATTGGCCCGCAGCCGTTCGGGCAGATTGGCGCCGAAGCTTGCGACCAGCGCACTGAAGAAGACGAGGATGAGGAGCCAGAGCAGCATCGAGCCCTCATGGTTTCCCCACACGCCGGAGATCTTGTAGATCATCGGCTTCAGTGAATGCGAGTTTTCCCAGACATTCGCGACGGAAAAATCCGAAACGACATAGGCGAAGGTCAGCACCGAGAAGGAAAACAGCACGAGCAGGAAACCGGCAAAGGCCGCGGCCGGCGCCACGGCCATCAGCGCCCGGTCGTTGCGGATCGTGCCGATGAGCGGCAATACCGACTGTATGATGACGGTCGCCAGCGCCAGAATGAGGGCATAGTGGCCAAGCTCGATGATCATTTGATCGTTTCCTTGCCGGAGAGTTCTACGCCCTGCGCCTTGAGCCTGTCCGCCACATCCTTCGGCATATAGGTCTCGTCATGCTTGGCAAGCACCGTATCGGCGATGAAGAGCCCGTCGGCGCCGAAGGTGCCTTCTGCTACCACGCCCTGCCCTTCGCGGAAGAGGTCGGGCAGAATGCCGGTATAGGTCACTGGCACCGTTGAAAGCGTATCCGTCACCGTGAAGGTAACAGTCGATCCTTCGCCGCGCTTGACCGTGCCGTCCTCGACGAGGCCGCCGAGGCGAATGCGCGTGCCGGGCGGCACGCTCGCCTTGGCCAGATCGCCTGGCACATAGAAATAGGCGATAGACTGGCTGAAGGCGAACATCACCAGCAGCACCGCCGCCACCAGAAAAGCGACGCCGCCGCCGATAACCGCCAGACGCTTCTGCTTGCGTGTCATTGTCCGCTTCCCCCGGTCGAGATCGACAGATCCCGGGCGAGCGCCACGAGCTGTTTGCCGTTTTCGCTATCCGCCGGGAACATCTTGAGCGCCGTCTGTAACGCGGCCTCCGCCTTCGGCCTTTGATCCAGCACAACATAGGAACGGATGATGCGCATCCATCCTTCGAAATTATCAGGGTCTTCGGCCAGCTTGGCGGCAAGACTGTCGACCATACCGGCGATCATCTGCTGGCGGTCACCAGCGGACATTTCTTCGGCTGCTGCCACATCGCCCGCCGTGGGATTGCCAAGTGCACCGCCCGGGCCGGTTTCCTTTCCATCAGCGAGCGCCGCTATATGTCGGTTGACCAGCGGCAACCAGGGAGCATCCGCCGGTGCATCCTTCGCCATGGCCTCAAAGGCGGCGCGCGCCTCATCGCGTCGCCCGTCCTGTTCCAGCGCCAGCGCCAGATAATATTTCGCACGCGGATTGTCGGCCTGCAGCGCCAGCGACTGCTCGAGCCGCGCGCGCGCATCCGCCGTCACGATGCCGTTCGCCTGGGCGATCAGCGTTTCGGCATAGCCATCAAGCCGCTCCTGGGTAGGGCCGAGCAGCCGGATTGCCTGCGAGAAGGCATTGGCCGCCTCTTCCATGCGTCCGTTGCGATAATAGATCGGCGCCAGGAGATCCCAGCCAGCGCCATCATCTGGATTGCGCGCAAGATGGCCTTCCGCCCGAGCAATCAGGATATTGACGTCGTTTCCGGGATTGGCGAGACGCTCCGCCAGCGGCTGCGCCGGCAGGTCCGGGCGGCCGTTCGCGATGTAAAGACAGAGACCGGTGATCGGAAGGATCGCGATGACGAAGGCCTGCGCCAGCCGGTTGCGCCGTGTCGCGGGGGCAGCCTTTTCCTTGGCCTCAGCCTTGCTTGCCGCAATCAACCGGCGCGCAACTTCGGCGCGGGCGAGCTCCGCCTCGTTCGGCGCGATGAGCCCGGTGGCCTCGTCGCGCTTCAACTCCTCGAGCTGGTCGCGATAGACCTCGACATCATGGCTAGCATCGCCCGCGGCGGCCGGTGGCCGGCGCAGCAGGGGCAGAAGGAGGACGGCGGCGACCGCTGCCGTCAGAATGGCGACGAGAATCCAGAAAAGCATGCTCGTTCCATTACTGGAACATGCGGGCGTTTCCAATTCCCCAGGGAACGATGACGCGAATTTGAGGCGTTTCGCCGCAACGGGCCGTCAGGCTCAGGACAACGGCGCCCAGGCACCGTCTGCATTGCGGCAAGCGGCGCCGCGCGTCGCGGTCTCGCGGCCGTCGACTGTCAGCGTGTGGCTGTACTGCCGGCAGTTTTGTGAACCGACCTGATAGGGTGCGGCCGCGACCACCGAGCCGCCGACGCCCTTGCCTTGCCACACAACGGGCTGGCCGCCGGGTGCGGCTTCAAGTGCACGATATTCAGCCTCGAGCGCCCGCTGCATGTCGGCTTTGGAAAGCTGCGCTGACGTGTTGCGGCTGACAAGGCCGCCCTGCAGCGCCGTGATATAGGCGGCAGGGCCCGACAGGCCGCCCGATGCCGACCCGCCGAGGGAGGTTTTTCCACCCGATGTGGTCGTACATCCCGAAACCGTCACTGTCGCCAGAAGGAGGGGGAAAAAGGCGCCGCGCAAACCCGTCTTCATCCGCTGGAACCGTCTCTCACGCAAGGGCGGCAAGCCGCCGTCATTCTTCAATCCCGCGATCCTCATATCGCGGACCATCCCTTGTTGCATTGTCCGCCGTGTCAAGCAACATCCTTTGTAACGGCTGGAAGAACAAGACGCGCGAGAAGCCCGCCGCCCGGCCCGCGGGACAGCCCGAAAACACCCTGATATTCCGACGCGATTTCGTTGACGATGGAAAGGCCGAGGCCCGTGCCGGGCTTGCTCTCGTCAAGCCGCTTCCCGCGCTTCATCGCCTCTCGGATCTCGTCGGGCTCTAGGCCCGGCCCGTCATCCTCGACTTCGACGATGACCCAGCTCTTGCGCGCATCGTCGGTACCGCGTAGGTCGGCGGGCGCCATGAAGACGCGCAGGCTGACGGTGTTTCTGGCATAGCGCGCCGCGTTTTCCAGAAGGTTGCCGACGGTTTCCTCAATATCCTGCTGCTCCATCGCCAGCATCATACCGGGCGGATCGACATGGAGGGGAAACTGCTTGTCGGCGTTCAGCCGTCGCATCACGCGCACCAGGCGCTCCAGCACCGGCAGCGCCTCCGTGCGGGCAAGCACCGATTCGCGCTGGGCGGCAATGCGGGCGCGGTTGAGATAGGACTGCACCTGGCTCTGCATCGCCTCGGCCTGCGTCTTCACCAGTTCGCCCTGCGGCGCGGAGATCAACCGCGATTCGTTGAGAAGCACGGCAATCGGCGTCTTCAGCGAATGTGCGAGATTGCCCACCTGCATGCGCGCCCGCTCCACGATACGCCGGTTGCTGTCGATCAGCGCGTTCACTTCGCTGGCAAGCGGCAGGATTTCGCGCGGAAATTCCCCGTCGAGCTGCTCGCTCTCCCCGGCCCGGATCTTTTCCAGCGCCTTTCGGGCGCGGTCGAGCGGTCGCAGACCGATCAGGATCGCCGCCGCGTTGAGCAACAGGCTTCCCACACCGAAACCGGCAAGCGCCAGATAGAGGCTGCCTGAGAAGTCGCTGATATCGCTTTCCAGCACGTCGCGGTTGCCGACGACCCGAAAGCGCGCCGTTCGCCCCTCGTCGTCGAGCACCACTTCCGTCTCGCCCACCTCGACCTCGTTCCCGAAGGAATCGATGGTCGTGTAGAAGCGCTCGTAGCGGGTATCGAAGGGAATGCTGTCGGTGTCGGGGATGGGAATGCTGCCCGTGCCGAGCGAGGATGAGGTCAGCGCCTCGCCCTCCAGCGTGCCGCCGATCGGCTCGACGATCCAGTACCAGCCCGATTGCGGCTGGAAGAAGCGCAGGTCACCCAGCTGCGGCGTGCCGGCCAGACGCGTGTTATCGCTAGTCGAGATCGAGTTGATGACGTTGTAGAGCTGCGCGCGCAGCAGGTCGCGGAAACTCTTCTCCGCGCTCTGCCGGTAGAGCGTCGAGATGACGACGGCGATGACGACAAGCGCCACCGCGGCCCAGAGGGAGGCCAGAAAGAGGACGCGAACGGTGAGCGAACGGGAGCGCCTGGCGTTATTTGCCATTGGCGGGGGCTTGCATCCGGTAGCCGAGGCCGCGCACGGTCTCGATCAGATCGACGCCGATCTTCTTGCGCAGCCGGCCGACAAAAACCTCGATCGTGTTGGAATCGCGATCGAAGTCCTGATCGTACATATGCTCGACCAGTTCGGTGCGCGAGACGACCTCGCCCATGTGATGCATGAGATAGGAGAGAAGCCGGTATTCGTGCGA
>Ga0160495_100540_pt1 | contig 16770 bp, 15 predicted proteins | sample DID4MG_4_FD_108251 | JGI IMG/M metagenome (GOLD analysis project Ga0160495, IMG submission 108251) | Enriched soil microbial communities from UW Madison campus, WI, USA - DID2933_E24_FP4 MG | ecosystem: Environmental > Terrestrial > Soil > Unclassified | place: USA: Madison, Wisconsin | collected... | reverse complement strand
CGGTGGTGCCGGCCACGAGCAGATGCGGCATCTTGGCGATGTCGGTGATGACAGGCTCGCCGCCGATCGTCTTGCCGAGCGCCATGGCAAGGCGGGCCTTCGAGGTCTCGAAATCGCGGCTGGCGAGCAGTTCGCGCAGATAGACGGTCTCGCGGGTGGCGTTCGGCAGCTCGATGCCGATGGCGTTGCGGCCCGGCACGACCGCGACACGCGCGGCAATCGCACTCATCGAGCGGGCGATATCGTCGGCAAGGCCGATGACGCGCGAGGACTTGATGCCGGGCGCCGGCTCCAGTTCGTAGAGCGTCACGACGGGGCCGGGGCGCACATGGATGATCTCGCCCTTGACGCCGAAATCCTCCAGCACGCCTTCCAGCATGCGGGCGTTCTGCTCCAGCGCATCGGCCGAAAGCGTGGCGTCGCGCACCTGGCCCTTGGCCTCGGCGAGCAGGTGCAGCGAAGGCAGCTGGAAGCCGTCCTGGCCGACGAAGGAGGTCTGGGCTTCGCGCTCGATGCGCTGGCCGGGCTTCGGCCGCGACGCAGGCGGCACGACGCGGGCACTGGCCGAAGGCAGCGGCGAGCGCGCCGGTGCGCGGCGCGGCGCCCAGTCGGCGGCGATGTCGTCGGAATCCTCGTCCGGAAGGATGCCGCTCGGATGCGACAGCGGACCATCGTCGAAGGGCATGTCGTCGTCATCGTCGAGCGCGATGGACGGGGCCGATACGGCGCGGCGGCCTTCCATGGACGGCTCCACACGCTCGGTCGAGCGGCTGGCACGCGCGCGCACCGGCTCGTTCAGCGTGCCGAACTCGTCCTCATTGAAATCATAGGGCTGCTCGATGCCGCGCGCGCGGCGACGCTGGTTCGACAGGCCGAACAGACGGCGCACGCGCGCCTGCGCGGTGTACCAGGCGTGGGTCGTCGCACCGGCGAGAACCGTGAAGGGCCCGCTACGCTCCTCATCCTCGTCGTCATCGTCCTGCACCGCAGGACGGTTGCGGCTTGCGACCGGCACGGGGGCAAAGTCCTCCTCGTCATCGATCGAAACCGTCCCGATGAGGCCGGATGCAAACACCATGAGCCAGATCGCGGGAACGGCGATGATCGCGCCGACGATGCTGGCGAACATGCCGGTCGGATAGGCGCCGGTGAAGAGGGCGGGGAAGCGCAGGATCATGTCGCCGAACACGCCGCCGAGCCCCGTCGGCAGCGGCCAGGTCACCGGGCCGGGCACGCAGGCGAGTGCCGCGGACGCCAGGATGGCGCCGCCAAGCCAGGCGGCGGCCCGTTGCAGGATACGGTTGAAACGGCGCCCGCTGATCAGGCCGATGGCCCAGGCGACGACCGGCAGCAGCGCAATCACGCTGGCAAGCCCGAAGAACTGCATGAAGACGTCGGCGAAGATGGCGCCGGGATAACCGAGAATGTTCTTCGGCTCGCCACTCGAGGCATAGGACAGGCTCGGGTCGGACACGTTCCATGTCGAAAGCGCGGCGATGGCGAGCGCCAGGAACAGGAAGACGCAGAGCCCGATGAGGATCTGCACCTGTCGCCACACGAAGGCCGACAGCACGAAACGGTCGTGCCGATTGTCCAGTCCTGCCGAGATGCTTCTGCTCATGGTTCAGCCTGTGTCCGCTCAGGGAAGTTTGCACCGGCCCCGCATGATTCGCGCGCGGTGCCTCACTGCAAACCCTACGAAGGAAGCCTTAATGGCGTGTTAACCATGCATATTCGTCATTCGTTTATTATCGTGCCGCCGAAACGAAAAAGGCCCGGACACACGGTCCGGGCCAGGAACGGCATGGTTTCCCATGACCGCGACGGGATCGTGGCGGCGGCCTTGCGGCCGCCGCGAGCCCTTACGAGTGGTAGGCTGCTTCGCCGTGCGAGGACAGGTCGAGACCTTCGCGCTCGGCTTCGACCGGCACGCGCAGGCCGACGATGAGATCGACGATCTTGTAGAGGATCGCCGAGCCGATGCCGCACCACAGGATGGTGACGATGACCGACTTGATCTGGATCCAGACCTGCGCGCCCATCGTGATGCCTTCCGCATAACCGACGCCGCCCAGCGAGGTTGCGGCGAAGATGCCGGAGCCGATGGCGCCAACGATGCCGCCAACGCCGTGGACGCCGAAGACGTCTGCCGTGTCGTCATAGCCGAACTTGTTCTTCACGACGGATACGAAGAAGTAGCAAAGCGCCGAAGCGATCGCGCCGAGGAAGATGGCACCGATCGGGCCGACGGCACCGGCGGCCGGAGTGACGGCGACGAGGCCGGCGATGACGCCCGAGGCGGCACCGAGCATGGAAGCCTTACCGCGCGAGACGGTTTCAATGACGCACCAGGCGACGACGGCGCCGGCCGTTGCGGTGAAGGTGTTGATCATGGCGAGACCGGCAACACCGTTTGCAGCGGCAGCCGAACCGGCGTTGAAGCCGTACCAGCCAACCCACAGCATGGAGGCACCGACCATGGTCAGCGTCATGGAGTGCGGAGCCATCATGTCCTTGCCGAAGCCCGTACGCTTGCCGACCATGATCGCGCCGACCAGACCGGCAATACCGGCATTGATGTGAACGACGGTGCCGCCGGCGAAGTCGATCGCACCCCAGTCCCACATCAGGGCGCCGTCACCCGACCAGACCATGTGGGCCATCGGGAAATAGACGAAGGTGACCCAGAGAATGCAGAACAGCATGACGGCCGAGAACTTGATGCGCTCGGCGAAGGCGCCGACGATCAGGGCCGGCGTGATGCAGGCGAAGGTCATCTGGAAGGCGATGAAGACATATTCCGGAATGGAGCCGGAAACGCTGTCGGGCGTCACGCCGGCGAGGAACAGCTTTTCGAAGCCGCCGACAAAGGTGTTGAGGCCGCCGCCGTTGGTGAAGGCGAGGCTGTAACCGTAGACGACCCAGACGATCATGATGGCCGCAGAGACGACCAAGCACTGCATCAGGACCGACAGCATGTTCTTGCTGCGCACCAGACCGCCATAGAACAGCGCAAGACCCGGCAGGATCATGAAGAGAACGAGAACGGTGGAGGTCAGCATCCAGGCGGTATCGCCGGAGTTGATCGTTGCGGCGGCTTCCGGGGCCGCGGCTGTGGTTTCAGCTGCTTCCTGCGCAAAGGCCACGGCCGGTGCCAGCAGACCTGCTGCGGCGATACCGACGCGGGTAAGTGTGTTGATGATGGGGTTAGACGACATTGAACAATGCTCCCTGATAGGCCGTTTGCTTAGAGCGCTTCGGAATCGGTTTCGCCGGTGCGGATGCGCACGGCATGGTCGATGGCGTAGACGAAGATCTTGCCGTCACCGATCTGGCCGGTCTTGGCAGCGGATGCGATCGCTTCGACCGCGCGGTCGACGAGGTCGCCGGGCACGGCGATTTCGACCTTCAGTTTCGGCAGGAAGCTGACGGCATATTCCGTGCCGCGATAGATTTCCGTGTGCCCCTTCTGACGTCCGTACCCCTTCACCTCGGTAACGGTCAGGCCCTGGATACCAACGGCGGTGAGGGCTTCGCGCACCTCATCGAGTTTGAACGGCTTGATAATCGCCATTACGATTTTCATCTGGTTTCCCATCCTTCGTGCTTGTCCCCCAGCCGGGGCCATCTCTCCTCGCCGTTGGCAACGTCATGTCCGCAACGACTGGCGATATACATTCAAGGGGCGTGCCAGATTCAAACGCACTAAATAAGATATTGAAATAAAACGGATAAAAATGACAAAAGCGGCTAGGCGCAAAAAAACGCCACCGCTAATGGTGAAAAAATAGGCGCTATTGGGACAATGAGCAAAATTTAGTCAGTTGCCTTTTTCCGAATCAACCCTTCCTGGGCGACGGAGGCAATGAGGGTGCCGGAGCGGGTGAAAATCGCGCCACGCGTCATCCCGCGGCCGCCGAAGGCCGATGGGCTGTCCTGGCTGTAGAGCAGCCAGTCGTCAAGCACCGGCGGACGATGGAACCACATCGCATGGTCGAGGCTCGCAACCTGCAGGGACCGGTCGAGCACGGAGGTACCGTGCGCGAAAAGCGATGTGTCAAGCAGCGTCATATCCGAGAGATAAGCCAGCACGGCAGCCTGCAGACGCCGCTCGGCCGGAACCGGTCCCGTCGTGCGCACCCAGATGTTCTGGCGCGGCTGCAGTTTATCGTTGGAGAGATAGTGCGCGAGCCCGACAGGCCGCAGTTCGATGGGGCGCGGACGCTCCCAGTAGGCGCGGATCGGCGGCGGCGCCTCCTGCATGAAACGCGCCTTCAATTCGGCCTCGCCGGGCAGGTCTTCCGGCTGCGGCACGTCAGGCATCGCCACCTGATGCTCGAAGCCGTCCTCGTCGTCCTGGAAGGACGCCGTCATGAAGAAGATCGGCTTGTCGTGCTGGATGGCGACGACGCGCCGCGTGGCGAAGGACCCGCCGTCTCTGATAATCTCGACTTCGTAGAGGATTGGCACGGACGGATCGCCCGGCCGCACGAAATAGGCGTGCAGCGAGTGCACGTAGCGCTGCTCCTGCGTGATCGTGCGCGTGGCGGCGACCAGCGCCTGGCCGATCACCTGCCCGCCGAACACCCGTTGCCAGCCGACCTGCGGGCTGCGCCCGCGAAACAGCCGCCCCTCCAGCCGTTCGAGATCCAGCGTCTGGAGCAGCACATCCATGGCGGGGTTCGGGGCATTCTGGCGCGACATTTGGACGTGGCTCCCACGGTAGGAAACGGACTCTTCCTCCTCTATATAGAGCAAAGAAAGACCTCAAGCGTCCAGGAGGACACCATGCCCGAAGCCACATCGCTCGACGTTCTGGTCGCCGGCGGCGGTTATGTCGGCCTGTCGCTCGCGGTGGCGGTGAAGAAGGCGGCGCCGCATCTGGCCGTGGAAGTGGTCGATGGCGCACCGGAGCATGCCTGGAAGAAGGAGGAGCGCGCCTCCGCCATCGTCGCCGCCGCCCGCAACCTGCTCGATGTCCTCGGCGTCTGGAGCGAGATCGCGGCGGACGCCGAGCCGATCCGCCGTATGGTCATCACCGATTCGCGCACGGCCGATCCGGTCCGCCCGGTCTTCCTCACCTTTGACGATGCGGCGTCCGACGAGGACGGCCAGCCCTTCGCCCACATGATCCCGAACCGCGCCATGATCGGAAGCCTGCTTCGTCAGGCTGACGCCCTCGGCATCCCGGTGCGCTGGTCGACATCCGCCACCGACTTCAAGACGGGCCAGCACTCAACGCAGGTCAGCCTTTCCGACGGATCAGAGGTCGGCACGCGCCTCCTCGTCGCCTGCGACGGCGCCCGCTCGAAACTGCGCGACATGGCAGGCATCAAGACCGTGCGCTTCGATTACGGCCAGTCCGGCATCGTCACCACCGTGGAGCACGAACGCCCGCATGACGGCACGGCAGAGGAGCATTTCCTGCCCGCCGGCCCCTTCGCGACCTTGCCGCTGACAGGAAACCGCTCCTCGCTCGTCTGGAGCGAGCGCACGGAGGATGCAAAGCGCCTCGTGGAAGGCGACGATCTGGTCTTCGAGGAAGAGCTGGAACGCCGCTTCGGCCACAAGCTTGGCAGCCTCAAGGTCGTCGGCGGCCGCCGTGCTTTCCCGCTGGGTCTCACGCTCGCCCGCGCCTTCGTCGCCCCGCGCTTCGCGCTGGCCGGCGATGCCGCCCATGGCATCCACCCGATTTCCGGCCAGGGTCTCAATCTCGGCTTCAAGGATGTGGCGGCCTTGGCGGAAACCATCGTCGAGGCCGACCGGCTCGGTCTCGATATCGGTGCGCTTTCGGTGCTGGAGCGCTACGAGACATGGCGCCGCTTCGATACGGTGCGCATGGGCATCACCACGGATGTGCTGAACCGCCTGTTCTCCAACGACGTGACGCCGCTACGCGTGCTGCGCGACGTCGGCCTCGGCCTGGTCGATCGCCTGCCGGGCCTGAAATCCTACTTCATCCGTCAGGCCAAGGGCACGGCGGGCAGCGGCCATCCGCGCATGCTCGTCGGTCAGCGCATCTAGACCGATCGCCACGCGAAAGGCGTCAGTCCTTGATCTCGCGCGCCTCGGAAATCAGCATGATCGGAATGCCGTCACGGATCGGATAGGCGAGCTTCGCCTTTTCGGAGACCAGCTCGCCCGCCGCCGCATCATAGCTCAGGCGCCCCTTGGTGAGGGGACAGACGAGGAGTTCGAGCAGCTTGACATCCACTCCGCTTTTGCCGGCGCTCATCGTCCCCCCCTTACTGCAGCCGCGTATCGACATCGCCATAGCTGCGCGCCAGAACGATCTCGGTGATGGCGATCAGCGTTTCGGCCCGGGTCTTCAGGTCCGGCGCCTCCAGCAGCGCCTGCTTTTCCGCCGGGCCGTAGGGCGACATCATCGCCATGGAATTGACCAGCGTCGCGTTGCTGGCGCGCTCAACGCTCTCCCAGTCCGCCTCCAGCTTGTTGGCGTCCAGATAGGCGCGGAAGGCCGATAGCAGCGCATCGCGGTCGACGCTCTGCTCGTCGTCATGCGCGGTCAGATCGGCGATGAAGGGCGCGATGCGGAAGCTGCGATAGGCTTTCGTGCCTCGCACTTCCTCCATCAGCCGGTAGCGGCAGATGCCGGTGAGCGAAACGATATAGCGGCCGTCGCCGGTCTCGGCAAAGGAGGTGATGCGCCCGATGCAGCCGACCTGGCACAGCGCCGGGTTCTCGGCCTCGTCATCGTCCTTGCGCTCGCCGCCAAAAACGGGCTGCACCATGCCGATCAGCCGGTGCGAGGCAAGCGCATCGTCGAACATGGCAAGGTAGCGTGGCTCGAAGATATTGAGCGGCAGCTGGCCGCCGGGAAGAAGCAGCGCGCCCGTCAACGGAAAGACCGGAATGGTCTCCGGCAGGTCTGCCGGTTTCAGATAACGCGCGTTTCCCACTTGCATTGCAGTGCCTTCCATTCCGCGGCGCGGCCCGCAGCCTCGCGCCTTACCCCGAATGTGGGGTAGGCCCGGCGATTCTCAAGGGAGGCCGGGCCGCTGACCTGAAAAACTCAGGAGAACAGGATCGACGACATCTTGCGGCGGGCGGCAATTGTCGCCGGATCCATCGGGCCCCAGACCTCGAAGAACTGCAGAAGCTCGCGCCGCGCGCCGTCGTCCTCGAAAGACCGGTCACGCTTCATGATCAGCAGCAGGTGGTCGGCAGCAGCCTGCCGATCGCCCTCGACATTGCGGATCTTCGCAAGCTTCATGCGCGCGGCATGATCGTCCGGGTTGACGGCAAGCGCGTGTTCCAGCGCAGCCGGATCACCGAGTTTGCGGGCTTCCTCGATCTGGTCGAGCTTGTTCAGCACCGCGCTGACGGCCGGGTCGGCCGCCACCGCCTCGGGCAGGTTGGCGAGCGCCTGGCGGGCATTGTCATGCTGGCCGACGGCGATCATGCATTCGGCGATGCCGGCGAGCGCGCCGGCATTTTCCGGATCGGCCTGCAGCAATGCGCCGTAGAGATCGGCCGCACCCGCCACATCACCGGCATCGAACAGCGTCTTCGCCTCGGCAAGCAGCGCCTCGATCTGGGCCTTCTCATCGGCGTCGGCCGGACCGGCGATCTTGTCGATGAACTGGCGGATCTGGCTCTCCGGCACCGCACCCATGAAGCCGTCCGCCGGGCGGCCGCCGACGAAGGCGACGACGGCCGGAATGGACTGGATGCCGAGCTGGCCGGGAATGGACGGATGGTCGTCGATGTTGAGCTTGACGAGCTTCACGCGGCCGGCACTTTCGCGCACGACCTTCTCGATAACAGGCTGCAACTGCTTGCAGGGCCCACACCAGGGCGCCCAGAAATCGACGAGAACCGGCTGATGACGCGAGGCCTCGAGCACATCGCGCGCGAAGTTCGCGGTCGTCGTGTCCTTGATCAGGTCGTCGGCCGCGGGCGCGCCGCCGCCATAGCTCGCGGAAACGTTCATCTGCCCGCCATAGGACGATGCATAGGGATTGTCGCTCATGGTGTCTCCTGTCGCGCGTCGCGCCCGAATATCGCTTCAGCGCCCAAAATCGTATGTCAGGCCGTGACTTTCAAGACAAGCGGCTCATGTCCCGTCGCTTCGATGAAGCGCATGAGGTCCTTGGCGCCAATCGAGGTCGTCGCATCGTTGCGCAGCGGATGGCAGTTGATCGTATCATACGCCATCAGATCCGCATCGATGATGATCTTCACCTTGCCCTCGGTGTCGTTGATCACGCCGAAGGCCGTGACGGCGCCGGGAATGACGCCGAGATATTCCATCAGCTTCTCCGGCTTGCCGAAGGACACGCGGCTTGCCGCACCGATGATGCTGTGCACCGTCTTCAGGTCCACCGTCGCATGCTCCTCGACCGTCATCAGGAAATAGTTGTCCTTCTTGTCCTTCACGAAAAGGTTCTTCGTGTGGCCGCCGGGAATTTCATCGCGCAACGAGACCGATTCGGCGACGGTGAAGACCGGCGCGTGTTCCTTGGTGCTGTGCGTGATTCCCAGTCCGTCGAGGAACGCGAAAAGCTCCTTGTCGGTCTTCGGCTGCATGTCCGTCATCTCTTTGGCTCCGGCCCGATTTGTCCTGTCCGCTGATAGGCCGTCACCCGTCTTCACGCAACCGCCCGGGAATCAGGGAGTTTGGGAGCGGACGCATTTTTTTCTGAAAAATCCTTCATTTCCCTGTTGCAATTGAAAAGGGCTTGGGTCATATAGCGCCCGTCGCCGCAACGTAGCGACCTTCGGCCAACCACTACCCCAGGCCGTCGACGATGAGCGGGTGTAGCTCAGGGGTAGAGCACAACCTTGCCAAGGTTGGGGTCGAGCGTTCGAATCGCTTCACCCGCTCCATTCTCTCCAAAGTTTCCAAGCCTCGGTTCGCCGGGGCTTTTGTGCGTTTTGGACAGGCCGTCGCTATTCTAGCGCGCTGCAATTACCAGAACCATCCGGCTCGAAGCGCCTTGAACGCCAGTTGTTCGCTTGCAAGCAAACGCCGCAAACGTCTGCAATCTGGCATTGTTTTTTACCGTTATAAATGAGACTTCTGGTATTGTTTTCCCAGCTCCCTAAGGCATGGCGTTTCGCCAACCGTATCGGGAATGCTCCGTGAGGAAATTCCAAGGCAATGCGCATAACGCCCTCATCACTCCCGATATCCCTTATTCTTTTTGTCGCGATCATTCCGATCTTGATAGTTTATTTTCTCGAGATCAGTTTTGCGGCCTTTCTCCTTATAATCGTCGGGCCTGCTCTGCTCGTGAACGCGGGCATGGTCGGTATCGGCGCAGAGGCACTCTTCGGGCGGGTATCGCGTTGGTGGTTGTTGGTTCCCCTTGTTTTTTACGGCTGCTACGGCGCAGTGGCCGTTCACGACCGCATCACGCTAAGCTCGCTCACCGCAGCTTATGACGCGGAAAATGCACGGATAACCATCCCGTTCGATCCGGCGGTTCATTCGCTGGCCGTCGATGACCATTCCGGCGAATGGCTCACACAGAATACCGACTTGCCCGTCGCTTACGCTGCCAATTCGAATTTCCCCGAAGGATATCTTTCGTATCGGGTAGCGGATAAAGCGGTCTGCGACAGAGTCCGCAGCGTCCGCGCCTTGCGAGCCGCCGCCATAAATAGCTTGGGATTCCACAATGAGGGCGTCACAACCGCGCAGCGGTTCGAAACCCGCTTCTGCCAACTTTCAATGCCCGAACGGCCGACGCTTTCTCTGGCGAGAGTCTCCCTTGCAACCGAAAATACACGAGTAGGATGGCTGCCCGTTCGGCGGTCCACTACAACCGTTACCATGCCGGACGGAAAACAATTCCATCTCCTCGGAGGTGATGCGTTTCCCCTGCGCTGGTTACCCATCCCGATGTTCGGATGCGGAGTGATCTCGACACGAGCGGATGGCAAATGTAGCGCATCCTTCTTGCGTGAGAGATACTGGCCTATCGTGTCAGGAGAGATGGAATACAACCGGGATAAAGTGGTCCTGGCGCGCGCCTTGGGACTGAACCTCGTAACGGCTGAGGATCGTAAGGGTGGACACCCGACATTGGTCGTTGAAAAGATCGCAAGCGTGGAACAGGCGGCAGTTAAGCAAGAGTTGGCAGCGCTCGATGTCCTGGCCGCCAACCCCGCGGAAAAAATCAAGGGCTTTGAGATCGATGATATTATCCATCGCCCTGATGCCCTGGCCTCGCGCGCAGAGGTTATCATGGCCGCGCTGGAGCGATCGGCAACCATCAGCGATCGGGATAGTGCAGCAGAGAACGGTGCGATCTTTGCGCGGCTGCTTGCAAGCCTCCCCCGCGATCATTTCAATGAATTTGGTCCCCGCATCCTCGCCCTTTACCATCACGCAGACGACAAGCATTGGCTGTGGAGTGTGGCCGCGCTGTTGGGACGACTCGGCGATCTGGGCCCGGATGCGCTACCTTACTTGCGCCGCGCGCAGACATTGGCGCTTTCTCCTGACAGCGCCGTAATCGAAGGCCTTTGCCGCATCGGCCCGCCCGCTCGCGCTGTCGCGGAACCGATGCTGGTCGACTTCTGGTCGAAAGTACGTGACGGACGCGAGCGAGACCTCCCAGCCGCCATATATGTTGCCATGCGCCGTATCGGAGGCTCGGACAGGCTTCTTGTAGAAGGTGGGCTGAGTCAACTGAGCCTCCTGCAGTCAAAGTGGCCTGGGATCTCGCCACGTTCACCGTCTCGCGTCTGCAACATACCCGCCGAACGCCGAGCACGAGACGAGGAGAAGTCCGGCGGCAAGCGCCTCTCTAACCTTTATTGAGCGACGGGCTCCACCTCACCCCTTGCCGAACACGTAGTCCGTTTTCTGCCGCAGGGTCTCGCCGGGGCGCAGGATGGCGTTGGGGAAGGTCGGGTGGTTGATGGCGTCGGGCCAGATCTGGGTTTCGAGGCAGAGGCCGGAGAATGCGTCGTAGCCGCGGCCTTCGAGGCCCTCCAGCGGTTTGATATAGGCGCCGGTATAGAGTTGCAGGCCGGGCTCGGTGGTCACCACCTGGAGCGAGAGGCCGGAGGCGGGGCTGCGGACCTCCGCGACGAGACGCGGGGCCTCTCGGCCATGCGACAGGCAGAAATTGTGATCGAAGACCACGCCGCCTGCCTCCATCTGGCGGCGGAGCGGCGTCCAGTCGCGCAGATCGAACGGCGTGCCGGCGACTGGGCGGATTTCGCCCGTCGGGATCAGGTTGTCATCGACCGGGAGATAGTGTTCCGCCTTGATGCGGATTTCATGATCGAAGATGTCCTTGCCGCCATCGAGGATGAAATAGCTGTGCTGGCACAGATTGACCGGCGTCGGCGCATCCGTGGTTGCCTCGTAGGTAACGGAGAGGGTTCCGTTGCCGGATAGCGCATAGGTGCAGGCGATGGCGCAGGTGCCGGGATAGCCGGCACGGCCGGCAGGGTCGGTCAGCGTGAGGGTAACGAAGTCGGTGCCGCTCTCGGCGATGCGCCAGTTCTGCTGGCTGATGCCGTCATGGCCGCCGTGCAGGTGGTTCACGCCGCGCTCGTTGCATTCGAGCTGGTAATCCGCGCCGTCGATGGTGAAGCGGCCGCCGGCGATGCGGTTGGCGCAGCGCCCGGCTGACGCGCCGAAATAGGTGATGTGCGTGAGATAGCTTGCGAGATCGTCGAAACCCAGCACGAGCGGCGCATCATGCCCATCAAGGCGCAGGTCCTGAATGATCGCGCCGAAGGTCAGCACCTTTGCGGTGAGCCCACCACCGCGGATCGTTACGCGCTCGACGACCTCGCCGGAGCCGAGCCGCCCGAAAATCTCCTGTCCTGCACCCATGGCCATCTCCTCCCGCTGCCTGATCATCGGCCGGCAAACTGCGGCAATTCCAGGCGAACCGCAATCGAAAAGTCATACTTTTCGATGTGTTTCAGAGGTTCTTCTGATAGACGATGAAGGGCGTCTTTTCGGCGATGCGGTCATAGAGCTGGCGTGCTGTGGCATTGAACTCCTGCGTCATCCAGTAGACCTCCGGCGAACCCGCCTCCTTCGCCTTGGCATAGACGCCTTCGATCAGCGCCCGCCCGATGCCGGAGCCGCGCACATCCGGGTCGGCGAAGAGGTCCTGAAGGTAGCAGACATTGCCAGTCGTCCAGCAGGAGCGATGGAAGAGATAATGCGCGAGGCCCACCGGCTTGCCGTCAAGCGTCGCGAGCAGGCCGCGATACTCGCCCTCGGCCGCCTCGCCCGTCAGCCGGGCGAAGGTGGTGGCGAAGACGTCCTCGGGCAGCACCGTCTGGTAAAAGGCGAGATAGGCGGTCCACAACCGGCGCCATTCGCCCTCGTCGTCCTTGTGCAGCGGGCGAATGACGACGCGGCTCATGGCATCAGGCTCCTGTTCCGATCTTCTCGAGGTCATAGGGCGTGGTCTGGTAGATTTCGTTGATCCAGTTGCCGAACAGCAGATGGGCGTGCCCGCGCCAGCGGTTCTGCGGCGGCAGAGCCGGGTCGTTGTGCGGGAAGTAGTTCCGCGGCATCTTGATCGGCACGCCGGCCGAGACATCGCGGAAATACTCGTCGGCGAGCGACGTCGAATCGTATTCGACATGGTTGAAGATGTAGAGGCGGTTACCTGCCTTCTCCTCGACGAGGCAGACACCCATTTCGTCCGAATCGAGCAGGATTTCGAGTTCCGGCACGGCGCGGATATCCTCCGCGCGAATCTCCGTCCAGCGCGAGACCGGCACCTCGAAATCATCCGAGAAGCCGTTCAGGTAGATCGACGAGGGCTTGCGGTTGTGATGGCGGTAGACGCCGAAGGCCTTTTCATCGAGCGTGTATTTGGGCACGCCGTGGAAATGGTAGATCGCCGCCATCGCGCCCCAGCAAACATTGAGCGTCGAATGGACATTCGTCGTCGTCCAGTCGAGGATCTGCTTCATCTCGTCCCAATAGGTGACTTCCTCGTATTCAAGGGTCTCGATCGGAGCGCCGGTGATGATGAAGCCGTCGAACTTGCGGTGCTTCACCTCTTCCCAAGTGTCGTAGAAGGCAAGCAGGTGCTCCTCCGACGTGTTCTTCGCGCGGTGGGCACCGACGCGCACCAGCGACAGCTCGACCTGAAGCGGCGAGGCGCCGACGAGACGCGCCATCTGCACTTCCGTCTTGATCTTGTTCGGCATGAGGTTGAGCAGCCCGATTTGCAGCGGGCGGATATCCTGCCGGATCGCCACCGTTTCGGTCATCACCCGCACGCCCTCGTTGACGAGGGTCTGGAAGGCGGGGAGCGTATCGGGAATCTTGATGGGCATGTCTCAACTCGATCCAAAACAAAAACCGGCCGCAACGATGTCGCAACCGGTCCACGTAAGGCTCTTCCTCGCGCGGCCCTTTAGCGACTTGTTTAACGTGGCTGCAAGCCGGCCGGCCAAATCACCACGACCTCCTAGATAGCGCCTGTTCGCCGGCGAATCAATCCGCCGTCCTCCAAGTGTAAAGGGCCCGGATGCGGCGGGCATCCGGGCCTCGTCTTTTCCTGCGGCAAGCAGCGCTCAATAATAGCTGTAGTAGCGCTTGCCGACGACGATCCTCACGCCGTAGTGCCCGCCGTAATGACGCTTGGCATAGTGCTTCCTGTAACCGTGATGCTTGTAGCCATAGTGCTTGTGGCCATGGCTCTTGTAGCCGTAGGAACCGGCATGGGAGGGCGCGGCGAAGGAAATGGCAGCGACGGCGGCGACAAGGGCCGAGATGATGAATTTGCGCATGGAACTCTCCTGATCTCTTTCGGTTGCAGGATGAGGTCCTCTCATCCAATGACCGAACGATCGCATGCCCAGGCGGCGGCCGCTGTTTCGCGGGGAACAGGGCTTCGAGACCCTCTCAGCCCTCCAGCTCCTCCCGCAGGATTTCCAGCTCCAGCCATTCCTCTTCCATCTTCGTGAGCGAGGCGCGCAGCTTTTCCATTTCCGCGGCAAGCTTGTTGAAGGTGGCGGGGTCCTTGGTGAAGAGGTTGGGATCGGCCATCTTCGCCTCGCGGGCAGCGATTTCCTTTTCGGCCTTCTCCATTTCCTTCGGCAGGTTTTCCAGCGCGAATTTCTGCTTGTAGGAAAGTTTGCCCTTGGCCTTGCTGTCAGACGGCGCGGTGGCGGCGGGCGCGGATTCCGCGGCCTTCGCCTTCTCGGCCTTCTCCGCCCGGCGCTTCTCTTCGATGACGCCGCGGCGCTGCGCCATCATGTCGGTATAACCGCCGGCATATTCGATCCAGCGCCCGTCCGGGTTTTCCGGATCGGCCGGCGCGATGGTGGAGGTGACGGTGCGATCGAGGAAATCGCGGTCGTGGCTGACGAGCAGCACCGTGCCGGTGAAGCCGGCGACGATCTCCTGCAACAGGTCCAGCGTCTCGATGTCGAGGTCATTGGTCGGCTCATCGAGAATGAGCAGGTTGGTCGGCCGAGACAGGATGCGGGCGAGCATGAGGCGGGCGCGCTCGCCGCCGGAGAGATTGCGGATCGGCGTGCGGGACTGCTCGGGCTGGAACAGGAATTCCTTCATGTAGCCGGTGACATGGCGCTGCTCGCCATTGACCAGCAGCGTCTCGCCGCGCCCGTCGGTGAGGTAATGGGCGAGCGTGTCGTCGAGGTTCAGGTCCTCGCGACGCTGGTCGAGCGTGGCGATCTCCAGATTGGTGCCGAGCTTCACGGTGCCGCTATCCGGCGCGAGCTGGCCGGTCAGCATCTTGAGCAGCGTGGTCTTGCCCGCACCGTTCGGGCCGACGAGACCGATGCAATCACCGCGATGCACGCGGATGGAGAACGGCGCGACGATGGTGCGCTCGCCATAGGCCTTGGTGATCTTTTCCGCCTCGATGACCAGCTTGCCGGATTCCTGCGCGTCGGAGGCGCTGGCCTGCACGCTGCCCTGCGGGCCCTTGTGGCCGCGATAGCGGGCGCGCAGGTCGTGCAGCGCGCCGAGGCGGCGCATGTTGCGCTTGCGGCGGGCCGTCACGCCGTAGCGCAGCCAGTGTTCCTCGCGCTCGATGGCCTTGCCGAGCTTGTGCTGCTCCAGTTCCTCGGCCTCCAGCACCTCGTCGCGCCAGGCTTCGAAATGGCCGAAACCGCGATTGAGCCGGCGCGACTGACCACGATCCAGCCAGACGGTGGCATTGGAGACCTTTTCGAGGAAACGGCGGTCGTGCGAGATGACGATCAGCGCCGAGCGGGTGGATTGCAGCTCGCCTTCCAGCCATTCGATGGTCGGCAGGTCGAGATGGTTCGTCGGCTCGTCGAGCAGAAGGATGTCCGGCTCCGGCGCCATGACGCGGGCGAGCGCGGCGCGACGCGCCTCGCCGCCCGACAGCGACTTCGGGTCTTCCGTGCCGTCGAGGCCCAGATGTTCGAGCAGGTAGGTCACGCGATAGGGGTCGTCGCTCGGGCCAAGACCCGCTTCGGCATAGGCCGCGACCGTGTCGTAGCCGTCGAAATCGGGCGCCTGATGCAGGTAGCGGATCGTGGCGGACGGGTGGCGGAAGACTTCACCCGACTGCGGCTCGGCGAGGCCGGCGGCGATCTTCATCAGCGTCGACTTGCCCGAGCCGTTGCGGCCGACGAGGCAGATGCGGTCGCCCGGCTCCACTTGCAGGCTCGCGCCCGCAAGTAGCGGCGTGCCGCCGAAGCTGAGGAAGATATCATCGAGTTTGAGAATGGGCGGTGCCAAGGATCAGGCTCCTGAGAGATCATAGGGCCGGGCGATGAGGATCGCGCGGCCGGAGGCAAGCGAAACGCGGACGGGGCCTTCCGCGACATTGGAAATGGTGCGCGACGAGCCGAAGGGCAGCGCGAAATCGGTGAGCGGATAGCGCACGTTTTCGAGATGAAGCCCTAAGAGCGCCGTGAGGCCGAGCACGGAAAACAGGCTGCCGGCGGGCAGGTCGATCTCGCGGCGGCCCGGCAGGAGCGGCCACGCCTCCTCCTCCCCGGAGGTGAGCTTGATGGCGATGCCGGCTTCCGCAAGCGAGACGGCGTGGATGAGATGCATCAGCGCATGGTCGCTGCGCTCGCCGCCGAGCGCGCCGGCAAGGAGGATGGAGCGGGCGCCGCGCCCGGTGGCGACGGACACGGCAAGCGCGCCATCCGTCTCGTTCTTGGCGGCGGGATAGGGCTGGCGCTCGACATCGGGCCATGCAGCCAGAAGCTCCGGCGGCGTGGAATCGAAATCGCCGACCCACAGATCCGGCGTCACGCCAAGCATTGCCGCATGGCGCATGCCGCCATCGGCCGCGATGAAACGCGCGCCGGCAATGTCATCCGCCAGACGCGGCGTCGCGACGAGCGCGCCCCCGAGGAGGACGACATAGGTTTCATCTGTCGAAGCCGGCATGGTCATGGCTGATGCCCTTAGCGCATGTTGCGGGGAAAGGGAAAGAATTTGGCATTGGCCGGCGTGGGCCGGGCCGCCAGCACTGATATCCACGCGGCGGCGGTTTCGCTCGTGGTTTCAAAAAGCATTCGGACGGGGCGCCGGAAGCTGCCTCGACTGAAAGATATTTAGGTGACACCTTCCGGCGCCCCGTTCGGCGGTTTTTGCCCGCGACTCCAGTCTCTCTGCAAGGATCGACACGGCGGTGTCCTCGCCGGTTTCCGGAATGGGCAGTGCCGTTTGACATCCGTCGCGCACGCCTTGGCGCTCCGTGGAAGGTGTCTCCACCTCCCGGCCTTTCTCCATGCCGGCGGACGATGCCGACGCATCCGCCAATGCCGATCCCCTTGTGTGCCGCACAGGCACGCCCG
>Ga0160495_100539_pt1 | contig 16782 bp, 14 predicted proteins | sample DID4MG_4_FD_108251 | JGI IMG/M metagenome (GOLD analysis project Ga0160495, IMG submission 108251) | Enriched soil microbial communities from UW Madison campus, WI, USA - DID2933_E24_FP4 MG | ecosystem: Environmental > Terrestrial > Soil > Unclassified | place: USA: Madison, Wisconsin | collected... | reverse complement strand
GAGTGCTTGTCGCCAGGCGGCGAGCTTTGTCTCGAAGGAGGCGGCGGCGTGGGCGGGGCTGGTGGAGGGGAGGTCCACGTATTCCAGGTTTGTTTGGGGTAGCGTGGGCAGGACGTGGCGGCGGTAGAGGGTGGCGGCCTTGCCGCCGTTGAAGCAGACGCGGTTGATGGCCGGGTGGGCCGTCAGGAAGGCGGCGAAATCGTTGGGGATGAGCGTGTCGTGGCGGATGTTGGCGTCCAGGCTGCCGGGGCGTTCGCAGGCTTGCAGGACGTCCCACAGGGCGATGCCGGCGGCTTGCAGGGCTTGCAGGCGGTGGGGGTAGTCCAGGGCGGGATCGAAGCCCAGGACCTGCGCGGCGATGGGCCAGAATGCGTTGCGGGGGTGGGCGTAGTAGCGGACTTGCGCAAGCGACGCCACGCCGGGCATGGAGCCCAGGACCAGCACCCGTGAATGGGGGGTTGCGACAGGGGCAAAGCCCCAGACGTGATTGTTGCGCCCTTCCTGGGCAGTGTCCGCTCGTAGTTCCATCGGGCAAGGATACGACAGACGGCAGCGGGCGGAATGGGATGGGGGCATCGTCCGATCTATGGAACAGTGCTTATCAATAGGGGGGACTACCGAAACCAGCGTTCCGCCCTTATCTTTAACCCTATGACGAACGACCCCGCAGGGGTCGCGCAATAGGAATAGACGCCATGAAGAAGATCCTCGGTTTGCACGCTGCTCCCCGCCCCCACTGGGTGGGCGACGGCTTCCCGGTGCGCTCGATGTTCTCCTACAACGACAAAGGCAAGAACGTCAGCCCGTTCCTGCTGCTGGACTACGCCGGCCCGGCCAAGTTCGAGCCGGCCGACCATCCGCGCGGCGTCGGCCAGCACCCCCATCGCGGCTTTGAGACCGTGACCATCGTCTACAGCGGCGAGGTCGAGCACCGCGACTCCACCGGCAACGGCGGCGTCATCGGTCCCGGCGACGTGCAATGGATGACGGCGGCCTCGGGCATTCTGCATGAGGAATTCCATTCCCCCGCGTTCACCCGGTCGGGTGGCGAGCTGGAGATGGTGCAGCTGTGGGTCAACCTGCCTGCCCGCGACAAGACCGCGCCGGCGGGGTACCAGGGCATCCTCAATGCGGACATCCCCGTGGTGGCGCTGCCGGACGATGCGGGTTCGCTGCGCGTGATCGCGGGCAACTTCGCGGGCCAGGCCGGTCCGGCGCGCACCTTCACGCCCATGGACGTGTGGGACGTGCGGCTGAATGCGGGCAAGACCGCGACGTTTCCCGTCGCCGCGGGCCGCAACAGCATGCTGGTGGTGCTGCGCGGCACGGTGCTGGTCAACGGCGAGTCCGTCGCCCGCGACGCGCATCTGGCGCTGTTCTCGCAGGACGGGGAAGACATCACGGTCGAAGCCAACAACGACGCCGTGTTCCTGGTCCTGAGCGGCGAGCCGATCGATGAGCCGGTGGTGGGATACGGTCCGTTCGTGATGAACTCGCAAGCGGAAATCGTCGAAGCCATCCAGGATTTCAACGCCGGCCGCTACGGGAAGATGCACTGACGCCACGGGGCGGGCGCCGTCTGCCCGCCCCAAGCCTTAACTCCTTCATTTGACGGCGATTAAGCCGTGCGCGAAAAACCGTGGCCCTGGCCGCGGTTTTTCGCATTCCGCGGATAGGCAGTGCAGGAAACGGCCAGGCTCCCCCGGCGCGGGACGGGTTTTCCACCAGTCCGCCCCGCCCTGCGCAGCTTTACTATCGAACCCTTCCAGGCTCCCACGCGGGAGGAAACCCCTGCCATGATCAATCCGACGCCGTCCGCCACCAGCACTACCTGGCCGCCCGCCGCGCCGCGCATCGAATCCGTCCTGGGGCTGCCGGCGCAGCAGTTGTTCGCCTCCGGCGATCTGGATGAAGCCCGCTCCATGGTCGGCCGGGTCATGCGGCCGCATCAGTTGGGCGTGGTGGGCGCGATGCAGCGCCTGGATGCCCGCATGCATCACCAGCCGCTGGGCGATGTCTCGTTGAACCGGTTGCGCTACGGCGCCAATGTCGAGATCCGACCCGGCCCGCTCGAGGACTTCTTCCTGGTGCAGATGCCGCTGGCGGGATCGGCCCGCATCAGCAGCGGCCCGCAGCAAGTGGACTCCACGCCAGACGTCGCGTCCGTGGTCAGCCCGGACGACGACCTGGCGATGCGCTGGAGCGACGACAGCGATCAGTTCATGCTTCGCGTGGGCCGTTCCCTGCTCGAGCGCACGCTGATGGGCCAACTGGGCTGTACGCTGGATCGGCCGCTGCGCTTCCAGCTGGGATTCCGCTGGCGCGATTGCCCGGCCTGGCGCTGCCTCATGACGTATCTGCTGGACTGTTCGTCGCAGCACGCGGACCTGGCCACGCACAAGTTGATCGTGCACCAGATGGAACAACTGGTCGCGGCCACCCTGCTGTCGGCCCATCCTCACAACTACACCTGCGTGCCGCCCGGCCGCCGCGCCGCGGTGCTGCCGCGCCACGTGCGCAGCGTGCAGGACTATCTGCAAGCCCACGCGCACGAACCCGTCAGCGCCGAACAACTGGCCCGCATCGCCGGCGTCAGCGTGCGCAGCCTGTATGCGGGGTTCAAGGAATTCCTGGACGTGAGCCCCATGCACTACCTGCGCGACCTGCGCATGGAGCGCGCCCGCGCCGAACTGCTGTCGGGCGAAAGCCACAACATCGCCGCCGTAGCCCTGCGCTGGGGCTTCGCGCACATGGGCCGCTTCAGCGCCGGGTACAAGGCGCGGTACGGCGAAAGCCCCAGCCAGAGCTTGCGCCGTTGCGGGTGAGAACACGCCTAAGAGAAAAAGGTCCAGCACGACGGGGCCGCGCTGGACTGGGGTCGTGCCAGGGCGCCCCCTCCTGCTTTAAAACGGGATCGCCAGCTTCACATACAGCTGCGAGCCTTCTGGCCGGTTCTTCACCTTGAATTCCTGCTGCCATTTAGCGGTGAACAGCCAGCCCTTGTCGTTCAGGTAGCGCACCGACGGGCCGACCCCGAACGCGCGCGCCCGACCTGCGGCGCTGTTCGGTCCGCTGTCGTCTGTCACTTGCTGGAAGGCGTGGCCGCCTACCCCCAGCACCCAGCCCTTGCCCACGCCCCAGCCCAAGGCGTAGTCGGCATGGATCGCCTGCCCCGAACGGGTGTCCGTGGCGGAGTTGCGGAAGTTGAAGTCGTACATCAGCTTCAGGTCGGCGTTGAAGCCGTCCGGGCTGATGCGGCTAAGCGCGAACACGGGTTGCGCGGTCCAGTAGTTCTTGCCCAGGCTGGACGGGTCCTTGCGGTCGTACTCGCCGGTGGGCGCATACATGTCCAGTCCGACCACGTAATGCAGCGTCGGCGACACGTGATAGCCCAGCGCCACGCCCAGCGTCATGTCGCCCAGGCCGGTGCTGCGGTAGCGTTCGCCGGCCGCCTTGAACGTGACGTCCAGGAGCGGCGCGATCGCGTGGAAGGCCAGTTGCCCGCCCATCACCTGCTGCTCGGTCACCCAGATCAGGCGCGGCGCCAGCACGTTGACGTCGACCTTGAAGCCCGGCACCGGCACCCGCTCGCCATCGTTGCCACGCAAGGTGTCGTAGCGCGCCCCGCCGCCGTAGACCAGCATGTGCACGCCGGGCGGCGGCAACGCGCCCGACATGAAGTTCTCGAGGCCGTCGGGGTAGATGCCCAGCCCGCCGCCTTCGGTGGCCTGGGCCGCCGTGCCTGCCAGCGCCAAAGCCACGGCACAGGCCAGCCGCCGGCGTTCAAGGTGTCTGCTCATGTTCCGCTCCTGCCCCCACGGGGCGCCAGATGTTGCGCGACGAGATAGCCGGAGCCGCCGCCCAGGCCGGGGCCTGGATGAGTGGCGGCGCCGATGTGGAAAAGGTTGGAGAGCGGCGTCCGATGCGCGCGCGCGCCCTGGCTGCCGGCAAAGGGCCGCAGCCAGAAGAATTGGTCGGGCGAGCACACGCCCGAATAGGGATCACCGCCCACCAGGTTGCAGTTCAGGGCTTCAAGGTCTGCCGGGCAATAGCTGCGGCGGCCAACGATGCGCTGCGCCAGCCCCGGCATGACCGGCTCCAGCCGCGCCTGCACGCGGTCGGCCACTGCCTCGCGCAGCGCGGCGTTCCAGCACCCGTCTTCGGGTGCCGCGATCTCGCCTGCCGCGTCGCCTTTGATGCGCACCGGCAGTTCCTGCATCTGCACCCACAGGATCCAGCCGCCTGCCGGGGCGCGTGACGGGTCCACCGCGACGGGCTGGCCGATGGCCAGCGTGGGGCGCGCCGGCAACAGGCCGTTGTTGGCTTCGGTCACCGATGCGCACACCTGCTCCATGCTCTCGGTCAGATGCACCAGCGGCACATGACGCAGTTCGGGGGTCAGCCAGTCCGGCGGCGCGTTCAGCGCGAAATGGATCTGCATGCCGCCGCGGCCGTAGCGGTAGCCGGCTGCGCGCTGGCGCACGGGTTCAGGCGCGTCGGGCAGTAGCTGGCCGTACAGTTGCCCGGGCGTCACGTTGCAGACCACCGCCTCGGCCGCGCGGTATTCGCGGCCACCTGCCATCACGCCGACCGCGCGGCGCCGCCGGCCGCCTCCTCGGGTCAGCACGCGTTCGACCGCGGTGCCGGTCAGCAATCGGCCGCCGTGCTGCTCGATCACTTTCGCCAACGCCTCCACCACGCCGCTGCCTCCGCCCTTGACCACCGGCATGCCGCCGGCCACGACGGCCGCGAAAGTCAGCTTGCCGATCAAGGCAGAGCACGCGTCGTCGGGGCCCAGCCCCGTATGCAGCACCCAGGGTGCGATCAGGGCGCGCGCCGCGTCCGACCGCAGTTCGCGTTCGGCCCATCGGCGAAACGGCTCCAGGGACGCCGCGGCAAAGGCGGCCAGGCCGTCCATGCCGCGCTTGCGCCATTCCTTGAACAGCAGCGTGAGCATGCCCGCGCCGTACGGATTCTGCCCCAGCATCCCGAACGTCAGCGCGGCGTCCTCGCCGAAAAGCCGTTGCGCCATGGCGGCAAATGCCGCGCCATCGCCCGGCGCCCAGTCGTCCAGCCGCCGCGCGCTGTCCTGGATGTCCTGCTTGAATGCCAGCCCCGAACCGTCGGGCCGCACCAGCCCGGTCGTGTAATCGCCTTGCAGGAATTCCAGGCCGGCTTCGGCCAACGCGGGCTTTAGCGCCGCATAGGCCGGGCTGCCCACAAACAGCGGATACCAGCACGACAGCACGTCGTGGTGGTAGCCCGGGAACAGTTCTTCGGTGCGGATGCATCCGCCCAACCGATCGTTGCGCTCCAGCACCAGCACCGACTTGCCGCGCTGCGCCAACAGCGCGGCGCACACCAGCGAATTCATCCCGCTGCCTACGATGACGACCTGCGCATCTGACTCTGTGGCCATGAATCACTCCAACGGGTAAGGCCGCTACGCGGCAGTCAGCGCCGTGAAGCGCCCGGCATGGAACACCAGCGGCGTCGCCGCCACGCTGGCCACGCGCAGCACGCGCCCGAACAGCAGCAGGTGGTCGCCCGCGGCGTTTTGCTGGTCGTTCGCGCACACCAGCGTGGCGACGGCGCCGGCGATCGCAGGCACGCCCTCCGGCACTTCATGCAGCGGCGTGCCGTCGAACTTGTCGGCCACCGCCGAACTGGCGAATCGCATCGCCAGCGCTTCCTGGCCGCAGGCCAGCACGCTGATGGTGAAGTGGCTGCAATCGCGGAACGCCGCCAGATTGGGCGAATGGTTCACCAGGCTCCACAGCACCAGCGGCGGATCCAGCGACAGCGAGGCGAACGAATTGATGGTCAGGCCGACCTTGCGGCCGTCCGGGCAACGCGTGGCCACGATGGCCACGCCGGTCGGATAGCTGCCCAGCACGCCACGCAGGACCTTGGGGTGCAGGTCGGTGCTGCCCCAGTCCAGCGGCGCCGTCATGCCGCCGCCCGCGCCGCCTTCGAGGCGATGAACGCTTCGCAGGCGAGTTCGTCGCGCCACCACGGGAAGAACGACGGGGGATGGTTGAACCCATTGGCGACGGCGCTGGCCAGCGCCGGCGAATCCTCGGCCGCCTTCAACAACTTGAGCAGATGCGGCGCGGGCGGCATCAGCATCGAATTCGTCCATTCCACCACTGCGCCGCCGTAGTCCCAGAAGCGTTCGAAGGTCTGCTGCATCCATTCGGCCGTAAAGGCGGCGTCGCCATGCGCCAGGATCGCCTCCAGATACACGGCGCAAGCCTTGGTCGCGTTGTTGGAGCCTTGTCCGGTGATGGGATCGTTGGTCACCACGGCGTCGCCCAGGCCGAACACCAGACGGCCCGACGGCAAGGTCATCACCGGCTTGCGCACCGTGGGCGCGAAACTGCCGGCCAGGATGCCGTTGGCGTCCGTCAGCTCTACTGCCTTGCAGCGGTCGGCCTCCCAGGGCAGGTAGGTGCGCAAGATATCCAGGCTCTGCGCCAGGTGCGCCTGCGGCGACTTGATGTCGCGCCAGCAATCCATCGGGCCGCCGGGGATCCCTTCGAACACCATGATTTCGCAGGGGCCGCCCGTCGTCAGCGCCGGGAACACGAAGTATTCGCCTACGCCGGGAATCAGGTTGAAAGCGACCCGCGAGTAGTCGGGCGCCGGGCGCATGCCGGCGACGTAAGTCAGCGCCAGCGCGCGCTGCGGCCGATCGAATTGCGACCGTTGCGCATCCCGCTCGAACAGCTTGACGACATCGCCCTTGCCCGCGGCCAGCAGCACCAGGTCATGCGATGCGGCCAGCAGTTCCAGCTCGCCCACGCCGCCGTCCTGGATCAGCAGCCTGCCGCCGCGGGCCTCGAACCGTTCCATCCAGGCCGGCATCTTGATGCGCTGGTCCACCGCCTGCGCGGAATGGTCCAGGCGCGCGGCCCAGTCGATCAGTTTATGCCCGGGCTGCTCGGGATGCGGCACCGCCAGCCCGATGCCGTCGACGGTCGGACAGTCGGCCTCCCATTGGTTCAGGCCCAGGTCGCGTTCGATCTGCAACGAGGCATCGAACATGCATTGGCTGGACATCACTTTGCCGTTGCGGATGTTGTCCGGGTCGCGATTCGTGACCACGGTGACCTCGTACCCTTTGTCCAACAACCCCAACGCCAGGGGCAGTCCGGCCTGGCCGCCGCCCACGATCGCGATTCGACGCATCATCCCTCTCCTTTCGTTTGCATTGCCCGCCGCCCTTGCCGCGGGCCTGTTCATGGCCCGTTACTGCGCCAGACGGGGAATCGCCGGCCGCGCCTGCTCCGGCCCCATGGCGGAGTAGCCGCCATCCACCGCGTAATCGGCGCCGGTGACAAAACTGGCGTGGTCCGACAGCAGGAACGCGACCACCTCGGCCACTTCGGCCGGATCGCCGGCGCGCCCCAGCAAGTGGTAATCGGCGGCCACGCGATCGGTCTTGGCGCGGTCGCCTTGCGTCAGTTCGTCCATCACGCGCGACCACGTCCAGCCCGGTGATACGGAATTGACGCGGATGCGGTCAGCGGCGTAGTCCATGGCCAGGCTGCGCGTGACCTGCAGCAGCGCCGCCTTGGACACCGGATACAGCCAGCGGCCGGTCTGCGCGACGCGCGACGAGATGCTGGTGAAGTTGACGATGGCGCCGCCGCCGGCGGCCAGCAGATGGGGATGGACGGCGCGGGCGGCCATCACGGCGCTCACGACGTTGATGTCCAGCGCCCGCAGCCAATCGGCGCGGCCGGAGGCGGCGCCGTCGTCCAGGTAGGTCGCGGCCAGGTTGACCAGATAATCGATGCGGCCAAAGTGGGACGCGGCCTCGGCCACGCCACGCGCCAACTGCGTGTCGTCCGAGATGTCCACTTGCCAGAAGCGCGTGGCGGCCTTGTCCGCCCCGGCCACGCGTTCGCCATTGGCGGCGTCGATGTCGAACAGCGCCACGCGCACGCCCTTGTCGCGCAGCGACTGAACCACGCCCGCGCCGATCAGCGTGGCGCCGCCGGTCACGATGGCAACCTTGTTTTGCAGACCCTTCATCGCATCACCTCCGCATTGCTGACTGAGTGAGGCGAATACTGATGCCGCGCCGCGTGGCGGGCGTAGCCGGATCCGGCAGCCGCTATCCGCGGACTGCGCTTATTCGAGGAAATGGGGATGCAGGCTGGACACGATGGCCGGAATTCGCAGCCGCTGTCCGTTTTCTGCCAAGGCGCCGCCCGTGGCGGCAGCGCCCGATGCGCACCGCGCTAGCCGGTGCGCCGCCAGACGCTGGCCAGCCAGGGCTGCTGATCGCGCGGCAGTCCTTCCGGGCGGTAGTAGTGTTCCAGCGCGTCGAAGCCGGCGTCCTCCAGCAGGCTGCGCCAGCCGTCCAGATCGTGGTAGACGCCATAGCGTCCACGGTTCCATCCTTCCTGATTGCCGCCGCGCGGGTTCGAGCTGAACAGCACGCCGCCCGGTTTCAGCGCCGCGCGCAGCGCGCGCAACACCTGGGGCAGCTCCTGGCCGGGCACATGAAACAGCACGGCATTGGCAAAGATGCCGTCAAAGCGTTCGGCGGGCAACGCCAGTTTCAGGAAATCCTGGTGCCAGACTTCGCAGCCACTGGCGGCGCGCGCCATGGCGACAAAGCTGGGCGTGCCGTCCAGCCCCACCGGCCGATGGCCCAGCGCGACGAAGGTCTTCAAGTCGCGGCCGGGTCCGCATCCCAGGTCCAGGATGTCGTAGGGCGGCTCGCCCTGGATATGCCGCAACAACGCGGCGATGTTCTGGCTGACATCGTGGTCGCGCGTGCCGGCCTCGAACGATTCCGCGTTCTCTTCATAGTGCGCGAGCGTCAGCGCGCTGATCTTCGCAAGGTCTTCCGGGTCCAGTTTCATGAAGCCATTGTGCCTCGTTCCGCCATGCCCCGCAGTTCGATCTGCGCACGCGCCCGGCAAGCGGCCTGCTGCAACCGTTCCACCAGCACCGCCCGCGGCGGCAAGGCGGTCAGATACTCCGCCACGTGTATGCCTGACTTGTCCAGTTCCAAGAGCTCGATTTGTTCGGACTTCTTGCCCGCGCAAAGGATGATGCCGAGCGGCGCGGCTTCCTCGGGCTCGCGCTCGAATTTATCCAGCCACCGCAGGTAAAGCTCCATCTGGCCTTTGTAGGCCGCCTTGAACTCATCCACCTTCAACTCCACCGCCACCAACCGGCGCAACTTGCGGTTGTAGAACAGCAGGTCAAGGTAAAAATCCTCGTCGTCGATCTGGATGCGCTTTTGCCGGGCCACAAAGGTAAAACCCGCGCCCAGTTCAAGCAGGAAGGATTCCATGTCGCGAATGATGGCCGCTTCCAGGTCGCTTTCCTGCCAGGTGTCGCGCAGTTCTAAAAAGTCGAGAATATAGGGATCGCGCATCACCAGACTGGGCGACATCCGCTGCGCATTGCGCAGGGATTCCAATTCCTGTGCAACCAGTCTGTCCGGTTGACGAGACAATGCGGTGCGCTCGTAGAGCATTGAGCCGATCCGCTCGCGCAGCGTTCTGACGCTCCAGCGGTCGGCGCTGGCTATCTGCGCGTAAAAGTCTCGCTGAAGGGGATCTTTTAAAGGGATCAGCGCGATAAAGTGCGTCCAGCTCAATTGTCGTATCAGTGATACGACAATCTTTTCATCTGGGAAAGCGACCGCAAACTGCACCATGCGGCGCAGGTTTTTCACGGCGAAGCCGACTCCGTAGCGTTTGACCAATTGCGCCGCCAGCGCCGCGAGCAGTCCCACCCCATAGTCAGCCCGCCGCCCCGCCAGAACTTGCGTATGAATGCGATGGCCGATGCGCCAGTAGAGCATTGTCAGTTCACTGTTGACCGCAGACGCCGCGCGCTGGCGAGCCGCTTCGATCATCGCCTTGATATCGCCAAGCAACGCTGCGGATTCCGCAAGCGGTGAGCCCGCTGCCATGTCCACGGTCTGCGTCGACGCTTCTGCCGCATCGCCCACGACTCGTTCCCGCTTCGGTTTCGCCACAATGACTCCTCAAATACCCCGCTGGCTCGCAATGCCCCGGGGAAAAGTCATCATGAAATAGAAAAGCCCGCGTGCCTATGCAGCACGCGGGCTTTTCAGACGCAGTCAGCGATCAGGCTGCCAGGCGCCCTTCGATCTTGGCCTTGGTGGCCGGCAGGTCTTCAGGCAGGCCCTGGGCCAGTTGGCCGAAGAGCTCGTGGTGCAGCGCCAGTTCCTCGCGCCAGGCGGCAGCGTCCACCGACATGACCTGGTCGAACTTGTCCGGCGTGAATTCCAGACCCGTCCAATCGATGTCCTGATAGCTGGGCGATACGCCAAACACCTGGTCCACGCCCTTGGACTGGCCGTCGATGCGGCCCAGCATCCAGCGCAGCACGCGCATGTTCTCGCCGAAACCCGGCCAGACGAACTTGCCGTCCGGGCCCTTGCGGAACCAGTTGACGCAATAGATGCGCGGCAAGGTGGCGCCGGTGGCTTCCAGTTGCTTGCCCAGCTTCAGCCAGTGGTTGAAGTAGTCGCTCATGTTGTAGCCGCAGAACGGCAGCATGGCGAACGGGTCGCGGCGCACCACGCCCTGCTGCCCGACGGCGGCGGCGGTGGTCTCCGAACCCATGGTCGCGGCCATGTAGACGCCTTCGACCCAGTTGCGCGCCTCGGTTACCAGCGGCACCGTGGTGGAGCGGCGGCCGCCGAAGATGAAGGCGTCGATGACCACGCCTTCCGGGTTTTCCCATTCCGGATCGATGGACGGGCACTGCGCGGCCGGCGCGGTGAAGCGCGCGTTCGGGTGCGCGGCCTTGCGGCCGGTTTCGCGCGCGATGGCGGGCGTCCAGTCCTGGCCTTGCCAGTCGATCAGGTGCGCGGGCGGCGTGTCGGTCATGCCTTCCCACCAGACGTCGCCGTCATCGGTCAGCGCCACGTTGGTGAAGATGACATTGGCCTTCAGGGTCGCCATGGCGTTGAAGTTGGTCTGCTCGCTGGTGCCCGGGGCCACGCCGAAATAGCCGGCTTCCGGGTTGATGGCGTGCAGGCGGCCGTCGGCGCCCGGCTTGATCCAGGCGATGTCGTCGCCAATCGTGGTGACCTTCCAGCCGTCCATGCCTTGCGGCGGGATCAGCATGGCGAAGTTGGTCTTGCCGCAAGCGGACGGGAACGCGGCGGCCACGTGGTATTTGCGGCCCTTGGGCGAGGTCACGCCCAGGATCAGCATGTGTTCGGCCAGCCAGCCCTGGTCGCGCCCCATCGTGGAGGCGATGCGCAGCGCAAAGCACTTCTTGCCCAGCAGCGCATTGCCGCCATAGCCCGAGCCGTAGCTCCAGATCTCGCGGCTCTTGGGGAAATGCACGATGTACTTGGTGGGGTTGCACGGCCAGGCCACGTCGGCTTCGCCGGCGGCCAGGGGCTTGCCCACGGAATGCACGCAAGGCACGAAGTCGCCGTCGGTGCCCAGCACGTCATAGACCTGCTTGCCCATGCGCGTCATGATGCGCATGTTCACGGCCACATAGGGGCTGTCGGACAGTTCCACGCCGATGTGGGCGATGTCCGAACCCAGGGGGCCCATCGAGAACGGCACGACGTACAGCGTGCGGCCGCGCATGGCGCCGTCGAACAGGCCGCTGAGCGTGTCGCGCATCTGGGCCGGGTCGGCCCAGTTGTTGGTCGGGCCGGCGTCTTCGGGCCGGTCCGAACAGATGAAGGTGCGGTCTTCCACACGCGCGACGTCGGACGGATCCGAGCACGCCAGGAAGGAATTGGGCCGCTTGGCGGGATTCAGCCTGCGCATCGTGCCGGACTGGACCATCTGTTCGCACAGGCGGTCATATTCCTCTTGCGAGCCGTCGCACCAGACGACGCGATCAGGCTTGGCCAACGCGACAAAACTGGCCACCCAGTCAATCAGGCCGCGATGCTTGACGTAGGCCGGCACGTTCAACGCCGCAAGGCCCCCATCCAATGGCTTATTCATTGGGGCTATCTCCATACTTAGACAAATGGTGATACGGCCCCAATTGCGTGGGGCCGTATGTAATTTGCGCCATCATACTTGCAGCGCGGGGCAACCCGTCAACCCATCCTCATGGACGAGTTTGTCACGGGTTGAGACGGCTCAGGAATAGCGGCCGTCACGCAACTCCCTGCGAATGATCTTGCCGGTGGCGGTGGTCGGCAAACTGGTTACAAAGCGGATCGCGCGCGGGTATTCATGCGCGGCCAAGCGGGTGCGGACATGCGCCTGCAGGGCCTTGACCAGCGCCTCGTCGCCGTCGAAGCCGTCGTTCAGCACCACATAGGCCATCACGATTTCCGTGCGCTGCTCGTCCGGCACGCCCACCACCGCCGCCATCCGCACGGCCGGATGGCCGATCAGGCAGTCCTCGATGGGTGCCGGGCCGATGCGGTAGCCGGCGCTCGTGATGACGTCGTCATTACGCCCCACGAAGCGGATGAAGCCTTGCTCGTCGCGCACGCCCAGGTCGCCCGTCAGCAGGTAGTCACCCACGAATTTCTCGGCGGTGGCCTCGGGGTTGTTCCAGTAGCCCAGGAACATGACCGGGTCCGGCCGCAATACGCCGATGTTGCCCTCTTGTCCATCGGCCACTTCCACGCCCTGGTCATCCACAATAGCCACCCGGTGCCCGGGCGCCGCACGGCCGATCGACCCGATTTGCGGGTCGAACAGCGACGAGCACGACGACACCAGCATGTTGCATTCGGTCTGGCCATAGAACTCGTTGATGGTGACGCCCAGCACGCGGCGGCCCCAGTCGATGAGCTCGGCCCCCAGCGACTCGCCGCCGCTGGCCACCGAACGCAGGGCCAACGGGCCGGCCGCTTCGGGATAGGCCGCGCCGCGCATCATTTTCAGCGCGGTAGGCGGCAGGAAGGTGTGCGTGACGCCGTGGCGCGCCATCAGTTCCAGGGCGGAGGTGCCGTCGAACTTCTCGAAACGACGCGCCAGCACGGGTACGCCGTGGTGCCAAGACGGCAGCAGCACATCCAGCAGGCCGCCGATCCAGGCCCAGTCGGCCGGCGTCCACATCAGCTTGGCGTTTTCGGGGAAGAATTCGTGCGACATCTCCACGCCGGGCAGATGCCCCAGCAGGACGCGATGCGCGTGCAGCGCGCCCTTGGGCTTGCCCGTGGTGCCCGACGTATAGATGATGACGGCGGGGTCGTCCGCCGCGGTGCGAACCGGGGTGTAGTCGTCGGACTCGGCGGCCAGCGCCGGATGGAACGGCACCGCGCCGCCCTCGCCTTCGCCATCAATGCAATAGATGACCTTAAGGTCCGGCAAGCTGGCGCGGATTTCGAGCAGCTTGCGGCAGCCCTCGGCGTCGGTCACCAGCGCCGCCGCGCCGCTGTTGGCCAGCCGGTACTGGATGGCGTCCACGCCGAACAGCGTGAACAGCGGCACCGCCACCGCGCCCATCTTGTAGACGGCGATGTGCGTCACCGCGGTCTCGGGCGCCTGCGGCAAATACACCGCCACGCGGTCGCCGCGCCGCACCCCGTGGCGCTCCAGGCTGTGCGCGAGGCGGTTGGACTGCGCCTTGATGTCGTCGAAGGTATAGCGCGTTTGCGCGCCGTCGCTCTTTTCGTAGATCAGCGCCACGCGCCCGCTGCCGTCGGCCCATTTGTCGCAGGCGTCGACGCCGATATTGAAGTCCGCCGGCACCTGCCATTGGAATTGGGACACAAGCTGCTTGTAGGATTCGGCTCGGGACAGCATGGTTTAGTCTCTGATGTTGTTATGGATCATCCAGGGCTTGCTCAACTTGCTTGACCCTGGCTCAATAATAAGCCCCGCCTACCCGCCCTTTTGCCGTCCGCATGGAAAAAACCCCTGTCGTCCCGACCCGCCGCCCGGCGGCCAGCGCCAAGTCGGAACAGCGCATCCGCGACATCCTGAACATGGCCCGGCAAGTCTTCTCCGAGGCCGGTTTCCAGGCGGCCACGACGACCGAGATCGCCCAGCGGCTGGGCGTATCCGAAGCCACGATCTTCACCTACTTCGGCGGCAAGCGGGAACTGTGCGTGCGGGTGATCAGCGACTGGTACGACGAGATCATCGGCAAGGTCGAAGACAGCTTGCCTCACGTGCAGGGCGCGCGCGCGCAGCTGCACTATCTGGTGCATACGCACCTGCGGCACCTGCTGGCCGAAGGCCCAGGGCTGTGCGCCTTCATCCTGTCCGAAGGACGCGCCCGCAACGACGATTTCGGCGAGGTCTACGCCGGCCTGCAGCGCCGCTACACCGCGCCGCTGATGCGCATCCTGGCCCAAGGCCAGGCCGACGGCGACATCCGGCGGGACATGCCCTTGCGGCTGTTGCGGTCGGCGGTCTATGGCCCCATGGAGCACGTGCTGTGGGACGCCATCCTGCGCGGCGCGCGCGTAGATGTGTCCGCCACGGCCGACCAGCTGGTCGGCTTCCTGTGGCAGGCCTTGCAGCCGCCCCGCCAGGACGCGCTGGCATTGGCCCGGTTCCGCGGCGAAGTGCGCGACGCCCTGCATCGGCTTCAGGCTTCCGAGTCGTCAGCAGAGTCCGAAAACAAGGACGGCGGCACGTACTGAGGAAAGCCGTTATAGACCTCGCCGCGCTCGGCGGGCTGCAAGGACCAGGAGTGGCGCGCGTTGGGCACGCCGCCATCCACGCGGATGACGCTGCCATTGATGAAGGCGGCCGCCGGCGACAGCAGGAACACCACGGCCGCCGCCAGTTCCGCCTCGGTGCCGAAGCGTTGCAGCGGCACCTTGGTCTTCAGCTTGCGCAACACCGCGCGGTACTTGTCGTCGTAGCTGTCCATGCCGCTCGACGCGATCCAGCCCGGCGCCACCGCATTCACACGAACCCCGGCGTGCGCCCATTCGCAAGCGGCGGTTTCGGTCAGGTTCCACACGCCGGCCCGCGCCGCGCCCGAATGGCCCATGCCCGGCATGCCGCCCCAGATGTCGGCCAGCATGTTGACGATGGCCCCGCCGTGCTGGCGCATGTGCTGCGTATAGACCTCGCGCGCCATCAGGAAGGTGCCGTGCAGGTTGTTCTGGACCACCGCGTTCCAGCCGTTGAAGCTGATGCGGTCCAACGGCGCCGGAAACTGCCCGCCCGCGCAATTGAACAGACCGTCGATGGCGCCATGCCGGGCCAGCACGTCCGTGACCACGCCGCGCACGCCGGCCTCGTCGCGGATATCGCACGCGTGCAGGCTGATGCGCCCGGCGGCTTCGGGGTAGATGCGGGCAATCTCTTCGCCCGCCGCCTCAAGCTTGTCCAGCTTGCGACCGACCAGCGCCAGGCTCGCCCCCAGCGCCGCCAGTTCGTGCGCGGTGCAGCGTCCCAGGCCGCTGCCGCCGCCCGTCACCAGGATGGTCTTGCCGTCGTACAGCCCGGGCCGGAATACCGACGCATAACGCTGATCGGCGGCCTGGCCGCCTGATTGTGGATTCATGTCTCGCTCCGTTATTTTTTTGAGGATAACTCAATACTTGACCGGAATGCATCGCGGATTACCCAAAATAGCCCTAGAATCATCGAGCAGTAGCACCTAGCTTATTGAGCCATATTCAATACAACGGGAGACCCGGCATGACTCTGCACGCCCCCCTGGACGTCGCCCACGACGGCGCCATCGTCCGCCTGACGCTGAACCGCCCCGACATGCGCAACGCTTTCGACGAGACCCTGATCGCCGCGCTGACCGGCGCCGTCAGGCAGGCGGCGCAGGATCCCCGTGTGCGCGTGCTGCTCTTGACCGGCGCCGGCAAGGCGTTCTGCGCGGGCGGCGACCTGAACTGGATGCGCAAGATGGCCACACATACCGACGCCGACAATCGCGCCGACGCCACCCGGCTAGCCGATATGTTGCACACCATCTGGTCGTGCCCCAAACCCGTCGTTGCCTGCGTGAACGGCGATGCCTACGCGGGCGGCATGGGCCTGCTGTCGGCCTGCGACATCGCCATCGCCGCCGATTCCGCGCACTTCTGCCTGTCTGAAACCCGCCTGGGGCTGCTGCCCGCCACCATCAGCCCCTATGTGATCCGGGCCATGGGCGAACGGGCGGCCAACCGCTATTTCCTGACCGCCGAACGTTTTGACGCCGCCACCGCGCTACGCCTGGGGCTGCTGCACGACGTGGTGCCCGCCGAGGCGCTGCATGACGCGGCCGAGGCAATCTGCCGCACGCTGTGCGCCAACGGCCCCGATGCCGTCCAGGCCAGCAAGCGTCTGGTGCGGGACTTCGCGGGCCAGCCGATCGACACGGCGCTGATCGCCGACACCGTGGAACGGATCGCGGCCTGCCGCAGCACCGACGAAGCCCGCGAAGGCGTGGCCGCTTTCCTGGAGAAGCGCGAACCGTCGTGGCGGCTGGCATCCTGAAGGGGCGGCGCACTAGATCGCCATGACATAATCCAAGGCGCATCTTCAGGAATCTTCATGCCGCACGCAACACCCCCTGCATCGCCTTCCCCCCAATTCCCCCCGCTCAATGCCGACCGACTCTGGTCGCGCATTGAAGCTTTGTCCCGCTTCACCCTGCCCGACGTCCCGTGGACGCGCCGCGCCTTTTCGCCCTTGTTCGGCGAGGCCCGCGTCTGGCTGCGCAGCGAGTTCGAAGCCGCCGGCCTGGCCACCCGCCTGGACTCGGGCGGCAACCTGATCGGCACCCGCGCCGGGCGCGACCCGGCCCGCAAGCCGATTGCCACCGGCTCGCATTGCGACACCGTCATGGCCGGCGGCCGTTTCGACGGCATCATCGGCGTCCTGG
>Ga0160495_100537_pt1 | contig 16836 bp, 16 predicted proteins | sample DID4MG_4_FD_108251 | JGI IMG/M metagenome (GOLD analysis project Ga0160495, IMG submission 108251) | Enriched soil microbial communities from UW Madison campus, WI, USA - DID2933_E24_FP4 MG | ecosystem: Environmental > Terrestrial > Soil > Unclassified | place: USA: Madison, Wisconsin | collected... | reverse complement strand
GGAAATTGACAACATGGCCGCGCTGCAGGCCTTCGAATACGGTTATCTGTTCCGCATGGTGGGCAACGGCTACCGGCAGAAATACCTTATCGAAGGCAATGACAGCCGCGGGATCGACGTCTGTGTCCTGATGCGCGAGGAAACGCGTGACGGGCAGCGTATCGAATGTGTGAACGTCCGCAGCCATGCCGGCGTCACCTATCGCGATTTCGATCTGCACACGGCCGATCCCGCCGCAGGCTTCAATCCCGACGACAGGGTCTTCAAGCGCGACTGCCTGGAACTGGACCTGCGTATCGGCGGGCGTCCGCTGACGCTTTACGTCGTGCATTTCAAGTCGATGGGGCCGGGGCGTGACGGCATGGATGGCCGGCAATCGACCATGCCGGTCAGGATCGCCGAGGCGCGGGCCGTGCGCCGCATCATCGAGGACCGCTTCGGCGTCGGCAAAACCGCTGACAAGGCCTTCGCCATTTGCGGCGACATGAACGATTATCAGGAAAAGCTCTCCATTGAGGGCGACCGGCGCAGCGGCTACAGCTTTATCCCGCAAAAGGAACCGCTCAGCGCACTCGACACGTTCACCGTGGATGGTTTCGCTGTAAATCCCATGTTGCGACGCCCAGTCGATGATCGCTGGACGCTCTATCACAGCCGGGGACCGGAAGAACGCCATCTCTGCCAGCTCGATTATATCTGGCTTTCGCCGTCGCTTGCCGAGCGCAACGCCCATCGCGTGCCGGAGATCGTCCGGGCCGGCCAGCCGTTCCGCACGCTGTTTCCGCCGGGGCAGGAGGTGGAGCGTTATCCGCGTGTTGGCTGGGACCGTCCCAAGGCATCCGATCATTGCCCTGTCGTCATGACGCTCGATGTCTGACGGGCGGCGGCATCATTTCCGCTTGCCCGCAATCGGAAGCTCGGGCAGGTTTGGGCCCATGTCTTCAGGCAAAAAATGAACAGGGAGAACGCCTTGTCCCGTCGCTACGCCCTTTACGACGTCTTTACCGATACACGCCTTGCCGGCAATCCGCTTGCGGTTGTCTTCGACGCCGACGATCTGGACGACGGCACGATGCAGCGCATCGCCGGCGAGTTCAATCTTTCCGAAACGGTGTTCGTGAAGACGGCGGAAAACCCGGCGCATACGGCGCGGCTGCGCATCTTCACGCCGGGCCGCGAACTGCCGTTCGCCGGCCATCCGACGGTCGGCGCGGCCGTCGCCATCGCCGAATCGGTCGGGACGACCGCTGAACAGCGTGATCAGGTCTGCGTGCTGGAGGAGAATGTCGGGCCGGTGCGCTGTGCGGTACGGCTCGGCGGCGGCAAGGCGGCCTTCGCCGAATTCGACCTGCCGCGCAAATCCGCGCAGATCGATGCCACGTTCGACCGGCAGGCGCTTGCCGATGCGTTCAGCCTCAAGCCGGGGCAGATCGGTTTCGAGAACCATGTGCCGTCGCTCTGGAGCGCGGGGGTGGCCTTCGTCATGATCCCCGTGCACGATCTGGCTGCGGCCGGGGCCGTGGAGTTCGATCCTGCACTGTGGGAGCGTTGCGTTCCCTTCGCGGAAGGACGGCTCGCTGCGGCCTATCTCTATTGCCGCGGTGGCGTGAACCACAATGCGAAATTCCACACGCGCATGTTCGCGCCCGACATGGGGATTGCGGAGGATCCGGCGACGGGCGCCGCCGTGGCGGCGATGTCTGGTGCGATTCATTTCTTCGACGGGCTGATGGACGGCCATCATCCCTACCTGATCGAACAGGGTGTCGAAATGGGTCGCCCCTCTCATATCCATCTGCATCTCGACGTGGCGGGTGGCGCAATCGCCGGCGCACGCATTGGCGGAGAGGCCATTCGTATCGCGTCGGGAGCGCTGGATTTGTGACGTTCGTTTTGCGCTGCGGAAGAAATTTGCGCCCGGACGCAGATTTTTTCCGATGCGGTATAGACAAGGTCGGAGAACGTCTTTATACGCCCCGTCAGACCGCTGGAGCGGTCAAGTGGGTGATTAGCTCAGTTGGTAGAGCAGCTGACTCTTAATCAGCGGGTCCACGGTTCGAGCCCGTGATCACCCACCAAATTCAATTACTTAGCGCATTTCTACCAACGCGCTTCCTTTTGAAATGAACAAGTCCAAGGCGCCTTAGGGCGCCTTTGTCGTTTATGCTCTTGACTACCTGGCGGGTGGGGAGATGGACGCGTCGTGGCTGTCAAATCTGTTTCAAAAGCGGTGACAGATGTGTGCCTGAAAAGGACGGAACCTCGCGCCGGATTCCGCGCTGGTCGTCGAATTTACCATGCTACCTGGCATTTCCCGTTGGTTGTGTAATTTCACTTGCCTGAAACGGGAAGGCGAACAATCTGACGTTCTGGCCATTGCGGCGCTGAACAATCAGGATTGTGTTTCATGTCGAACGAGCTTCGTTCTATTCAGTATCTGCGAGCCGCTGCCGCGCTGATGGTCGTGATCGTTCACTATCAGGCACCGTTGACCCGCCTTGGTTACCAAGGATGGTCGCCGCAGGTTTTCGGCTCCGGAGTGGACATCTTTTTTGTCATTTCCGGCGTGGTGATGTGGCTTTCGACGGTGGACAGGGATCTGACGCCGGGCGATTTTCTGCTGAAGCGAGCGGTGCGCATCGTGCCGATGTACATCCTGATCACGCTGTTCATCGCGACCATCATGTTCGCGTTTCCCTGGGCGGTGAACAACGGGCACTTCGATGGACCGCACCTTGCAGCGTCGCTGCTGTTCATTCCATGGGAGCATCCCGATCTGAGGGGACATCTCTACCCGGTCTTCGTGCCTGGCTGGACGATCAATGCGGAGATGTTTTTCTACCTGCTGTTCAGCGTCGCGCTCTTGTTTGCGGTGCGTCTGCGGATCCTAGCGGTTGCCGTTGTCTTCGGGGTGCTGGTCCTCGCAGGAGCGATCCTGCGGCCGACCGGGCCCTTGTCGTTCTACACGGAGCCCTATCTGCTTGAGTTCCTGTTCGGCCTGGTGATCGCGGCAGGCTACAGGACTACAGGGCGGATCGGCATCCTGCCCTCGGCACTGCTGGTTGCCGGTGGCCTTGCAGGGCTGGTGCTTTCAGCCGCATTCGAGCCTTATGTCCAGGATGTCGATCGCACCGTCATCTGGGGTATTCCCGCCGCCATGATCGTTTGCGGCAGCATGTATCTTGAGCGCGCGGGTGCCCTGCGTCACAGCCGGATCATGCATTTTCTCGGGAACGCCTCCTATTCGATCTACATGACCCACACGATCGTGCTGTCCGCCTGTGGTTTCGTGCTGTCGCGCATCCCGCTCTCGCCGATTGCTCAGCAACTAATCTATCGTCCGTTCGCCATGGCTGCGGTGGTGACGGCGGGCTGTCTGACCTACGTTCTGGTCGAAAAGCCAATGACGAAGGGGCTTCGTGCACTGACTGGCCGCAGGCAGAGAAGGCAGCAGATCGCCTAGCGCTATCGTGCCGAAGACCGGTAACGCTCTTGCCTCTGAGGGCTTATTCACCATATTGCCTCCTCAACCGAATGGAGGATCTGGCATGAATGATATCCGGCGACCGGAAGAGGTGGTTTCGTACTGGTGCGATACGCTGACGGCCGAGAACTGGTGGAACTCGACGCCGGAACTCGATGCATGGGTCCACGAGCAATTCGCCGCGACGCATCTGGTGTTGTCGCGGGGCGTCGGGCCTGAATGGCGTGCGAGCGCCGAGGCACGGCTGGCTGCCATCATCGTGCTCGACCAGTTCCCGCGCAACATGTACCGCGCATCGCCTATGGCCTTCGCGACCGACTGGCTGGCGCTCAGGGAAGCGCAGCTGGCCCTTGAGGCCGGGGCGGACCAGGCGGTCGATTACGGGCGCCGCCACTTCTTCTACATGCCGTTCGAACATTCCGAAGCGCTGGCCGACCAGGATCGCTCGGTGCAGCTTTTCGAGGCGCATGGCGATGCGATGTATCTCGACTACGCCATCCGCCACCGCGACGTCATCGCCGAGTTCGGCCGCTTTCCCCATCGCAACGCCTATCTCGGTCGTGCCTCGACGCCGCAAGAGGAAATCTATCTCGCCCAGCCGGACGCGGGTTTCTAGACGCCGGGGCATGCCCATTTAAAATGGCCGCATTCATGGCTAGAAGGGTGTTCGTTCGCGCGCCTGCGAAGTCGCCTGTTTCCGTTCAGTGAGGATGGCCCGTTGCCGATCTCCCGTCTTCTGTCCGTTCTTCTTGCGGTTTTCGTGCTGGCCGCTTCCCCGGCCGGTGCTCAGACGGCCCCGGCGGTCGCGACGGATGTGGGCACGCAGCTGGATCAGGCGAATGACAGCCTCAACACCGCCGGCAAGCAGCTCGACGATATCCGCAAGCAGGTGGACGCCTACCAGACCGACGATAACCGCCTTGTCGACCTGAAGGTCGAGGCGGAAACGCTCAACCGTTCGATTCTGGCGATCTCGGTGGCGCTGCGTCCGCGGCTCGACGCCATCAAGGCCCGGCAGACGGAACTCGGCGACCCGCCTGCGGAAGGCGAGCCGGCTGAAGCTGGGGTCGTGGTCGATGAGCGCAAGAAGCTCTCCGCCGAACGCAACCAGATCAACGCGCTGACGGGGGAGGCCGAAAATCTCTCCATCGAGGCGACGAAGCTTTCCAACCGGATTACCGAAATCCGGCGGCAGCTGTTCAGCGAAGCGCTGCTGAAGCGCACGGAAATCACCCCCGAGCTTTTCAGCGATGCGGCCACCGCCATCGATGCGGAAGCACGCACGTTGCAGCGAACGGTAACGGCCTGGCTCCAGTTCGTGTGGAAGTTCAAGCGGTTGCAGCTGCTCGCCGCAGTGTCGCTCTCGCTGATGGCGGCCCTTGTGCTGCTCACGGGCAGTTACCGGCTGTTTTCGCCCTACATTACGCGCGTCGCCCAGCAGGAGAAGCCGCACTACATCACGCGGCTTTCCGTGGCCTTCTGGTCCACGGTCCTTCCAACGGCCGCCGCCGGTGCTTTCGCCGGCACCAGCTATTTCTTCCTGGATGCGTTCAAGGTCCTTCGCCCTGATACAGCTCCTATGCTTGCCGTGGCGCTCGCCGTCATGGTCGCGATCTTTTTCGTGGCCCAGCTTGCCAATGCCGTGCTGTCGCCCGGCGACGGGAACTGGCGGCTGGTGCGGGTTTCCGATCACGGCGCGCGTCTTCTCTGGCTGCTGATCTTCAGCATGGCCATCGTCAACGGTGCCGACTACTTCCTGGGCGCGATCAGCGAAACGCTTGGCTCCCCGGTCATCCTGACCGTGGTCAAGAGCTTTTTCGCCTCCATCATCATCGGCTTGCTGCTTCTCGTCACGGCCTTTGTGCAGCCCGTCCTGCGGCGCGGAGAAGCACCGGAGACGCAAGGCCATCAGTGGCCGCGTTCGGTTTTCGTGCTGCTTGTCCTGACTGGCCTCGGCCTCATCCTGGCATCGCTGCTCGGCTATGTGGGCCTGGCGCGTTTCGTGGCGGCGCAGATCGTCGTGACGGGCGCGATCATCGTGACGATGTATATCGGCTTTCTCTCCGGCCGCGCCGTATCCGCGACCAATGCCTTTGGTGCGACGGCCGTCGGCAAGCGGCTGGAGGAGTGCTTTGGGCTTAGCCCGATCGTGCTCGACCAGATCGGGCTGGTATCCGGCTTGAGCATTTACCTGCTGATCATCGTCCTCTTCTTGCCGATGATCTTCCTGCAATGGGGCTTCCAGATCGCCGATATCGAGTCCTGGGCCTATCGCATCTTCACGGAAATCCGCATTGGCAGCATCACGATATCGCTGGTCGGAATTCTGGCGGGGATCGTTCTCTTCGCGGTCGGCTTCGTCGTCACGCGCTGGTTCCAGAAGTGGGTGGACGGCAACGTGCTTGCGCGAAGCCAGGTGGATGCGGGCGTGCGCAACTCCGTGCGCACCGCGGTTGGCTATGCGGGCGTGGCGCTTGCCGGGCTCATCGGCATATCGGCGGCGGGGATCAACCTCTCCAGTCTCGCGCTCGTCGCCGGTGCCCTGTCGCTCGGTATCGGTTTCGGTCTCCAGAACATCGTGTCGAACTTCGTCTCAGGCCTCATCCTGCTGGCCGAGCGCCCGTTCAAGGTGGGGGACTGGGTGGTGGCGGGAACGACGGAAGGCTTCGTGCGGCGCATCTCGGTGCGTGCGACGGAGATCGAGACGTTCCAGCGCCAGACCGTGATCGTTCCCAATTCGGTGCTGATCAACGGTCAGGTCGGCAACTGGACGCATCGCAACAAGCTTGGCCGGATCGATATCGCCCTGAGTGTTCACGCCGGCAACGATCCCCGCCAGGTACAGGAGATCATCGCCGATGTCGTGCGCGGCCAGCAAGGGCTTTTGCGCAACCCCGAGCCGGTGGTCGTCTTCCAGGCCTTTTCCGCCGCGACGCTGGATTTCGAGGTCCGAGCGTTCCTTGCCGACATCCTCAACGGAACGGCCGTGAAATCAGAGTTGCGTGCCGCCATCCTCGAGCGCTTCCGCGCCGATGGAATCGCGATGTCCGGGCCGGCCGCCCCCGAGGTGCCGGTCAAGATCTCGCCGGAGGGCGCTCTCCTTCTCTCGACGCTTCTCGAACAGGCGACGGAGAAGCTGGCGAAACCGGCTGGAGCGCGCAACCGCAAGCCGGCAGAGGATACGCCCGACGCCTGATTTGTGGCACATGAATGCCGCATTCACGCTGCATTCAGCCGTCCCCGCATAAAACACATGCAAATCCCGCCGGGGAGCGATAGTGTTCTCCAGGGCGTGTGAAGAGGGGCGGCGCGTTGCGCCGGGCAAAGATGAAGCGAATGATCATGATGCTGCTCGTGTCGGCCGCAATGACCGCGCAGGCCGTTGCCGCTTCCGTGACGAACAAGGACGCCGAGACGCAGGTGCTGGTGGTCGTCGAGGACGGCAGCCGCATGGAGATCGCGCTGGAGCCGGGCGCGACGGAAACGATCTGCCCGGCCGGCTGTTTCGTCACCATGCCGAACGGCGACCGCATTGCGCTCGGCGGCGGCGAAGAGGTCGAAATCAAGGGCGGCGAGGCGCTGGTCAAATAGACCGCGACTGTGGTTTCCCACGACGATAATTTAACGCTTTCTCAAAGGGATGCATCTACGCCTTAACGTGGGGAAAATCTACGTAAGAAGGCAGATCATGGGGTTCATCGGCATTTCCGGGATGCAGTATTCCGGCGCGTCTCTCTCGCATCATCGCATCATCGTTGCCGAGGATTCCAACGTCTTCACATCCATGATCTCGAAACGGCTCAAGGAGCTGTTCGATATCGACGTGGAGATCTGCCGCAGCTTCGAGGAACTCGAGCTTGCCTATGACAAGTCCAGCGAGAAGATCACGCTGGCGATCTCCAACATCAACCTTCCGGGCGCGGAGAATGGCGAGGCGCTGAATTACCTCGTCGACCTCTCCATACCCACCATCGTGTTTACCGGCACCTTCCAGCAGACGACGCGCGACCAGCTTCTGTCCAAGGAGATCGTCGACTATATCCTGAAGGACAACATCTTCGCGGTGGACATGCTGGCCGAGTCGGTCTGCCGCTTCCTGACCAATCACAATCATCACGTGCTGATCGTCGATGACAGCGCAACGGCGCGTGCGCTCCTTTCCACGCGCCTCAAGCGCTACAACTTCCGCGTCAGTGTGGCGGAGAACGGCGCGGCAGCCCTCGCGCTCCTCAAGGCGAACCTGGATATCGGGCTGATGATCACCGATTACAACATGCCTGACATCGACGGTTTTGAGCTGACGCGGCGAATCCGCAGCACCATCGGCTCGCATCAGCTGCGCATCATCGGCATCTCGTCATCGACGGACAGGCTGCTTTCCGCGCGGTTTCTCAAGGCCGGTGGCAATGATTTCATCATGCGGCCCTTCATCGACGAGGAGTTCTACTGCCGCGTTAACCAGAACCTCGACACGCTTGCGCAGATCAAGAGCGCGCAATTCAAGATGGCCGGCTGAGCCTGCATTTTGCCGGCGGTTTGCCTCACGTAACGTGAGATATTTATGGCCGGATTAACGACTTGGTAAAGCGTGTGGGTTGTAATACCCGCAGATGAAAGTGTCATCGGGGTAGGGGAAGCGTGGACGTGGATTCGAATCCGCAGCGAGGACCGGCATTTCTGCGTCATACCGGCCAGAAGGTGCTGCTCGTCGAAGATTCGCGCATGTTTTCCACGGCCCTCAAGTACCGGCTCGAAAAGGAGCTCGGCCTCGATGTTACGCATTGCTCCAGCATGGCGGCGGTCCGCGCCATCTTCCAGGGCGACGCGCCGGAATTCGCGCTCGCCGTTCTCGATCTCAACCTTCCTGACGCGCCGAATTGTGAAGCGCTCGACTATGTGATCTCCAAGGGCATCGCCCCGCTCGTCTTCACCGGCTCGTTCAGCGACGCGACGCGCGACCAGATTCTCGCCAAGAACGTGCTGGACTATGTCGTGAAGGACAATCCGGCGGCGATCCAGCAGCTCGTTTTGGCGGTCGATCGTATTCTGACCAGCGGCAAGACGCAGGTTCTCGTTGTCGATTCCGATCCGGAAAGTCTGGAGAAGCAGGTCAGCCTCATCGCCAAGCAGCGTTTCCAGATCATAGCCGTCGAAACGGGCGCCGCCGCGCTGGAGGCGCTTGATACGCATGGCGGTATCGACATGGTCGTCTGCGACATCGCGCTTTCCGACATGAGCGGCTTCGATCTGCTCAGCGAAATCCGCAAGCGCCACGGCGACGATACGGTGCGCGTGGTGGGGCTTGCCCAATCCGAAGACCGCATGGTTGCCGCACGTTTCCTGCGCGCCGGCGGCGACGAATATATTCAAAAGCCCTTCCTCATCGAGGAATTCAACAGCCGCATCTTCCATGTCGCGGCGATCCAGAAGCGCGTTCAGTCGCTGCATCGCATCGCCGCGCGGGACTACCTGACCGACATCTATAATCGCCGGTATTTCTTCGAGGCGGGCCCGCGCCTCGTCGAGCAGGCACTGCGGCGTGGTGAGCTGATGTCGATCGCCATTCTCGACATCGACCATTTCAAGCGCTTGAACGATACCTATGGCCATGAGGTCGGCGACGTCGTGCTGAAGGCCATCGCGCGGCGTCTGAAACATCGCGTGAGCGACCGGCATCTTCTGGCCCGCCTCGGCGGGGAGGAATTCGGCCTCATCTTCAATGGCTTGGGACTCGACGAGGCGCTGGACTATTGCGAGCGGCTGCGCCAGGAAATCGCAGCCCAGCCGATTGATGCCGATGGCGAGCCGTTGACGATCACCGTCTCTGTCGGCCTTGCGGTCATTTCCGACCGTGAAGCCTTCGACAACTATCTGAATGCTGCCGACCAGTTTCTCTACATGGCCAAGCATGCCGGCCGTAACCGGGTGTTCTCCGAACTGTCCCTGATGAAGGCGCTGGCAAGCTGATCCCCGTCACACGGGCGGGGTATCATGCATTCCAAGAACTTTGGGTCAGCGTGCGATGGCCGACAGCGTCAACTTGCGTTCGGCGCGCTCCTGCTGGGGCGAGCGGTTGTAAAGTTCGCGGTAGCACTTGGAAAAGTGCGAGGCCGAAACGAAGCCGCAGGCGACCGCGACTTCAACCACCGGCATAGACGACTGCACCAGCAGGTGACGGGCGCGGTCAAGCCGGATTTCCAGATAGTAACGGGCCGGCGAGCGGCCCATTTCCTGGCGGAAAAGACGCTCGATCTGGCGGCGCGACAGGTCCGCACCATCGGCGATCTCCAGCAGTGAAAGCGGCTCGGAGAGGTTCTTTTCCATCAGTTCGATGATCGACAGCACCTTGGCATTCTGTACGCCGAGGCGGGCGCGCAGCGGCAGGCGCTGGCGGTCGTGCGGGCCGCGCACGCGGTCGGTGAGGGCCTGTTCGCAGACGCGGTTGACGAGGTTTTCGCCAAAATCCTGATCGATCAGGTTGAGCATCATGTCGAGCGAAGCCGTGCCGCCGGCGCAGGTATAGATGTTGCCGTCGATTTCATAGAGATCGGCATAGACGTCGGCCTGCGGGAATGCTTCGGCGAAGCCCGGCAGGTTTTCCCAATGGATGGCGCAACGCTTGCCGGAAAGTAGACCGGCCTGCGCCAGAACATGGGCGCCGGTACAGAGCGAGCCCACAGCGATGCCGCGGTTGTAGACTTCGCGCAGCCAGGCATTGACCGACTTGTTGGAGAAGTCCTCCACATAGATGCCCGAACAGACCAGCACCATGGAGGGGCGGTTCTCGCCACCGAGATGCTTGCGCTCGTCGGCGAGGGAAGAATTCACCTCGATGCCGATGCCGCTGGAGGACAGCACCTGCTGGCCATCCGTGGAGGCGAGGCGCCAGGTGTAGGCCTCGTAGCCGAGCATGCGGTTGGCGATGCGCAACGTCTCGATTGCCGCCGAGAAGGGCAGCATGGAAAAGTTGGGCACGAGAAAGAAAACGAGAGAGCGCTTCTTGACGTCTTGCTTGTTCATCGGCGTGTCCATGCTGGTGAGGCGGAATGTCGCAATCGTCGCAGGCAAGCCGGCCGTCGCGCTAGTATTTTTGCGACAGGAATAGGGATGGTTGCGACCGGTATGTATGCCGTATCGCTGAGATGTCAGCGTCTTCCGGCGAAATTATGACAAAAGCCCATCGGTTGCGTATTTGCGACGCCGTCTGCGCCATGGCCGGATTGCGACGATGGTATTTCGGCAAATGCAGCTGTTTGACAACACCGTCCGACACGGCGAGAAAAGCAGCCATCGAAAGAGAGGCGACAGATGCTGCCAGATGGATATTCGGATGTGCCCGCGGGAAAGCTCGCGACGGTGGTGACGCACCTTGAAATGCGAACGCCGCCGCAACGTGGCCATGACCCTGAACAGCCCGGCGTGACGCTTGCGCGTTTCGAAAGGCCTGATACCGCATGGTATCGCGATCTATACGCCCGTGTCGGCACCGATTGGCTTTGGGATTCGCGGCTGAGAATGGCGGAAGCGGATCTCACCGCCATCCTCACCCATCCCGACGTCGAAATCTACGCGGTGATGAAGGACGGGCGCGCCGAAGGCTTGCTGGAGCTGGATTTCCGCGAAGAGGGGGCCTGCGAACTTGCGTTTTTCGGCCTTACCCCCGCCATGGTCGGGAACGGCACGGGGCGCTGGTTGATGAACCGGGCGATCGCGCGCGCCTGGTCGCAGGAGGGACATGCGCCGATCGGGCGCTTCTGGGTCCACACCTGCACGCTCGATTCGCCACAGGCGCTGAATTTCTACATTCGCTCGGGTTTTGTGCCGGTGAAGCGGCAGGTCGAGGTCTTCGACGATCCGCGACTGACCGGCGTTTTGCCGGACACCGCGGCGCCCCAGGTGCCGATCCTGCGGGCCTGATGCAAAACCGCCGGCTTGACGTTCAACGTCAGAGCCGGCGGTTTAGGCTTGGTCGATATGCGGCATGGCGCCGTTACAGTCTGCCCTCATCGTGTCGACTGTGTCGCTGTCTTGGGCGCTGAGCGGAAGCCGATATCCTTGCGCAGGTCATAGGGCATGCTTTCCAGTTCACGCTCCAGCCGGCTACGTTCCCATGCGGAAACGATCCGCCCGGAGAGGTCGCGGACGAGATGAGCAAAGGTGTGACCGAACCGGGCGCCAGTCGCGCGCCGTGCCTGCCGATGTTCCAGTATGAGTGTCATGTTAGGTTCCTTTCGTGCTTGGGAGTTCCGAAAGGTCGCGACCATATTGAGACTGTGCCGCAACCTGATGCATCAATCAAACGAATATATTTGATCCGATTGATCAGCGTTCTTCATGGTCTGCGGTCGGTGGCCACTGGATATCCTGCTTGAGATAGTCGGGCAGCTGCGCCATTTCCCAAGCCGTATGATGCGCGGAGATGCGTCGGCGACGGGCCTGGATCCTCTCATTCACAAAACGCTGGATGGCGTAATAAAATCCATTTCCGCGGATATGAACGGCGATCTCACCGCCGAATGCATGGAGTTTTTCGCTTTTCATGGCGTTTTTTCCTCATGTTCGTTTGTTTACCCGTTGACTATCCGCCTCGCCGGGTCTTCAATCAAACGAAATGAAATGAGCTTTCACTTCATTTTTTCTGATCCATGGAGATTGGCCATGAACCTGTTGATGCGTCAGACGCTACCGCTGCTCGAACTGGATATCCTGCGAACGTTCGTGGCGATCGCCGAGACCGGGAACTTCACGACCGCCGCCGAGACCGTGCATCGCACGCCGTCTGCCGTCTCCATGCAGATCAAGAAGCTGGAGGAGATGCTGGGCTGCTCGCTGTTTCGCCGCGATGCCCGTTCGGTCGTGCTCACCCACCAGGGCGAGGTGCTTCTGTCCTACGCGCGCCGGCTGATCGCGCTTAGCAATGAAGCGGTCTCACGTTTCATGATGCCCGAAATGAACGGTGTCGTTCGTCTCGGCGCGCCTGATGATGTCGGTGAACTGATCCTGCCGGAAGTGCTGCGGCGCTTTGCCGAGACCTATCCGTCCATCGCCGTCAACGTGTCGATCGAGACCAGCAGCAACCTGCGCCGCGCGGTCGCCGAGCGGCGTCTGGATCTGGCCATCTTCAATGCGACCGACGGCACGCTTCCGGTTCCCGGCGAGATCCTTTTGAAGGAGCAACTGGTCTGGGCGGGCAAGAATTGCGGCAATGCGCATCTGAAGAATCCCCTCCCGGTGTCCGTGTGGGAGGAGGGCTGCATCTGGCGCGCACGCGCGCTGGAAGAGTTGAGCCGGTCGGGGCGTGATTTCCGCGTCGCCTATTTCTGCGCGCACCATATGGGCCAGCGCGCAGCCATTCGCGCCGACCTCGCCGTTGCGCCCCTCGCACGCTTTCTGGTTGGTGATGACATGGTGGCGCTCGGAGAGAAGGATGGCCTGCCGGACCTCGGCCACTATCTCATCGGCCTCGTTGTCAACGAAGACTTGGACGCGCCCGCGCAAGCAGTCGCAGACTACATCCGCGCTGCCTTCGCCCGTATCGAGCGGCGGCCCATGGAGATGCTCCAGGTCGCCTGCTGATCTCGGGTCGGACGGTCGGGGCTCGTGCCCCGGCCTCGTTTTACTCGTAGGTGTAGGACGCGCACATATCCGCGTCGCTCGACGGGACGTCCTGTGTCGAGAAGACCGCGACCGTTGTCGTGCTTGCGTCTCCCCAGGAGGCGACATAGGTCACGGGCTCGCCGCACAACCGGTTGCCGTTGAGCAGAACCGGGTCCTCCGGATCGGCGACGCTATAGACAGAGGCATTTACCGTTTCCCCGCCGACAACGAACGTATCGCCGACAAGCTGGTCGAAGGTGATCTTCTTGCCGTTTTCGAAGGTGATGCCGAAATCGTCGAACTCGATGTCGCCCGTAATCGACATCGCGGTGTTGCTGATGGCCGAATAGCTGTCCGCAAGGGCCGGTGAGGCGAGCACAAGGGAAAGGGTCAGGATGAGAAGCTGTCTGCTGGTCATGGACTATCTTTCGGGAATGGCTGCGCGTCAGTATCGGCGGCAGCTCATGGTACGGTTGCTTTCGGACGAGGAGAAGGACAACGTGTCGTCTGTGATCTCCGAGAGCGTGATGTAGACCTCGTCCGTAAGGAACAGCGTGTAGGAGCCGTCGGAGCCCTCCTGAACCTCCTGGATGGTAAAGTCGTCGTCGCCGGTGCTGTACACCGTGGAGGTGAAGACGAAGGGGGCTCCGTCGCAGTTCCATTCCCCGGTAAACGGATAGTCCTCCTGGGCGCTCGCGGAAAGGCTGCTTACGGAAAGCAGGACGAGGCAAAGCGCGGCAAGGCGGGCGAGCGACATGAAGATGCTTTCGTGAATGGCAGCGCAGCCGGGATGACCGCACGATAGATGCACGACCGACGCATGACGGCCTCCATCCATTCGCCCACCATGCCGATAAACCGCCGAAAACAAAACAGAATTCTTAGGCACGGTTCAAGGGCGCGGTAACCGCAGGCGTCTGCGGCCCGGCCTATTCGCGGCTGCGACGCCGGCGGCGTCCGCCACCTTCGCCGCCGCCGTCGTCGGACAGCACCTTGCGTTCGGGCAGCGTTACGACCTTGGCCAGTTCGGGGAAGGGGTCCACCTTGTTCGGCATCGCCATGGCATTCACGAAGAGCTGCTGGAAATGCGGCTCAAGCGCCGTCTCGATCTTCTCGATACGGCTGACCTCGCGCTCGATCTCGCGGCGGTGGTCGCGGTTGAGCAGCGCCATCAGCGCGCCCGTGCCCGCGGCATTGCCCACGGCCTTCACCTCGTTGAGGTCGCAATCGGGGATGAGGCCCAGCACCATCGCGTATTTCGGATCGATGAAGGAGCCGAACGCGCCGGCGAAGCGGATCGTATCGACATGGTCCACACCCTGCTTTTCCATCAGCAGCTTGATACCGGCATAGAGCGCCGACTTGGCAAGCTGGATGGCGCGGATGTCGTTCTGCGTCACCGTGATGCGCTGCTCGCCGTCATGCAGCAGGTAGGAGAAGGTGCGGCCGTTCTGCAGGACGCGCGGGCTTCTCTCCGCCATCGTGCCGTCGACGACGCCATCCTCGGAAATGAGGCCGGTGAGATACATTTCCGCGACGACTTCGATGATCGCCGAACCGCAGATGCCGGTGATGCCGACCTTCTCGGCATCCTGAGCGAACCCTTCCTCATCGGACCACTTGTCCACGCCGATCACGCGGAATTTCGGCTCCAGCGTCGAGGGATCGATGCGCACGCGCTCGATTGCGCCGGGTGCGGCACGCTGGCCGGAGGAAATTTCCGCGCCTTCGAAGGCAGGCCCCGTCGGCGAGGAGGCGGCTACGACACGGTGCTTGTTGCCGAGCACGATTTCCGCATTGGTGCCGACATCGACCAGCAGCATCATGCGATCCTGCCGGTAGGGGCCTTCCGCGAGCGTCGCGCCCGCTGCATCCGCGCCAACATGGCCGGCGATGCAGGGCAGCGTGTAGAGCCGCGCGCCGCGGTTCACGTCGATATCGAGCTCATGCGCCCAGTATTGCAGCGCGCCGGAAACCGCGAGCGCGAACGGCGCCTGGCCGAGTTCGGTCGGGTCGATGCCGAGAAACAGGTGGTGCATGATGGGGTTGGCGACGAAGACCATGTCGAGAATGTCGTGCCGGTCGACCTCGCCTTCGGTGCAGACCTTGCCGATCAGGCTGTTGACGGCTTCGCGCACGGCCTTGGTCATGGCCTCGCGGCCATCCGGGTTCATCATGACATAGGAGACGCGGCTCATCAGGTCTTCGCCGAAGCGGATCTGTGGGTTCGACGTGCCCGAGGAGGCAACGATGCGGCCGGACAGCAGCGAGACAAGATGCATCGCGATCGTCGTGGAGCCGATGTCGCAGGCCACGCCGTAGGCTTCGTTCTTGAGGCCCGGCCAGAGGCCGACAATGAAGGGGCGCGAACTATCCATGTCGCGATGGATGGCGGCGGTGACGCCCCAGTTTCCCTTGCGCAGGATCGACTGTACCTGCGGGATAAGGTGCGGCGCAATCAGCAGGTCCTTCCAGCCCCAGTCCTTTTCGAGCATGACCTTGAGGCGGTCGAGATCGCCGAGCGGCTTGTGCATGTCGGGCTCGTCCACCTCGACATAGCAGAGCTGGACGGCTGCGTTGCGCTCGATCACCCGGTCGGTCGCGGCCTTGCGCACGACCTGCGCATTGATGACGGTATCCTGCGGAACGTCCACGACGAGATCGCCGAGAATGAGGGCGGAGCAGGAGAGGCGGCGTCCCTCGGGAAGGCCGCGGACCTTTTCGTAGCGTTCTTCCTTCGGGCCCTTTTCCGAGATGTGGTCGAGCGAGGAGACGATCTTGTGCTTGGCGAAATTGCCTTCCTGCACCTCGATCTGACAGCGCCCGCAGGTCGCGCGCCCGCCGCACACGCTCTCGACATAGACACCGAGTTTCCGGGCGGCCTCGAGAACCGGAGTGCCGACCGGGAATCGGCCGCGCTTGCCCGAGGGCATGAAGAGGACCAGCGGTTCTTTTGCCGAGGCTTCGGTCATGTTGATCTCGCTCTCACCTTCAATGCGCATCGGATCGTTCTTTCTACGGCCGGACGGGCCGCGTCATGTCTTCTTGCGGGAAAGGCGGCGCATATTGCTGCGCACGCGTTTGCCATAGGGTTTCAGCGCGGCCTCCGAAACGGCGCGGGCCGTGCTTTCCGGCGAGGCAGCCGTCATGACCGCCTTTGCTAAAGCAAAATTGGCCGCCACGGCGCTTTCCGCCGCGGCAGCCATCTTTTCCGTGACCATCCGGGTCATCTCGGCGGTGTTCTGCGACGAGCCGGTCAGTGCCGCAATGCCCATCTGCTGGCAGCGCATGGCGATCACCAGAGGTGCCTCCAGCCAAAGGCTGAAGGCATCGTGGCGGAACTGACGCCCGCCGGCCATTATTCGCGCACCGCGCCGGCACCGGCGCGGGCTGCACGGCCACCACGGCGGCCGCCGGCAGGAGCAGGGGCTGCGGCGCTGGCCGCGGCACCGCCTTCGGCAGGCTTGTGGTCGCGATAGGTCATGATCCAGTTGGTGCAGTTCGGATCGGTCCCATTCAGCACGTTGGCGGCGCGCACGGCCTCCATTTCCTGGGGGCGGCAAGGGTTCATGATGGCCGAGGTCATGCCGGCGCCGATGACCATCGGGATGAAACCGGCGTTGATGCCGTGGCGGTGCGGCAGGCCGAAGGAGATGTTCGACAGGCCGCAGGTCGTGTTGACCTTCAGCTCGTTGCGCAAGCGATAGAGCAGCTGAAAGACCTGGCGGCCGGCATCGCCCAGCGCACCGATCGGC
>Ga0160495_100535_pt1 | contig 16858 bp, 16 predicted proteins | sample DID4MG_4_FD_108251 | JGI IMG/M metagenome (GOLD analysis project Ga0160495, IMG submission 108251) | Enriched soil microbial communities from UW Madison campus, WI, USA - DID2933_E24_FP4 MG | ecosystem: Environmental > Terrestrial > Soil > Unclassified | place: USA: Madison, Wisconsin | collected... | reverse complement strand
TCTATGCCTTCGAGGCCGTCATCATCGGCGGCATGGGCTCGATCTGGGGTGCCTTCATCGGGGCCATGGTGCTCGGCATCAGCCAGTCGATCGGGTTCCGCATCGATCCCGGCTTCGGCATCCTTGCCGGCCACCTCGTCTTCCTCACCATTCTCGCACTGCGGCCGCAGGGCATTCTCGGAAAGGGCTGAGACCGTGACCCAAGCGTTCGCAACCGTATCAGGACCAGCCGGTACCATGGATTTCCCGCCGGTGCGCGTTCAGCGCCAGACCCTATCCGGCGTCGTTGCCATGGGGCTCGGCGTCGTCGCGCTCATCGCCATCGCCTCGATGCCGTTCTGGGCGAGCCAGGGCCTGATCCGCGATGTTGTCGAGCTCTGCTGCTACATCGCCGTCGCGCAGATGTGGAACTTGCTTGCGGGCTATGCCGGGCTGGTATCGGTCGGCCAGCAGGCGTTTATCGGTGTGTCCGCCTACATGATGTTCGTGATGGCGCAGCTGTGGGGCATCAATCCGTTCATCGCCGTCGTGCTCGCGATGATCGCGCCGGCCCTGCTCGCCATTCCCACCTACGGCCTGCTGCACCGGCTCGACGGTCCCTATTTCGCGATCGGCACCTGGGTCATCGCAGAGGTACTGCGGCTTGGGACATCGGTCTTCGGCTATGTCAACGGCGGGGCGGGTATGAGCCTGCGCGTCATGACCGGATATTCGCCCATGGAGCGCGCCATCGGCGTCTCGCTGCTCTGCGCGCTGATGCTGCTCGTCACGGTCGGCGGCAGTTACTGGCTCCTGCGCTCGCGCTATGGGCTGGCGCTCATCGCCATGCGGGACAATCCGGTTGCCGCCGCCAGCCAGGGTGTCAATGTCGGCCGGCTGCGCTTCCTCATCTGGGTCGCGGCAGCGGTCGGCACGGGCCTTGCCGGCGCCATCTACTTCATGGCGCAACTGCGCATCACGCCGCCCTCCGCCTATGATCCGAGCTGGGCCAATATCGCGATCTTCATCGTCATGGTCGGCGGGCTGGGCTCGCTGGAGGGTGTGCTGATCGGGGCGCTGATCTACTTCTTCGCCGAGCGCTGGTTCGGTGAATATGGCGCGACATACATGGTGGTGCTCGGTCTGCTCACTGTTTTCATGGCGCTTTTCGCGCGCGGCGGCCTCTGGGGCCTGATCTGCAAGGTCGTCGATGCCCCCTGGTTCCCGACACGCCGGCGATTGATGGAGGACCCGACATGAAGGCCGTTCTGTTCGATGCCGTCGGACTGCCGTTGACGGTGGGCAAGCGCCCTATCCCGGAGCCGGCGGAGGATGAAGTCCTGCTGAGGGTCGCCGCCTGCGGCATCTGCGGGTCCGATCTGCACATGACCGAAGACCCGAAGACCTTCGGGCTCAACCGTCACGATGTGCTTGGCCACGAATTCGCCGGCGAGATTATCCGCTGCGGCAGCGCCGTCTTAGGGCTCAAGCCGGGTGACCGCGTGGCGGTTGCCCCGATGCGCGGCTGCGGCGCCTGTGAGAGTTGCCGCAAGGGAGAACCGGCCTGGTGCGCCGAGATGCGACTGATCGGCGGCGGCTATGCCGAGTTTACCACCGTTGGCGCCCGTCAATGCCGCATCCTGCCCGACGACCTGCCCATCGAGGAAGGCGCGTTGGCTGAGCCGGTCGCCGTGGCGCTGCATTGCGTCATGCGATCAGGGCTGAAGCCGGGCGATCGCGTTCTGATCCTCGGCGCCGGGCCGATCGGCCTGCTGGTCGCCTTCTGGGCGCGGCGCCATGGTGCGCGCGATGTCATCGTCGCCGATATCAACCGGCATCAGGAGGAGCGCGCGAGCGCCGTCGGTGCGACCGGCTTTGCCCTTTCCGGTCCCGGCCTTGCCGAGGACTTTCAGGCCCGGTCGGGCGGTCAACCCGATATCGTCTTCGAATGCGTCGGCAAGCGCGGGCTCATCGACTTCGCCTGCAGGCTCGTGCGTACCCACGGAACGGTGGTCGGCGTCGGGCTCTGCGTGGGCGGTGACGAGTGGGATCCCTTCGCGGCCCTGTCGAAGGAAATCCGGCTCGTTTTCGCGGTGTTCTTCAACATGGCCGAATTCGAGACGTCGCTGGGCGCTCTCGGTCCCGGCCGCTACCGCCCGCAGGCGCTGATCACGGGGCGGATCGGTTTCGACGAAGTGCCCGAGACCTTCGAGGGGCTCAGGCGCCGGACAACGCAATGCAAGGTGCTGATTGCCGCCGATGCGGCGTGAGCAAATGGACGAGGAGGGCAGGTTATGGAATTCGAAACGCTGACTGAGGAGATCGACGGTGTGCGCACGGTCGTCAAGGCGATCGGCAATGGACCGGCTGTGATCGCCCTGCATGGCGCGGCAACAATCGAGGGTTACGACTGGGCGCGGGGCCTTGCCGACCGCTTCCGTGTCTACCTGCCCTTCCATCCCGGTTTCGGCGAGAGCGCCGAAGCGCCACATATTGCCGGCATGCAGGACATGGTGGTCCACAATCTCCGTCTCGTTGACGCGCTCGGCCTCGAGCGTCCGCATCTCGTCGGTCATTCCATGGGGGGCTGGATGGCGGCGGAGATCGCTGCCGTTGCCGGCGAGCGTTTCGGCAGGCTGGTGCTGAATGCGCCGGCCGGGCTCAATCATCCCGATCACCCCGGCGCCGACCTGAGCCAGATCCCGCCGCAAGAGTTTCCCGCCTATCTCGCGCACAATGTCGCGGTCGCGGCGCGCTACTTTCCGGGTGGGTCGGAGTGCCCCTCGGCAGAGGCCTTCGTGGCAGCGCGCGAGAAGGAAGGGCCGGCACTCGGCAACATTCTCAAGGTGCACGGCATGGGGCATCCCAATCTCGGCCGCTGGCTGAGCCGGATTCCCAACGAGACGCTGATCGTCTGGGGCGACAGGGACCGCATTCTGCCCGCCTCGCAGGCGCCGCTCTGGCAGGCCGCCATTCCCAATGCCCGGACGCTGATCATCGAGGAGGCCGGCCATTTCGCCATGCAGGAAGATCCGCGCACCGTCACGGCCATCGGCGACTTCCTGGCCACGTGAAACCCGAGCGCGGCGCTTCCAGCGATCCGCGACGACAGGACCATCAAGGAGGAATTGTCATGAACGCACCACTCAAGCATGCATCCGGTTACTGGGGCACGAAGACGGACTTCGCATCCCTCATGGCGCATATCGAGAAGGTCGGCCCGATCCTCGACAGGAATTCCGAGGCGAACGAAAAACTTGGTCGCCTCAACGAGGAGACCTTCGAGGCGCTCAAGCCTGTCCGCATGAGCCATATCTTCGCCGGCGAGGATATCGGCGGCGCGCAGCTCTCGCCGACGCAGGGTCTGCAGCTTATCGAGGCCATCACCTATCAAAGCGGTGCGGCCGGCTGGGTATCGATGGTCCATGCCTGCATCGGCGCGATGTCGGCGGCGTTCCTGCCAGACACGGCCATCAGCCGCCTCTACGACGGCAAGACCGACAACCGTTTCTCCGGCCAGGGCACACCGACCGGCATGCTGAAGAAGGTCGATGGCGGCTACCGCCTGAACGGCAAGTGGGCCTATGCCAGCGGCATCTACCACGCGACCTACACGCACACCGCCGCCCTGCTCGACGATGGCAACGGCCAGCCGGCCAAGGACGAGAAGGGCGATGTGATCGTTCTTTGCGCCCATGCGCCGGTAGACGAGCACGAACTGCTCGGCAACTGGAACGTCCTTGGCCTTCAGGCCACCGGCAGCATCGATTACGCCGCCAACGACGTCTTCATTCCTGACGACATGGTCTTCCCGATCCTGACGGCCGAGCCGCAGCGCATGCAGGAATTCTTCAGCCTTGGCGTGGTGGGGCTTGCCGCCATCGGCCATTCCGGCTGGGCCATCGGTGCCTCGCGCCGCATGCTCGACGAGGCCGCGAAATATGCCAAGACCAAGACGGGCCGCGCCGGGCTGCTCGGCGAGAGCGACAAGTTCTGGTACGATTTCGGCCGGGCGGAGGCTCGTGTCCGCGCCGCCCGCGCTTTCCTGTTCGAAGTCTGGCGCGACGTGGAATCCTCGATCGAGGCCGGTAACCGCATGACCACGCGCCAGATCAGCCTTGTGCATCTCGCCAAATCCGAAGTGCATGAGGCCGGCGTCGACGCCTGCCATTTCGTCTATCGCTCGCTCGGCGGGGCCTCGCTGCGCTACGGCGTGATGCAGCGGATCTATCGCGAGATGCTGACGGCAGCAAACCACTTCACGATCAACCCGAACATCGTCGGTGCTGCGGGCCGCGACCTTGCCGGCCTGTGGAGCGACCGCACATGGCAGTTCTACGACCTGATCGAGAAGAAATGAGCGCCCCGGCGAAAGACATGCCGGGCAAGGGGGCTGCGCCTGAAACGGGCGCCGCCTCCGCTGGGTCCGGCCTCACAGAGGCGTTTCTCGCCGCCTTCAGGCATCACCCATCCGGCGTCGCCATCATCACGGCGGAAGGGGCGGAGGGGCCTGTCGCGCTGACGGTGAGCTCGCTGATCTCGATCAGTGCGTCTCCACCCATGGTCGCCTTCTCGCTCTCGGCATCGTCCTCCAGCGCGAAGGTGGTCGAGCGTGCCGCATCCGTCGTCGTGCATTTCGTGCGCCGCGCCGACATGCAGCTTGCCCGGCTCTGCGCCACGTCAGGCAAGGATCGCTTCGGGCCGGATGTGCGCTGGTCACGGCTCGACAGCGGTGAGCCCTACTATCCGCAGGTAGAGCTGTGGTTTCGCGCAGAGCTGCGCGGCCGGCTGGAAACGCCCGGTGCCTGCCTTGTGACCGCGGAGCTGACAGCCGTTTCATCCGGAGCGCACGCGACACGGCAGGCCGAGGCGCTGGTCTATTCCAACCGCGCCTGGCACGCGCTGGGACCGGTGGTCGATACGGCTTCGGCGCCGGTTCTGTTGTGGCCGGACGATTCGGCGACTTTCTAAAACAAGAGCCGGCGCTATGCCGCCGGCTTTCCCCTACATACCCCAGATGACGGACTGTTCGTGGCGCTTGATGAGATGCCGCAGATTCTCGAAACTCTTGCGCAAATGCGCCGAAAACGCCTCGATGGCGGGTGCCCCGAGATCGCCCGAGCGCCGGAGCAGGCCGAGCGCCCGCTCCGGATGGGGAATTTCGACCGGCAGCGCGGTGATCGCCCTGTCGTTGCGATAGGCGAAGACGACGCTGTGCGGCAGGATCGTCAACGCGTCGCTTTCCTTCATGTAGTTGATCGCGCTGGTCAGCGAACCGCCGGCATAGCGGATCTTCGTCTCGGTGGCGCCGAGCGAGAGGACGAGGCTGCGAAGATCGGCCAGCAGCGGACTGCCGGGCGGCGGCGCGATCCATGGAAAGTCGAGCAGTTCGGGGCCCGACAGCTTGCGCTTGAGCAGCAGCGGATGCGTGACGCGGCACGCGACGACGTTACGGCCGGGCAGCAGCTCCTGGAAATGCATGCCAGACCCCTCCTCGAGCATGTCGATCGGGCAGATCGCGAGATCGATCCGGTCGGCGACGATGGCGGCGCGCAGTTCCGAGAGATAGCCGTAGCTCTGCTCGACGCGCACGTCAGGGGAGGCATTCTGAAAGCCCGCGACCATGCCGGCGATCAGCGCATCCATGAAGAAGGGCGTGCCACCGACGCGCACCAGCCCGGTACGGCCATGGCGAAAACCTTCCACCAGGCTCGATGCCTTGCGCGCGGAGGTCAGAATGGCCTGGCCGTGATCGGCCAGCGCGCGGCCAAGCGGCGTGGGTTGCAACGGCCGGCGTCCCTTCAGGAAAAGCGGCTCGCCGAGGCGCTTTTCCAGCATCGCAAGCGTGCGCGACACAGCCGGCTGGCTGAGGCCGAGCAGGGTCGCGCCCTCGGTCACGCCACCCGCCTGGACGACCGCTGCAAGCTGCGCAAGGTGCCTTTCGTCAATCTTCATAACAATAACGAATATAAATCGCCGAAAAAATTATCAAGCACGCAATTTCGGCCTGTTAGGTTCTCGTTATGGGAGAAGTCATGCCAGACATATCGTTCAGTGAGCGCACCTCTGCGCAGCGCGTTGCCGAGCGGCTCGACAAGCACGCTGCCGGACCGCTGCAAGCCTTCATGGTTCCCTTCATCGAGCACCTGCACAAGCTGATCAGGGAGACACGTCCCTCGCAGGTCGACTGGCGGCGCGCGATGGAATTCCTGACCGATGTCGGCCATGCCAGCGATGGTCGCCGGCAGGAATGGGTGCTGCTTTCCGACCTGCTCGGCGTCACCGCGCTGGTCGAGGAGATCAACACGAACCGGCCGAAGGGCGCGACGCCCAACACGGTGCGTGGTCCCTTCTACCGTGCCGATGCGCCCCGGCTGCCGCTCGATGCCAACATATCGCTCGACGGTGTCGGCCCTGCGCTGTCCGTCGGCGGCCATGTGCGGGACCTCGACGGCAAGCCCATTGCCGGCGCCACGGTCGAGACCTGGCAGGCTAACAGCGAAGGCTTCTACGAGAACCAGCAGCCGGACCAGCAGCCGGAATTCAACCTTCGCGGCATCTTCACGACCGACGGCCAGGGATGCTTCCGCTACAAGACCGTGCGTCCGGGCGGCTATGCCGTTCCCAGCGACGGCCCTGTCGGGCAGATGCTGGGCGGGCTGGGCTTTGCCATGCGCCGTCCGGCCCATCTTCACTTCCTGATCAAGGCGGATGGCTTCGAGACGATCAGCACGCATGTCTACGACGGCAGCGATCCGCATCTCGGTCAGGACGCGCTGTTCGGCGTGAAGGACGAGCTGATCGGGGAATTCAAGCCGACCGGGAAGGGGGATGCGTCGACGCTCGACTTCACCTTCACCATGGTTCGGGCGAAGAAGGGGCGCGGCACGACATGACACTCGACTTTACCTATCAGGCAAGTGCGGCACGCATCGTCTTCGGCAACGGGGCGAGCGGCGATGTCGGCAAATGGGTGGAGGCACTGGAGTGCCGGCGTGCGCTTGTGCTGTCGACGCCGCATCAGGCGGCCGATGCGCAAGCTCTGTCGAACCGGCTTGGGCCTCTTTCGGTCGGCACCTTCACCGAAGCCACCATGCATACACCCGTCGATGTCACCGAGCGTGCCGTCGCGCGTGCGAAAGAACTCGGCGCGGATTGCGTCGTCTCGCTCGGCGGGGGCTCGACGACGGGGCTCGGCAAGGCCATGGCGTATCGCACGGATATCCAGCAGATCGTGATACCCACCACCTATGCCGGTTCCGAAGTCACGCCGATCCTCGGCCAGACGGAAAACGGCGTCAAAACCACTGTTCGCAGCCCGAAAATCACGCCGGAAGTGGTGATCTACGATCCGCAACTGACGCTCGGCCTGCCTGTTGGCATGAGCGTCACCAGCGGCCTGAACGCCATCGCGCATGCGGCCGAAGGGCTCTATGCGCCCGACCGCAATCCCATCACGACGATGATGAGCATCGACGGCATCCGGGCGCTGAAAGAGGCCCTGCCGGCCCTGATCGACAGCCCGCGCGACGGCGCGGCGCGTGAAAAGGCGCTTTACGGTGCATGGCTTTGCGGCACGGTGCTGGGCCAGATCTCGATGTCGCTGCATCACAAGATCTGCCACACGCTGGGCGGCAGCTTCGACACGCCGCATGCCGAGACTCATTCCATCATGCTGCCGCACACGATCGGCTTCAACGCCTCCGCGGTGCCGGAGCTGATGACGCCGATCTCCGATATTTTCGGTGGCGCCACACCCGGACAGGCGCTCTACGATTTCGCCAAATCGATCGGTTCGCCGATGGCGCTGAAGGATTTCGGCCTTAGCGAGGCCGATCTCGACCGGGCCGCCGATATCGCCACCAGGAACCCCTATTCCAATCCGCGCCCGATCGACCGTACGGCGATCCGCGCACTGTTACATGACGCCTGGAGCGGAACACGACCGCCATATTGAATTCTTTTGGGAGGAGGAATGAATATGCTCACGAGACGGGACTTGCTGAAATCCGCAGCCGCGACGGGCGCATTGGCTGCGACATCCGGCCTTGCCATGCCGGCCCTCGCCCAGGGCGCGCCGATCAAGCTCGGCTATGTCAGCCCGCAGACCGGCCCGCTTGCCGCTTTCGCCGAGGCCGACAAGTTCATCATCGATGGCTTCATGGCCGCCACCAAGGCGGCCGGGCTGAACTACGAAGTGGTGGTGAAGGACAGCCAGTCCAACCCGAACCGCGCCGCCGAAGTCGCCAAAGAGCTGATCGTCAGCGACGAGGTCAATCTCGTCCTCGTGGCCTCTACGCCCGAGACGACCAACCCCGTAGCCACGACCTGCGAGGCGGAGGAGGTGCCCTGCATCTCGACGGCGGCGCCCTGGCAGCCCTGGTTCATCGGTCAGCAGTCCAATCCGGGCGACCCGGCGTCGTGGAAGCCGTTCAACAGTGCCTTCCACTTCTTCTGGGGGCTGGAAGACGTCATCGCTGTTTACACCAACATGTGGAGCCAGCTGGAGACCAGCAAGAAGGTCGGCGGTCTGTTTCCGAACGACGGCGACGGAAACGCCTGGGGCGACAAGGCGGTGGGCTTCCCGCCGGTTCTGGAGAAGCTCGGCTACAGCCTCAACGATCCCGGCCGCTACCAGAACCTGACCGACGACTTTTCCGCGCAGATCAATGCCTTCAAGTCCGATGGCAGCGACATCATCACCGGTGTGATGATCCCGCCCGACTTCACCACCTTCTGGAACCAGGCGCAGCAGCAGGGCTTCAAGCCCAAGGTCGCGTCCATCGGCAAGGCGATCCTGTTTCCGCAGGCGGTCGAGGCGCTCGGAAAGAACGGCCACAACCTGTCGTGCGAAGTCTGGTGGTCGGCAAGCCATCCCTTCAAGTCGTCGCTGACCGGCCAGAGCGCCGGCGAGCTCGCCGAGGGCTTCACCAAGGCCACCGGCCGGCCCTGGACCCAGCCCATCGGCTTCGTCCATGCCCTGTTCGAGGTCGCTGCCGACGTGATGAAGCGCGCCGATCCGACCGATAGCGAAGCGGTGATTGCCGCCATCGCCGCCTCCAATATCGAGACAATCGTCGGCAAGGTGGCCTGGGATGGCGCCAATCTGCCGCCCTTTGCCGCCAAGAATGTCGCCAAGACCCCGCTGGTCGGCGGTCAGTGGCGCCTCAAGGACGGCGGGGGCTACGACCTCGTCATCGTCGACAACCAGACGGCGCCGAACATTCCGACCGGCGGCAAGATGGAAGCGATCGGCTGAGCCATGCCCATCCTCGCCCTCGACCAGGTCTCGAAAAGCTTCGGCGCCCTCAAGGTCGCCGACCAGATTTCGTTTGCGCTGGAAAAGGGCGAGGCGCTGGGCGTCATCGGGCCGAACGGCGCCGGCAAGTCGACGCTGTTCAATCTCATTACCGGCAATATCCGCGTCGATGCTGGCACGATCCGCTTCGACGGCGAGGATGTGACGCGCCAGCCGCCGATGGCGCGGTGCCTGGCCGGGGTCGGGCGGACGTTCCAGATCCCGCAGCCTTTCGAAAAGCTCACGGTGTTCGAAAACCTGCTGGTTGGCGGCGCCTTCGGGTCGCGCAAGGCCGAGAAGGATGTCGGCGACCGCTGCGCCGACATTCTCGTCGAGACCGGGCTCTACCCCAAGGCAAACCAGCTCGCCGGAAGCCTCGGGCTCTTGCAGCGCAAGCGTCTTGAGCTTGCCCGGGCACTTGCGACCGACCCGAAAATCCTGCTGCTCGACGAGATCGCCGGCGGCTTGACGGAAGGGGAATGCCAGGAACTGGTGGAAACGATCCGCGCCATCCACCGGCGCGGCGTTTCCATCATCTGGGTCGAGCATGTGCTGCATGCGCTGAATTCGGTGGTCAGCCGTCTTGTTGTCCTGCATTTCGGCCGGGTGATCGGCGACGGCGATCCCGAGACCATCATGGCATCGAAGGACGTGCGCGAAATCTATCTCGGGATCGATGTGTGATGGCGCTGCTCGAGACCCGTGGCCTGACGGCCTTCTATGGCGACTTCCAGGCGTTGTTCGGCGTCGATATCGCGCTCGACGAAGGCGAGACGGTCGCCGTGATCGGCGCCAACGGTGCGGGCAAGTCGACCCTGCTGCGGTCGATTTCCGGCCTCATCCGCAACGTGCCCGGGCAAATCCGTTTTGATGGCCGGGAGATCGGCGGGCTTGCCGCACCCGATGTCCTGCAACTCGGCATCGCCATGGTGCCGGAAGGGCGCCGGCTCTTTCCGTCGCTCTCCGTCGAGGAAAACCTGCTGATCGGCAGATACGGCCGCGTCGGCAACGGCGCGTGGTCGCTCGATGCAATCTATGACCTCTTTCCCGTGCTGAAGGAGCGCCGCCATCACCCCGGCACGGCGCTCTCGGGCGGGCAGCAGCAGATGGTGGCGATCGGTCGCGGGCTGATGTCCAATCCGCGTGTGCTGCTCTGCGACGAGGTAAGCCTGGGCCTTGCCCCGGTGGTCGTCCGGGACATCTACGCGGCTTTTCCGAAAATCCGCGCGACCGGGGCATCCATCGTCATCATCGAACAGGACATCGGCCAGGCACTGAAGGTTGCCGACCGGGTCTATTGCATGATGGAGGGACGGGTGACGCTTTCGGGCACGCCGGCAACGCTGAGCCGCGAGGATATCCACGCCGCCTATTTCGGAGCGCATGCGCGATGAACTGGATCGACACTATCATTCAGGGCATTCTGCTCGGCGGCCTGTATGCGCTCTTCGCGGCGGGCCTCGCCCTTGTCTTCGGCATCATGCGGCTGGTCAATCTCGCGCATGGCGACCTCATCGTGCTTGCAGCCTTCCTGATCCTTATGCTGGTTTCGGCGCTAGGCCTCAATCCTTTCATTGCCACCGCGGCCGCGCTGCCGGTGATGTTCGTGCTCGGCTGGGCGATGCAATTCCTCGTGCTCAACCGCACGCTCGGCAACGACATCCTGCCGCCACTGCTGGTGACCTTCGGCCTTTCGGTGGTGATCCAGAACGGCCTGCTCGAGGGCTTTTCGGCCGATAGCCGCCGGATCTCGGCAGGCGCTCTGGAAACGGCGTCGCTCCAGATCGGCCCTATCAGCATCGGCACCATGCCGCTTCTGACCTTCCTGTCGGCGGTGGGCGTCATCGTCGCGCTCAACCTCATCTTCTACCGCACGTCGCTCGGCCGGGCCTTCCGCGCCACCTCGGATGACAGCGCAACGGCCGGCCTGATGGGTATCCGCGCCGAGCGCATCTTCGCCACCGCCACCGGCCTTGCCATGATGGTGGTGACGATTGCAGCACTCTATCTCGGCACGCGCGCCAATTTCGATCCGACCATGGGACCGGCCCGGCTGATCTATGCCTTCGAGGCCGTCATCATCGGCGGGCTCGGCTCCTTCTGGGGCACGCTCGCCGGCGGCATCATCATCGGCGTGGCACAGACCGTGGGCGCGGCGATCAATCCGGAATGGCAGATTCTTGCGGGCCATATCGCCTTCCTGCTGGTGCTGCTGGTTAGGCCGCGCGGCCTTTTCCCACGGGCGGTGGACTGACATGAGCGATCATATTTCCTCATCCTCCTGGACCGTTTCGACCCGCACGCGCGGCTCCGCCTTTTCTATGCTGGCGATCCTCGCGCTTGTGGCGCTCGCCTTTACCGCCCCGCTGTTCGTCTCGCGTTCGGTGGTGCAGGACCTGTTTTTCATCCTGACCATGCTGGTGCTGGCGCAATGCTGGAACCTGCTTGCGGGTTATGCAGGACTGGTTTCCGTCGGCCAGCAGGCCTTTGTCGGCTTCGGCGCCTATGCGATGTTTGCCGGCGTCAGCCTGCTCGGCATGGACCCGATGGCCGCCATCCTGCTCGGCGGGCTCGCGGCGCTGGCACTGTCGGTGCCCACAGCCTTCTTCGTCTTCCGCCTGCAGGGCGCCTATTTCGCCATCGGCACCTGGGTCATCGCCGAGATCGTGCGGCTTTCGCTGGCGCAGTGGAAGGCGCTCGGCGGCGGCACAGGAACCTCGCTGCCGTCGGGTGCCACGCGCGACATGGTCGGCGTGCGCTTGGTCGCGGATCTGCTTGGCGTGCGGGGGCCGCAGGCCACCGATATCGTCTGCTACTGGCTGGCGCTGCTACTGGCGGTCGTTACCATCGGTTCGATCTACAAGCTGCTGCGCTCGAAGCAGGGCCTGGGGCTTGCCGCAGTGCGCGATAACCGCGAGGCGGCGCGCTCCGTCGGCGTCGACCCGACCTGGACGAAATCCTTCGTCTATCTGGTGGCGGCGCTTGCCACCGGGCTCGCCGGTGCGCTGATCTATGTGCAGAAGGCGCGTATTTCGCCGGATGCCGCCTTCTCCGTTCCCGACTGGACCGCCTATGTGATCTTCATCGTGGTGATCGGCGGCATCGGCACAATAGAGGGACCGATCATCGGCGTGATCGTGTTCTACATCCTGCAGAACCTGCTGGCCGATTACGGCTCCTGGTATCTGCTGATTCTCGGCCTCATCGGCATCCTGGTCATGCTGTTTGCGCCGCGTGGCCTGTGGGGCCTGTTTACCGACGGCACCGGAATCCAGCTCTTTCCCGTCCGCCGCATCCTGGCGGGCCAGCCCAAACCCAAAGACATCAGAGGGAGTGACTGATGGCCGATATCGAAACCGACGTCCTGATCATTGGAACCGGCCCCGCCGGCTCGGCGACCGCCGCGCTGCTTGCGAGCTACGGCGTCGAGAACATGGCGATCAACCGCTACCGCTGGCTGGCCAATACGCCGCGCGCCCACATTACAAACCAGCGCACGATGGAGGTGCTGCGCGATCTCGGCCGAGAGGTCGAGACGGAAGCCTATCTCCATGCCAGCCCGCAGGAAATCATGGGCGAGAACGTGTTCTGCACCGCGATCGCCGGCGAGGAGCTCGGTCGTCTGAAGACCTGGGGCACGCATCCCACATCCAAGGCCGAGCATCTGCTCTCCTCGCCGAGCGAGATGAACGACCTGCCGCAGACCTTCATGGAGCCGCTTCTCTTCAAGACGGCGTGCGCGCGTGGCACGCAGGCGCGCATGTCGACGGAATATGTCAGCCACGTGCAGGATGCCGAGGGCGTGACGACGACCTGCCGCGACCGCCTGACCGGCAAGGATTTCACCGTCCGCTCGAAATATCTTGTCGGTGCCGACGGCGGCAATTCCCTGGTGGCGCAGCATCTCGGCCTGCCCTTCGAGGGCAAGATGGGCGTCGCCGGCTCGATGAACATCCTGTTCAAGGCCGATCTCGCCCGCTACGTCGCCCATCGTCCCTCGGTACTCTACTGGGTGCTGCAGCCGGGCTCGAATGTCGGCGGCATCGGCATGGGCCTGGTGCGCATGATCCGGCCGTGGAACGAGTGGCTGATCAACTGGGGCTATGACATCAGCCAGGGCGTGCCCGAGGTCGACAATGCCTTTGCCGAGGGCGTGGCCCGCGACCTGATCGGCGATCCCGATATCGACATCGAGATCACCTCGGTCTCCACCTGGACGGTCAACAACTGTTACGCCACGCGCACACAGAAGGGCCGTGTCTTCTGCATGGGCGATGCGATCCACCGCCATCCGCCGTCGAACGGGCTCGGATCCAACACCTCGATTCAGGACGGCTTCAACCTCGCCTGGAAGCTCGCCATGGTGCTGAAGGGCCAAGCCGGCCCCGGCCTGCTTGAAACGTATAGCGAGGAGCGCGCGCCCATCGCCAAGCAGATCGTCACGCGCGCCAACCAGTCGATCGAGGAGTTCGGGCCGATCTTCGGCGCGCTCGGTCTGCTCGATTCGATCGATCCGGTGAAGATGCAGGAGAACATGGATCGCCGCTGTGACGATGGGAGTGCTGCCGAAAATCAGCGCGCGGCGTTGCGCGAGGCCATCGCGTTCAAGGTCTATGAGTTCGATGCCCATGGCGTGGAAATGAACCACCGTTACAAATCGGCAGGCGTTGAGACCGACGGCCAGCCCGAGCCGGCGTTCACCCGCAATCCGGAACTGCATTTCGAACAGACCACCTGGCCGGGTGCGCGGCTGCCGCATGCCTGGTTGTTCGGCGAGGGCAACCGCAAGGCCTCCACGCTCGATCTGTGCGGCCATGGGAAGTTCACGCTCCTGACCGGTATCGGCGGGCAGGCGTGGGTCGATGCGGCCGAGATACTGTCGGCGGAACTCGGCCTGCCGCTTGTGGCCCACGTCATCGGGCCGCGGCAGACCTGGCAGGATCATTACGGCGACTGGGCGCGGGCCCGCGAGGTGGGCGATGCCGGCGTCGTGCTGGTCCGGCCCGATCATCACGTCGCATGGCGCTCGGAAGGGTTGGCGGCTGACCCCGCTGGCGAACTGCGCCGTGTACTGAAGACAATTCTGGATCTGTGAGGCGACGATGGAAGCGCATGAGAAGGGTTATTTCACCGAGGAGAACTCCGTCGAGGTCGTGACCGGCCGCAATGCCGGCGCGAAGGACGCGCGCCTGAAGGAGGTGATGGAAGTCATCACCCGTAAGCTGCATGAGGCGGTGAAGGAACTGGAGCCGACGCAGGAGGAGTGGATGGAGGCGATCCTCTTCCTCACCCGCACCGGACAGATGTGCAACGAATGGCGGCAAGAATTCATCCTGTTGTCGGACGTGCTGGGTGTGTCGATGCTGGTGGACGCGATCAACAACCGCAAGCCCTCCGGTGCGTCGGAGAGCACGGTGCTTGGCCCGTTCCACGTCGCGGACGCCCCGGAACTGCCGATGGGCGCCAATATCTGCCTCGACAGCAAGGGCGAGGACATGGTCATCGAGGGGCGTATCCTCGATACCGAGGGCAAGCCGATCGCCGACGCCGTCATCGATGTCTGGCAGGCCAATGACGAGGGCTTTTATGACGTGCAGCAGAAGGGCATCCAGCCCGATTTCAATCTGCGCGGCATGTTCCGCACGGGTCCGGACGGACATTACTGGTTCCGTGCCGTGAAGCCGAAATACTATCCGATCCCCGATGACGGGCCCGTCGGGCAGCTGCTCGGCCATCTCGGCCGCCACCCCTACCGCCCGGCGCATCTGCACTACATCATCAGCGCCGATGGTTTCGAGACGCTGACGACACATATCTTCGATCCCGATGACCCCTATATCCACTCGGATGCGGTGTTCGGGGTCAAGGAAAGCCTGCTGGCGAAATTCGACCGGGTGAATGACCCGGCACGCGCGAAGGCCTACGAATTCGACGGCGAATTCTGGGAAGTCAAACACGATTTCGTGCTGGCGCGCGATCACGCCTGACAAAGGCATTTTTGCAGGAAACGGGGGCGGATGCGCGGGTCGCATTCGCCCCCGGTTTCGTTTTGCTGCAGTCATTACGCCGAATGGATGCGCTCGCGCTCGCCCATGAACGGTCCCTGCGCCCACTGGATCGTCTTTTCGTGCTTCTCCACCGCGCGGCGAAGTTCGGCGAACTCCCGGCGCATATGGCCGAGAAACTTGCGGCCGGCGGGGTTTGAGTAGGGTTTCTTGCGCGTCATGACGCCGAGCACGCGCTCGGGCTGGGGAATATCGAGCGGAATGATGCTGATCTTGTTTTCGCCGCGGAAGGCGTGGACGACGGAATGCGGCAGGATCGCCAGCGCGTCCGTGCCGGCAAGATAATTCACGACACTCAGGAGCGAGCCGCCGGCATAGCGCAGCGACACCTCCGCCAGCCCCAGCGTCAGCAGGATATTGTGCAGGTCAAGTACCAGCGGCGAGCCCGGCAGCGGCGCGATCCAGGGATAGTTGACGATGTCCTCGGTCGCGAGGGTGCGCTTACGCACCAGGGGATGGCCGGCGCCGCAGGTCAGCACGTTGCGCGCCGTCAGGATCGGCTCGAAATGCAGGTCGGCGCGCAGGTCGACGGAACCCGTCGGGGTCACCGCAAGGTCGATCTGGCCGGAATCCAGTTCCGCCACGAGGTCGGGATAGTTGCCGTAGGACTGGTAGACCATGATGCCCGGCTCGCCGCGCTGGAACGAGGCGATCATCGGCGACACCACCGCATCCATGAAGAAGGGCACACCGCCGATCCGTACCCGCCCCGAAGAGCCAGACTTGAAGCTGCGGACGATTTCCATCGCCTTGCGCGACGATGCCAGAATGGCCTTGCCCTCCTGGCCGAGCTGCTCGCCGAGCGGTGTCGGCTGCATCGGTCGCCGGCCGGACACGAAGAGCGGTTCGCCGATACGCTTTTCCAGAATCGAAAGGGTGCGCGACACCGCCGACTGCGTCATGCCGAGCATGGCGGCCGCTTCGGTCACGCCGCCTGTCTCGATGACGGCCGCAAGCTGAACAAGGTGGGCTTCGACGATCTTCATAGCAAATTGCTATAGCTTGCATGAACAAAGTCAATCACCGGCGGGCTTGATTGGCTATATTGGGGACAATCACGGACGGCTTGCGACAGGCGGGCTCCGGCCGTGGTTCCCGAGGCGGTGGAGGAACCGCATCCGGATTGCAATGTCTTTGGAGGAGGACACCATGGCCCTTGTCAGCGGCTATCATCACCTGACGCTCTGCACCGACGGCGTGCAGGAGGATTACGACTTCTATACGAAGGTGCTCGGGCTCTATTCGGTCAAGCGCACCGTGCTGTTCGACGGGACCATCCCCGTCTATCACCTCTATTACGGCTCGCGGAACGGCGATGCCTCGACCATCATCACCACCTTCCCCTTCCGCAAGCCGGCGGTTTTCGGCAAGCGCGGCACCAACCAGTCGAAGATCATCCAGCAGGCCATTCCGGTCGGCTCGGCCGATTACTGGATCGACCGGCTGAACGAAAAGGGCGTCGAAGCCGCCAAGACGTCGCGATTCGGCATCACGCGGGTAGCCTTCAAGCATCCGT
>Ga0160495_100532_pt1 | contig 16928 bp, 18 predicted proteins | sample DID4MG_4_FD_108251 | JGI IMG/M metagenome (GOLD analysis project Ga0160495, IMG submission 108251) | Enriched soil microbial communities from UW Madison campus, WI, USA - DID2933_E24_FP4 MG | ecosystem: Environmental > Terrestrial > Soil > Unclassified | place: USA: Madison, Wisconsin | collected... | reverse complement strand
CGAAAGGCGGTAGTTCGGATACTTGAAACCGAAGCCCGCCGCGCGCAGTTTCGCATTCGAAACCCGCTTGTTCTCTCCGTAGAAAGACCGAGCCATGGGAGAAAGTTCCGCCGTCTCGAAGGGAATATCCGGCGGCACGGGGTAGCCCATCAGGCGGGCGGCTTCGGCAACAACGTCCTGCGGCGGCCCGGGCTCGTCGTCGGTGATGTTCCAGACGCCGCCGAGGCTCCGGTCTGCCAGGAAGAGTGCTGACCCGCCGATATCCTCGACGCGGATGCGGTTGAACACCTGGTCCTTCTTGATGAGGCGGCGGGCGGTGCCGTCCTCCATGTTGCGCAGCGCGTTGCGGCCCGGTCCGTAGATGCCGGAAAGACGCAGCACTGCGACGGGAAGGCCGGAGACCTGGCCGTAGGCGAGCCAGTGGTTCTCCGCTTCGACACGCTCGATGGAACGGGCGGAGACAGGGTTCAGCGGCGTGTCCTCGTCAACCCAGGCGCCCTTGTGATCGCCGTAGACGCCGACGGTGGAGAGGTAGCCGGCCCATGCCAGCTTGGGCATCAGTGTGGAAAGCGCGAGGCTTCCGGCGCGAAAGAGCGGGTCGCCGTCCCTGCCCGGGGCGATGGACTGCACGACATGCGTGGTGCGCGCCATGGCGGCAAGGAGCGCGTCGGACAGGTCGTTGCCGTCATAGACGATCGGTTCGATGCCGAGTGCGCGGAGGCTTTGCGCCTTCTCCTCAGAGCGGGTGGTGCCGGAAACGATATAGCCGGCCGACCTGAAGGTTTCGCCGATGGCCTTGCCGGAAAAGCCGGCACCGAGGATCAGGAGGTGCTTCAACGCGTGTCTGCCTTTGCTCTTTCATATTCCGCGCGCACGTCCTCGTCCGCGTCTTCCACCCTTCCTGCCGCAAATTTTGCGAATTCGCCAGCATCCATCAGCCGGGAAAGCGCCCATGCGGCCATGCCACGCACCATGGGCGCCGTATCGTCCGCCAGACGGATGCAAGACGCGATCAGGCTTCGATCGCGCGAATTGCCGGCGGCGATCAGCGTGTTGCGCACGAAGCGGTCGCGGCCGATGCGCTTGACCGGCGAACCGGAGAAATGGCTGCGGAAGGCGGTATCATCCAGCACGAGCAGATCGGCGATGGCGGGCGCCTTCAGCTCATCGCGCGCGACGAGCTTCATTTCCGAGGCCGCGGCCGCGAACTTGTTCCACGGGCAGGCGGCGAGGCAATCGTCGCAGCCATAGATGCGGTTGCCGATCTTCGCGCGCAGGTCGGGCGCAATCGTGCCCTTGTGCTCGATGGTGAGATAGGAGATGCAGCGCCGCGCATCGAGCTTGTAGGGCGAGGGAAAGGCATCCGTCGGGCAGGCATCGAGGCAGGCGCGACAGGAGCCGCAATGATCGCGCTCGGGCTCGTCGCGCAGGAGATCGGCGGTGGTGAAAAGGCTGCCGAGAAAGAGCCACGAGCCATGCGTGCGGCTGACGAGGTTCGTGTGCTTGCCCTGCCAGCCGAGCCCTGCGGCGGCGGCAAGCGGCTTTTCCATGACGGGCGCGGTATCGACGAAGACCTTGACGTCTTCTCCGCCGCGCGCGGCAAAACGGGTTGCCACTTCCTTCAGCTTGCCCTTGATGATGTCGTGATAGTCGCGGTTCTGGGCATAGACCGAGATCGCCGCCCTTTCCGGCATGGCGAGCACGGCGCGCGGATCGTGCGCCGGACCATAGTTCATGCCGAAAAGCACGATAGAACGAACGTCGTTCCACAGGACGCGCGGATCGGCACGGCGGGCTTGCGTCTCCGCCATCCAGTCCATGGTGCCGTGGTAGTCGGCGGCCAAGAAATCGGCGAGCCGGGCAGGCGCCTCGGGAATGGAATCGGGAGCGGTGATGCGACAGAGGTCAAACCCCTTGTCGGCCGCTTCCGCCTTGATGAAATCGGTCAGGCGGCGCCGGATCTTCTCGTCGCCCGACATGATCAGGTCCTCAGAAATCCAGGTCCGCGTAGTGCGAGACCGGGGTGACGCCGCGCACGCGCTCGGCCAGCAGCGGCCGGAAGGAGGGGCGCGATTTCAGTCGCTGATACCAGTCCTTGGCCTGCGGCGCGTCTGCCCAGTTGATCTCGCCCATATAGTCGAGAACGGAAAGACAGGCCGCGGCGGCAAGGTCGGCATAGGAGAGGCGATCGCCGGCCAGATAGGTGCGCGAGCCGGCCAGCCAAGACAGATATTTCATGTGCTGGCGGATATTGGCGCGCGAGTTGCGCAGGATCTTGCTGTCCGGCGGCCCGCCGCCCTGGTCGGGCGTCATCTGGAGCTTGAAGATGCGCTCGCGCACGAGGGGACGGGTGACGTCCTGCTCCATCTTCTGCAGGAACCATTCCGTGAGGCGGCGGATTTCCGCGCGCTGGAAGGGATCTTCCGCCAGCAGGCGACGGTCGCGCTTCAGAACGCCATGGGTCTCGTCGAGATATTCCGAGATGATGCTGGCGCCACAGAGCGCGCGCATGCTGTCATCGACATAGACGGGAAGCGTGCCGGCCGGATTGAGCGCCAGGAAGTCGCGCCGGTTCTCCCAGGGCTGTTCCTCGGCAAGCTCCGTCTGGAACCCGTATTCCGCGAGGATGAGGCGGACGAAGCGGGAGGCGGCAGACATCGGGTGATGATAGAGTGTTGGCATGAACGCGGCTTTTACTCATCGTGCGGAAAGGAATATGCCGGACCCGCCGACTCATGCGGAACTGATTTGGCCACGGCTGATTTGACGAACCTATAGAAATTTGGTGGTACAAACACAAGCGAATCGGGCCTCGTGCTGCACGCCCGCTTTCGCTTCTCGCCTTTCCTCCCAAAGACTCAAGGAAGTTTCATGGCAGACCAGTCCATCGTCAGCGCCCTCATCCTCGGCCTCATCGAGGGCCTGACCGAATTCATCCCGGTGTCTTCGACCGCCCATATCCTGCTTGCCGGACATTTTCTCGGCTTCAAGTCGCCGGGCAACACCTTCGCCGTGCTCATCCAGCTCGGCGCGATCCTGGCGATCCTGTCCGTCTACGCGGCAAAGCTCTGGAAGGTCGCCGTCGCGCTGCCGTCGAGCCCGGAGGCGCGGCGCTTCGTCATCAGCATCCTCGTTGCCTTCCTGCCGGCGGTCGTCATCGGCATGCTCGCGCACGATTTCATCAAGACGGTGCTGTTCGAAACGCCCATGCTGATCTGCATCGTGCTGATCATCGGCGGCGTCATCCTCTACGTCATCGACCGCATGCCGCTTCAGCCCCGCTATACGGATGCGATGAAGTACCCGCCGTCGCTCGCCTTCAAGATCGGCCTTTGCCAGTGCCTGGCCATGATCCCCGGCACCTCGCGCTCGGGCGCCACCATTGCCGGCGCGCTGCTCATGGGCACGGACAAGCGCTCGGCCGCGGAATTCTCGTTCTTCCTGGCAATGCCCACCATGCTCGGCGCCTTCACGCTCGACCTCTACAAGAACCGGGACGCGCTGTCCTCCGACGACATCCTGATCATCGGTGTCGGCTTCATCGCCGCCTTCTTCGCCGGTCTCTTCGTCGTCCGCTCGCTGCTCGACTTCGTGTCACGCCGCGGCTTCACGATCTTCGCCATTTGGCGGATCATCGTGGGAACGCTGGGCCTGATCGCCCTTCTGATCTGGGGTTGAAAGACCGGCTTCGGCCGGTCACTCCAGACTGGCCGGAGCTTACTTGACCGACGCAGTCGTGCAGGGATCGACGCCATAAGCCGGCGTGCAGCCGTGCTTGCCGGCGGAAACCGTCGAGGGGGCGGCAAAGGATCCGGCCACGATGATCAGAGCCGAAAATCCGAAGAAGATTGCAATTGCCTTGCCCATTTGCGCCGAAAGCCTCTCGAGGTGCTGAAGTAAGCCGCACGCTGCTTTTCTGCAGGACGCGACGGGGGCGGTGTTTATTCTCTGACCCGGATACAAGCAATATCGCGACATGCTGAATCCCGCGTAAATGCCGAAACGCTTTTTTTAACCGCTGCATAAGTGCAACAGCCGCTGCGAAGCCCCTTGCGGGAAAAGCAAAGGCCGCCGCGCGAGGTCTCGCGCAGCGGCCGTTTTCATGCGGGAAAGACAGGCTCAGGCGGTGCGGTCGAGGCGCGTGAACTGGCCCTGCTGGCGATAGCGCACGAGATAGCTCGGCAGGATGGCTTCGACGAGCGCCGGTTCGATGCCGATGGCCTCCAGCGTGCGGCCTTCGCTGATGGCGGCCTTCGAAACGACGTTGTCGGAGCGCAGCAGCGTCACCTGATCGGAAGTCAGCGGCGGCTTCACGAAGGGCACCAGCGAGGCGATGGAACCGATCAGCGATGCGACGCTGAAGGGAAGCGAGACGAAGGGGTTCTTGCGGTCCGTGATGCGCAGCATGGTCTCGAGACACTGGCGGAAGGTCAGGACCTCCGGGCCGCCGAGTTCATAGACGCGGCCGCGCGCGATCGTTCCGTCGACGGAGCGGGCGACGGCCTCGGCGACATCGGCGACATAGACCGGCTGGAGCTTCGTGTGGCCACCGCCGATCAAAGGCAGGACCGGCGAGAAGCGCGCCATGGTGGCGAACTTGTTGAAGAAGCCGTCCTCCGGACCGAAGACGATGGACGGGCGCAGGATGACGGCATCCGGAACCGCGCGCAGCACGGCAGCCTCGCCGCGCGCCTTGGTGCGGGAATAGCTGGAAGCGGATTTATCATCGGCGCCGATGGCGGAGATGTGGGTCAGCGTGGCACCGGCCGCCCGGGTGGCCTCTGCGACGGCCCGCGCGCCGAAATCCTGGACCGCGTCGAAGGTGTTGCGGCCGCTTTCCAGCAGCAGGCCGACGCAGTTCACGACATGGTCGGAGCCGGCAACGGCGCGATCGACCGAAAGCCGGTAGCGCAGGTTCGCCTGGACGAAGGAGATCTGGCCGACGCCGCCGATCGGCTGAAGGAAACCGGCGAGATCGGGACGGCGCACGGCGACGCGGATGCGGTAGCCGCGGCGTGCCAGCGCGCGCACCACATGACGCCCGACGAAGCCCGAGCCGCCGAAGACGGTGACGAGCGGCGGAAGGTTGGACAAGGTCATGAGGCTGCTCCTGAGGAATAGGATCGGTAGGTGAGGCCTACATAGCCCAAAGCATCGGCAAGGTGAAGCGCGGCGAAGCGTCTCGCGCGCCGGTTTTTCAGGCGTCGGCCCGCAGGATGCTCACACGCCCTCGACGACGACCATCTCTGCGTCGGCCACTTCCTGCCGGATGGCGGCGGCGACCTGGTACTCCGGCGAGTTGTAGCAGTCGACGGCGGCCTGAAGCGACGGGAACTCGATCACCACATTGCGAGCACGCACCTGGCCTTCCAGCCGCTCGAAAGCACCGCCGCGGGCCAGAAAGTTGGCGCCGTACTTCTCGAAGGCCGGCTTTGCGGCGGCGACATAATCCTTGTAGCGCTCGGCGTCGCGAACATCGACCCGTGCAATCCAGTAACCCTTCGCCATGGTTCTCTCCCTGTGGTTATGCTGTCAGCGCGCCGTCCATCTCGGCAAGGATTGCCCGCGCGGCGGCGAGCGGATCGGCGGCCTTGACGATGGGGCGGGCGACGACGAGATGGCTGGAGCCGGCCTTCAGGGCATCGGCCGGCGTCATCACGCGCTTCTGGTCGCCAAGCTCGGCACCGGCCGGGCGGATGCCCGGCGTGACGATGGCCATGTCGGGGCCGACGATCTTGCGCACGGCGCGCGCTTCCTCGGCGGAACAGACAACGCCGCCCATGCCGGCGACGCGAGCCTGTTCGGCGCGGCGCAGCACGAGCGTATGCGGATCGTATTCATAGCCGGCGTCGATGACGTCCTTGGCATCCATGGAGGTGAGCACGGTGACGCCCAGCAGGCAGAGGTCAGAGCCTTTCGCCGCGGCGACAGCGGCCGCCATCGCCTTCGGATAGGCGTGCAGGGTGAGCATGGACATGCCCATCCTGACGATGTTCTCGACGCCTTTGGCCACCGTGTTGTCGATGTCGAGAAGCTTCATGTCGAGGAAGACCTTCTTGCCGTCCTTGGCAAGGTCGCGGGCGAATTCCAGGCCGCCGGCAAAGACCAGCTGGTAGCCGATCTTGTAGAAGAGGGCGGTATCGCCCAATGTCCGGACCACCTTTTCCGCCTCCGCGATGGTCGGTACATCGAGGCCAACGATCAGGCGGTCGCGCGCGGACATGGTCAAAACCCTTTCCAAGATTCCATTGCCGTCCAGTCGCATGTGACGGTGCGGTCCGCAAGACGGAAAGCGAAAAGATTGCCGCCGCCGGCGAGCTGGTCGCCGTCGCGCGCAATCGGCCTGCCCTGCAGGTGACATTTCAGCAGCGTGCCGACCCCGCCATGGCCGACGAAGGCGATGGGAACAGCGGGATCGTGCGCGGCAAGTATCCGTTCGATGGCGCCGACGATGCGCGCCTGCGCATCCACGGCGCGCTCCCAGCCTTTGAAACTCTCCTCAGGATGCGCAAAGAACCAGTTTGCGGCATCCTCGAAGGCATCGGGCGGCAGGAAGCCGGTGGCGGAACGGTCGTTCTCACCCATGGCGTGGTGCGTCTCGATCGTTACGCGCCCGGCGGAGAGGATTTCGGCCGTCTCGATGGCCTTGCGCTCGGTGCTTGCGGCAAAGCGGCCGATCTGCGCCGCCCAGCCGCAGGAGGCCGCAAGCCGCGCCCTCTCCAATCCACTTTCCGAAAGGCACCAGTCGGGCACCGGCACGGCCGGGTCGATGGCGACCTGCGGATGGGTGATGTAGACGGCGAACACCGGCAGCGCCCTAGTGGGTGCGGCGGTAGGTCCACAGCTGCGCCGGCGGGATGTTGCGCACGACGAAGTCGAGATGGCTGATCTGATAACGGTCCGGCATGGCGACGACGGGGGAAAGCGGCCCGTAGGAAATCTGCACGACCGGCCGGCCGACGGGGATGCGCGACAGGAGGTCCTCGATCAGCTCGACGCGGCGGTGCATGGGGAAATTGAGCAGCGGCACGGCGGAAATGACGCTGTCAAAGGTCGTGTCCTTGAGGTCGCCAAGCGTCTTGTCGAGATCGAAGGCATCGCCGTTGATGAAATTGACGCCGTGGAAGCGTTCGACGAGGTAATTGTAGAAGTCCGTCGAGAACTCAACGGAAACCAGCTTTTCCGGAGCGATGCCCGCGCCGAGGATCGCCTTGGTGATGACGCCGGTGCCCGGGCCGAGCTCAAGGACAGGCAGGCCGGAGGCGGTGGAAACGACGCTCGCCATCCGCCGGGCTGTCACGGAAGAGGTCGGGATGATCGCGCCGACCGCCTTGGTGTTGCTCACCCAGCCTTTGAAGAAACGGATTTCGTCGTCGAATTTCTTGCCGAAGCGTTCCTTCACCTTCATGCGCAGCGTCATATCGTTCCCCTTCATGGTTCATCCGCAAGCCGCTGGCGGGTTATGCCCCCTCGACTCATCGGCCCGGCGAATATGCGACGCGGTTTGCGTCAAAAACAAGTCTGATTGCGTCGCTATCAGGCGTTTCCGGGCAGGGCCCGGATAAAAAAGAAACCCGCCGGCAGGCAGCGGGTTCCGGAACGGTTTCCCAATGCCGCGCGAACAGTCCTAGACGCGCATCGGCATCAGAACATAGAGCGCGTCGTCGCCGGCGAGATCCCGCACGAGCGTCGGCGAGCCTGGATCGGCCAGCATGAACACGGCTTCCGAGCCCGACAGTTGCGCGGTGATGTCGAGCAGGTACTTCGCGTTGAAGCCGATTTCGAGCGGATCGTTGTCGTAGCCGACCGCCAGCTCTTCCGTCGCACTTCCCGAATCCGGGTTGTTGACGGTGAGCGTCAGCTGGCCCTCGGCCAGCGCCAGCTTCACGGCACGGCCGCGCTCCGACGAGATGGTGGAGACGCGGTCGACGGCCTGCGCGAAAGACTGGCAGTCGATCTTCAGTTCCTTGTCGTTGTTGGTCGGGATCACGCGCTGGTAATCCGGGAACGTGCCGTCGATCAGCTTGGAAGTCAGAACGATGGAGCCGATGGTGAAGCGGATCTTCGCATCGGACACCTCGACGGTGACCACGAGTTCGGGGTTGTCGACCAGCTTCTGCAACTCGCCGACCGTCTTGCGCGGGATGATGATGCCCGGCATGCCCTCGGAACCCGACGGCGCTTCCACATCGGCGCGGGCGAGGCGGTGACCGTCAGTGGCGACGGCGCGCAGCTTCAGCTGGCCGTCGCTCTCGATGGTATGGATGAAGATGCCGTTGAGGTAATAGCGGGTCTCCTCCGTCGAGATCGCGAACTGCGTGCGATCGATCAGCATCTTGAGATCCGTCGCCTTGAGGCGGAACGTGTGCGAGAAGCTGCCGGCGGTGAGATCGGGGAAATCGGACTGCGGCAGGCACTGCAGTGAGAACTTTGAACGGCCCGATGTGACCGACATGGAAGAGCCGTCCGCATTGGTGGCGAGCGCCACTTCCGAACCGTCCGAGAGCTTGCGCACGATGTCGTAGAGCAAATGGGCCGGAACGGTGGTGGCGCCGGCCTGGTCGACCTGCGCCGGCGTTGCCTCGGTGATCTCAAGGTCGAGGTCCGTCGCCTTCATGTCGAGGCTGGCGCCATCGCAGCGCAGCAGAACGTTCGAGAGGATCGGGATCGTGTTGCGCCGCTCGACCACGCGATGAACGTGGTTCAACGACTTCAGGAGATTGGACCGCTCGAGAGTAATGCGCATGAACTGTACCGCTTTCGACCGCTGGCACGCCGGAAACCGGCGCGGCATTGCCTTGAAACTCCGGCCAGGCCGGAAAGATGGGACGGGCAAAATGGCAGAATTTCGCGACGGATTGCAAGTGCTAACGGTGCGTGACACGCGATAGTCAACCGTCGTCTCTTGCGACTGTGCCGGCGCTCGCCCATAAGGAGTGAAATACGCGGCCGTTCACCCGGCCTGAAAGGCGAAGGATCGATGCGGGACGAAGGCGTGGCAGGCGGGTCGGGCGAAGGCGGCAGGACGTTCCGGCTGCACAATGCCGTGGTGCCCGCCCGGCCGCAGGAGCCGGCGCTCTATCTGGTCGCGACCCCCATCGGCAACCTCTCCGACATCACGCTGCGCGCGCTCGAAACGCTGGCCGGTGCCGATGTGCTCGCCTGTGAGGACACGCGCGTGACCCGTGTGCTGCTCGACCGTTACGGCATCGTCAACCGTCCCTATGCCTACCATGAATACAATGCCGACGAGGTCGGCCCGCGCCTGATCGCGGCGCTTGAGGCCGGCAAATCCGTGGCGCTGGTGTCGGATGCCGGCACCCCTCTGGTCTCCGATCCCGGCTATCGCCTGGCATTGCTTGCCATCGAAGCCGGCCATCGCGTCGTGCCGATCCCGGGTGCCTCGGCGCCGCTCGCCGCCCTTGTCGGCGCCGGTCTTCCGAACGATGCCTTCTTCTTCGCCGGTTTCCTGCCGTCGAAGGACAAGGCCCGGCGCGACCGGCTTGCCGAGCTTGCCGGCGTTCCCGCTACGCTTCTCTTCTTCGAATCGCCCCACCGCATTGCGGCCACGCTCGTGTCCGCCGCCGATGTGCTGGGGGACAGCCGGCCAGCCTGCGTCTGCCGTGAGCTGACAAAGACCTTCGAGGAATTCCGCCGCGGCACGTTGGGCGAGCTTGCCGCGCACTATGCGCAGGCGGGCGCAGTAAAGGGCGAGATCGTGCTGGTGATCGGCCCGCCGGGCGAGGCCGCCGCACCCGAGGCAGAGGATGTCGACCGGCTGCTCGCACAGCTCGTCAAGGACATGCCGGCCGGCAAGGCGGCGACCGAGGCGGCTCGCCAGACGGGCCTGCCGCGCCGCGATCTCTACCAGCGCCTGCTCGACCTGAAGGACGCCGATGCGCGATAGGCCGGCGGATCCGAACCGGCTCAAGGCCTTCCGCCGCGGGCATGTCTCGGAATATCTCGCCGCGCTCTATCTTCTCGCCAAGGGCTACCGCATCCGCGCCATGCGATACCGTACGAAGGCTGGAGAGATCGACATCATCGCCCGGCGCGGCGATCTGGTGGTCTGCGTGGAGGTCAAGGCGCGCCGCGATGTCGACAGCGCCGTCTTCGCGGTGACAGGCACGGCCCAGCACCGTATCCGCGCGGCCAGCGAAATCTGGCTCTCCCGCCAGCCCGATGCCCACCGCATTTCCTTGCGTTACGACATCGTTGCGGTGCAGCCGTGGCGGCTTCCAAAACACCTCGCGGATGCGTTCTGATCAAGGCGAGAAACCGACATGAACCGCGACGCATCCGTCACGGGTACGCCTTATAACAAGCTCAGCTCACGAGACGCCCGGGGGTTGCGCATTTGCAGCAGCGCGATAGCCTGTTTCCGCTTGAATGCCGAATGGGGAGAAACCATGCGAAACACGATCCTGTACAGGGCGAGAACCGCCGTCCTTGCGCTTGCCGCGTCTTGCATGGCGCTGGCGCCTGTGGCGGAGGCCTGCACGCGCCTCGTCTATCTCGGGCCCGACGACAACGTCATCACCGCCCGCTCGATGGACTGGAAGCTCGACGTCGCCACCAATCTCTGGGCCTTTCCGCGGGGCATGAAGCGCAACGGCGAGGTCGGGCCGAACTCCCTGGAATGGACCTCCCGCTACGGCAGCGTCATCGCGACGGGCTATGATGTCTCGACCACGGACGGAATGAACGAGCGTGGTCTCGTGGCCAACGTGCTGTGGCTGGTGGAATCGGAATATCCGAAGCCGGAGCCCGGCAAGCCGGGCCTCACCATCGCGGCCTGGGCGCAATATGTGCTCGATAATTTTGCCACCGTCGCGGAAGCCGTCGATGCGCTGGAAAAAGAGCCTTTCATCCTCATTTCGGACAACGTGCCGGGCGAGACGCGGTTGACGACACTGCATCTGTCGATGTCCGATGCGTCCGGTGACAGCGCCATCATCGAGTATATCGGCGGCAAACAGGTCATTCACCACGACCGCGCCTATCAGGTCATGACCAACTCGCCCGTCTTCGATCAGCAGCTGGCGCTCGATGCCTACTGGAAGCAGATCGGCGGCACGGTCATGCTGCCGGGTACCAACCGGGCGGCCGACCGCTTCGCCCGCGCCTCCTTCTATGTGAACGCCATTCCGAAGGCCGAGGATCCGAACCGCGCGCTGGCCAGCGTGTTCAGCGTCATCCGCAACGTGTCCGTTCCCTTCGGCATCACCACGCCGGAAGAGCCCAACATTTCTTCGACCCGCTGGCGGACGGTCGCCGATCACAGGCGCGGTCTCTATTTCTTCGAGTCCGCCGTCACGCCCAACACGTTCTGGGTCGATCTTCGCAAGATCGATTTCACGCCGAAGACGGGCAAGGTGCTGAAGCTCGATCTCGGCACGGATCAGGACCATACCTATTCCGGCGACGCCACCGCGGACTTCGTCCCGTCGGAGCCGTTCCGTTTCCTCGGCGTGGAGCCTTGATCTTATTCTTTTGGCGCGGATTTCGCCTCCGGCCGGCGTTGTCTTCGCGCCCGCGGCGTCCTAAATGTGTGCGGCATTTCTGAGGGGACTTTTCATGGCTAAGATCAAGAACGTCGCGGTCCAGATGGACCATGTGTCGACCATCAGCATCGCCGGCGATTCCACCTTCGCCATGAGCCTCGAAGCGCAGGCCCGCGGCTACAAGCTCTTCCACTACACGCCCGAGCGGCTGAGCCTGCGCGACGGCAAGGTCTATGCGAGCGTCGAGCCGATGGAGCTGCGCGACGTGAAGGGCGACCATTATACGCTGGGCGAGGCCGAGCGCGTCGATCTCGCCACCATGGATGTGGTGTTGCTGCGCCAGGACCCGCCCTTCGACATGGCCTACATCACCTCGACGCATCTGCTCGAGCGCATTCACCCGAAGACGCTTGTCGTCAACGATCCGGCCTGGGTGCGCAACTCGCCGGAGAAGATCTTCGTCACCGAATTCGCCGACCTGATGCCGAAGACCCTGATCACCCGCGATCCCGCCGAGATCCGCCGCTTCCGTGACGAGATGGGCGACATGATTCTCAAGCCGCTCTATGGCAATGGCGGCGCCGGCGTCTTCCATTCGACCAAGGACGACCGCAACCTGTCGTCGCTGCTCGAAATGTTCGGCCAGATGTTCCGCGAGCCCTTTATTGCCCAGCAATATCTTCCTGATGTCCGCAAGGGGGACAAGCGCATCATCCTCGTCGATGGCGAGCCGGTGGGTGCGATCAACCGCGTGCCGGCCGAGCATGATGCGCGCTCCAACATGCATGCCGGCGGCCGCCCGGAGCCGACGGAACTGACCGCGCGCGAAAAGGAAATCTGCGCCCGCATCGGCCCATCGCTGCGCGAACGCGGCTTCCTGCTCGTCGGTATCGATGTCATCGGCGACTACATGACCGAGATCAACGTCACCTCGCCGACGGGGCTGCGCGAGGTCAAGAAATTCGGCGGCGCCGACATCGCGGCCCTGCTTTGGGATGCCATCGAAAGCAAGCGCTGAGGCCGGCGGCGGGGCCTGCGGTTCGCCGTCGCCCCGCCTTTGTTCCGCCGATGCAACCGCCTGCAACCAAGGCGTGGATAATTCTCTCGCAAGTTCTATAATTGTTCTTGTTCCATTCCGCGTTCCGTGCCAGATTTGCAATTGCAACCCTGGGGCGGGTTGATGGTCCGTTTTCGGCTGAAGCGAGCGGGGGCAGTCATGGTGGCGCGTGTCGGGACAATAGCGTTTCAGGGTATCGAGGGCGTGCCTGTCGATGTGCAGGTGATGGTCGCGCCCGGCAAGGTGGGCATGCAGATCGTCGGTCTCGCCGACAAGGCCGTGGCGGAAAGCCGTGAGCGGGTTCAGGCCGCATTGCACGCCTCCGGTCTCTCGTTGCCGCCCAAGCGGGTCACGATCAATCTGGCGCCGGCCGACCTGCCCAAGGAGGGCAGCCATTACGACCTCGCCATTGCGCTCGGGCTGATGACGGCGCTGGGTGCGGTGCCCGGCGATGCGCTGGATGACTATCTCGTCATCGGTGAACTCAATCTCGACGGCACGATCGCGCCGGTTGCCGGTGCCCTCCCGGCGGCCATGGCGGCCAATGCCCTGGGCAAGGGGCTGATCTGCCCGGCGGAAAACGGCGCGGAAGCGGCCTGGGCCGGCGGCGGCCTCGATATTCTGGCGCCGCGCAGCCTCATTGCGCTCGCCAATCATTTCAAGGGAAGCCAGGTCCTGTCGCGGCCGGCACCGGCTATTCGCGCCGCCGCTACCGGCCTGCCCGATCTCGCTGATATCCGCGGGCAGGAAAGCGCCAAGCGCGCACTGGAAGTGGCGGCGGCGGGCAACCACAATCTGCTGATGGTCGGGCCGCCCGGCTCGGGCAAGTCCATGCTCGCCGCGCGGCTGGCCGCCATCCTGCCGCCACTCTCGCCGGCGGAACTGCTCGATGTCTCGATGATCCATTCCATCGCCGGCCAGCTTTCCGGCGGGCGCCTCTCGGATCGCAGGCCGTTCCGCGCACCACATCATTCCGCGACCATGGCCGCCCTTGTCGGCGGCGGCTCGCGTGCCCGACCCGGCGAGGTGTCGCTGGCCCATAACGGCGTGCTGTTTCTCGACGAACTGCCGGAGTTCTCGCCGCAGGCGCTCGATGCGCTGCGCCAGCCGCTCGAAACCGGCGAATGCATCATCGCGCGGGCTAACCACCGCGTCAGCTACCCCGCCGCCTTCCAGCTTGTCGCGGCGATGAACCCCTGCCGCTGCGGCATGGCGGGCGAGCCGGGCCGCAGCTGCGCGCGTGGACCGCGCTGCATGAGCGAGTACCAGGCGCGCATTTCCGGCCCGTTCATGGACCGGGTGGATATCCGCATCGATGTACCCGCGGTTTCGGCGAGCGATCTCATCCGGCCGGTGGCCACTGAGCCGAGCGAGGCGGTTGCCCGGCGCGTCGCGACGGCGCGGGCCCTGCAGATCGACCGGTTTGCCCGTCTGGGCATGCCCCAGGTGACGAGCAATGCGCGCGCCTCCACCGCGCTCGTCGAACGCATGGCGGAGCCCGATCCGGCCGGGCTGCAATTGCTGCGCGATGCGGCCGAGAAGATGCGTTTTTCCGCCCGTGGATACCACCGGGTGCTGAAGGTCGCGCGCACGCTCGCCGATCTGGAAGACGCGCCACTCATCGGGCGCATCCACCTCGCCGAGGCGATCTCTTATCGCATTGCAGGCGAACGAATGCATGCGGCGGCCTAGGCTTGCGCAGGCCGACCGGCATGCCGTGTGACGGAGGATCGGAGATTGGAAGGACGGGCCGCTGCCGCCGGCCGTGCCGTCAGACCGCCCCCTTAAGGACGGTTTCGATACAGTGGCCGCCCGGATCGATGACGGCGGCGGCATAGTCGGTTTTGCCATAATGGGCGAATGCCCGGTACTCCATCGTCGCCGCCCCGCGAAAAGCACCGCCGCGTGAAAACGGCCGACCGTCGCCCGGTCGGGTGCCGCGAAGATGATGGTAATCCGGGGCGGGGCGGTTGCGTGGCATCGGCCCTTTCCTTGAGTGCCGACCTGCCGAGGTCGCCGCACCTGGCCAGAGCCGACAGCCTGATCGGCCTTCCCGGGCCGGATATAGGGTCGGATGCGGCGGCCAGAGTCGCATGCCGCCAGCCGCGTGGCATCATAGAAGGCCACGGCGCGTTCAAGATCGCGCATGAAAGGGGAGAGGTGGTGAAACGTGATGGCTCTGCGCAGCGGGACCCGCGCATGGGAAAGCCCGCCGATGGTTACTCGGCGGGCCGTCGTCGTCTCAGCCGAGACCGTCGAAGAGCGCGGTCGACAGATAGCGTTCCGCGAACGACGGAATGATCACGACGATCGTCTTGCCGGCATTTTCCGGGCGGCTGCCCACCCTGGCGGCGGCCGTCAGAGCGGCGCCTGAGGAGATGCCGACCGGAACGCCTTCGAGGCGGGCGACCAGACGGGCATTCTCGAAGGCCTCGTCATTGGTGACGGTGACGACCTCGTCATACACGGACTTGTCGAGGATGGCAGGCGCGAAGCCGGCGCCGATACCCTGGATCTTGTGCGGACCGGGGTTGCCGCCCGACAGAACTGGGCTGTCGGCCGGTTCGACGGCGACGACCTTGAATCCGGGCTTCCTGGCCTTCAGAACCTGCCCGACACCGGTGATCGTGCCGCCGGTGCCGATGCCGGACACGAGGATGTCGACGGCGCCGTCGGTGTCGTTCCAGATTTCCTCGGCCGTGGTCTTGCGGTGGATCTCCGGGTTGGCCGGGTTCTCGAACTGCTGCGGGATGACGGCTCCGGGAATGGTGCTTGCCAGTTCCTCGGCCATGGCGATCGCACCCTTCATGCCCTTGGGGCCTTCTGTCAGCACGAGTTCGGCGCCGAGCAGCGCAAGCATCTTGCGGCGCTCGATCGACATGGTCTCCGGCATGGTGAGGATGAGGCGATAGCCCTTGGCAGCCGCCGCGAAGGCAAGCGCGATGCCGGTATTGCCAGAGGTTGGCTCGACAAGCGTCGACTGGCCGGGCGTGATCTTGCCCTGCGCTTCCAGAGATTCGATCATCGCCACGCCGATGCGATCCTTCACCGAGGCGATCGGATTGAAGAATTCGAGCTTGCCGAGCAGATTGGCGACGACGCCCTTTTCCTTGGCGAACTTGTCGAGGCGCACGACGGGCGTGTCGCCGATCGTCTCGGTGATGGATGCATAGACGCGGCCGCGGCCGGGTTTGCGGGTATCGCTCATCGGATTCCTCCTGGTTTTCGTTGACGCGAATGTAGGAGGGAATAGGGCTTTAGACGAGTCCGGATTTCGCGGCAAAAGCGCCGGTTGTGGAATAATCCGGTCATTCCACGCCGAAAGTCCGCTCCCTCAGGCCGCCCTGGTCGCGATATAGGCGGCCGTGCCGGCAAGAACGCTCGCAGCGACGCGGTTCAGCCTTTGCAGGGCCCTGGGCTGCTTGAGAAGCAGCCGGGCGCGAGAGGCGAGCGCGATATAGGGAATGAGCACGGCGAGGAGTACGATAAAGGTCGCGGCCAGCAGCAGGCCATAGTCGCCGAGGCCGACGGCATTGAGATCGACAAGCGTCGGCACGAGCGCCACGTAGAACAGCATCGTCTTGGGATTGCCGAGTGTCACGAGCAGGCCGGAAAGGAAGGCGGCGCCGATGCTCGTGGAGCGACGGGCCTCGATATCCTGCGGCAGGAGCCCGGCGGTCCAAAGCTTCCAGGCGATGTAACCGAGATAGAGCGCACCGGCGATCTTGATGACCATGAAGGCCGTGGTGAAGGTCTGCGCGATGAAAGCGAGGCCGAGGATGACGGCCGTCAGATAGACCATGTCGCCGAGAATCAGTCCGAGCCCCATGAAGAAGGTCGGCCGGAAACCGGAGCCGAGCGCGCGCGCGACGATGGCCGTGATGCCGGGACCGGGAATGATGGCGGCGATGAAGAGCGCGCCGGAATAGGCGAGGAGAACGGCGAGAGACATGGAGAGCTCCTTGATAGGCCCCTCTTACGCTCGACGTCGTTTTCCGGCAATGGGTCGATTTCGCGCACTGAATCGGCGATCTGAATCGGCGCCAACAGGGCGGGCGTGTAAGCCGGAGAGCACGGTTCTTCCGGCCAGCTTGCCCGAGCGGAAAGTGCCGTGGAGCCTGCATTTCCGCAAACCATATGCCACGCAGGCGATGGCCCACTTGTCACCAAGACAAGTGTCGTCCTTGCGATGGCGGGAAGCGAGGGATACGCCTTCGGTGTGCATCAGGGAGAAATGTCCGTGCCCGATCTCACAAGTCTTGCCGCCTTCGCCCTCATCGCCCTCGGCATGGTTCTGACGCCGGGGCCGAACATGATCTATCTCGTTTCCCGCTCGATCTGCCAGGGTCCGGCGGCTGGTCTCGTCT
>Ga0160495_100530_pt1 | contig 17026 bp, 16 predicted proteins | sample DID4MG_4_FD_108251 | JGI IMG/M metagenome (GOLD analysis project Ga0160495, IMG submission 108251) | Enriched soil microbial communities from UW Madison campus, WI, USA - DID2933_E24_FP4 MG | ecosystem: Environmental > Terrestrial > Soil > Unclassified | place: USA: Madison, Wisconsin | collected... | reverse complement strand
TCGCGGATCGCCGCCTTGGTCAGCAAGTCGACGGCACGGCCGTAGTCGGGCCGTTCGGTTCCCGCCATGATGCCGGGCTTTTCGCGGAACTGCCGGCGCACTTCCTCGACGATGGAGCCCGCCGCCCGTCCCACGGCCGTCATCGCGATGCCGCCGAAGAGATAGGGGATGAGACCGCCGAAGATGAGGCCTGCGACGACATAGGGGTTGGAGAGGTCGAAGGAGATCGTGCCGATATCCGCGAAATACGGATATTTGTCGCCATTGGCGGCGAAGTAGGCAAGGTCGTTCGAATAGGCCGCAAACAGCACCAGCGCACCGAGACCGGCCGAGCCGATCGCATAGCCCTTGGTCACGGCCTTCGTCGTGTTGCCGACGGCGTCCAGCGCGTCTGTCGACTTGCGCACTTCCGGGTCGAGGCCTGCCATTTCGGCGATGCCGCCGGCATTGTCGGTCACCGGGCCGAAGGCATCGAGCGCCACGATCATGCCGGCAATGCCGAGCATGCCGGTAACAGCGATGCCCGTGCCGAAGAGGCCGCCCAGCTGGTAGGTGGCGATGATGCCGCCGACGATGACGATGGCCGGCAGCGCCGTCGATTCCAGCGAGACCGCCAGGCCCTGGATGACGTTGGTGCCGTGACCGGTCACGGATGCCTGGGCAATCGAGTTGACCGGGCGCTTGTTGGTGCCGGTATAGTACTCGGTGATCACGACGATCAGCGCGGTCACGACGAGGCCGAGAAGACCGCAGATGAACAGGTTCGCGCCCGTGATCTCCTTGCCGGCCACCGTGCCGATCACGCCCCAGCCGACGGTCAGCGAGGTTGCGGCGGCTAGGCCGAGGATGGACAGCAGGCCGGTCACGATGAGGCCCTTGTAGAGGGCGCCCATGATCGACCCATTCGTGCCGAGCTTGACGAAGAACGAGCCGACGATCGACGTGATGATGCACGCGCCGCAGATGGCGAGCGGATAGATCATCGCCGACGCCAGAACGGGTGTCCCGGCAAAGAAGATCGCTGCTAGCACCATGGTGGCGACGACCGTCACGGCATAGGTCTCGAAGAGGTCGGCCGCCATGCCGGCGCAATCGCCGACATTGTCGCCGACATTGTCGGCGATGGTGGCAGGGTTGCGCGGATCGTCTTCGGGAATGCCGGCTTCCACCTTGCCCACGAGGTCACCGCCCACGTCGGCGCCCTTGGTGAAGATGCCGCCGCCGAGACGGGCGAAGATGGAGATCAGCGACGCGCCGAAGCCGAGCGCGACGAGCGAATCGATGACCTCGCGCGAGGCGGGCTCCTGCCCGAGGACGCCGGTGAGGACCCAGTAGTAGATCGACACACCGAGAAGAGCGAGGCCCGCCACCAGCATGCCGGTGATCGCGCCGGACTTGAAGGCGATGTCGAGGCCGGAGGAAAGGCTGACGGACGCGGCCTGCGCCGTGCGCACATTGGCGCGGACGGACACATGCATGCCGATGAAGCCGGCAACGCCCGACAGCACGGCACCGATCAGGAACCCGATGGCAGCCGTTGCGGAAAGAAGTAGCCAGGTGCCGACGAAGACGACAACACCGACCAGGGCAATGGTCTTGTACTGCCGGGTGAGATAGGCCTGCGCCCCTTCCCGGATATAACCTGCAATTTCCTGCATGCGGGCATTCCCCTGGTCGGCGGCCAGCACCGACCGTGTCGCCCAGATGGCATAGACCACCGAAAGCAACCCGCATGCGATAACGCCAAGCAATATGGTCATTTCGCTCTTTCCTCCTTGGATGCCGCGGGTCCTCTCCCGCAGCGCTATGCGCCCGCGCCCGGTTTGCCTCCTCACAAGCCGGGTGCCGGCGCGAGGCCAGAGTGCGTTTGCGAATCGGCCGCGTCAAGCCGCCGCATCTAGCCACAAGCCTAGAGCGAGCGGATTTTCCCGCCGGGCGGATGCGAAACGATCAGGCCGCCTTGTGGCGGTTGCGCAGCATGAGGAACAGGACGAGGAAGAGGCTGACGCCGGTGACCGGCCAGAACATCATGTTGATGGCCTGCCAGCCATAGGCGGTGAACACCTTGCCGGAGGAGAAGGAGGCAAGCGCCACCGTGCCGAAGAGGATGATGTCGTGGAAGCCCTGCACCTTGTCGGCCTCGTGCGGACGGTAACTCGAGGCGACGATGGCGGTCGAGCCGATGAAGCCGAAGTTCCAGCCGACGCCGAGCAGGATGAGGGCGCCCCAGAAGTTCCACAACTCGATGCCCATATGGGCGATGCCAGCACACGCCATGAGGATGACGAGGCCGGCGGCCACGACAACCTCGCTGCCGAAGCGCTGGATCAGCATGCCGGTGACGAAGCTCGGCGCGAACATGGCCAGCACATGCCACTGGATGCCAAGCGTCGCGAGGTCCGGCGAGAAGCCGCAGCCGATGACCATGGCAAGCGGTGCGCCGGTCATCATGAAGGTCATCAGCGCATAGGTGGAGATGCCGCAGATCATGCCGGTCAGGAAGCGCTGCGTCAGCACGATCTCGCCGAGCGGCCGTGCCGGTTCGCCGCTTGCCGCGCCCGCCGCCTTGTGATCAGGAAGGCGCAGGAAGAAGAACAGCAGGATGGCCGCGCCGCACAGCGGCACCAGCGCCACGAAGGCGCCGGCGAACATTACCGGCGCGAACAAGTCCCTGGTGAGGATCACCACCTGCGGACCGAGCATCGCCGACAGCACGCCACCCGCAAGGATCCAGGAGATAGCGCGCGGCTTGTAGAAGGACGGCGAGGCATCGGCGGCGGCAAAGCGGATCTTCTGGGCGAAACCGCTGGAAATTCCGACCAGCAGGAAGCCCAGGGCGAACAGCCAGAAATCGCTGCGGAACAGCGCGATGGCCGCCACGAGCCCTCCCCCGGCGCCGACAAGCGAACCGACCATGAAGCCATGCGCGCGTCCCAGAAGGCGCGCGGCGATGGCGACCAGCACGGCGCCGAGCGCCACGCCGATATTGAAGCCGGTGAGCGGCGCGGTCGCGAGCGACTTGTCCTGTCCGAGAAGATTGTAGCCGGCAAGGCCCCCGACCGAAAAGACGATCGGCCCGGCGGACGCGAGCAGCGCCTGCGCCAGCGTCAGCAGGAACACGTTGCGGCGCGCGGCCGAAAGCTCCCGTTCAAGACCTTCGACCGTATTCGCGCTCATGCCTGCCTACCGCTTTACTTGCGTTGATCGACCCGGACCTGCTTGGCGATGCGGTCGAGGACGGCATTCACCAGCTTGGGTTCGTCTTCCTCGAAGAACGCCTTTGCGATCTCGACATATTCGGTGACGATGACCGCGACCGGCACGTCCTTACGCTCCTTGAGCTCGAACGTCCCGGCACGCAGGATGGCGCGCACGGTCGAATCGAGACGGGATAGCGCCCAGTCGTCCTGAAGGGCCGCACCGATCATCGGATCGAGCTGGCGCTGGTCGCGCACGACACCCGACACGATGGAGCGGAACCAGCCCGCATCGGCCTTGAGATAGGTGTCGCCGTCGATTTCCTGTCCGAGCCTGTGCGTCTCGTATTCGGCGACGATCTCGAGAACGCCGGTACCGCCGACATCCATCTGGTAGAGCGCCTGCACGGCGGCAAGACGCGCGGCACCGCGCTGGTTGGCCGGCTTGACCGGGTGGGAATTGTTTTCGCTGGTCACTGTTCGCCGCCCAGTTTCTTTTTCAGCTCGATCATGGTGAGCGCCGCGCGGGCAGCAAAGCCGCCCTTGTCGCCTTCAGAACGACGCGCACGCGTCCAGGCCTGCTCGTCGTTCTCGACGGTCAGGATGCCGTTGCCGATCGGCAGGCTCTCGCTGACGGCGATGTCCATCAGCGCGCGGCAGGACTCGTTGGCGACGATATCAAAATGATAGGTCTCGCCACGGATGACCATGCCGAGCGCGACGAAACCGTCATACCAGGTGCCGCCATTGTCCATACCGTCAAGCGCCATGGCGACGGCGGCGGGAATTTCCAGCGCGCCCATGACGGTCACGACATCGAAGGTGGCGCCGGCGGCCTCGAGCGCATGTTTCGCGCCGTCGAGCATCGCATCGGCCATGTCGTCGTAGAAGCGGGCTTCGACGATCAGAAGATGAGGATTATCGGTGTTGGCCATGAATCACCTGAAAATGGAGCAGGCCCGGCATGGCGGGCAGAGGCGGCGGTCAAACCATGCCAAACGAGGCTTGGCAAGCGATTTCCGCCTGCTGCGGCGTTTTCGGCGCCCGGACTGGCAGTGCAGCGCTCCCGAAGCACCGCTCAGGCGGATGTCAGGCAGCAAGCGATACGCGGTTGCGACCGTTATGCTTGGACATGTAAAGGGCCCGGTCGGCATTGCTCAGCAGCGCGTCGAAACTCAGCCCGGCCTCTCTGCCGAAGGCGATCCCCGCGCTGACGGTGCAGTTGATCGATCCACGGCCGGTCGGGATGAGCCGCGCGGCGAAATCCGCCCGGATGCGTTCGGCCACACGCGCCACCCGGTCCGGCACGGCTCGATCCATCACCACGACGAACTCCTCGCCGCCGAGGCGCGCGATGCAGGCGGCGTTTTCGCAGGCCTCTACAAGCACTTCGGCAAAGCACTTCAACACCGCATCCCCGGCGGCATGGCCATACTGGTCGTTCACGGCCTTGAAACTGTCGAGGTCGAAGGCGATGGCCGCTCGGTGGGCGGAGACGGTCTCGTCGCCGTAGCGGTCGAAAAGCGCACGGCGGTTGAGAAGACCGGTCAGGGCATCAGTCATCGCCGTACGCTGGTGTGCGCCAGCGATGCGCCACTGGTTGAGCGCCAGCGACATGGCGCCGATGCCGGTAATGCCGAGGATCGCCGCGATCAGATTGAGATTTTCGGCCCAGTTGTCGGGCGCATGGCCGATCGACCACTGGCGCTGCTCCAGAAGTACGCCGGCACAGAGCAGGAAGGACATCGCCACCAGCACGTAAAGCGCCACGATACCGGTCAGCGGCAAGGGCGCCTCCGCGCGACCAAGCCAGTATTCCCGCGCCGTCGCGACAAGCGTTGCGGCGATCACGAGGTTCAGCGCAATGAGCGCGACGCCGTCAAGTCCGAACAGAATCCAGGGAACGCTCACAGCCGACGATATCGAGAACACCGCGGCAATGCGCCAGCGCCCGCGCCGGCTGGTGCGGAAGCGGTAGGCAGCGCCGTAAATAAAGGCGAAACCGCCGAACTGGAGCACGAAGGCGAGGCAGGTGATGCCGATGCTCGCATTCTCGACATAGAAAGTGTAGACGCCCACCGCCATCACGATGATGCCGATGCCGACGGCCCAGGACAAAAGGAAACGCTCGAGGCGGGCCGACATCCACGATGCGAACAGCGTGGCGGAAAGACAAAAGCCGGACAGCCCGATCGCAAGGAGCAGGGTGTTGTAGTCTGGCGTCATGCGGGGGCGTTCTCCAGCGGTCCAATGCGCCACCCTAAAGACGCAGAAGTATCCAGAGTCTTACCCGGTTTGTTAAATTTCTGTGGTGTCCCGCATCAATCCACACCGCTCGCGCCAGGTGTCACGCGCGAGTCACGGCTTCGCCGGAAACTCGGCGAGGCGCGCGGCATAGCGGGCCATGGTATCGACTTCGAAATTGACGAAATCGCCCACCTTGCGCTCGCCCCAGGTCGTGACCTCAAGTGTGTGCCGGATGAGAAGCACGTCGAAGACCGCACCGTCCACGGCGTTGACGGTCAGCGATGTGCCGTCGAGCGCAACGGACCCTTTCGGCGCGACGAAACGCTCGAGCCCCTTGGGCGCACGGATACGGAAGCGGGTGGCATCACCCTCGGCCTCGACGGACAGGATCTCCGCCTTGCCATCGACGTGTCCGGAAACGATATGGCCGCCCAGTTCGTCACCGATCTTCAGTGAGCGCTCAAGATTGATGCGCGTGCCGGCGCTCCAGCTGCCGATCGTGGTGAGGCGGAGCGCCTCTTCCCAGGCCTCCACCTCGAACCAGCGGGCATTCGAGCCTTCTTCCGGCAAAGCAGTGACGGTCAGGCAGGTGCCGGAATGGGCAATCGATGCGCCCATGTCGATGGTCGCCGGGTCGTAGGTCGTGCGCACGCGCAGGCGAACCCCCTCGTTCATCGGCTCGACCTTCTCCACCGTTCCAATATCCGTGACAATGCCGGTAAACATCAATCGTCTCTTTCGTAATCTTGCAGACTATCGGCGCCGTAGCGGGCCGTGTGGCGAAGCGAAAAGCCCGCGGGCACGCGCCCCGGCACACATGGGGATGCAACCCCATCGCTGCCAAGGGGTGTCGCACCACCAAACAGCAGGATGCGGTCGACAAGGCCTGCATCGAGGAAGGATTGGGCCGTCCGCGCGCCACCCTCAACGAGCAGCGAGGATATGCCACGCGTTGCGAGCGCGACGAGCAGGGTGTCGAGCCGGCGTGGGTCACACTGCACGACCTCGACGCCGAAGGCCTCAAGTGCCTTCCGCCGGGCGGAGAACGCCGGATCGGGCTCACCGTCATCGCCGGTAACCAGCAGCACCGGCACGTCGCGTGCCGTGCGCGCGAGCTTCGACGTCACCGGCAATTCCAGCCGTGGGTCGAGCACGACGCGGACGGGCGAGCGAACTTCGAGACCCTGCAGCCGGCAGGTCAGCTCGGGATCGTCGGCAAGGGCGGTTCCGATACCGATAAGGATCGCGTCCGTCTCGGCGCGCAGCACATGAACCTGCCCGCGCGACACCGGGCCCGTGATAGCCACCTGCCCTGCCCCAAGACGGCCGAGCATGCCGTCGCTGGAAACCGCAAGTTTCAGAGTCACATAGGGCCGCTTCTTCGTCTGCCGAGTCAGGTAGGCGGCGAGCGCGGCGCAGCCTTCGGCTTCCAGCACGCCCGTCTCCACGGCGATGCCGGCCGCCTGCAACATCGACAGTCCCCTGCCCGCCACGCGGATATCGGGGTCGGTGACGGATACCACGACGCGGGCGACACCGGCCGCGATGAGCGCATCGGCGCAGGGCGGCGTCTTGCCGTGATGGGAGCAGGGTTCGAGCGTGACATAGGCGGTTGCGCCGCGCGCGGCCGCGCCGGCTTCGGCCAGCGCCTGGGTCTCGGCATGCGGCCGTCCGCCTGGCGCGGTCACGGCAGAGCCGAGGACGACGCCGTCCTTGACGATCAGGCAGGCAACGGAGGGATTTGTGGCCGTCAGGCCGAGATTGCGGCGGCTGAGGCGAAGCGCCGCCGCCATGAACCTGATGTCGTCGCGCGCGCCGCCGGACATTTAGCCATCGACGCCCGGATCACGGGCGATCTTGGCGGCAACCTCGGCGAGGATCTTCTCGAAGTCATCGACATGGGAGAAGTCGCGATAGACCGATGCGTAACGCACGAAGCCCACGTCATCGAGCGCCTTCAGTGCCTCCAGCACCTGGAGACCGATTTCCTCAGAGGCGATTTCCGTCTCGCCGGAGCTTTCCAGCCGGCGGACGATGCCCGAGACCGCGCGCTCGATACGGTCCCGGTCGACGGGCCGCTTGCGAAGTGCGATCTCAAAGGATTTCAGAAGCTTGTCGCGGTCGAAGGGGGCCTTGCGGCCCGTCTTCTTGACCACCATGAGATCACGCAGCTGCACCCTTTCGAAGGTGGTGAACCGACCGCCGCAATCCGGGCAGATGCGCCGGCGGCGAATGGCAGCCCCGTCCTCTGCGGGACGGGAATCCTTCACCTGCGTATCTTCCGAACCGCAATAGGGGCAGCGCATGAGGTCTCCTTGCTTTGCGCGGTTCCCGACGGAAACCGCGCAACACCTTGTCCTGAAATGGCCAGCTTACATGTACGAATACATGGGGAAGCGCTCGGTCAGCTTGACGACCTTCTCCCGCACCGCACCTTCGACAGCCGCATTGCCCTCGTCCGAATTGGCGACCTTCAGGCCATCGAGAACCTCGACGATCAGGTTGCCGATTTCCTTGAACTCGGCTTCCTTGAAGCCACGGGTCGTGCCGGCCGGCGTGCCGAGACGGACACCCGAGGTGACGAACGGCTTTTCGGGGTCGAACGGAATGCCGTTCTTGTTGCAAGTGATGTAGGCGCGGCCGAGCGCGGCTTCCGCGCGCTTGCCAGTCGCGTTCTTCTTGCGCAGATCGACGAGCATCAGGTGGTTGTCGGTGCCACCGGATACGATGTCGAGGCCGCCGGCCTTCAGCGTGTCGGCAAGCGTCTTGGCGTTCTTGACGATCTGCGCCGCGTATTCCTGGAATTCCGGCTGCAGCGCCTCACCGAAGGCGACGGCCTTGGCGGCGATGATGTGCATCAGCGGGCCGCCCTGGAGACCCGGGAAGACGGCTGAGTTGATCTTCTTGGCGATGTCCTCGTCGTTCGTCAGCACCACGCCACCGCGCGGACCGCGCAGCGACTTGTGCGTGGTGGTCGTGGCAACGTGGCAATGCGGGAACGGCGACGGATGCTGGCCACCGGCCACGAGGCCGGCAATGTGGGCCATGTCGACCATGAGATAGGCGCCGACTTCATCGGCGATCTCGCGGAAGCGCTTCCAGTCCCAGATGCGGGAATAAGCGGTGCCGCCGGCGATGATGAGCTTCGGCTTGTTCTTGCGCGCCTTCTCGGCAACGTCGTCCATGTCGAGCAGGTTGTCGCCTTCGCGCACGCCGTAGGAAACGACGTTGAACCACTTGCCGGACATGTTGACCGGCGAACCGTGCGTCAGGTGTCCCCCCGAGTTCAGGTCGAGACCCATGAAGGTGTCGCCCGGCTGGAGCAGCGCGAGGAAGACGGCCTGGTTCATCTGCGAACCGGAATTCGGCTGGACGTTGGCGAAGTTGACGCCGAACAGCTTCTTGGCGCGCTCGATCGCGAGCTCTTCCGCGATATCGACGAACTGGCAGCCGCCGTAATAGCGCTTGCCCGGATAGCCTTCGGCATACTTGTTCGTCATGATCGAGCCCTGGGCTTCGAGCACGGCGCGCGACACGATGTTCTCGGAGGCGATCAGCTCGATCTCATGACGCTGGCGACCGAGTTCCTTCTGGATCGCGCCGAAAATATCCGGATCCGTATCGGCAAGGTTACGCGTGAAGAAAACGTCGGTGGCAGAAGTCTGGCTCATCCTCGAGGCTCCTTAAGGGTGGTGGCACGGTGTTTATCGTCCTCGCATGGCAAGGGCAATATCCGCTCCACGGTTTGCGCCATTTCAACGCATCTTCTGCAATAAAAACGACAGAGCGCGAACGCTTGGAACGCAAAAGCCCCGCGATCCCTTGGGATGCGGGGCTTTTGGCGCTTTTGGGCCGATTGCCTTATTGCGGCAGGAGATTACTCTCGACGGACTGGCCGCCTTCCTGGTTGTAGCCGGTCTGGAGTGCCAGTTCGGTGGCGCCGTCCATCTGGTAGATGTCGTCGCGGAACTGCACGACGCGGTCGCGGGCCGACCACGCCGAGATGTAGACGAAGTAGACCGGAACCTCGGTCGCCAGCCGGATCGGCGAGCTGACACGGGAATTGATGACCTGCTCGATCTTCTCGCGCGACCAGCCAGGCGTGTCGCGCAGCAGCCAGGTCGTCAGGTCGCGCACGTTCTGCACGCGCACGCAACCGGAGGATTCGAAGCGCATCAGCTTGTTGAACAGGCCCTGCTGGGGCGTGTCGTGCATGTATTCGTTGTTCGGATTGTGGAAGTTGATCTTCGTCGAGGACATGGCGTTGATCTTGCCCGGGTCCTGGCGGAACATCAGGTTCGGCGCCTTCGCGGCATTCCAGTCCACGGTTTCCGGCGCCACTTCCTGGCCCTTGCCGTCGATGAGGCGGATGTTGTTGCGCGCCAGATAGGTCGGGTCCTGACGCATCAGCGGCACGATGTCCTTCTCGATGATCGAGCGGGGCGCCGTCCAGTAGGGGTTGAGGATGACCTCATAGATCTTGGAATTGATGATGTGCGTCGGACGACTCATGCGACCGACCACGGCGACGTGGCGCGACGCCACGCGACCGGATTCCACCGCTTCGATATAGGCGGCCGGGATGTTCACCATCACGTAACGCTGGCCGAGATCGCCGGACATCGTCTGGAGACGAACGAGGTTGGTGTTGAGCTGGCTGAGGCGCGTCGTGGCCGGCACGTTCATGGCCTTCAGCGTGTATTCGCCGAGCACGCCGTCCTGCGGCAGGCCGTGACGGGCCTGGAAACGCTTGACGGCACCGTCGACGTAGGAATCGAAAGAATCCGAAATACCGGCCGCACGCGGCAGGTCACCCGAAATGATCAGGCGCTGGCGAAGCGACTGAACGCCGGAATCAACGACGCCGATCTGCAGCTTCTGGGACGAATTGACCTGCGGCCAGCCGCCGTTCGACACGATCTGCTGGTAATCGGAAATCGCCTGCTGGATGTTGGGAACCGAACCGGAGCCCAGGATAGGATTGTTGGACTGGACGGCTGCGGATGCACGCGAGGCCTGTGCGTCGAACTGGTCGTCCCAGTTGCCGCGGCGGGGTGCGTTCAGGACATCGTCAAGGGCCGTCTGTGCCAGAGCCGGGCCGGCAACGGCGGCGGCGCCGAAGGTTGCGGCGGAGCGCAAAAATGCGCGGCGCGAGAACACATCAGTTTCGGTTTTGCGAGACATCTATCCTACCATCTCCTGAGACGCCGTTCAAAGCGGCGGGCGCGCCGGGGCACGTGAACCGCGGTTCATACCCGATGCAGCTATCACGAACAGGGTTAACAAACGCAAACCGGCCGTGCCGCCCGCGCATACCTTAAGCCCAGCGTCCGGGTGTCATAGCAATATGGCCAATTCGTGTCTGGGAGGGTCGCGCGGAGCCTTGCACGAAAACGTGAAAAGCCGGACGCGCAGGGAACGCGGCCGGCTTTTGAGGAGGAGGTCGAAACGCTGGAGCGCTTACAGGCGGTAAAGGATGCTATCGTTCCAGAAGCGGTCGAGACGCTGGAGCAGCTTGTTCATCTGGTTGAACTCGCCTTCGCCGATGCCGCCGACCTTCTGGATCGAGCCGATATGGCGCTCGTAGAGCTTGGCGACGGTTTCAGCGATTTCCTGGCCGCTTTCCGTCAGGCTGATGCGGACCGAGCGACGGTCGATGCGCGAGCGCTGGTGGTTGATGAAGCCGAGATCGACCAGCTTCTTGACGTTGTAGGAAACGTTCGAGCCGAGATAGTAACCGCGCGAGCGCAGCTCGCCGGCGGTCAGTTCCGAATTGCCGATGTTGAAGAGGAGCAGCGCCTGGATGGCGTTGACATCCGAACGACCGGCACGGTCGAACTCGTCCTTGATCACATCGAGCAGGCGGCGGTGCAGACGCTCGACGAGGTGGAGGGATTCCAGATAGAGGTTGCGGATCGCATCTTCCTGCTGATCGACGACCGGGGCCTGCTGCGGCTTCATCTTGGTGTTCATTGTTACTGCCTCACTGTTTTGTTTGGCGGTGTGGTTTGTTTTCCCGCCTTGAGTGAGAACCTAACGAATGCATCTAAAATTCTACTTAAACCGCAGCCTTAACAGCGCCTTACCAGAAGGCAATGCTGTCTCACGGTGAATCAGTTCTTACCGTGCGGGCCTGACGGCGGCGCTGGATGAAGAGCACAGCATTGAAAAGCAGGAAGGTTGCGGCCACCGCGACATGCGCAAAGACCAGCAGCCGGTTGATGCCAAAGACCGATGGAAACACCTCGTGCATGGCAATCTCGGTGGCTGCCGCGATGAGCCAGATCACCGGTCCCCAGGACACGAGAAGCCACAGCCCGACAGCGGCGACGGGAAACAGCACGGCCAGCGCGGTGGCAGCCGCTTTCCATGCCGACGGCAGGAGATCGAACCGCCCTGCCCCACCGAGAGAGAAGCCGGTCAGCATGGCCCAGTACTGGAGCGCAAACCAAAGAGACGTCACCGCCACGAGCCGCAGGAACAGCACGAACAGCGTTTCGGTCAGGCTTGGCCTCAGGCCCTTGGCAGAATCAGCGAGCATGCACCGGACAGTAAGGGCAAGGCTTGTCCGCATAAAGAGCGCGCCGGCATTTTGCGCGGCGCACGGCCATATGCCGCAGCCCTCCCGAGCGCTCGCGATTTGATTGACGGGGCTGGCATGATAAGGAGCGAAAAACACATCCAGCAAGAAAGCGGCACCATGACCGGCAACAGAAACATCGTCGACGAGATCACCGGGCACCGCCGCATGCGGCGCAACCGGAAGGCCGACTGGACGAGACGGCTGGTGCAGGAAAACCGTCTGACGGTCGACGATCTCATCTGGCCCGCCTTTGTCGTGCCGGGCACGAATGTGGTCGATCCCGTCGCCGCCATGCCGGGCGTCAATCGCCTGAGCGTCGACAAGCTGGTCGAGGCGGCGAAGGAAGCGGCCGATCTCGGCATTCCGGCCATCGCCACCTTCCCCAATATCGACATGTCGCTGCGCGACGAAACCGGCTCGCACTGTCTTGCCGCCAACAACCTCATCAACGAGGCGACCCGCGCCATCAAGAAGGCCGTGCCCAATATCGGCGTCATCACCGACGTCGCGCTCGATCCCTTCACCAATCACGGGCATGACGGCGTGCTGCGCGGTGATGTCATCGTCAACGACGAAACGGTCGAGCTGGTTGCCAAGGCGGCGGTCATTCAGGCCGATGCCGGCTCCGACATCATCGCGCCGTCCGAAATGATGGACGGCCGCATCGGCGTGATCCGCCGGGCGCTGGACGAGGCCGGGCACCAGAATGTCGGCATCATGGCCTATGCCACCAAGTTCGCCTCGGCCTTCTACGGCCCGTATCGCGATGCCATCGGCACCGGCGGCCTGCTGAAGGGCGACAAGAAGACCTATTACATCGACCCAGCCAACGGCACCGAGGCGCTCCGCGATGCCGCGCTCGATGTCGAGGAAGGCGCCGATACGCTCATGGTCAAGCCCGGCCTGCCCTATCTCGATATCTGTTGGCGCATAAAGGAAGCCTTCGGGCTGCCCGTCTTCGCCTATCAGGTCTCGGGCGAATACAGCCAGATCAAGGCCGCCGCGCTGAACGGCTGGATCGACGGCGAGCGCGTGATGCTGGAAACCCTGCTCGCCTTCAAGCGCGCCGGCTGCGACGGCATCCTCAGCTATTTCGCCATGGATGTTGCACGGCACCTCGCGAAGAAGGGGTCATAACGCGTAGCGGCCGCCGTTGTTTTCCGCAGGAAAATTCCCATATCAGGATCATGTTCCATTCGGGAGACAAGCAGATGAGCGCTGATTTCAACGAAACGCGGGTTCCGACGACGGACTGGCAGGCCTATCGCGGCGTGCTGTCACGGCGCGTCTTCGCTTTTCTGATCGATTACGCGATCATCGCGCTGCTCTGGGTGCCCGCTGCCGTGGTCGTCTTCTTCCTCGGCATCCTGACGCTCGGCCTCGGCTTCTTCCTGTATCCTGCGCTGTTCACCATCGTTGCGCTGCTCTATTTCGGCTTCACGATGGGCGGCCCGAGCCAGGCGAGTGCGGGCATGAACGCGATGGGCCTCATGCTGGCGCGAACCGATGGTCGCCCGATCGATTTCCTGACGGCCGTCGTCCATCTCGTTCTGTTCTGGATCGGCAACGTGGTGCTGACGCCCTTCATCGTGCTTGTCGGCCTCTTCACCGATCGCGGCCGCCTGCTGCACGACCTTCTGCTCGGTACCGTGGTCGTTCGCCGCGATCGTTATTGAGGGGACGAAAACGCACTGGCGAAATCCGCCAGTTGACCTTTTCCTGAACTAGGCCATGGTATTGGCATAGAAGTGTCACAGAGCGACGGGTACGCCTTACGGCCGATGAACACGCACGCAACATCCTCTCCGCAGTTCTATCTCACCGCGCCGGCGGCTTGCCCCTATCTGCCGCAGGAGATGGAGAGGAAGGTGTTTACCCATCTGGTGGGCGAGCGCGCGCCGGAGCTGAACGATCTGCTGACCCAGGGCGGCTTCCGCCGATCGCAGAACATCGCCTATCGCCCGGCCTGCGAAACGTGCCGCGCCTGCATTTCCGTTCGCATCCTCGTCAACGAGTTCGAGCCACGCCGCACCATGCGGCGTGTGCTGGCGGCCAATGCCGATCTCGTCTCGCGCGATTACCCCGCCGAGCCCTCCAGCGAGCAGTATTCGCTGTTCCGTGACTATCTGGATGCCCGCCACCAGAAGGGCGGCATGTCCGACATGTCCGTGCTCGACTACGCGATGATGGTGGAGGACACCCACGTCAACACCCGCGTCATCGAATATCGCCTGCGCGAGGAAGGCGCGGGCCTCAAGGAGCGTCCGCAAGGCGAGCTGCTGGCCGTGGCGCTCACCGACCGCATGGGCGATGGCCTTTCGATGGTCTATTCCTTCTATGATACCGAGCGGGCCGAGCGTTCGCTCGGCACCTTCATGATCCTCGACCATATCAGGCGTGCCAAGGCGCTCGGCCTGCCGCACGTCTATCTCGGCTACTGGGTGAAGGGATCGCGCAAAATGGATTATAAAACAAAGTTTTTGCCGCAGGAGCACCTGATGCCGCGTGGATGGGAGCGCTATGATGGAGATAGTGCTGCCTCGTAATCGATATTCGGTCCCGCCTTGTCCAAGACGAATGATCCCGCCCTTCACCGCAAGGGTCTTCTGATAACCGCCCTCGGCGGTCTCGCGCTTTCCTTCGATATTCCGCTGATTCGTGCTGCCCATGGCGAATTCTGGTCGATGGTCGTCGTGAGGAATGTTGCCGTCTTCGTGATGGCGCTCGTCCTGTGGGCGGGCCTGAATTTCGTGATGCGGCGCAGGACGGTGCTGGTGCCCGGCCAAGTCGGCCTTTTGATCGCTCTGCTCTACGGCATCAACGGCCTGACCTTCATGCTGGCGGTGTTCAACACCACGACCGCCAATGTCGTCTTCATCCTCGCCTTTACCTCGATGTTCGCGGCGATCCTATCTTGGATATTCCTCGGCGAACGTCCGTCCAATGCCACGCTCATCACCATGGCCGCCATGGTCGGCGGCGTTCTCCTGATCGTGCATGACGGACTTTCGAGCGGCAACGTCTTCGGCGATGTGATGGCCGCATGCTCCGCCATGCTGCTTGCGGCATCGCTGACGCTCAGCCGGAAAAGCGGCGCGGAAATGGGCTTCGTTCCGCTGGTCGCCACGCTGCTACCGGGCATTCTCGGGCTGTTTTTCCTGCCGCCCGGCGGCCTGACCGTTGCCGAGCCGTACTATATCCTTCTCAACGGCCTCGTCCTGCTGCCGCTGGCCTTCTGGTGTCTCGCCACGGGCCCGCGTTATCTGTCGGCACCGGAAGTCGGCATGTTCTATCTGGTGGAAACGGTGCTGGCGCCGGTGTGGGTGTGGATCGCCTTCTCCGAAACCCCCACGACGCAGACGCTGATCGGCGGGGCAATTCTCATCCTCGCCCTGCTCGGCCATTCGCTGTGGCAGATGCGCTCGAAATCCCGTGCAGCGCGGGCAAGTGCCGCAGTCGCTGAGCTCCCCCTGACGCACTGATCCTTGAGACCGGTCGACGCCCATGTTATAACTCGGTTATAACGGAGCCAGAGCCATGAACATCACCATCCGCAAGATCGGCAATTCGGAAGGCATCATCATCCCCAAGGACGTCCTCGACCGCATGGGCGTCAAGGCGGGAGATGAGATCGTTCTGCGCGAAGAAGACGGTGAAATCAGACTCGCCGTGCAGAACGCAGACCTAGCGGAGCAACTCAAGGCGGCGCGTATGGGCATGGAGAAATACCGTGTTGCGTTGCGCGAACTTGCCAAATGAGCACGATCAAATGGCTCTCTCGCCAGGCCGTCGAGATCATGCACGAAGAGCAATTGCGCGAGCATGGCGGATTGCCCGGCCTTAAGGACGACAATGCCCTGGAGGCCGCGCTCGCCCGCCCGCTCAACAAGGCCGCTTATGGCCAGCCTGACATCTTTGAACTGGCTGCAGCGTATCTCTATGGCCTCGTCCGCAACCACCCGTTTTCCGACGGCAACAAGCGCACGGGGTTCCTTGCCGCGTTCACCTTCCTGCTGCTGAACGGCTTTCTGGTCGAGGCCTCCCAAGCCGATGTCATCACCTTCGTCCTCGCCGTCGCGGCGGGTGAGATCGATGAAGAGGGCGCGACGCGGTTCTTGCGCGACGTCAGCGTCTCCTATTCCTGATGATCAGCCGCTGAACTTGCCGCTGCGGGGGAACCCCTTCGGCACGGTGCGGCCCGCAGTGGCGCGGTCGGCCAGCCATTCGGCCAGCTCGTCCTTGTTGCGCACGAAGTTGCGGCCTGCGCTGTCGTCCCAGGACAGGCCCTCCTCCAGCGCAAAGCAACGGATGTCGGAGACGCCGCCGTCCTTGTAGCGCTGCAGGCGCACGCCCTTGCCGCGCGTCATCTCGGGAAGCTGCGACAGCGGGAAGACCAGCATCTTGCGGTTTTCGCCGACGACGGCCACATGATCGCCACGCACCGGCACGACGAGCTTGGCCTCGTCAGGCATGCCGACATTCATCACCTGCTTGCCCTTGCGGGTGTTGGCGACCATCTCGGTTTCCGAAACGACGAAACCGTTGCCGGCCTGCGAGGCGACGATGACCTTGCGCGCGGGATCGTGCACGAAGGCCGTCAGCACGTCCTGATCGTTTTCCATGTCGACCATGATGCGCAACGGCTCGCCATGGCCACGCCCCCCCGGCAGCTTGTCGGCGCCGAGCGTGAAGACCTTGCCGCCCGTCGTCACGATCAGAACCTTGTCCGTGGTCTGCGCCGGGAAGGCAACCTTCAGCGCATCGCCTTCCTTGAACTGAAGACCGGACGTATCGGCGATATGCCCCTTCAGCGCGCGCACCCAGCCCTTTTCAGAGATGACGACCGTAACCGGCTCCTTCTCGATCATGGCCTGCTGGATGGCCTCGATGTCGGCGGCGGGGGCGCTGGCGAACTGCGTGCGACGGCGGCCGAGTTCGGTCGCCTTGGCGAACTTCTTGCGGACCTCGCCGATCTCCCAGGCAACGGTCTGCCACTGCT
>Ga0160495_100528_pt1 | contig 17117 bp, 16 predicted proteins | sample DID4MG_4_FD_108251 | JGI IMG/M metagenome (GOLD analysis project Ga0160495, IMG submission 108251) | Enriched soil microbial communities from UW Madison campus, WI, USA - DID2933_E24_FP4 MG | ecosystem: Environmental > Terrestrial > Soil > Unclassified | place: USA: Madison, Wisconsin | collected... | reverse complement strand
TCAACGAGAACACCAACGCCCGCGACCTGGCCGAGATCACCCTGCTGGCAGCCGAGGACATGCGTCGCTACGGTCTGCCTCCGCGCGCCGCGCTGCTGTCGCACTCGAACTTCGGTTCCAGCAACAGCGAATCGGCCCGCAAGATGCGCGACGCCCTGGCCATCCTGCGCGAGATCGCTCCGGAGCTGGAAGCGGACGGCGAAATGCACGGTGACACCGCGCTGGATTCCAAGCTGCTCAACGCCGTGATCCCGGATTCGCCGTTGAAGGGTGATGCCAACCTGCTGGTCATGCCCAACATCGACGCTGCCAACATTGCCTACAACCTGTTGAAGACCGCATCGGGCAACGGCGTGGCGATCGGGCCCATCCTGCTGGGTTGCGCCAAGCCGGTGCATATCCTGACCCCGTCGGCCACTGTGCGCCGCATCATCAACATGACCGCCTTGTGCGTCATGGATGCGCTGTCGGAGCGTTGATCGCAATAGCCCCAAGCTCAGGCTCAGTCTCAGGCTCAAGGCTGTTTTAGCCAGACCGTGAAAGCGGCGCATGTCGAAAGACATGCGCCGCTTTTTCATGGGTGGGCCGGGCCGGATGTGGATGGATTTCCGGACGGCCGGCGTGGCAGGATTCCGGGAATCCGCATTGCTCGCATTCCGTGGAATCGTTGAGCTGCTGGAATCTGCTTTTAAATCAATGGCTTGGAATCTTGCGGTGTACCTCCTTGTGCTGGCACGAAGCCTGCAATAAGAAAGCAAAACAAAAGCAAGCACGGAGACCGCCCCTGATGCGGGCCAGCATCGTTGCCACATGGACAGCTTCATGTCGCGTCTCCGCCTGCCTTGTTCCAATCCAAGAAAAGCAAGACGACCCGCTGCCCCCATCCCTTGTGGACGAGGTGCGGCCCACACAGGAGATTTCCATGAGCGACACCACGCAAGCGAGCACCCCCTTGAGCGCGGCCGAATACCGCAAGCGCATCTTCGCCATCCTCGGCGCTTCGTCGGGCAACCTGGTCGAATGGTTCGACTTCTATGTCTATTCCTTCTGCGCGATCTACTTCGCCCCGGCCTTCTTCCCCAAGGGCGATCCGACCAGCCAGTTGCTCAATACGGCGGGCGTGTTTGCCGCCGGTTTCCTGATGCGCCCCATCGGCGGCTGGCTGTTCGGTCGCATCGCCGACAAGCATGGCCGCAAGACCTCCATGCTGATCTCGGTGCTGATGATGTGCGGCGGCTCGCTGGCCGTGGCCGTGCTGCCGACCTATGCCACCATCGGCGCCTGGGCGCCGGCGCTGCTGCTCTTGGCGCGCCTGTTCCAGGGCCTGTCGGTGGGCGGCGAATACGGCACCTCGGCCACCTACATGAGCGAGGTGGCGCCCAATGGCCGTCGTGGCTTCTTCGCCTCCTTCCAGTATGTGACGCTGATCGGCGGCCAGTTGCTGGCGGTGCTGGTGCTGTTCGGCATGCAGCAATGGTTGACCAAGGCTGAGCTGATGGCCTGGGGCTGGCGCGTTCCCTTCGTGCTGGGCGCGGTCGGTGCGCTGGTGGCGATGTACCTGCGCAGCTCGCTGGCCGAGACTTCCTCGGCGGGTGCGCGCAAGAAGAAGGACGCTGGCACGCTCAAGGGCCTGCTGCAGCACAAGCGCGCCTTCCTGAACGTGGTGGGCTTCACCGCCGGTGGTTCGCTGATGTTCTATACCTTCACCACCTACATGCAGAAGTACCTGGTCAACACCGCCGGCATGGACCCGAAGGTGGCCAACGGCGTCATGACCGGCGCGCTGTTCGTGTACATGATCCTGCAACCGATCTTCGGCGCTATCTCAGACAAGATCGGCCGCCGCAATTCCATGCTGTGCTTCGCCTTCTTCGGCATGATCGGTACCTTCCCCATCCTGCATTTCCTCAAGGACGTCAGCAGCCCCGCCGTGGCCATGGCGCTGGCCATCCTGGCCCTGACCATCGTCAGCTTCTACACCTCCATCAGCGGCCTGATCAAGGCCGAGATGTTTCCGCCGGAAGTGCGCGCCCTGGGCGTGGGCCTGTCGTATGCGGTCGGCAACGCCATCTTCGGCGGCTCGGCGGAATTCGTGGCGCTGTCGCTGAAGTCTGCGGGCGTGGAATCGGCCTTCTACTGGTACGTGAGCGCACTGTGCCTGGTGGCGCTGATCATCAGCCTGCGCATGCCTGATCCGCAACGCGACGGCCATCTCAAGGGCGATGTCGCCATGAACCCGGACGAGCATCGGGACGAGGCTGATGCCGCTGCCGGCAAGCTGCACAAGCCGGCTTGAGCGGTAGGGGCAAGCGCCGCTGCGTCCGAGGGCACAGGGCGCGTTATCATGACGCCTTCAACGCGGCGCCCTGCGGGGCGCCGCGCTGCTTTCGACTTTCTTCTTTCATGCGCGCCCGACGAAACCTGCTGATCCTGACCCTTTTCCTGGCCGCCACGCTGGTAGTGTGCGGGACGACCTATCGTCTTGCGCTGCGCAAGGCCGAGGTGGACCAGAAGACCCAGGGCGCGGCGCAATTGCAGATCGCCGCGCTGGACCTGGAATCGATCCTGCAGAAATACGAGGCCTTGCCCTTTGCCCTGGGCTTTCAGACCGATGTGCGGCAGGTCTTGCAGCATCCGGAGGATGCGCTGGCGGTGGACCGCCTTAACCGCGCCTTCAAGACCATCCAGCAGCAATCGCGGGCGGTCAGCATCTTCATGCTGGACCGGCGCGGGCTGACACTGGCCTCCAGCAACTGGGATGACGAATTCAGCTTCGTGGGCCGCGACTTCGGCTTCCGCCCGTATTTCAGCGAAGCCGTGCAGGGCCGGGCGGGGCGCTTCTATGGCATCGGCAATATCTCCAGCGAACCGGGCTATTTCATCGCCCAGCCCATCTATCGCCGCCAGGACCAGGCCGAGGGTGATCTGCCCATCGGCGTCATGGTGGTGAAGGTCGATCTTTCCGAGTTCGAGCACACCTGGCGCAGCAGCGACGATCCGATCACGCTGACCGATGCGGGCGGCGTGGTGTTCCTGAGCAACCGCCCGCAGTGGAAGTATCACAGCCTGCAAGCCCTGAGTCCGCCCATGCAGCAGGCGCTGGCCGGCACCCACCAGTATGCCGACCTGCCCATCACGCCGGTGTCGGCGCTGCCGCCTGCCTTGCAGCGCGGTTTCGGCAGTCATGTCTCGCGCCCGGTGGGGCGACTGGGCTGGCAGTTGATGTTGTTTCCCTCGCAGGCGCGCATGCAGCGCACCGCCCTGTTATGGGCGATGGCGTGCGCGCTGTTCATGGTGGCGCTGGCCATTTCGCTGCTGGCCTGGTACCAGCATCGTCGCCGTCTGCAGGAGCGGATGGCCTCGCGTGATGCCTTGCGCCGTGCCGCTGCCGAGCTGGAGCAGCGCATTGCCGAGCGCACCGGCCAGTTGACCGCCGCCAACCAGGCGCTGGAAGCCCGCTACGAGAAATTGCAGCAGACCGAGACCCTGCTGCGCACCACCCAGAATGAACTGGTGCAGGCCGGCAAGCTGGCCATGCTGGGGCAGATGGCCGCCGGCGTCACGCACGAGCTGAACCAGCCATTGACGGCTATCCGCGCCTTTGCCGACAATGCGGTGAAATTCCTGGTGCGCGGGCAAATCACCCAGGCCGCCGAGAACCTGGAACACATCAGTAGCGCCAGCGCCACCATGGGCAAGATCATCGCCCAGTTGAAGGGCTTTGCGCGCAAGAGCGGCGAGGCCGTGGCCTGTGTCGATCTCAGCCAGGCCATTGAGGCGTCCAGCCAGCTGCTGGCCAGCGAATGCCAGAAGCTGGGCGCGGCCATCAGCATCGACATCCGCGCCGCCGCCTGTGTGACCGGCGATGTGGTGCGCACCGAGCAGGTGCTCATCAATCTGCTGCGCAATGCGCTCGACGCCGTGGAAGAGGCCGAGCACAAGCGCATCGCGGTGGTGCTGGAAGTGGAGGGGAGGCATGCGCTGGTGCGTATCCGCGACTCGGGCAGCGGTATTGCTGACGAGGTTGCGCCGCACCTGTTCGAGCCCTTCTTCACCACCAAATCCTCCAGCAAGGGGCTGGGCCTGGGACTGGCCATCTCTTCGTCCATCGTACAGGCGATGAATGGCCAGTTGAGTGCTCACAATCATGAAGAAGGCGGTGCCGAGTTCGTGGTACGGCTGCCGCTGCTGAAGACGGAGAACTGATGGACAAGCCAGACGGCGCTGCCAGCGCCTTGTTGATCGAGGATGAACAGGCAGTGCGCCGCGCCACGGCGCAGGCGCTGGAACTGGGCGGTTTTGCCGTGACCGACTGCGCCAGTGCGGAGCAGGCGCTGCCGCTGATCACGCGCGATTTTGCCGGCGTGATCGTGACCGATGTGCGCCTGCCGGGGCTGTCGGGGTTGGAGGTGCTGGCGCGGGTGGTGGCCATCGACAGCGACCTGCCGGTGATCGTGGTGACGGGGCATGGCGATGTGGGCATGGCCGTTGAGGCCATGCGCGCCGGTGCCTATGATTTCGTCGAGAAGCCCTTCAGTTCGGACACGCTGCTGGAAATCGCCCTGCGCGCCCAGGAAAAACGCAATCTGGTGCTGGAAAACCGTCGCCTGCGCGAAGCCTGGGCGCACGATCCGGAACTGCCGCCGCTGGTAGGACAGTCACCTGCCATCGAGCGCGTGCGGACCTTGATCCGCAGTCTCGGGCCGGCCGATGTGGACGTGCTCATCAATGGCCAGACCGGCACCGGCAAGGAAGTGGTGGCGCGCCAGCTGCATGCGGCCAGTGGCCGCAAGGGACCGTTCGTGGCGCTCAATTGCGGGGCCTTGCCGGAGACCGTGTTCGAAAGCGAGATATTCGGCCACGAGCCGGGCGCGTTCACCGGTGCGCAGAAGCGCCGCATCGGCAAGCTGGAATACGCCAATGGCGGCACGCTGTTCCTGGATGAAATCGAGAGTATGCCGCTGGCCTTGCAGGTCAAGCTTTTGCGGGTGCTGCAGGAGCGCCGGCTGGAACGCCTGGGCGGCAACGAGTCGGTTGCCATCGATTGCCGCGTGGTGGCGGCCAGCAAGGCGGATCTGCTCAAGCTGGCGGCGGACGGACAGTTCCGCGAAGACCTGTATTACCGCATCGGCGTGGTCGCCATCGACCTGCCAGCGCTGAACCAGCGCCGCGAGGATGTCGCGCTGTTGCTAGCCCACTTCTGCCAGGCCGCCGCCGTGCGCTACCGGCGCGAGCTGCCCGCCTGGAGCGTAGCCCAGATGCAGCAATGGCAGCAGCGTGACTGGCCTGGCAATGTGCGCGAACTGCGCAATTTCGCTGATCGTTGGGTGCTGGGTGTGGAACAGATGGCCAGCGGTACGGCCTTGCCGGCGACGCCAAGTCTGTCGAGCTTGCCCGAGCAGGTCGAGCAATTCGAGGCGGGGTTGATCGCCGCAGCGCTCAAGCAGAGCGAGGGCAGCGTAGCGACGGCTGCCGACAGACTGGGCATTCCCAAGAAGACGCTCTACGACAAGATTCGCAAGCACCAACTGGCCGGCCACTGATTCTTTCGGGATGCTTCGGCCATCTTCGACGCACGGACCAACGAAAAAGCGCCACTGCGATCATCCCGCAGCGGCGCTTTGTCTTTTATGCCTGTCCCAGGTTCAGGCAGGGACTGCTCAGTTCTTCTGGTAATACGGCGAGCGCGGGCCGTACAGCAGGCCGTTGTGGTTGCCCGCGCCCAGCAGGCGATAGCTGGTGATGCCGGCTATCTTGTAGCTGGCGTCGCTGGTGGTGCTGACGATCTGGTTGACCACCGCCGCGACCAGCATGCCGATGAGGCCGTTGGAGTTCTGCTGTTGCTGCTCCAGGCTGGAGGCGCGCGCCGAACCTTGCCACAACAGCTTGCCCGAACGCAGATCGACCAGCCGGGCCTCAGCGGCCACCAGCGTTTCGCTCTGGACCACCTGGTAGGAGGTGCCATAGCTGGTGATCTTCATGTACAGCGCCGCGTCAGCACCAAAGATCTCGCGCAGCTTGGGGACCGGCAGTTCGTGGATGTCGGCGGGATTGCTCAGGCCATTTTGCTTGAAGGTTTCCGCTGCCAGCGAGACCGGGATCACGTAGTAGCCGGATTCCGCCAGTGGCTGGGTAGCTTGTGCCAGGATGCCGTAGGGGGCGATCACTTCAGCGGAGTTGTTCACCGGCGGCAGCACCAGGATGGACGCCGGACGGGCCGCCCTGAACTCGGAGTAGTCGTAGGACTTCTGCTGCTTGGTGGCGCAGCCGGTAGCCAGCAGCACCAGCAGAGAGGCGGCCAGGGCCTTGCATGTTCCTGCGATCATTTTGCTGCTCCCTTCTTGTAGTTATTCATCAGGAAATCCATGTAGGGCGTCGATTCCGGGAACAGCGCCTTTTCGGTCTGCAATTGCTGGATCACCTGGTCATCCTTGCCCACGGAGGCGTACAGCATGCCCAGATGAGCGTGATAGCCGGGTGGCACCGCCTCCCCCTGCGCGCGGATCTTTTGCAGGTTCTCTTCCAGGGCGGCAATCTCGGCTTCATTGCCGTTGCCTTCGGTCTTGAAGTGTTCGTACAGCTGGTTCTGGTAATTGCCCCAGCCGTAGAGGGTCTTCTGCTTCTGGCTGGCGCAGCCGGCGAGGGTCAGCGCCAGGCCGAGGGCGAACCCGGCGGCGAGTTTCTTGTTCATCATGTTCGGTCTCTTGCGTTGGTGGTGTGGGATCAGGGCTTCCATGCGCCGGAATCGACGCCGGTGACCAGGTTCTGGACTGCTTCGCGGATAGCCAGGTCGAGCACCTTGCCATTGAGCGTGGAGTCATAGCTGGCGGTGCCGCCGAAGCCGATGATCTCGCGATTGTCCAGGCTGTATTCACCCGCGCCCTGGGCCGAATAGACCACTTGCGAGGTGTTCACATCCACGATGTTCAGGCTGACCTTGGCATAGGCCACCTGCGACTTGCCGCGACCGAGAATGCCGAACAGCTGGCGGTCGCCGGTTTCCTTGCGGCCGAACTCGGTGACGTCGCCGGTGACCACGTAGTTGGCACCCTTGAGTGCTTGCGTCTGATTGTTCAGCTTGGCTTCCTGGGCCAGTTCGCCCATGTTGTCGCGATCCATCACCGAGAAGCGATTGCTCTGCTGCAGATGGGTGATCAGGATGGTCTTGGCCTGCCCGCCCAGTCGGTCAACGCCGTCGGAGAAGATGCCGCGCAGGTAGCTGGACCGGTTATCGAACTTGCCCACCGCGATCGGGCTGCGAGCGCCCTGGTAGACCTGGTTGGCGCTGGCGACCTTGGCCACTGCGACGCTGCGCGAATTTTCCGTGGCACATCCCCCGAGTGCCGAGACCATGACAACTGCTGCCACGGTCGTGACATACCTACTGATCATAAATTCTTTCCCCGATATGTTTATTAAACTGGTCGCCGGGCGGCAACCCAGACTGTCTCGAAACGGGCGTGCATTGCACACGTGCGCGTGTCGAGCGGGCAAGTTTATCAAAGGAAACTGTTAGAAGTCTCTAGAAAAAAACTAATATTCTTGAGTCAAGGCATGTCGCAGGCAGATCACGTCAAATGTTGTTGTTAGATCTGCAATCTTGGTTGGCGGCGACCTGATTGGAATTCACGTCATAATGTCGCTTTTACGAATATTGTTAAGGCGACGCCAACCATGCGCGACATCATCAACGGCTTCCTGCGCTTCCAGCAAGAAGTCTTTCCGACCCGCAAGGAGCTGTTCAAGACCCTGGCCACCGGACAGACGCCCAAGGCGCTGTTCATCTCCTGTTCCGACAGTCGCATGGTGCCGGAACTGGTGACCCAGCGCGAACCGGGCGATCTGTTCGTTATTCGCAACGCCGGCAATATCGTGCCTTCCTTCGGGCCTGAGCCAGGCGGGGTGAGCGCGACAGTGGAATACGCCGTGGCGCAGCTGAAGGTGTCCGACATCGTCATCTGTGGCCATTCCGATTGCGGCGCGATGACCGCCGTGGCCACCTGCGCCTGCCTGGATCACATGCCGGCCGTGCGCAACTGGCTGCACCACACCGATGCTGCGCGGATGATCAATGAGTCGCGTCCGCATGCCACCGAAAAGGACCGCATCGACGGCATGGTGCGCGAGAACGTGATTGCCCAGCTCAACAACATCCGCACCCATCCCTCGGTTGCCGTGGCGCTGGCGCAGGGACGGCTGGCCTTGCATGGCTGGGTCTATGACATCGAATCCGGCTCCATCCTGGCGCTGGACGCGGCCAGCAACCGCTTCGTGCCGTTGGCCCAGCATCCGTCGGCCAGCAGCGCGGACTGAGCCGCCAGCCGTCACATGCCGGGCTGCGGCGTCAGCCGTTGAGCATCTTCATGCTGGCGTCGGTGTAGCGCTCGCCAGCCGCCGCTCCAGGCGGGAAGATCGCATCCAGCGCCAGCAGGTCTGCCGGCGCAAGCTTTACCCCTACGGCGCCGGCATTGTCTTCCAGATAGCGGCAGCGCTTGGTGCCGGGGATGGGGACGATGTGCGGGTCCTGCGCCAGCACCCAGGCCAGGGCCAACTGGCTGGGCGTGCAGCCGTGTTGTCCGGCCATTTCTCTCACTTTTGCCGCTAGTTGCAGATTGCGGGCGAAATTCTCGCCCTGGAAGCGCGGATTGGTGCGGCGGAAATCATCCTCGGCCAGATCCTCGAAACGCTGGATGGCGCCGGTCAGGAAGCCACGCCCCAGCGGGCTGTAGGCCACGAAGCCGATGCCCAGCGCGCGGCAGGTTGCCAGCACGCCGGCTTCCGGATCGCGCGTCCACAAGGAATATTCACTCTGCAATGCCGTCACCGGATGCACCCGGTGCGCCCGCTCCAGCGTAGCAGCCGAGGCTTCCGACAAGCCGATGTAGCGGATCTTGCCCGCCTGCACCAGTTCGGCCAGCACGCCCATGGTGACTTCGATGGGCGTGGCAGGGTCGATGCGGTGCTGGTAGTAGAGGTCGATGGTCTCCACGCCCAGGCGCTTGAGGCTGCCTTCCACCGCCTGGCGGATATAGTCCGGGCTGCCATCCACGCCCCGCGCGGAAGGGTTGGCCGGGTCGCGCCGGATGCCGAATTTGGTGGCGATGAAGAACTTGTCGCGGCGACCCTTGATGGCGCGGCCGAGCAGTTCTTCATTGGTGTAGGGGCCGTACATGTCGGCCGTATCGAGCAGGTTGATGCCCAGCTCCAGCGCGCGGTCGATAGTGGCCAGGGATTGGGCATCGTCGCGCTGGGCGTAGAAGTCGCTCATGCCCATGCAGCCCAGGCCGATGGCCGAGACCAGCGGGCCGTTGCTGCCCAGGCGGCGGGTGCCGACGGCGGATTGAGGTTGCAGGTGGGAAGTCAGGGGTGCGGTCATGGTGCCATCCTTTCAGGGGGTAAAGCGCTGCTTGCGCGCTACGCAGCAGTGCTGGCGGCGCGGGCTTGCTGCTCCAGGTCGTCGTAGAGGACCAGCTTGTGCTGCAGCACCGCCAGGTTGTCCTGCAGCTCGGCCAGGGTGTGTTGGATGCAAAGCGTATGCGCCTGCAGCATGGCTTTGCGCTCGCTGACGCTGTCCACCGTATTGCCCTCCCGACGCAGTTCGGCATAGCGCAGCATGGCGCGCACCGGCAGGCCGGTGGTCTTGAGCCGCTTCAGGAAAGCGATCCAGTCCAGGTCTTCCTGGGTGTAGCGGCGGTGGCGGTTGTCGCGCCGCTCCACCGGATCGAGCAGGCCGATGCGTTCGTAATACCGCAGGGTATGCACCGACAGGCCGGTAGCCTCGGCTGCCTGGGCGATGGTCAGGGAAGTCGTCATGGCAAGCAGTCTAGAAGTTGGAGTGCGCTCTAAGTCAAGCGCTTCTCGCCATTATCGGCATGTCGGTCCGAATGCGCTGGCGGCGAGTTCATTGCCGCGCTGCCGCTGGGCGGGGGCGCTGCCAGCCAGTACAATGCGCGCTGCCTTCACTTCCTGCCCTGGAGATTTCCCGCATGCACATCGATGCCGCCACCCAACTTCTGCTCGACGCCCGCCACAGCGGGCTGGCTCTGGACTGGCGTCGCCTGGCCGTGGGCGATGCCGAGACGGCCTATGCCGTGCAGGATGCACAATTGCTGCGCCTGGGACCGGTCGGCGGCTGGAAGGTCGGTAGCAAGGGCGATGGCAGCACGCCCGGCTGCGCGCCATTGCCGGCCTCCGGCGTGCTGGCTTCGGGCGCGCAACTGCGTGGCCCGCAGTGGCGCATGCGCGGACTGGAAGTGGAGCTGGCCTTGCGCGTGGGACGCGACTACGCACCGGACGGCCCCGTACCGGATGAGGCGGAACTGCGCACCGTCTTCGACGCCATCCTGCCGGCCATCGAGGTGGTGGAGACCCGTCTGGGCCATCCGCCCTGCACCAATCCCTGGGCTGGCATGGCTGATCTGCAGAGCCATGGCGCGCTGGTGACCGGTACGCTGCAGCCGCTGCCGGCAGAGCTGTCGCTGCGCCAGATCGAGGCCAGTCTGAGCATCGATGGCCAGCCGGTCACCCGCACCACGGGCGGCAATCCGGCCGACCTGTGGCCGCTGCTGGGTTGGCTGGCGCTGCATTGCGCACGCCGTGGCCACCCCTGGCGCGCCGGGCAGATCATCACCACCGGTTCTTGCACCGGCCTGCACATGGCGCGCGCTGGCTTGCAGGTGGAGGCCGCCCTGCAAGGCGTCGGTGCGGTTTCCTTGCGGTTTGCCAATTGAGCGCCAGCGTCTTTCCTAAGTCATCAACTGGCCGATCAGGCGGCCCACTTGCGCATGCACCGCGTCGCGTCGCGCATCGGTGGCAGCGTTTTCCGTGAGATAGACCGCAAACAGCAGCGGCACACCTTTGTCCGTCCACACCACGCCGACGTCATTGGCTGTGCCCAGGCGTCCGGTGCCGGTCTTGTCGCCGACCTTCCAGCCGGCGGGCAGGCCGGCGCGCACGCGCTTGTCGCCGGTCTGGTTGGCGATCAGCCACTCGGTGAGCTGTTGGCGCGAGGCTGGCGCGAGCACGTTGCCCAGCACCAGTTGGCGCAGGTTGGCGGTCATGGCCGCCGGGGTGGTGGTGTCGCGCGGATCGCCGGGGACGGCCTCGTTGAGCGTCGGTTCATTGCGGTCCAGCCGGGTCAGTTGATCGCCCAGCGTGCGGATGAAGCGGGTCAGCCCAACTGGTCCGCCCATGCTCGTCAGCATCAGATTGGCGGCGGTGTTGTCGGACAGGATCATGGCCGCTTCGCTCAGTTGCGCCATCGACAGGCCCGCGCCGCCGGTGTGCTTGCCGGTAGTGGGGGAGTACGGCACCAGGTCTTGCTTTTGATAGACGATGCGCCGGCTCAACTGCTCCTGGCCCTGATCCACGCGGCGCAGCACCGCAGCAGCAGCCAGGAACTTGAAGGTGCTGCACATGGGGAAGCGCTCGGCGGCGCGGTAGCCCCAATGGCGGCCCGTAGCCGTATCCACCAGCGATACGCCCAGGCGGCCGCCGATGTCGGCTTCCAGCCGCGACAGGCTTGCAGTGACAGCGGCTGAGTCCTCAGTTTTAGTTGTGCCTTGGGCATCAGTGGCCCAACTGCGGCTGATCAGGCCAGCGCTGACGAGCGCTGCGAGAGAAAGGAAATGGCGTCTTCCGGACATGAATTCTCCTCGATGAGTGATGACAATAGAGCTGCATCATAGGCAGTGGCGGTAGGTCTCGCAATTCACGATAATTGGATGCATACCCAAGAAAAACTGATGTCAGGAGTCTTTATGTACCTGCCCCTCAATGCCTTGCGCGCCTTCGAAGTCTCGGCCCGCCATCTCTCCTTCACCCGCGCCGCCGAAGAATTGAGCGTGACCCAGACTGCCGTGAGCATGCAGGTCAAGAACCTGGAGCAGCGTCTGGGCGTGGCCCTGTTCCGGCGTCTGCCGCGTGGACTGGCGCTCACTGATGAAGGGCTGGCGCTGCTACCGGTGGTGGCGCAATCCTTTGGCCGCATCGCCGATGTGCTGGCCCAGTTCGATGATGGCCGCCGCCGCGAAGTGCTCACCGTCGGCGTGGTCGGCACCTTCGCGGTGGGCTGGCTCATGCCCAGGTTGCGCGAATTTCAGCAGCAGCATCCCTTCGTCGATCTGCGTCTGCTGACCAACAACAATCGCGTCGATCTGGCCGGAGAGGGGCTCGATTATGCAATCCGCTTTGGCGATGGTGCATGGCATGGCACCGAGGCTGAACGTTTGTTCGAAGCGCCACTGGCGCCGATGTGCGCGCCGGCGATTGCGGCACGCCTGCGTACGCCAGTGGACCTGGGCGCGGAGACGCTGCTGCGCTCCTATCGCAGCGATGAATGGCGGCGCTGGTTTGCCGCCGCCGGTGCGGCGTGCCCGCCCTTGCGCGGCTTCGTATTCGACTCCTCGCTGGCATTGGCTGAAGCGGCCGCGCAGGAGGCTGGTGTGGCGCTGCTGCCAGTGCTGATGTTCGAGCGCGAATTGCGGCAGGGGCGGTTGGTCTGCCCCTTCGGGCAGCGCATCGTGCTGGGCGCGTATTGGCTCACGCGGCTGAAATCGCGTTCGCAGACGGCTGCCATGACGGCTTTCCGGGAATGGCTGCAATCGCATGCGGGCCGCATGTAGGTCTTGCTGAAGTGATGACTACACGCAACAACTACAGCCCTGTCAGGGATTTCCCGATAGACGCCAGCCCCGCATGGACATAGAATAAATGATATAAACAATTTATACGGTTCGTGCCGGCCGTATGAACGCAGACCATGGACTGACCGGCACTGGCAGCGGGCCTCGTCGCGCTGCCATCAAAAAACAGTGAAAGGGGGTAAGTCATGAACTACGTCGCAAAACTCTATCGCAAGCTGGTCGATTTTCTCAATGACTCCAGTGAGCTCGACACTGGCTCGCACCGCGGTGCGCCGCATTGCTGCAGCCTGTATTCGGGCCTGTCGGGATTGCCGAGCATGTCGCAGGAAGAGCAGCGCCACTGAACCGATGAATCAGTGAATCAGTGAATCCATGATTCATGGATTGACTGCATCAGTCAGCCTGCCTCAGAGCCAACCCGGGCCGCGCCAGCGCCCCGGGTTTTTTATTGTCGCCAGCCGCCGCCCTCAGCGCGCGTCGAGGATGTGGGCGATGCGTTCGTCATTGGCCGGATGGCTGGACAGGTAAGGCGGGGTCGGGCCGCCCTTGCCAGCGCTTTCCAGCTTCTCGAACACCAGCGCCAGCTTTTGGCGCGGCAGGCCGTTGGCCTTGAACATGGCAATGGCGTAATCATCGGCCTCGCGCTCGATATCGCGCGAATACTTCAGATCCAGCAAGACCGTGGGGATGTTGGCCAGCACCGCCGAGACATCGCCGAACAGCACCGTGGCCGTGGCGGCGATGGCGGAGCTCTGGATGAGTCGCCGCATCAGGTGGCGTCGATGCACATGGCCCAGCTCATGCGCCAGCACGCCCATGAGGGCGTCATCGTCGTCCAACAGACGGACGATCTCGTCAGTCACCACGATCTGTCCTGACGGCAGGGCGAAGGCGTTGGGGCCGATGCGGCTCTTGCGGAACACGATCTGGTAGGCCGGCGCATCCGGCAGCGGCGCGGTCAATGCCTGGAAGCGCGCCGTGATGGCCTGGGTGCGCCGCGCATCGAGCTGGCTGGCGGAGAGTACGTGCCGGTCGAGAAAGTCCAGCGTCCCCTGACCGATCTGGCGATCCACCGCGACCGGCAGCATGGCGGCGATGCCTTGCGCGGCCAGCGGCAACAGATAGACGTAGCTCAGCGCCACCACCGCGACCAGTGCGGCGCATGCTGCCAGTGCATGCCGCCAGCTTTGCTGCAGGCGTACCACCAGGGAGTCCTGGTGGCCGGTCTCCTGCAACAGCTCACGGAAGGCTTCGCCATCGATGACTTCAAGATAGGCACCATCGGGAAAGCTGACCTTGCGCGCAGCACGCTTGAAGCGCTCGGAGACGCGCAGCTGCGCAATCGGACAGTCCCGTTCGATCTCTCCGCGCACCTGGGCCACGCCCGCGACCACCTCCAGTGTCACCTGGTGAGGCCGCGAGCTCTTGCCGTCGTAATAGGAAGCGAGCACTGACATGGGCTTACATCGACAGGTCGAAGTCGAGCAGGTCGCCCAGGCCTTCGCCGGTAGCCGAGCCGTGCGCTTCGCTGGCGGCCATGAAGTCATCCAGGCTGCTGGCCGGCAGCAGCGTCAGCGATTCGATGCGATAGCGCATCATGCGGATCTGTGCGAAGGGGGTGTACAGGCCCAGCGTGAAGGCGATGCCCAGCACATTCGTGAACACGATGAAGGCGGTGCGGGACCAGCGCATATTGCATTGGAACCGGTGCTCGCCCAGGCGGGTGCTGTTCCAGACCAGGTTCTGCAGCAGCGTCATCCATAGTGGAACGGTCAGGAAGGTCCAGGCATACAGCGCCAGCATCATCAGGAACAGGTTGAATCCGACCGTGGCGCTGTCTTCGACCATCTGGATCATGGCCACGCCGCCGAAGACGATGAAGATCGCCACCGCGCCGCCCAGCCACAATCCCAGGCCGGTCAGAAAAACCTTGTAGAACGCGCCGACTGAGCCATGGAAGCTGAAATGGGTGGTGCCGAACCTGGCCTCGCTGTGCTGGTAGCGCTTGAAGCGCTGATACGCCAGCGGCGTGAGCCATCCCAGGGAGAGCCCGGCCAGCAGCGGCCACATCAGGAAGTTGCGGGCAGCGCCGCCCAGGCTGCCGCGAAAGCCGAAGCGGATGCCGCGATAGCTGGTGTTGTAGAGCTTGAATTGCAGGCTGCGCCAGATCAGCCATGGGCCGGCGAGCACCATCACCAGCGCCGCCGCCAGGCCCAGCAGCACATTGGCCGCGCCGGCGAAGTGATAGACCGCCAGCAGCACCACCGCAATGATGCGTCCCTTGAGGATGGCCATTGGATTGCCGTGATAGTCGAAGCTGCCGCCGGCCACCGAGGTGTTGTCGTAGAAGTAGCGCAGCCGGCGCACCTTGGCCCAGGCCGAGTAGATGCCCAGCGTGACGATGGACAGCAGCAGGTTGACGATCCAGATGCGGAAGTATTCGCCGCCACGGCCACTAAAGGAAAAGGCTTCAGGCTTGACCGGCGCTGCAGCGTTGAGGAGGGTGGTAAAGGGGGGTGTTGCTGCCTGGTCGGGCAGCTCGGAATTTTCGTTCATGGACGCTCGCTTGATCTTGAATTTATAGGATGAGTCTGCCGATGGGTCGGGCAAGAATCTATTGCTCGCAGTAAAAAGTCAAGCTGAGGCCAAGCCCGTGCGGCTTGTAGGGATTTTGTATGGGCAATCCTCGCATTTTGACGAGATCTGGTGGTCTGAAATTGTGCAGGAATGCACTGTTTGTGCGAACATTGCCGCCGTGTTGAGGTCTGTTCCCGGACAAGAATCAGCCCATCCAGGCCTTCCTGGCTTCAGCCCGCAGCATCGCGCCAAAGCAAACAAGTTTCCTCAGCGCCGGCCTCCACGCCGGCGTTGGCCACTCAAAGGAGCCCTCATGTCCACATCCTGGAACACCGCCGCCATCGCCGACAAGCTCGGCATTCCCGCCGCCGACCTCGGTATCGAGACCATCGCCCACAGTGCCGATGGCATCGCCTACGAAAGCGTGCTGCTCTACAACAAGGCCCAACCGCCAGTCTCGGGCGTAGTGACCGTTCCCAACTACTTCGGCCTGCGCCAGCAGGCGCTGGAGGTTGCCGCCACCACCGTCGGTGCCGGCCATGCGATTCTGGTCGCCGATGTGTACGGCAAGACTCTGCGCCCGGCCAACCCGGACGAAGCCCTGGCCGCCATCATCCCGCTGAAGAAGGACCGCGCCGAACTGCGCAAGCGCATGCATGGCGTGCTCAAGGTCTTGCGCGAGCAGACCTTCGTCAAGCTGGATGCTGCCAAGCTGGGCGCTTGCGGCTTCTGCTTTGGCGGCACGGCTGCGCTGGAGCTGGCGCGTGATGGCGCTGAAGTGCGCGGTACGGTGTCGCTGCATGGTGCGCTCGATACCCCGGCCCCGGGCGAGAGCAAGGTCAAGGGGGCAGTCCTGGTGCTGCACGGCGTGCAAGATCCGTCGGTGCCGCGTGAGCAGGTCAATGGCTTCATCGACGAGATGAGCGCCCTCAACATCGATTGGCAACTGGTCAACTACGGCCAGGCTGCCCACTCCTTCACCGATCCGGATGCCAACAGTCCCGGTTTCTTCTATCACCGCCAGACTGCTCAACGCGCCGCTGTCGCTCTGCAAGGCTTCTTTGGCGAAGTGCTGGCCTGACCGCGCTTCTTTCACCCTTGTCCGGCCGCGCCCGTAGCGGCAGGGCAGGGGGTATCACCCCTCAATAAGAAGAGACGGCGTCCATTCCGTACGCAGGGCCGCTGGCGTCCTGGTCCGACTTGGCGCGTGAGCGTCCTGGTTCCCCTCGTCAAATCCCACGTCCAAAGGATACTCATGTCACAAGATAAAGAGCCCAGGCGGCGCTTCCTGCGCCAGGTGTTGGCCATCGTCCCAGCCGCGAGTACGCTAGGTGGCGCCACTACCGTTGCAGTCAGCCAGGCGGCCATGGCCGACAGCAGTGAGCCGGGCAAGGCCCGCGCCTACACGCCCACCTACTTCACCGCACCCGAATGGGCCTTCCTCAACGCCGCCGTCGATCACCTCATCCCCTCGGACCAGCATGGCGCTGGTGCGCTGGAAACCGGCGTGCCCGAGTTCATCGACCGCCAGATGGAAACCCCCTATGGCGCAGGCAAGCTGTGGTACATGCAAGGTCCCTTCCATCCGGACAGCGTGCCAGAACTGGGCTACCAGCTCTCGCTAGTGCCGCGCGACATTTATCGCCAGGGTATCGCCGCCTGCAATGACTGGTGTAGCAAGAACCACGGCAAGGTCTTCGCCGAACTCGACAAGCTCAAGCAGGTGGAGGTGCTGAAGATGATGGAAGGCGGCAAGATCACTTTTGACACCGTGCCAGCCAAGACCTTCTTCAGCTTCATGCTGGGCAATACCAAGGAAGGCTATTTCGCCGACCCGATGTACGGCGGCAACCAGAAGATGGGTGGCTGGAAGATGGTCGGCTTCCCCGGTGCGCG
>Ga0160495_100526_pt1 | contig 17168 bp, 17 predicted proteins | sample DID4MG_4_FD_108251 | JGI IMG/M metagenome (GOLD analysis project Ga0160495, IMG submission 108251) | Enriched soil microbial communities from UW Madison campus, WI, USA - DID2933_E24_FP4 MG | ecosystem: Environmental > Terrestrial > Soil > Unclassified | place: USA: Madison, Wisconsin | collected... | reverse complement strand
CAGGTTCAGGTCCACCAGTTTTTCCATGCCTTCAAAGGTCTTGCTGGCCAGTTGGCTGAACAGGGCGATTTGCGCTTCTGCGTTGGCCTTGGCTGCAGCGGAAAATTGCTCGGTGTAGGTCGTCATGTTGAAACATCCTTCTCTTTAATGGGTTGATGAACAAGGCAGCGACTGTGAACACTTACGGACCGATCTTGACTGACTGGTGGATTCCGATGTCATTTCTTCTTGAAATATGATGCATTGCACAAGCGGATTCTAGTTTAATCGTGCATAAAGTCAAAGCTTTCATGCGGTGGGAATTGCAAAAAGCCGGTGAAAGTTGATCCATGTCTAATCAAGGACTTAGCTGAAATTTCGGAAGAGATTCCAAACCTGATAGCCTCTGCCGCGAACAGCAGGATTCAGGTTATCAATTCGGGGTGCGCAATCGTTTGCGCACCGCATCAAGGTAATTTTGTTGCAGTGCGGAAAGCTCTGCAGAAAAAAAGTGTGAGTGTTGTGTGAAAGCCTACTACAGCGATCATTTTGTATTGCCCCTGCCTCCCGGCCATCGTTTTCCTATGGTCAAGTACCGCATGATCCGGGAGGGGGCGGCCCAGGCCTTGGCAGACCTGGAGTTCCACGAAGCCATGCCGACCACCGACGGCGAGCTTGCCCTGGCGCACCATCCTGGCTACATCGCCCGCGCCAGCAGGGGTGAGCTGACGGCCGCCGAGCAGCGCGAGATCGGATTTCCCTGGTCGCCCGAGATGGTGGAGCGTTCGCGCCGCTCTTCGGGCGCGACCATTGCTGCCTGCCGCGCCGCCTTCAGCGAAGGCGTTGCCGTCAATCTGGCCGGCGGCACGCATCACGCCTATGCTGACCATGGCGCAGGCTTCTGCGTCTTCAACGATGCCGCTATCGCGGCGCGGCTGATGCAGGCCGAACGCCGCGCCGCCCGCGTGGCCATCGTCGATCTGGACGTCCACCAGGGCAACGGTACGGCTTCCATCCTGGCGCGCGACGAGTCGGTGTTCACCCTGTCGCTGCATGGGCAGAACAACTATCCCTTCGAGAAAGAGCAGAGCGATCTGGATGTGGCGCTGCCCGATGGCGTGGGCGACGACGACTACCTGCGCGCCCTGCAGGCGGCGCTGACGCTGCTGCAACAGCGCTTCGCCCCGCAGTTGCTGATCTACCTGGCCGGGGCCGACCCGCACGAAGGCGACCGGCTGGGCAAGATGAAGCTGACCCTGGCGGGGCTGGCCGCGCGCGACCAGGCTGTGTTCTCCTACGCCCGCGAGCACGAAATCCCGGTTGCGGTTACGATGGCGGGCGGTTACGGACGGGAGATCGAGCAGACCGTGGCCGTACACCTACAAACGATAAGACTGGCCAGTCTCCACGCCGCGCGCTGGAAAGGCCGATAAGTTGAGCCGGGGATCGCCCCGATGATGGAAAACAAGAAATGATGCAATCCCCCGCCGGCGCCAGCCGGCCACGCCAGCTCCTGATGAGACTGGTGCCGCTGTTGTTCGTGCTGATCTGGAGTACCGGCTTCATCGTCGCCAAATTCGGCCTGCCTTACGCGCCGCCGCTGACTTTCCTGCTGTTGCGCTTTACCGGCGTGCTGCTGGTGCTGCTGCCCCTGGTGCTGTTGTTCCGCGCCCCCTGGCCGCATGGTCGCATCCGCCATGTGGCGGTGGCAGGCGTGCTGTTGCAGGCCGGCTATCTGGCCGGCGTGTGGTGCGCCATCAAGATCGGTATGCCGGCGGGCCTGTCGGCCCTGATCGTGGGGCTGCAACCCATCCTGACCGCGTTTGCCGCACCCTTGCTGGGCGAGTCCGTGCGCGGGCGGCAGTGGCTGGGACTGGCGCTGGGCCTGTGCGGGGTCGGCCTGGTGGTGGTCAACAAGATTTCGCTGATCGGCCTGTCCACGGCCAGCATTGCCCTGTGCGTGTTCGCCTTGCTGTGCATCACGGCGGGGACCCTCTACCAGAAGCGCTATTGCGCCCACTTCGACCTGCGCACCGGCACGGTGATCCAGTTCATGGCCTCCATCGTGGTGGTGCTGCCGCTGGCGGTGCTGGTAGAGGGGCTGGACTGGCGGCTGAGCAGTGTGTCGTGGACTCCGCAGTTCGTCGGCGCACTGCTGTGGTCGGTGCTGGCCTTGTCCATCGGCGCGATCTTCCTGCTCTTTGCATTGATCCGCCGCAGCGCCGCCACCAGCGTTACCAGCCTGCTCTACCTGACGCCGCCCACCACCGCCGTGATGGCCTGGCTGATGTTCGGCGAGGCCTTCAGCCTGATCGGCGCGCTGGGCATGCTGGTGGGTGTGATCGGCGTGGCCTTCGTGGTGCGCAAGTAATTCAGTCAGTTCAGTCGGTTCAGTCCGTGGCCGGCATCAGTGTCACCAGCTTCAGGTCGGGCCGGTTGGCCACACGGAAGTTGACCTGCCAGTAACGCAGCTCCGTTCCCTGCGAGGTGCGGAAGCGGCGCTCGCCGCCCTCGCGCGCCACCACGTCCTGCAGGCGCCAGGCGCGCTGGAACAGGGCATTGCAGGCCGACAGCTCTTCCACCAGCCTGACGACTACTGCATCGTCCAGGAGAGCTGCGCAATCGGCGCGGAATTCGGCGACCAAACGGTGCGCCCGCTGCTCCCAGTCCACGGTGAGGTTGCGGGCCTCGTCGCTGGCAAACATGAAGCGCAACAGGTTGGGACGGGCGCTGCGGTCATCGAGCCAGCCGCCGAAGAGCTTGCGCGCAGCCGGGTTCCAGGCCACGGCGTTCCAGGTCCGGTCCAGCAGATAGGCGGGGGCGCGGAACTGGCTGACCACTTCCAGGATCTCCGGCGCGATGGCGCTTTCTTCATGCTGGTCCGGCGCGGCCGGATCTTTCTTTCCCGCCAGCTCAAACAGGTAGGCGCGCTTGGCGCGCGGCAGCCGCAAGGCATCGGCGATGCGCGCCAGCGCCTGCGGCGAGACCGACTCGGTGCGACCTTGTTCGATCCAGGTGTACCAGGTCACGCTGATGCCGCACAACTGCGCCACTTCTTCGCGCCGCAGACCGGGAGTGCGGCGGCGACCGCCCAGCGCCATGGCGGGCAGGCCGGCATCGGCAGGCGCAATTTGCTGGCGCTGGGTCTTGATGAATTCGCCAAGGGCGCGGCGGGCGAGATCGGGTTCCATGAAGAGAGCAGGGTAGTGGTCGGGGTAATAGTATAACTACCCAACTTGTAACAGGATAGGGAGCCGCTAGACTGGTCGCTCATCCACTGCACCACCCCTCACCACGTCTCAGGAGCCCCGCCATGCGCAGCCATCAGCAAGTCGTCACCGAACAGTTCGGCAGCACCGCCGCCGCCTATCTCAGCAGCACCGTCCATGCACAGGGCGCGGACCTGCAGGAGCTGGCCGCCATCGCCGCCGCCATGCCCGCAGCACGCGTGCTGGACCTGGGCTGCGGCGGCGGTCATGCCAGCTTCGCTGTGGCGCCGGTGGTGCAGAAGGTGATCGCCTATGATCTTTCGGCAGCCATGCTGGACGTGGTTGCCACGGCCGCTGCCGAACGCGGCCTGACCAACCTGGCGGTGCGCCAGGGCAGCGCCGACCAGCTCGACTTCCCCGATGCCAGCTTCGACCTGGTCTGCACCCGCTTCTCGGCACATCACTGGCGCAACCTGCCGCAGGCGCTGGCCGAGGTGTTCCGGGTGCTCAAGACCGGTGGACGCTTCATCGTCATCGATACCGCCGCTCCCGCCGACGTGCTGGCCGATACCTATGTGCAGTCCATCGAGCTGTTGCGCGACACTTCTCATGTGCGCAACATCAGCCTGCGGTCCTGGCGCAAGCTGCTGGCCCGGGCTGGCTTTGGCGTCTCCAGCGACAAGAGTTGGAAGCTGCGCCTGGAATTCGACAGCTGGGTGGCGCGCATGCGCACCCCGCAGGATCAGATCGTGGCCATCAAGGCCTTGTGGCGGGTCGCCCCGGAGGAGGTGCGGCAGTATTTCGCCCTGGATGCGGCCGGCTCGTTCTCCATCGATGTGGCCATGCTGGATGCCTGCAAGCTCTGAGCGGGCACTTGCCCCTCCATGCGGAGGGGCTTTTCCTGCTTTCCATTCTGGCGCGATCTGAGGCAAGCCGGCGTCGAAGGTCAACGGTCGCGCCGCTTCCCTCGTTATCCCTTCATTCAATCTACCGTAAAAGCGCATATCTGCGCCGTATATTGCCTTCTATTAATGCCTTGGGCGGCCCATGCATTGCGGTAGACTGTTTCACGTCGAAGTAGCTGTAAGTGAATTTGCTCTGGAAAAATCTAAAAATATCGAGCAAAAGATTAAAGCATTCGTAGGAAAATCCGGGGCGAGCGGGGGACGCAAACGCCTCTCAGGAATGTAGAAAGCCGATTAAGTGATTGCGCTAACTTCTTAATTCTCTTGCGAAAATTCTGCTTTTTGCTACACTGCCAACGTTTCTTTTGTGGACTATCAGGGTAAATTGGGGGGAGATCCACCTATGATCAAATCAGCGCTGGCCGTATTGACATCGCTACTTTTCATCCACGCTGGTTTGGCACCTGCCGCCGCGCAGACGGTCAACAACACCGCCAAGAAGCCGGCCAAGAAGGTCGTCGCCAAGCGCGCCGTCCAGCCGGTCAGCCGCGCCGTCGCCAAAGGATCGCTGAACAACCGCGAGAAGCTGGTGCGCAAGGTCACCGTGGTCAAGGGCAAGCGCCAGGTCAGCTACCAGCGCGTATCGGCTGCTCCCTCCGTGCCCGTGGTGCCGCCGGTGATGACTGCTGGCGACATGGCCGGCCTGAACCTGACTCCGGATCCCTTGGCGCTGCGCTCCAACGTGGCGCTGGTGGTCGATCAGGCCAATTCCCAGGTGCTGTTTGAAAAAAATTCCAGCGTAGCCCTGCCGATCGCCTCGGTCACCAAGCTCATGACCGCACTGGTGGTGGTGGAAGCGCGCCAGAACATGGAAGAAGTGCTCACCGTCACCGATGACGACGTGGACCGCGAAAAGCACAGCAGCTCGCGCCTGCGCGTGGGTGCGACCCTGAGCCGCGACGACATGCTGCACATCGCCCTGATGAGTTCGGAAAACCGCGCCGCCTCGGCCCTGGGCCGCAACTACCCCGGCGGCCTGCCGGCCTTCGTGGCGGCCATGAACGCCAAGGCCCGCTCGCTGGGCATGATGGATACCCGCTACGTCGATTCGACCGGCCTGTCCAGCCAGAACGTGGCCAGCGCCCGTGACCTGGCCAAGCTGGTGGTGGCAGCCTACAACTATCCCGTCATCCGCCAGTACTCCACCGATCCCAAATACATGGTCGAACCCAGCGGCCATGCCCTGCAATACAACAGCTCCAACCGCCTGACCTCCAACAAGGAATGGGACATCGGTCTGCAGAAGACTGGCTTCATCAACGAGGCCGGACACTGCCTGGTGATGTACACCCGTATCGAGGGCCGTCCCATTGTGATGGTCTTTCTCGATTCCAAAGGCCGGCTGTCGCATGTGGGCGATGCTGCGCGCATGCGCAAGTGGCTGGTGGATGACCAGTCGCGCAACCTGACCCGCGTGAAGATGGTGCGGGCTGACGAAGGCTGATTCGTTGCGCGGTAGTCGCTTCAATCGACACAAAAATGCCGTTCAGTGATGAACGGCATTTTTCGTTTGTGCAGCAGGCAGTTGTCTGCGTCTGAGAGAACCGTTCGTCCTGAGTAGGGACGTCAGGCCCGTATCGAAGGCGTACATACCGATACGCGACGCTGGTCGCGCCCTCGATACGCCGTTGCACGGCGACTCAGGACGAACGGGAGGAGATGGCCGAAGCGTCTGGAAATTCAGGAATTCGGTCTAACGCGCTTGCACCCGAATACGTTCAGTGGCGCTCATCGCTGCCGATTGCAACACATTGCCGCCCAGTAGCCCAGCCGCCCAGTCGCTCAGCTGCGGTCCTTGCGATATCCCAGCGCCGAAGAAATCTGGCTGGCCGTGCCGACCAGGTCTTCCACCCATTCGTCTTGCAGCCGGTCGGCCGGAGCCGAGATCGACAGGCCCGCGACCAGCTTGCCGCTGTCGTCGCAGATGCCGGCGGCCATGCAGCGCACGCCCAGCTCCAGCTCCTCGTTGTCCCGCGCATAGCCAAGCGCGCGCACCATCGACAGTTCGCGCTCCAGCTTGGTCAGGTCGGTGATGGAATTCTTGTTGTGGCCTGCCAGCCCCGTGCGGGTGGCATAGGCGCGCACGTTCTTGGGATCGTCCACGGAGAGGAACAGCTTGCCGGTGGAGGTCAGGTGCAGCGGCGCGCGGCCACCAATGGCGCGCACCACCTGCATGCCCGACCGTTCAGAAAAGGAACGGTCGATATAAACGATTTCATCGGCCTGCCGCACCGACAGGTTGATGGTCTGGTGAGTCTTGCGGTGCAGCGCTCGCATGAAGTCCAGCGCCGCTTCGCGCACCGACAGGCGGCTCTTGACGATGTTGCCCAGCTCCAGCAGGCGCATGCCCAGACGGTAGGTGCCAGGTTCGACCCGGTCCACGAAACGCTTGACCACCAGATCATTGAGGATGCGGTGGGCGGTGGAGGGATGCAGGTCGGTGGCGGCGGACAATTCCTTCAGGCTGACCGGGTCAGGGTAGGCAGCCAGGGCGTCGAGCAGCGACACCATGCGCTCGATGACTTGGATGGAGATGTGTTCTGTCTCGCCTGCTTCTTTTTTCATGACGCCGCCTGGTGCGTTGCAATATCGCGTTTATACCACAATGTGAAAACAACAAAAAGTCCGTTCGTGCTTTAACTGGCCGCTGGGAGCGGGTCGCGTGAGCTTGTGGAGCGGATGTAACCAAGCCTTTGGTTATAAAGATTGGCTGCCTTATTCCAAGGGCGTGCGCTTGCATATCCGTTTTTCGCATATCGAGAGATGAAAGTATTCGTTCTTTTTGCAGGGCAGGCTCATTAACCTGTGTTCTCCAAAACAACAGAACATTCGGGAACGGATATGCTGAAGAACATCATCAAGTCGGTCGCAGTTGCCCTGGTGCTGGCCCAGGCTGCACACGTGGCGCAGGCCGCCGACGTCTCGCTGCTCAATGTCTCTTACGACCCGACGCGCGAACTCTACGCCGACTACAACAAGGCCTTCGCCAAGTACTGGAAGGAAAAGTCGGGCGACAACGTCACCATCAAGGCCTCTCACGGCGGTTCCGGCAAGCAGGGCCGTTCGGTGATCGATGGTATTGATGCCGACGTGGTCACGCTGGCCCTGGCCTACGACATCGATGAAATCTCGGAAAAGGCCAAGCTGCTGCCGGCCGACTGGCAAAAGCGCCTGCCGCACAATAGCTCGCCCTATACCTCCACCATCGTGTTCCTGGTGCGCAAGGGCAACCCCAAGGGCATCAAGGACTGGGGCGACCTGATCAAGCCGGGCGTGTCCGTCATCACCCCCAACCCCAAGACCTCGGGCGGCGCACGCTGGAACTACCTGGCTGCCTGGGCCTATGCCAAGCAGAAGGGCGGTAGCGACGACGCCGCACGCGACTACATCGCCAAGCTCTTCAAGAACGTGCCGGTGCTGGATTCGGGCGCTCGCGGCGCCACCATCACCTTCGTCGAGCGCGGCATCGGTGACGTGCTGCTGGCCTGGGAAAACGAAGCCCTGATCTCGCTCAAGGAATGGGGTCCGGACAAGTTCGACATCGTGGCCCCTTCGATCTCCATCCTGACCGAACCGCCCGTGGCCGTCGTGGACAAGGTGGCCGACCGTCGCGGCACCCGCAAGGTGGCCGAGGAATACCTGAAGTACCTCTATTCAGAACAGGGCCAGGAAATCATCGCCAAGAACTACTACCGTCCCATCGATCCCAAGATCGCCGCCAAGTACGCTTCGCAATTCCCGAAGCTGAACTTGGTGACTATCGACAAGGATTTCGGCGGCTGGCAGAAGGCCCAGAAAACGCACTTCGCCGATGGCGGCACCTTCGACCAGCTCTACGCCCCCAACAAGAAGTGATCTGAACCTGCAAGAGGAACCGGCCTGGCCGGTTCCATCATCCCCTCAGCACAAGCACACGACATGACCATCCTGTTACTGGCCGGCAGCCCCTCCGCGCCTTCCCGTTCCACCCGTCTGCTGCACCACGTCGGCGACCAGTTGGCCCAGCTGGGCCACCGCTACGCCCGCCTGGACGTGCGCGACCTGCCGGGGCAGGCCATCCTGCGCGCTGACTGGAACGATCCCGAGATCAAGGCCGCGCTGGCCACCGTCGAGGAAGCCTCGGCCGTGGTGGTCGCCACACCGGTCTACAAGGCAGCCTACAGCGGCATCCTGAAGGCCTTTTTGGATCTGCTGCCGCAGTTCGGGCTGACCAACAAGCTGGTGCTGCCGCTGGCCACCGGTGGCAGCCAATCGCACATGCTGGCGCTGGACTACGCGCTGCGCCCGGTGCTGTCCTCGCTCAATCCCAGGCACGTGCTGCCCAGCATCTACGCCACCGAGGCGCAGGTGACCTGGAGTGAAGAAAAAGGTCTGCTGCTGGATGCGCCCATCGAGGCCCGCGTCAATGAAGGCGTGGAGCAGCTCTCGGCCAGCCTGCTGGCCCTGCACAAGGCCGCACCTGAAGAATTCCGCGAGATCCCGTTCTCGCAGCTGCAATACAGCGTGTCCTACTGATCCGCTGTTGCGCTGATCCGCTGCTTCATTGATATCGCCGGACAGGTTCCGGCATCGCAATCCGACTTGAAAAAACCGGCTGGGACAGCGGAAGGCCCGCTGCACGCCCACATTCTGGAATCTGGAGAACAACATCGTGACCGCCAACAAGAACAAGACTGCCCATTCGTCCCGTCGCCGCGCCTTGCAACGCCTGTCAGCCATCTCCCTCGGCGCGCTGGCCGTAAGCCTGGGCGCGACAGCCTGGTCGCCCGCGCAAGCGCAGCAAACCAAGCTGCTGCGCATCGGCTATCAGAAAGCCGCCAACACCCTGGTGCTGCTCAAGGCCCACGGCACGCTGGAGAAACGCCTGCAACCACTGGGCGTGGAAGTGAAATGGGCCGAGTTCGCGGCCGGTCCGCAACTGCTGGAAGCGTTGAACGTGGGCTCGGTCGATTTCGGGTACGTCGGCGAAGCACCGCCGGTGTTTGCCCAGGCAGCCGGCGCCGACTTCGTCTATACCGCTTATGAAATCCCGACCCCGGATGCCGAAGGCCTGCTGGTGCCAAAGAATTCGCCCATCAAGAGCGTGGCTGAACTGAAGGGCAAGAAGATCGCCTTCAACAAGGGTTCCGACGTGCATTGGCTGGTGGTGGCCTTGCTCAAGAAAGCCGGCCTGCAATACAGCGACATCCAGCCGGTCTATCTGGCTCCCGCCGATGCCCGTGCTGCCTTCGAGCGCGGTGCGGTCGATGCCTGGGCGATCTGGGATCCGTTCCAGGCCGCCGCCGAAAAGCAAGTCGGTGCGCGTCGTCTGGCCAGCGGCGTGGGCGCGGTCAATCACCACCAGTTCTTCCTGAGCGCGCGTCCCTTCGCGGCCAAGAATGCGCAGGTGCAAAAGATCCTGCTGGAAGAGATCAGCAGGGAAGGCGAGTGGGTCCGTACCCACACTGCCGAGGCGGCGGCTCAGCTCGCGCCTATCCAGGGCCTGGAGGCAGACATCATCGAGACTGGCTTGAAGCGCTATGCCCACGTGTACAAGCCGGTCGATGCGCAGGTGCTGGCCGAGCAGCAAAAGATCGCCGACGCCTTCTACGAACTCAAGCTGATCCCCAAGCCGCTCAAGGTCAGCGACGCTGTCCTCAAATAAGCACCCAAGCACCCAAGCACCCAAGCACTCAAATCTTCAACGAACCCGGTCTGGCAGCACAGGAGTCAAGCATGAACGTTTTCTGGTTTATCCCTACCCACGGCGACAGTCGCTATCTCGGCACCTCCGAAGGGGCGCGCCCGGTCACCCATGACTACATGAAGCAGGTCGCCGTGGCCGCTGACACGCTGGGCTACGACGGCGTGCTGCTGCCCACGGGACGTTCCTGCGAAGACGCCTGGGTGGCGGCAGCCAGCCTGATCGATGCCACCCGCCGCCTGAAATTCCTGGTGGCGGTGCGGCCTGGTCTGACTGCTCCGACGCTGTCGGCGCGCATGGCTGCCACCTTCGACCGCCTCTCCAATGGCCGCCTGCTGATCAACGTGGTCACCGGCGGGGACCCGGTGGAACAGGAGAGCGACGGCATCTTCGGCAGCCATGCCGAACGCTATGAAGTCTCCGATGAATTCCTCAAGATCTGGCGTGAGGTGCTGGCCAAGACCCACACCGGCGAAGAGACCCACTTCGAGGGCAAGCACCTGCGTGTCAAGGGTGCCAAGGCACTCTATCCGCCGGTGCAGCAACCGTATCCGCCGCTGTACTTCGGTGGTTCTTCCGACGAGGCCATCGACCTGGCCGCCGAACAGGTCGATGTCTATCTGACCTGGGGCGAGCCGCCCGCCGCCGTGGCCGAGAAGATCGCCCGGGTGCGCGAACGCGCCGCCAAAGCGGGCCGCACGCTGCGCTTTGGCATCCGCCTGCACGTGATCGTGCGCGACACCAATGAAGCTGCCTGGCGCGCCGCCGATGAACTCATCAGCCGCCTGGATGACGAGACCATCGCCAAGGCCCAGGCCAACTTCGCCCGCATGGATTCGGAAGGGCAGCGCCGCATGGCCGCCCTGCACGGCGGCCGTCGCGACAAGCTGGAAGTCAGCCCCAATCTATGGGCCGGCGTCGGCCTGGTGCGCGGCGGCGCTGGCACGGCGCTGGTGGGCGATGGCCCGACAGTGGCTGCACGGCTCAAGCAATACGCGGCGCTGGGCATCGATACCTTCATCCTGTCCGGTTATCCGCATCTGGAAGAGTCGTACCGCTTTGCCGAACTGGTGTTCCCGTTGCTCCCACGCGCACAGCGCGATGGCGCCAGCGAGCATCAGATCAACGGCCCGGTCGGCGAGATCGTCGGCAATGTCGAACTCCCCAAGGCCGCGCCGGTGCGCGTGTCGGCAAGCTGAGGCGGTCATGACGAGCGCATCCAATCCTGTCACCAGCACCACTGTGGCCGCCCCGCAGGCGCAGGGCAAGCCCAGGCGCGTCGGTCGCAAGTCCGGCGCGCAGCGCGGCGCCTGGATAGGCTGGCTGTTGCCGGCGCTGCTACTGCTGTGGTGGGAAGTCGCCGCGCAGGCGGGCTGGCTGTCCAGCCGCATCCTGCCGGAACCGTGGGCCGTGCTCAAGGCCGCCTGGGAACTGTCGGCCTCGGGCGAGCTGTGGCGTCACCTGGCCGTCTCCAGTGGCCGCGCTGCCTCCGGCTTTGCGGTCGGCGCTGGGCTGGGCCTGATCCTGGGCCTGCTCTCGGGCAGCCTGCGTTCTGCCGAACTGCTGCTCGATACCACCTTGCAGATGGTGCGCAACATCCCGGCGCTGGCCTTGATTCCTCTGGTGATCCTGTGGTTCGGCATCGATGAGACGGCCAAGCTGTTCCTGGTCTCGGTCGGCGTGTTCTTCCCGGTGTATCTGAATACCTTCCACGGCATCCGTTCGGTGGACCAGGGCTTGATCGAGATGGCGAAAAGCTATGGCCTGTCCGGCTGGCCGCTGTACCGCGACGTGATCCTGCCGGGGGCCTTGCCCTCCATCCTGGTGGGCCTGCGCTTTGCGCTGGGGCTGGTGTGGGTGTTGCTGATCGTGGCCGAAACCATCTCGGCCCAGGCCGGCATCGGCTACATGACCATGAATGCCCGTGAATTCCTGCAGACCGATGTGGTGCTGGTGGGCATCCTGCTGTACGCCTTGCTGGGCAAGCTGGCCGATACCGCAGCGCGCTGGCTGGAACGTTTCTGGTTGCGCTGGCATCCGGGCTATCAATGAGAGTGCATGAGAGCAAGTCAGGAGAAGAGCATGCGTAACGACGCACAGGAAAACCAGCAAGTCCGCCGCGCTGCCGGGCGAGGTGTGGGCATCAGGCTGCGCGCCTTGTCCAAGGCCTTCAGCGGCAGGACGGTATTGCATGAGATCGACCTCGATATCGCGCCAGGCGAATTCGTTGCCATCGTCGGCCGCAGCGGTTGCGGCAAGAGCACGCTGTTGCGCCTGGTGGCGCAGCTGGACGCCGCCAGCGGCGGCGAGCTGGTCTATGAACACGCCGGCAACGACGAACCCGAGGTGCGCATCATGTTCCAGGATGCACGCCTGCTGCCCTGGAAACGGGTGCAGGCCAATGTCGCCCTGGGCCTGCCCCGGCAGGCTGCGCCGCAGGCCTTGAATGCGCTGCGCCAGGTCGGCCTGGAGCAGCGCGCCGGCGAGTGGCCGGCGGTGCTCTCGGGCGGCCAGCGCCAGCGCGTGGCGCTGGCCCGTGCGCTGGTCCATGACCCACAGTTGCTGCTGTTGGACGAACCCCTGGGCGCACTCGATGCGCTCACCCGCATCGAGATGCAGACCCTGATCGAATCGCTCTGGCGCGAACGCGGTTTCACCGCCTTGCTGGTCACGCACGATGTGCAGGAAGCCATCGCCCTGGCCGACCGTGTGCTGCTCATCGAAGATGGCCGCGTTGCGCTGGACCAGCGCATCGAGTTGGCGCGACCGCGTTCACGCGGCCAGGCCCAGTTTGCCGCGCTGGAAGAAGCCATCCTGGCGCGGGTGCTGCGCCATCCGGGCAGCGAGGCGGCCATTGAGGAACTGGAACCTGTCTTTGCGCCGCGTGGCGTGCATCAGGTGCAGTGGGCCATTTGAGCCAGCCGAGGACCATCCCTATTCATGAAATGAGTTCTAGTATTTCAACCCATGCGGTGCGGCAAGTGCCGCGCCGTTTCATCAAGGAGCAGAGCATGACCATTCAAGCAATCAACGTACGCAACCAGTTCAAGGGCAAGGTCAAGGCCATCATCGAAGGTTCGGTGGTGTCCGAAGTCGATGTCGAGACCCCCGCCGGTATCGTGACCTCGGTCATCACCACCCGTTCGGTCAAGGACCTGGGCCTGACCATCGGCAGTGAAGTGGTGGCGCTGGTCAAGGCCACTGAAGTGTCGATCGCCAAGCTGTGATCACGTGGCCGTTCCGGGCGGCCCGCCCGCCTGGACGGCGTATTTTTCAGGAGCAGGCCCGATGGCATATCAGGCACTGAACACTTATCTGGCGCGCCTTTCCAAGGGCGCAGCCGCTACCTCGCCGGTCTGGCTGGATGAGCAGGGGCGCGCCGCCGGACGCTTCTTCAATACTTCGCTGACATCGGCCTTCCAGCCGGTGCGCAGCTTCGACGAGGGTCAGGTCATCGCCTGCGAAGCCTTCGCCCGCAGCCATTCGGCCGTCGATGACGGCCTGCACCTGTGGAAGCTGCTCGACCAGGCCGCCAGCGACGACGAATCGGTCGAACTGGACCGCCTGTGCCGCATGCTGCACGCCATCAACTACTATCGCCAGGTCGGTGACGACGCCCCCGAGCTGCACCTGTCGGTGCACGCCCGCCTGCTGGCGGCGGTCAACAACAATCACGGCGTGGCCTATCGCCGCATCCTGGCCGCGCTGGAACTGCCGCACGAGCGCATCGTGCTGCAACTGCCGGTAGTCACGCCCAACCAGCGCTGGCTGCTCAATTACGTGCTGGACAATTACCGCCGCAACGGTTTCCGCCTGGGGGTCTCGGCCAATAGCCCGCTGGAGGCGCTGGGCCTGCTGGACAAGGTCAGGCCTGATCTCATCAAGGTCGATGCGCGCGAACTGGCTGACCCCGACAGCGTGGCCTTGCTGCTGTTGCGGGCGGCAGAGCAGGGTGTGCGCATCTTCTTCAAGCGCATCGAGAGCGCGGAGGTGTTCCAGCGGCTGCAGGAGTACGGGCAGGCGCTGGCCCAGCCTATCCGCGCCCAGGGCTACCTCTGGGATGTGCCGGCGGCGCACCTGCCGGATCGGCTCCTGGGACTCAGGGACGCGGCTTGAGGCATACTTGCCGATGCCATCTCACTCCATCTCCCTCTATCTCCTGCAGCGAGGCAAGCATGACTCTGTCTTTCCAGGCGTCTTCGGTTCCGGCGCGGCTGTCCGACTTCCGTGTCCTGGTCGCGCCGGGTCTGTCCGACAGTGGCGCTGAACATTGGCAGTCGCGCTGGCAGCGACTGTATCCGGGTTTCGAGCGGGTCCGGCAGGACGACTGGGACAGAGCCGACCTGCCGCGCTGGTCGCAGCGCCTGGGCGAGGTGCTGGCGCAGGAGGGCCGACCCACGGTGATCGTGGCGCACAGCTTCGGTTGCCTGGCCACCGCCCATCGCGCCGCCGCCTTGCAGGCCGAGGGCGGCTCGGCTCATCCCATCGCGGCAGCCTTGCTGGTGGCTCCGGCTGATCCGGTCAAGTTCGGGGTCAGCGCCGCCGTCAGGCACAAGCTGCCATTTCCCGCCCGGGTGATCGGCAGCGACAACGATCCCTGGATGAGCGCCGAACGCGCCCGCCATTGGGCCGAGGCCTGGGGCGCGGATTTCCGCTCGGTTGGCGCGCACGGCCATATCAATGCCGAGTCCGGCCTGGGTGATTGGACCCAGGGCCAGCAATGGCTGCTGGAATTGCTGGAGCAGATCGCCTGAGGCCTTCTGCGACCATTCTCCAAGCGCATGAAGAGCGGTTTGATGGCGTTCTTTATGCGCTTTTCTTCTAAGGGCATGCAAAAAACTTCGTTCTCTTTATAACTAGCGGGTGCGAATATCGGTCACCTATAGTCGCATTTGTAATAAAAAGAGAACGACAATGTCCGCATCCCCTGTTTCCCTTGCCGCCCCCCGGGCCGCGCCAGCCGCCTCGGGTGGGACGGGCCGGCGTGTCTTGCCGGGTTTCCGGCTGTCGCTGGGCTTCACCATCTTCTACCTGGCGCTGATCGTGCTGATCCCGCTCTCGGCGCTGTTCCTGAAGACTTTCACGCTGACCTGGGGCGGCTTCATCGAGGCCGTCACCTCACCACGGGTGATGGCTTCTTATCGGCTCAGCTTCGGGGCTTCGCTCATCGGTGCTTTCCTCAACGTCATCTTTGGCGGCATCGTGGCCTGGGTGTTGGTGCGCTATCGCTTCCCCGGCAAGCGCATCATCGATGCCCTGGTCGATCTGCCCTTTGCCTTGCCCACCGCCGTGGCCGGCATCGCGCTGACCACGCTGTATTCGCAGAATGGCTGGCTGGGCAAGCTGCTTGCTCCCCTGGGCATCAAGGTCGCCTTCACTCCGCTGGGCGTGCTGGTGGCGCTGACCTTCATCGGTCTGCCCTTCGTGGTGCGTACCGTGCAGCCGGTGCTGGAAGAGGCCGAGCGCGAGCTCGAAGAAGCTGCCGCCAGCCTGGGCGCGAACCGATGGCAGACCTTTACTCGAGTGATCTTTCCGACCGTGCTGCCGGCCTTGCTGACCGGGTTTGCGCTGGCCTTCGCGCGCGCTTCCGGTGAATACGGTTCGGTGGTCTTCATCGCCGGCAACATGCCGATGGTGTCGGAGATCACGCCGCTGTTCATCGTCACCAAGCTGGAGCAATACGACTATGCCGGCGCTACCGCCATTGCCATGGTGATGCTGGTGGTGTCCTTCCTGCTGCTGCTGACCATCAACCTGCTGCAAGCCTGGACCCGCAAGCGCGGCCAGTCGGAAAGGACCTGAGATGAGCGCTGCCCCCATTTCCGCCGCCCACCAGGCGATCGCCCGTGGCGAGCCGCCGCTGACGCCGGCGGCCACAGCCGAACCCTTCTGGGTACGCGCGCTGCTGATCGGCGTCGCGCTGGTGTTCCTGACGCTGTTCCTGTTCGTGCCGCTGGTGGCGGTGTTCTACGAAGCACTGCGCAAGGGCTGGGATGTCTATGTCGCCTCCATCACCGAAGCCGATGCCTGGTCCGCCATCAAGCTGACCGTGATCACGGCGGCCATTGCCGTGCCACTGAACCTGGTCTTCGGCGTGGCCGCTGCCTGGGCCATCGCCAAGTTCGAGTTCCGAGGCAAGAACGTGCTGCTGACCCTGATCGACCTGCCGTTCTCGGTCTCGCCGGTGATTTCGGGCCTGATCTACGTGCTGCTGTTTGGTCTGCAAGGCTATCTCGGCCCCTGGCTGCGTGAGCATGACATCAAGATCCTCTTCGCCGTGCCCGGCATCGTACTGGCGACCATCTTCGTGACCTTCCCGTTCGTGGCGCGCGAGCTGATCCCGTTGATGCAGTCGCAGGGCAGCGAGGAAGAAGAAGCCGCGCTGGTGCTGGGTGCTTCCGGCTGGCGCACTTTCTGGCACGTGACCCTGCCCAACATCAAGTGGGGCCTGCTGTATGGCGTGATCCTGTGCAACGCCCGCGCCATGGGCGAGTTCGGGGCGGTGTCGGTGGTCTCGGGCCATATTCGCGGCGAGACCAACACCATCCCCTTGCAGGTCGAGATCCTCTACAACGAATTCAACATCACCGGCGCTTTTGCCGTGGCCTCGTTGCTGGCCTTCCTGGCCCTAGTCACGCTGGCCATCAAGAGCGTCATCGAGTGGCGGCTGCACCAGCAGCACAGCGCCAGCGAGCAAGTCTAAGGAGTTTTCATGAGCATCGAAGTCCATCACATCCAGAAGCGCTTCGGCAGCTTCACCGCGCTCAACGACGTGTCGCTCAATTTCCCTGCGGGCGAACTGACGGCCCTGCTGGGTCCATCCGGCTGTGGCAAGACCACGCTCTTGCGCATCATCGCAGGTCTTGAGTCGCCCGATTCGGGCCAGGTGCTGCTCGATGGCGAAGACGCCTCGGCGCGCCACGTGCGCGAGCGCCAGGTCGGTTTCGTGTTCCAGCACTATGCGCTGTTCAAGCACATGACCGTATTCGAGAACATCGCCTTCGGCCTGCGCGTCAAGCCGCGTGCGCAGCGTCCCTCGGAAGCGGTGATCCGCGAGAAGGTCAGCAAGCTGCTGGAACTGGTGCAGCTGGACTGGCTGGCCGACCGCTATCCGCCGCAACTCTCGGGCGGCCAGCGCCAGCGTATCGCGCTGGCCCGTGCGCTGGCCGTGGAGCCGCGCGTGCTGCTGCTGGACGAACCCTTCGGCGCGCTCGATGCCAAGGTGCGCAAGGAACTGCGCCGCTGGCTGCGTCGCCTGCATGATGAACCGCACATCACCAGCATCTTCGTCACCCACGACCAGGAAGAAGCACTGGAAGAGGCCGACCAGGT
>Ga0160495_100523_pt1 | contig 17258 bp, 15 predicted proteins | sample DID4MG_4_FD_108251 | JGI IMG/M metagenome (GOLD analysis project Ga0160495, IMG submission 108251) | Enriched soil microbial communities from UW Madison campus, WI, USA - DID2933_E24_FP4 MG | ecosystem: Environmental > Terrestrial > Soil > Unclassified | place: USA: Madison, Wisconsin | collected... | reverse complement strand
CTTCAGCGCGGCGACGAGATTGACGTCCTTGCGCTTGAAGTCGTGGTAGCCGGAAATGCGGTTCGGATCGATGCGGCCGCGCACCGCGTCCTGCACGTAGCTGGCGACGGCCGAGGATAGCGCGATCTCGAAGGTGGCGAGTTCGGCATAGCGCGCGGTCATATCGGCGCTGTCGAAATCGTTGGCCGGAATCTTCACGGCATAGTCCCACGGATCGAGTCCGACGGATGCCGCATCCGCCAGCACAGCAATGGCCGCCTTCGCCTTGTCGTTGATGCCGGTGCCGTCGATCCAGACGAATTTCCGATTATCGCTATAGAAGGTCTCGACTGCCTTGGCGGCATCCGGATTGGTGCGCACGTCGACATTCGTGAAGGCCGCGCGGATTCCTGCATCGCCGGCAGGCGCAACATCTGCGGAAATCGAGCTCGTGACAACCGGATCGGCCAGTTTGTCGACGCCGACACGCTTCAGGGCGTCGGCCTTGTAAGTATAATAACGCGGGCCGGTGACGCGCGGCAGCGGCTTGGCTTCCTGCTTCACCTGGGCGGCGGCACCAGGCAGCGCAGAGGTCGTCGTGACCCCGGGCAGGCCGGCTGCCTCTGCCTGCTTCTTTTCCTTGCGCTTCTGCAGCCACTCCATGAATGTCATTGCATTGGCGGGCGCTGCGTGGAGCGTGACGGTGGCACAGGAAAGAGCCAGCGCGGTTGCCAGCACGGCGGTTTTCGTAAGCTTCATGTGTTTTCCATTCCCCGTCTTAAACCGCGCCTCGCGGTCTCTGGTGGCGCCCGAACCAGCAGGCCGGTAAGTTATAGGAAAGGATGGTGAATGAAAAGGAAACGCCCTCCCCCCACATGCCTTCCTGGCCCTCACAAAACCGTTATGGCGAACCTTCACCGAGGGAACGGCTGGGCCGGCATAAAAATTTGAACCCGCACGCATTTTTGCCTTTGCAACGCCGCGCCGGACACCAATCAACACCGTGGTCAAAAAAAATCGATAGCGGGTTGTGATGCAAAAGGCACAGCCCGAACGCGCCTGGATCGATGGTCAAGCCCTGCGGCGCGGCCTAATCGATTTTAACCGAAAGTCTCGCTCCGCGAGAACCGGCCGCCCCTTGCAAGTGGGTCGCAGATGGGCCAGAGATTTGCGCGATTTTTTCGCGCCAGCGCGCACGCCGTTTCCGGCCCGCGCTCGCCCGGCCTGCCGCGTCCCATGCGGCGGCAACGCCGGCGGCAGACCTCATCGCATGGGCTCGGAGAAGCGGGAAGCACTATGACATCGACGCGCACGGAAACGGATACATTCGGCCCCATCGAAGTGGACAACAGCCGCTATTGGGGCGCGCAGGCCCAGCGCTCGCTCGGCAATTTCAAGATCGGCTGGGAAAAGCAGCCGCTTTCCGTCGTTCGTGCGCTCGGCATAGTCAAGCAGGCCGCCGCCCGCGCCAACATGGAGCTGGGCCGTCTCGATCCCGCCATCGGCAAGGCAATCATCGAAGCCGCGCAGGAAGTCATCGACGGCAGGCTCAACGATCACTTCCCGCTCGTCGTTTGGCAGACCGGCTCGGGCACGCAGTCCAACATGAACGCCAACGAGGTCATCTCCAACCGGGCCATCGAAATGCTCGGCGGCGTCATGGGCTCCAAGAAGCCGGTGCACCCCAACGACCACGTCAACATGAGCCAGTCGTCCAACGACACTTATCCGACGGCCATGCACATCGCCTGCGCCGAGCGCATCGTTCATGACCTGCTGCCGGCGCTCAAGCATCTGCATGCGGCGCTGGAAGCCAAGGTCAAGGCCTTCGATCACATCATCAAGATCGGCCGTACGCATACCCAGGACGCCACGCCGCTGACGCTCGGCCAGGAATTCTCCGGCTATGCCGCGCAGGTCGCCTCGTCGATCAAGCGCATCGAGATGACCCTGCCGGGGCTGTGCGAACTCGCCCAGGGCGGTACGGCCGTCGGCACCGGCCTCAACGCGCCGGTCGGCTTTGCCGAAAAGGTCGCCGATCACATCGCCGAGATCACGGGCATCGCCTTCAAGACGGCGCCGAACAAGTTCGAAGCGCTTGCCGCCCACGATTCCATGGTCTTCTCGCACGGCGCCATCAACTCCGCTGCCGCGGCTCTCTTCAAGATCGCCAACGACATCCGCTTCCTCGGCTCCGGCCCGCGCTCCGGTCTCGGCGAACTGTCGCTGCCGGAAAACGAGCCCGGCTCGTCGATCATGCCGGGCAAGGTCAATCCCACCCAGTGCGAAGCCCTCACCCAGGTCTGCGCCCAGGTCTTCGGCAACCATGCGTCGCTGACCTTCGCCGGCAGCCAGGGCCATTTCGAGCTGAACGTCTTCAACCCGCTGATGGCCTACAACTTCCTGCAGTCCGTCCAGCTTCTCTCGGATGCCGCGATCTCCTTCACCGACAATTGCGTCGTCGGCATCGAGGCGCGTGAAGACAACATCAAGGCAGCGCTCGACCGCTCGCTGATGCTCGTCACCGCGCTCGCCCCGAAGATCGGCTACGACAACGCCGCCAAGATCGCCAAGACGGCCCACAAGAACGGCACGACGCTGCGTGAGGAAGCCGTTGGTGGCGGTTACGTCACCAATGAGGAATTCGACGCGGTCGTTCGCCCGGAAAAGATGATCATGCCTGGCTGAGGCCAACGGTACGTCACGCTCAGCTAAAAGGCCGCAGATTCAACGATCTGCGGCCTTTTTTTGTGTACCGCATGCGACGGAGACGAGAAACGTTAATCATTCCCAAAGCATTTTCACTTTATTTTACGGGCCTACATTCGAAATCGGTCGGGAGCAGCCGCAATGAACACGGCAGTCGCGCAGAAGGTCCAGGTCCCGGACATCGCGGCGCAGGTCACCTACGCCATGCGCATTATGGGCATCTCACCCATTCCGCGGAACTACGAGCTGTTCTACGAAGCCTATATCGGCTCGAACCCGAAGCTGACCCGCGAACTGGCGGCGCTTGGCAGCAAGGCCAACCAGGAAGAGCTGGACGAAATCGGCGCGCAGTATTTCGGCCATCACCATGGCGTCACTGCCATGGACGGCGTGCATTCGCGCATCGTCGGTGAACTGGAAGGACTGCTTCGCCTTCTCAGGCAGGAGCAGACGTCGCTGGAAAGCTACAACCGGCTTCTTGACGAGACCGTCGTTCGCATCACCGGCAAGAACGCCACCAGCATGGACCTGATCAGAAGTGTCATCGGCGTGCTCACGGAGGCCACAGGCGACACCATCAGCCAGGGCAAGGTGATGGTGGAGAATGTCGCGCAGAAGTCACTCGAAATGGAAAGCGTGCGCAAGGAACTGGACGAATACAAGCGCATTGCCTCGACCGATTCGCTGACCCAGCTCGCCAACCGCCGCGCCTTCGACGACAAGCTGTCGTCCATCTACAATTCCACGATGGCGCACAATGTCACCGGTCTCATCCTCGCCGATATCGATCATTTCAAGAAGATCAACGACACCTACGGCCATCCCGTCGGCGACAAGATCCTCGCCTCCGTCGGCAGCGTGATCCGCGCGAATGTGCGCAAGGACATCCTGGTTGCCCGCACCGGCGGCGAGGAATTCGCCATGATCATCGAGGGCAACAACGAGGAAGAGGTGATCGCCATCGCCGAGCGCGTCCGCACCGCGCTGGAGCACACGCCCTTCAAGAACTCCAAAACCGGCGTCAATTACGGCCCGATCACCATATCGCTCGGCCTGTGCATGGCGTCTTCGGCGGAAGGCCCCGGAGAACTCTATTCGAAGGCGGACATCGCGCTGTATTGCGCCAAGAACGGCGGCCGCAACCGCACGATGCCCTTCGAGGATGGCATGAAAAAGGACTTCGCCAAGAACTGGCTGATCTATCGGCGATAGCGCCAGCCCCCTGTTTCGAAACGGCGCCCTCGCGGCGCCGTTTTTGCATTTTGGCAAGGAAATTTCGGCGCGCCGCACATCCGGCGGAACCGCGACGGAAATCGTGCGTTTGTGTGGCAAGCAAGGAGGATAGCGCCATGCAAACCGGATTTTTCGAAATGACAATGATCGCCGCCTTGATGCTGAGCAGCCTGGTCTGGATACAGCCCTTCTGATCCATCGCTCATGCGGCTTTGTTCCGCGAGGAACAGCGCGGACGTCGAGCCAATCCTAGAACAGTCCCATCGAAAAGCCGGCCACGCCGGATGATCAGACAGGGACAGGATTATGAAAACGCTCGCTACCGCCCTCATCGCAGGGCTTGTCTCTACATCCGGCACCTTCGCCGCCGGCCCGTCCGTCGACCCGATCGAAGTTTCGTCTCTATCATCCGCAACGCACAAGGCCGGCTGGCTTCAGGTGCTGTCGAGCGGCAAGCCGATCGCCTCGGAAAAGAAGATCGCCGCAATATCCCGCGCGCCCATCGCCCGCGAACTCGTTGCCTTCAATGAAAAGGTCGCGCCCGGCACGATCATCGTCGTTAATTCGCAACGCCGCCTCTACCATGTCCTTGGCTCCGGCCTTGCGATGAAATACGCCGTCAGCGTCGGCCGTACGGGCTTTGTCTGGACCGGCTCGGAGAAGGTAACGCGCAAGGCCGAATGGCCGACCTGGACACCGCCGCAAGAGATGCGCGACCGTGAGGCGAAGAAGGGCAAGATTCTGCCGGTCTCGATGAAGGGTGGCCTCGACAATCCGCTCGGCTCCCGCGCAATCTATCTCGGCTCGACCATCTACCGCATCCACGGCACCAACCAGCCGTCCTCGCTCGGCAAGGCGCAATCCTCCGGTTGCATCCGCATGGCGAACGAGGATGTCGAGTACCTCTATGCGCAGGTCTCCGCCGGTGCCACGGTCATCGTGCGCGATTGACCGAAAATCAGCGGCAGGCGGAAGCGCCCGCCGCTTTCGCGATGGCGATGAGTTCCGGCCGGTACTCAAAATGCATGGTGTCGTAGTGATACCAGCGCCCGCCCCAGACGAAGCCGTGCTGTTCGAAAATCTCGACGATTTCCAGCGGATACTTGTTGGCAAATGTTTTCACCCTGCCCGGCTTTCCGCCGGACCAGATCCAGTAATCCGCAAACTTCGTGTTGAGATCGATTGCGGCGCCGAAACTGTGCACCGACATGTTCTTTGCGCCGGAGACCTTGCGCCAGTTGAACACACCCGCCGAGGGCGACAGATAGCGCTTCAGCTCGGGCCTTGCCGCAAGCGCGTCACGCACCTTCTCCAGCGCCGCTGCCGCGCCCTGCCGCTTCGTCACGCGCAAGGTTTCCCCGAACCAATCGACCGGCACGAGCTCAGCCCCGACCGCCTTGGCCGACGCGCCATAGAGGCGCATCATCAGCGCATCGCTGCGGATACGGCCCGGGTCGAAGTCCACCTCCGGTTTACGCTCGCAGGGCCCGAGCGGATAGATTTGCCGCAGGCTGTCCTCGACATCACCGGAGGATAGCGCCGCCGCATGATCCTTGGCCTTGCCATCATCTATTTCGAGTGGCGCGCCGCCATACTTGAAGAGCAGCGTGTTGCCCTCCACGCCGGAAAGGCTATCCGGGTAGGCCTCCGCCAGCAGCTTGAGGCGGGCAGCAAGATCCGGCTCTGCCGCCCCCGCCATCGGGCAGGCAGCGAGGAAAATCGCGGCCGCACCCGCAAGAAGGCGCTTAGTCGACATTGATGTTGATGTAGTCGCCGTTGGCGCCGCGCCAGATCTGGACATTGATGCGCACATCGCCTTCCAGCAGAAGACGCGCGGCACCGCTATCGATGCGGCCATGGCTGAGCATGCGCTCGGCCAGTTCCCGGTTGCGTGCCGAGGCGAAGAAGCCGTCCGTCTCGTCGCCCGGCTGGCGGATGCCGAAGCGATGGACATTCGCGCGATCTTGGCGGATCACCTGCCAGGGCTGCGTCAGGCGCTCATTGCTGGAATTGTAAAGATCGTCCTGGCCGATATAGGCGTTGTAGCTCTCGATCAGTTCATCCGCCCTGGCAACCCCAATCGAGGCTGCAAGCATACCGGCGAGCGCCGCCGCAAAAAGTCCTGTCCGCATTTCCAACTCCAGATTTCGGCAAAAGCCATTCACGATCAGGGATAGGACGGTTCTGCATGGCGCGATATTCGCCTGCGCCTACCACATTGTTTTCGCGGCCCTGCCTGGCCATTCGCGGTCATAGGCGGCGCCATCAAAGCCCTGCTTGGCCGAAGCGAGCATCTGCCCGACGGTCGGCAGTTGTGACGGGTCGCGGAATTTTTCGGGGTTCCAGAGGTCGGCGCGCAGAACCGCGCGGGCGCACTGTGAATAGACCTCCTCCACCGTGACCACCACAACCGAACGCGGATGGCGTCCATCCATCACGAAACGCTGAGTGATCGCCTCGTCGATGCGCACTACGGCACGACCGTTGAGGCGCATCGTGGTGTTGGAGCCGGGAATGAGGAACATGAGCGCGACGCGCGGATCACGCACGATGTTCGAAAGCGAATCGATCCGGTTGTTGCCGCGCCAGTCCGGCAGCATAAGCGTGCGCTCGTCCTCGATATGGATGACGGCATCCGCATCGCCGCGCGGCGAGCAATCGAGCCCCTCCGGCCCCACGGTCGCCAGCGCCATGAACGGCGATGCCTCGATCATCGCGCGATATTCCGGCAGGAGATAATCCGTCACCTTGACGAGCGAAGCCTCGCCCGGCGCGCCATAAAGCGCGTTCAACTGTTCAACTGATGTCACGACGGTCATGTGCCTCTCCATGCTTTGCCCGGGCGGGCGGATCGCACCTTTCCATGACAGTCGCGTGACGAAAAGCCCCTCAGGCGGCGATCCGTTGCCGATCTTCAGCAAAGAAGCCGACGATCCGGTCGATCACGGGCGCGGCCGAAACGATGCGCCGGTGGCCGAAGCCGTTCGCCCATTCGAGCGTGACGTTCGGGCCAGCCGCCGCGTAGCGGCGCGCATGGTGCGCGGGAACCTCCTTGTCATCCTCCGCATGCAGTACAAGCATCGGCGTATCGAGCCGGCCCGCCCCGCTTGCTGCGTCGAAGGCGGACAGCGGCGCGCCGGCGATGCGCTCGACATGGCCTTCCAGCGCCGCCTGCGCCTGCGGCCCGAGTTTGAGGTAGCGCCCGAGATCCTTGAAAAGCCACGTCATCTCGCTCGGCGAGCCGATGGTCACGAGCCGGCGGGGCCGATGCGCGGGCACAGAGGGCACGAGGCCGCTCGCCGCACAGGCAAGGGCAGCACCGCCGAAGGAATGGCCGCAGAAATAGTCGAAGCCGCCGAAGCGCTGCCAGGCCGCATCGATTGCGCGCACCGCCATCGGCAGGGTGAGCGTGCGCCCGCGCGCTGCGCCGTGCCCCGGCAGGTCGACTGCCACGACCTCATGGCCGGCAGCGACGAGTTCCTCCGTCAGCGCCGAAAGATAGGCCGCACGCGAGCCCCATCCATGCACGACCAGCACCCGGCCGGCGAAGGCCTCGCAAGGGCGGGCGGCAAAACGGTGAGCGACCGCGGAACGTCCGCCGAATTCGAGCCTCACGCGCTGCGCCTGCCGCATCCAGCCCTCCGAGCGCGCGAAAAGCGCCTTCTCCTTGACCGTGCGCGGCCGGCGCGCCGGTGTCGTGGCAAAGATCCGGAAAGCGGCTCGACCCGCCGCATCGGGAGAAACGGCGGCCATGCCCGAAAGCGCGAGCCGGATGACCTTCAAGCCAAAGGATGCCATAGTGGGAAACCATAAAAATGTTCAATGCTGAACAATAAAGTACAACCATGAACGAAAATCAAGCCTTCCCCTGGGATCATCCGCGCTTTCGCAGCTGGATCGGCGTGGCGCGGGCCTGCCAGCTCATGCAGCAGGCGATGACGCGTGCGATCGCGGACCTCGATATCAAGACGCCGCATCTCGACATCCTGATCAACCTCTATCGCTTCGACGGCATTTCGCAGCAGGAGCTTGCCCGCAAGCTCTTGGTCGGCCGTTCGAACATGAGCATGCTTCTGCCGCAGCTCGAAAAGCGCGGCCTCATCGAGCGCCGGCCCGATGGCAAGGACAAGCGGATCCTGCGTCTTTCGCTGACAAAGAGCGGCCGGGACCTGACCATGCAGGCCATGGCCATTCAGACCGGTCTCATCGAGCGTACTCTGTCCCAGACGCCGGAGGACCGCTGCCTTCAGGTCGCCGAAGCCATGGAGGACATCATCCATATTCTCCAGACGATGGAGCCCGCCTAAGAGGCTTGAGCGGCGATCAGCGGTCGCTGCCAGCCGCGCTCCCAGGCGCTTATATCAGTTCGCCTGTTCTTCCTCGCGGCGGTGGCGCTCCTCTTCCGCGGCGGCACGCGCACGGCCGGTGCGCGCCGCGATGATGTCGGCGGGCTGCGCATTGCCGCGAACGAGCTGACGGCCGGCATAGACGCCGCCGACCGTTTCGAGCGCGAAGCGCTCACGATCCACGTCGCGGAAGTCCTCCACCACGTCCTCAGCGACGTCTTCGTCTTCACCGAGCGCCTTCAGCGTCTCGTGGCTGAAGGCCACGGCCGATTCGAAGGTCTCACGGATCTGGAAGTCGACGCCGGCATGTACGAGGTCCAGCGCATGACCGCGGTCGAAAGCGCGCGCCAGGAGCGGCACGAGCGGGAATTCCTCCTTCACCACCTCGGCGATCTTGACCGCAGCCTCCTTGTCGTCGACGCAGATCAGGATCGCCTTGGCCGTGCCGGCACCGGCGGCGTGCAGGATATCGATGCGCGCGCCGTCACCGTAATAGACCTTGAAACCGAACTCGGACGCATCGCGCACGAATTCGGCATCCCGGTCGATCAGCGACAGCGTGTAACCGCGCGCCAGCAGCGGCTGGCTCACGATCTGGCCGAACCGGCCGAAGCCGATGATGAGGACGGTGCCTTCGACATTCTCCGGCAGCGTCAGCCCTTCCGTCGACGGCGGCTTCTTCGGCACCAGCCGGTCGTGGGCGATCACCATCAAGGGCGTCAGGATCATCGAGATAATGATCGTCGCCGTCAGGATGGCATTCGACTGTGCATCGAAGATGCCGGCGGACACCGCCGCGGCATAGAGCACGAAGGCGAACTCGCCGCCCTGCGCCATCAGCACCGCGCGCTCGAGGCTCTCGGCGTGGCAGGTGCCAAGCACGCGCGCCACGACATAGATCAGCAGCATCTTGGCGACCATGTAGCCCACCACGCTTGCCGCCACGAGCTGCCAGTTGGCCGCGATGACCGATAGATCGATCGCCATGCCCACGCCCAGGAAGAACAGGCCGAGCAGGATGCCGCGGAACGGCTCGATATCGGCCTCCAGCTGGTGGCGGAACGCGGATTCGGAGAGCAGCACGCCCGCCAGGAACGCACCCATGGCCATGGAGAGGCCCGATACCTGCATGGCGAGCGCCGATCCGAGCACGACGAGCAGCGCCGCCGCGGTCATCACCTCGCGCGCGCCGGATGACGCCAGCACCCGAAACAGCGGATTGAGAAGGTAACGCCCGGCCAGAACCAGCGCGGCGACGGCGCCGATGGCGATGCCGACAGAAAGCCAGCGGTCGGATGCATCGGCTGCCGCAGCGCCCGTGCCCAGCAGGGCGACGATGGCAAGCAGTGGCACGATGGCGAGATCCTCGAAGAGCAGGATGGCGATGATGCGCTGTCCCTTGAGCGTGGACATCGTTCCCCGTTCCTGCAGCATCTGCATGACGATGGCAGTCGAGGTCATCACGAAGCCGGTGCCGGCGACGAAGGAGGGAATGAGCGGAAAGCCGAAGGAAAGGCCTATAGAGGTCAGCGCGGCGATCGCGCCGATCACCTGAACCGCGCCCAGCCCGAAGATGTCCTTGCGCATGCCCCACAATCGCGACGGCTGCATCTCCAGGCCGATGATGAAGAGAAACATCACCACGCCGAGTTCGGCGACATGGATGATCGCCTGCGGATCGGCAAAGAAGCCAAAGCCGAACGGACCGACCACAAGGCCGGCGGCGAGATAGCCGAGCACCGAGCCGAGCCCGATCTTCTTGAAAATGGGAACCGCCGCGACGCCCGCCGCGAGGAGGACGACGACCTGCGCCAGATCGTTTGCATTCGCGTCTGCGGCCAAAGGCGTCTCCCGTCCGGGCTGGTTGGACACCGCCCGGCGGACTGTCCGGTTATCGCGGCTTTTCCGATATATCGCGGCTCATGCCCTTCTCCGCAAGCTCGCGCTCGTAGTCGGCGAAGAGATCGGTCCCCTTTTCCCCGAGTTCCCGCAGATAGGACCACGTATAGATGCCGGTATCGTGACGATCGTCGAAGCCGATGCGCACCGCGTAATTGCCCGTCGGCGTCATGGACAGGATGGCGACATTGCGCTTGCCCGGAACCGTCACTTTCTGGCCCGGTCCATGGCCTTGCACTTCCGCCGAGGGGGAAAGCACGCGCAGAAGCTCTGCGGCAAGGTCGAAGCTTCCACCGTCGTTGAAAGTGACGACAAGGCGCTGGCGGTCCTTGGAGACACGCAGTTCGGTCGGCCAGACATCGCTCATGTCCATTCCTTTCTTCACGATTTCGCGAAGGACTATGCCGCAAGCCGGGGATGCGCAAGGCGCAAATTACTGCCATAATCGCCGCACCGGCTTGACGATGCGGCTTTGGCGCACGACATGTCAGTCATGGAGGACGTGTCTTGAACTCGCATATTGGCCCCTGGACCGGCGCCGACCCTGTCGCGCAATCCGCCGCCCCGATGATCGACCCCTTCGGACGGGCCGTCACCTATCTGCGCGTTTCGGTCACCGACCGCTGCGATTTCCGCTGCACCTACTGCATGGCGGAGAACATGACCTTCCTGCCCAAGAAGGACCTTCTCACGCTGGAAGAGCTGAACCGGCTCTGTTGCGCCTTCATCGCCAAGGGTGTGCGCAAACTGCGGCTGACCGGCGGCGAGCCGCTGGTGCGCAAGAACATCATGCATCTGGTGCGCGAGCTCGGCCGCCACGTGCATGCCGGCACGCTCGACGAACTTACGCTCACCACGAACGGCTCGCAGCTTGCCAAACATGCGGCGGAACTCGCCGATTGCGGCGTGCGCCGCATAAACGTGTCGCTCGACACGCTCGATGCGGAGAAATTCAAGACCATTACCCGCTGGGGCGATCTTTCCAAGGTCATGGAGGGCATCGACGCCGCGCAGGCCGCGGGCCTCAAGATCAAGATCAACGCCGTCGCCCTCAACGACTTCAATGACCGAGAAATCCCTGAGCTGATGCGCTGGGCCCATGGTCGCGGCATGGACTTGACCCTCATCGAGACCATGCCGATGGGCGAAATCGAGGAAGATCGCACCGACCGCTATCTGCCGCTGTCGGAAATGCGCGCCCGCCTCGCTGAACAGTTCACCCTCACGGAGAATGCTTACCGCACCGGCGGCCCGGCACGCTACGTGACAGTCGAGGAGACCGGCGGACGCCTCGGCTTCATCACGCCGATGACGCACAATTTCTGCGAAAGCTGCAACCGCGTGCGTCTCACCTGCACCGGCACGCTCTATATGTGCCTCGGCCAGAACGACGCCGCCGACCTGCGCCTGCCGCTGCGTGCTTCCGATGACGACGCCCTGCTCTCGCAGGCCATCGACGAGGCTATCGGCCGCAAGCCGAAGGGCCACGATTTCATCATCGACCGTCGCAACCGCCCGGCCGTCGCGCGCCACATGAGCGTAACCGGCGGCTGATCCTTCAGCCGTCGAGCCCCGTCACCGCCACCACGAAATCCGCGATCGTCTTCGTGTCGTCGAGGTCGAAGACAGGGAGCGCTGTATCCGCGACGGCATGGTCGGCCGCGATAGCCACGATATGCGGATCGGTGGGCGCAAGCGGTTCGCGGTTGGCCGATTCCAGCCGCCGCGCCTCGATCTTTGGTATCGGCTCGCGCTTGTAACCTTCGATGAGCACGAGATCGCACGGCGCCAGCCGGCCGAGGATTTCCTCGAATGAAGGCTCGGGCGCGCCGCGCAGCTCGTGCATGATGGCGTAACGCATGCCCGAGACGATCGTCACTTCATGCGCGCCGGCCTGCCGGTGCCGGTAGCTGTCGGCCCCCACCTTGTCGATATCGAAGTCATGATGGGCGTGCTTGACCGTGGAGACACGGTAGCCGCGCCCGACGAGTTCCGTGACAAGGCGCACGGCAAGGCCCGTCTTGCCGGAATTCTTCCAGCCGGCAATGCCGAAGATCTTCGGTCGTGTCATCGTTGCAGCACCTCAAGCCAGCGTTCCGCCGCCTCCAGATCAGCAGGCGTATTGATGTTGAAGAAGGGATCGAGCAGCCCCGCGGGAGTCTCGACATGTTGGAAGGTCACTTCCCGCGCGCAGTGGCGATCAAGGAAGCTGCGCACCCGCAGGACGGCACTACTCGCAAGCCACGCGGTAAGGTCGTCGGCAAGAGCAACGGGCCAGAGCGCGAAGACCGGATGCACGCCATCCGCCGACCGCGCCACGACGATACGGTCCGGCGTATCGACAGCATCATGCAGGCGGGAAACGAGATCGCCGGGAAAGAACGGACTGTCGGTCGGCACCGTCGCGACATGGCGCGCGGCGGGATGATGACGTCGCGTGTAATCCAGCGCCGCCGCAACACCGCCGAGTGGGCCGGAGCGCGATGCATCGAGATCGGGAAAGATCGCCAGCCCCTCGCCCTCGTTACTCAAGACCGGCCCGTTCGCGTTGATGGCGATGGTGGAAACCTGCGGCCGCAGATACCGGATCGCGTGATCGAGCAGCGAAACACCGCCGAGACGGATGCGGGCCTTGTCTTGCCCCATGCGCGACGACAGCCCGCCCGCAAGCACGACGCCCGGTATCGGCACCTTGTCCGCCATATCGCCCGTTCCTCCTCCGCTCCCTGCCCTATTCGGCCGCAAACCATTGTGCCGTCAAGGCGATTCCGGCTTCGATTCCTGTGCGACCGGCGGCTGTTTTCGGATATTCTCGCGCGAGAAGGCGTAGAGGCCCGACGCCACGATGATCGCCACGCCCACCGCCATCCAGAAATCCGGTATTTCGCCGAAGGCCAGGAAGCCGATGGTCATGGCCCAGATCAGCGATGTGTAGCGGAACGGCGCGATGAACGATATTTCCCCGACGCGCATCGCATTGACGATAGTCTGGTAGCCGACGAGCAGCAGGACGCTCGCGCCCGCCAGGCGTGCGAGCGTCTCCAGCGTCATCGGCTGCCAGCCGCCGAGCGGCACGACCAGCGCGCCGCCGACTATGGTGATGGCGATGGCGGTCGCGGCGCTGATGAAGATCGACGGCACATCGCGGCTTATCCGTCGGGTGGAAAGATCGCGTGTCGCAGCCCCGACGACAGACGCGATGACATAGATCGCGGCAAGCGAGAACCCCTCCGGTCCGGGCCGGATGACGATCAGCACGCCGACGAAGCCGGCAAGGATCGCCGCCCAGCGCCGCCACCCCACGGTTTCGCCGAGGAAAAGCGCTGCTCCGAGTGTCACCGCAAGCGGAAGCGACTGGAGGATGGCCGAGGTGTTGGCCAACGGCATGGCTCCAAGCGCCGAAACGTAGGCGAGCGAAGCGATGATCTCCGCCACCAGCCGCAGAAGAACCGCCGGCTGGACGAGCACGCGCCAGGAACAGATCGCCCCCATCCAGGCCGCAATGCCTAGAACCAGCACGCTGGTCATCATCCCGCGTATGAACAGGATCTGCCCAGCATTCATGCTGTGGGTGACGGATTTGACGAGCGCGTCGTTACAGGTGAAGCCGGCCATGGCGACGACCATGAAGAGCGCCCCCCTGGTATTTGCGGTAAGGCTCATGAAGAATGATTCCATGCATATCCGCTCAGTCATAAGCCGGATACCTGTCGGTTGCATCCCGATTCTGCCGGATGAAGCATTGCCGTGACCAAAGAACAGGCTTTTGCTGCAGCCTTGGGCACGAAAGCAGCGTAATTCTCTGGAACAGCATGAGTTTCAGCCGCTTGTGGGAAGTATTTCATTAAACTTCCGCGCCTATCGTTACCGCACCCCAATGAACGATCGCATGATGCGACGGGTGAAGGCATGCCGGCGGATGGACGATCGGTAATGCCCTGAACGACGGATGGCAGGCCGCGCCCGCAAAAGGGCATGAGTGGCCCTTTCCGTTTTTTTGCGATCACCCTCGGGAATGTTGATCGTCATAAACATGCCGGGGAAGCCATGTCCTTCATCGATCGCCTGCTGCAAAAGCGCCGCATCGTCACCAAGGTGCTGCTGTTCGTTATCCCTCTCATCGCGCTGATCGCGGGTATCGGCCTCGTGGGGTATTTCACTGCGAGCACGCTGAACGGCCACATGACGGTCACGCGCGAGACGATCAACAGCCTGTCGCACTTCCAGAACCTGCGCACCGCCTTGCAGGACTTTTCCGACAGGCCAAGCCAGGCGACGCGCGACACGCTCGCTGCGCGTATCGACGAGCAGGATGCCGGCATCCACGATCTGGAGGCCCTCCTTCCCGACGAAGCGGAAAAGGCCAAGATCGCCTCGGTCGTCGCGCTCGCCACCACCATGCGCAGCCAGACGGAAAACCTCTGGGCCATCGACCAGGAACGCAACGCCGTGACGGCCGACCTCGAGGGCGCGCTTGCGGCGATGACCAAGGACGGCGAGTTCGCCGAAAAGCAGATCGACGTCATCCGCGGCGAATCGGGCGAAAAGGAAGCCTTCGCCAAGGCCTTGCTGTTCGATGCCGCAGCCTATCAGGGCCTTGCAGAACGCATCGGCAAGTTCCGCAAGCCCGTCGCGCTGGCAATGAAGGCAGAGGACAAGGTGAAGGCCGCCGGGACCTACCTGCCGCAGCTCGTCAAGCAGCTGGGCGAATCCAAAGCGATCGCCTCGGAAAAGGCGCTTAGCCGGATTGTACCGTTCGAGGCTGAAATCGAGGCCGTGAAGGCCATTCTCGCCGGCAGCGACGATGCCGAAGCCAAGAAACTGAAATTCGTGCCAGTGCTCGGCAAACTCGCCAAATATGAGGCCGACTTCACCAAGGCCGCCGGCGCCAATTCCGATACCGCCGCCAAGCGCTTCGTCGGCATGGACGCCGAAATCGCGACGCTGAAGACGCTGATCTCCCTGATGAGCGATACGTTCAAGGCGATCGGCGAGACACGCCTGCATATCAGCGAACTCCACCGCAAGCTCGATCAGTCAAGCCGCGACGCGGTGCTGGCCGACGTGAAGAACGTTTCGGCGAGCGCTGCCGAACTCGCCAAGCTTGGCGCCAAGAACGCAGCCCTGCGCGATCTTGCCCAGAAGCTCGCGCCCTCGCTGGAACGCGTCGAGAACGGCACGCAGAACCTCATCTCCGTCGGCGAGACCTGGCAGGCCGCCCGCGCCAGCGCCTATGTGTCCGTCGCCGATGCCAGCCAGACGCTCGAGCAGTTCGTGTCCAGCGCGCAGGAAGCCGGCAAGAAGGACAGCCAGCGCTCAGCCAATGTCTCCATCATCGCAATGGTCGCCGGCACGCTGATGGCCATCATCGGCGGCCTGATGCTGGTTGAAACGCTGCGTGGCCCGCTCAAGCGCGTCACGGAAGCCATGTCGCGCCTCGCCTCGGGCGATCTCGACATCTCCATTGACGGCCGCAACCGCGGCGACGAGATCGGCGACATGGTGCGTTCGGTCGCCGTCTTCCGCGACGCTGCACGCGAAAACATCCGCCTGGAGCAGGAAGCCGAAGCCCAGCGCCAGCTCACGGCCGAGGAACAGGCGCGCCGCGCCAGCGAGCGCGCCCGCATCGAGGCCGAACAGACCGAGGCGCTGACGGCGCTTTCGAACGTTCTCGGCCAGCTTGCCGCCGGCAATCTCGAGGAAAGCATGACAGAGGCGCTCGCCGCCGAATATGTCGCGATGGCGCGCACCTATAACAATGCCGTGGAGGCGCTGCGCGTCACCCTGTCGGACGTTCGCGCCACGACCGTCGAGATCAACAGCGGCACTGGCAATCTCGCCACCTCCGCAGACGACCTCGCCCGCCGCACCGAGCAGCAGGCCGCAGCCCTCGAGGAAAGCTCGCGGGCGCTTCGCCAGCTCACCGATATCGTCCGCTCGACGGCCGAAAGCGCACAGCAGACCGCCGTCTCCGTCGATGAGACCCAGAACTATGCCCGCCGCTCCGGCGATGTGGTGGCCAAGGCCGTCGACGCCATGGACCAGATCAACAAATCCTCGGAAAAGATCAGCACCATCATCAGCGTCATCGACGAGATCGCCTTCCAGACGAACCTTCTGGCGCTCAATGCCGGTGTCGAGGCAGCCCGCGCCGGCGAGGCCGGCCGCGGCTTCGCGGTCGTGGCGCAGGAAGTGCGTGAACTCGCCCAGCGGTGCGCGGGTGCCGCCCGCGAAATCAAGGGCCTCATCTCCGACAGCTCCGCCCAGGTGCGCAACGGCGTGTCCCTCGTCACCGAAACCGGCGAGGCCCTCACCGTCATCAACGAGCACATCTCGTCCATCCACTCGCTGGTCAGCAAGATCGAGCATGCCGCCGCCGCCCAGTACGAGGGTATCAACGAGGTGAACCAGGCCGTTCATCAGGTGGAGCTGATCACGCAGCAGAACGCCACCATGGTCGAGGAAAACACCGCCGAAATCCACGGCCTGCGCCGCCGCGTGCAGAACCTCAACGAGAAGATCGATCACTTCAAGACGCGCGATCTCGATCTGACACGCAACGACGGCTTTAGCCGCCACCACGCCGCCTGACACGAAGCAGTTTTACAGGCCAAAGAAAAACCCGCCGGCTTCCACCGGCGGGTTTCTTGTTTGTCGAAGCGGCGCGAAGCCCGATCAGTTCGCGCTGGCGACGGGGCGAACCAGCGTCGTCACGCGGCGGATGGTCACGCGGCGGTTCTGCTGTTCGGCAGCCTGCGTGCGCACCTTGAGGAAGCGCTCGCCATAACCCTGCGTCTGGAGATTTTCCGGCGGAATGCCATAGACCTCGGTCAGCAGGCTCGCGACGGAGTCGGCCCGGCGGTCGGACAGGACGAGGTTCGACTTGTCCGAACCGACAGCGTCCGTATGGCCTTCGATCAGGAAGGTCTCGCCCGGATCCTTGTCGAGGACCTTCTGCATTGCGTCGGCGACCTTGCGCAGCGTGCGGGCCTGCGACATCGGGATCTCCGCGCTACCCGTCGCAAAGGTGACGGTATCGAGGTCGATGCGGCGCACCTTGTCACGCAGGCGGGCAGACTGCTTCACCTCGTT
>Ga0160495_100522_pt1 | contig 17294 bp, 12 predicted proteins | sample DID4MG_4_FD_108251 | JGI IMG/M metagenome (GOLD analysis project Ga0160495, IMG submission 108251) | Enriched soil microbial communities from UW Madison campus, WI, USA - DID2933_E24_FP4 MG | ecosystem: Environmental > Terrestrial > Soil > Unclassified | place: USA: Madison, Wisconsin | collected... | reverse complement strand
ATGTTTTATACGATTGAAGACCTGGATGTGCAGCCGGAAGAATTTTGGGCTGCCGTGGATTATCTGACCTCGGCCGGCAAGTCGGGCGAGTTCGGCCTGATCGCCGCCGGCCTGGGCTTCGAGCACTTCCTGGATCTGCGCATGGACGAAGTCGAAGCGCGCCGCGGCGTGCAGGGCGGCACCCCGCGCACCATCGAAGGTCCTCTGTACGTCTCCGGCGCGCCGGAACAGCAGGGCTTTGCGCGCATGGACAAGGACCCGCAACCGGGCGACACCCTCTTCATGCAAGGCCAGGTCTTTGACGAGCACGGCAAGCCGCTGGCCCATGCGCTGGTGGAAGTCTGGCACGCCAATCACCTGGGCCGTTATTCCTTCTTCGATCCGGACCAGAGCCCGTTCAACCTGCGCTGCTCCATCCGCACCGACGACCAAGGCCGCTATCGCTTCCGCAGCCGCGTACCGGTCGGCTACAGCGTGCCGCCCGGCGGCGCGACCGACCGCCTGCTCAACAAGCTGGGCCGTCATGGCAGCCGTCCTGCGCACATCCACTTCTTCGTCACGGTACCGGGCTATCGCAAGCTGACCACGCAGATCAATATCGCCGGCGATCCGTACCTGTGGGATGACTTCGCCTTCGCCACCCGCGAAGGGCTGGTGCCGGAACTGAAGCACGTCACCGATCCGGCCGAGATCCGCAAGCACGAAGTCGATGCGCCCTTCTATGCCATCGAGTTCAACTTCAACCTGCTGCCGGAACAGGCTGACCTGCCCAAGGCCGATATCAATCGGCCGCGACTGGCCGCGTGATCCTGCGCTGAACTGAACGACCACGGGCCATGCGATTGCATGGCCCGTGTGCATTTCACCTGGCGCATTGAAGACCTGCGATCAGATGTATTCCTCGGCATGCATGCGCGCAATCGAGGCTGCGGTGGCCCGCAATTTTTGCAGCAACAGCGAGCGGTCGTTGGCCCGGAAATTCATGATCACCGGCGAATGCACGCCTTTGTTGGACAGCGGACGGTACACCACATCGGAGCGATGCAAGCCCTGCACCGAACGCGGCACCAGCGTCACGCCCACGCCGGCGGCGACCAGGCCGATGGCGGTCTGCATTTCATTGGCTTCCTTGACGATGGTCGGGCGCAGGGCGCGGCTGGAAAAGATGTCCAGCACCTGATCCGCATAGCTGGGACGGGGACGCGCCGGATAGAGAATGAAGCGTTCCTCGGCCAGTTGCGCCAGCGACACCTTGCTGCGCGCAAGCAATCGATGCGCCAGCGGGAACACTGCCACCAGCGGCTCTTCCACGATGGTCTCGCAAATGATGTCGGGATCGCTGATGGGAAGACGTCCGAAACCCACGTCGATGCGGCCCGACTTGAGCGCCTCGATCTGTTCCATGGTCACGATCTCTGAAAATCCGATTTCGATGTCCGGCATATCGGTGCGGAAGCGCTTGATCATCTCCGGCAACAAGCCATACAGCGCCGATGGCACGAAACCGATGTTGAACCAGTGCTGTTGGCCACGGGCGATGACGCGCGTGCCTTCCTCGATCTGCTCCAGCCGGGACAATACCTGCAAGGTCTGTTCATAGAAGAACTTGCCCGCCATGGTCAGCGCAATCGGACGTGAAGCGCGGTCGATCAGTTCGGCTCCCAGCATCTCCTCCAATTGGCGGATCTGACGACTCAGGGGCGGCTGAGCAATGTGCAGCAATTCAGCCGCACGACTGAAACTAAGCGTGCTGGCGACGGCATTGAAATACTTGAGATGACGCAGTTCCACTATACCTCCCAGGCATACCATGATGCGGACCTGATATTGTACGTTCTTCCTCCAGACGCCCGAAAGCTGCTCGCCGAGCGCACTCATCCTCTCAGGTCGCCGCCTCCACCGCACGCATCCACGCCAGGCCTTCTGCCCACACCGCTGCATCACCGGCGGCGACAGCTTGCTGGAGCGTAACGCAATGCGCCGCGAGCTGATCGCGGCCCATGGCTTGCAAGCCGCCCTGCAGACGATGCAGGATGCGCATCACGCGCTCGCTGTCGCGGGCCTGGATGGCCTGCTGCAACTTACGCTTTTCTTCCGGCCAGGTCTGCCGGAAAGCCTCCAGCAGGATCTGTTCGAAGGGGTCGGCCACCGGCTGCACGACCGGCTGCACAAGCGGCTGTACAAGCTGCGGCGCAACCAGCTGCGCCTGCCGATGCGCCCCGAAGCGGGCCAGCACATCCTGCATCTGTTGCAGCGAACCTGGCTTGGTCAACAAAGCGTCGAACAGGCCCGGCGGCAAGTGCGCCAGGCTACCCGGCCCGGCTGCCGTGGTAGCGACGATGTGCGCATCAGGCTGCTGCTGGCGCACGCGGGTGGCCAGGGAAACACCGTCCAGGCCCGGCATGCCGAGGTCGGTGATGAGCAAGTCGGCAGGTTTCGCCTGCCATTGCGCCAGTGCATCCAGTCCGTCTCGCGCCAGCCGTGGCGAGGCGCATCCCAGCGCCTGCAGCTGTTGCTGGATCAATGTCAGATTCACATAGTCATCCTCGACCACCAGTACATCGAGTCCCTCGGTCACATTCACCGGTGCGGGAACAGCAGGCGTACGGACGGTCTCGGCCTGTTCGGCCAAGGCACGCAGCCAGGCCTGGCGGTCGAATGCGCTGACTTGCCGCCAGCGACCCGTAGTGCTGCTGTAGCGAACCACATCGGGGCAGATCAGCACTGCCCTCATGCCGTCACGCTGCGCGCAGGTCATGAATTCATCCACGCAGTCCGGTGCAACCAGATGGATGGCATGGGGATGCGGCAGGTCCGGATCGCATCGCTCGGCCCCCCAGTAGGCGAGGTAGTCACCCAGCATGGCCGCCATGGCGGCATCGCGGCAGTGCAGCGCCACGCTCCTGCCAGCCAGCTCAGGCTGCGGCGGCGCCGCGCCTGAGGCGACGGTAGGCGTCAACGCGATCTCTGCCCCGAAGACACTGCCCTTGCCTAATTCACTGCCCAGCGTGATATCGCCCCCCATCAGCTCGGCCAGGCGACGGCACAGCGACAGGCCCAGGCCGGTGCCGCCAAAGCGGCGGCTGATGCTGTCGTCGGCCTGTTGCAGTGACTTGAAGATGCGCTGGCGCGCACTGGGCGACACGCCGATGCCAGTGTCGCTCACCTCGAATCGCACCACCAGCCGCGCACGTTCGCAGCGCAACAGCCGCGTCGAGAGCGTGATGCGACCCTGCGCGGTGAACTTGACGGCATTGCCCACCAGGTTCTGCAAGATCTGCATCAGGCGGCGTGGGTCTCCAAGCAATACTCTCTCCAGCGCTACCGAGGGCAGGCACTGGAACGCCAATCCCTTGTCCAGCGCCAGCGGCGCGAACAGTTGCGCGCACTCCTCCAGCAGGTCGTTGACCTGCAGGGCTTCCGAGTCCAGTTTGATGGATTGCGATTCGATCTTGGTGATATCGAGAATATCGTTGACCAGTCCCATGAGCATGTCAAAGGAATGGCGGATCAGCTCGATGCGCTGCCGCTGCGGTGGCGCCAGGTCCTCGCGTGCCAGCAGTTCCATATGGCCGATGGCGCCGTGCAAGGGCGTACGGATCTCATGGCTGACCTGGGCCAGGAACATGGACTTGGCCTGATTGGCGCGGTCGGCCATGCTCTTGGCTTCGCGCATGAGGGCTTCGTGGGCCTTTTGCATGTTGAGGTCGATCATTCCCAGCAGCAGCACATCCTGGCCGGAAAAGCGGGTACGCGACCACACCGCGCCCAGGTGGCTGACACCGCCTTCGCGCAAGGGTAGTTCGGCTTCGATCATGGCCTGCTGCAGATCGTCGCCCAGCCGCACCGCCTTGATGATCTGCGAATAGAAGCCGCTGCTGGTCAGCGCCGATTGTTCCAGCATCTGCGCCGCCACGGTATTGCGCAACACCACCTCGCCGGAACCGAGCGCATAGACCGCAATGCCCACCGGCAACGTATCGATGATGGTCTGGCTGAACTGGCGGCTTTCCACCATGGCCAGCGCCTTCTTCTGCAAGGGACCGATCACGCAACGATCGAAGTAGAGCGTAGCGGCCCAGACGAAGAGCAGGGCAAACAGTCCCCAGAACGCGCCCGTAGTGAAGTCGCCGCGCAAGCCTGCCAGCACGTCGCGCAAGGTGAAGGTATAGACCACCACCCAGTCCGGACCTTCGATGGTCTGGGCAATGAAGAAGCTGCCATCGTCATGGAAGTGGCCGGCATGGTCGTGCGGGTCCATGTCGCGCCGCACATGCTCCTGGATGTGCTGCATCAACGTCGCGTCAATGCGGCCGTCTGGCTCGCTGAGCAGGCGGGCGCTGCCCTGCCCTTCAAAGACGAACAGTCCGGGCAGTTCTTCGTTCTTCATGAAGAACTGCCGGAACTGGCTGGCCGGCACCGAGAAGACGGCGGTAGCTTCGTCTCCCTTGTCCAATGCAATGCGCACAGCCAAACGGGTCACCGCCTGACGCACCAGCGGCGCGCTCAACGCCGGGCTCATCCACAGGAAGCGCTGTCCGCTGCTGCCCTGGGCGCGGGCAGCGCGCTCACGCTCGGCGGCAAAGGCGGCGTTCACGGGGGCGCTCATGGCGCTGATGAAGGCAGCGATGCCCTGCTGCCTGACCTCGGCCTGCTCGGCCGTCTCCAGCGGCGGCGACACCGCCAGGAAGGCTGCATCGGCGGTGTAGATGAAGCCGTCCAGGGTCACGCCTGGCTCCGCAGGATTGAACATGGGCAGGGCCGACGCCTGGCGCAGCAAGAGTAGCAGGCTGGCCAGACGCATGCGGTCGGCCGCCGCCTCGCGGCGCACCAGCAGCGAAAACGGCACCACCGTCAGATTGGCCGGACTGCCGCTGATGTCCTCGCTGCCCACGGGGTCGGTATAGGCATCCAGGGCCAGCAGTTCCTTCTTGTACAAATGCTGCAGACGGCCATACATCTCGGCGAACTGATTCACCCGCGCCGTCAGTCTGTCCACCTCGGCCTTGATCTGCTCGCGCTTGTTGGTGAAGGTGCCGATCTGGCGTTCGCGGAACTGCGAAAAGGCACTATAGCCAAGGAACAGCATCGCGCACAGGATGGCGACCGATAGCAGGCCGGCGCAGCCATACAGCAGGCGACGATAATAGCGCTCCGACAGGGCGAGGATCTGGCGCGGCATATAGTGGTTCGGTGACTCGGTGGCTCGGCGATCGAGTCGCTCAGTGGCCCAGGCTCTGGAACACCCGGCTCAGTTCGACGTCGTTGCTCACGCCCAGCTTTTTCATGGCCGCCACCTTCTGGTTGCTGATGGTCTTGGGACTGCGCTTGAGACGCTCGGCGATGGCGGCGATGGACATGCCCTGGCAGATCATGCGCGCCACCACCAGCTCGCGCTCGGAGAGCTGTCCCAGTCCGGTCTGGCGCGAATGGACGCTGTACAGGCTGCCCAGCAGCGAGGCCGACAGGGACTGCGGCAGGTACACCTGTCCGCGCTGCACGCAATAGATCGCTTGCGGCAGGTTAACGAAGTCGGTGCGGTTCTTGCCGATGAATCCGGCTGCGCCCAGTTCCAGCGCGCTGGAGATGATCTGCGGCTGGGCATGAGCGCTGAGGAAGATGATCTTGAGTTCAGGATGATGGCGGCGCAACCGCTTGAGCAAGTCCAGGCCATCGGCCTGCGGGTCGTCGTCGAAGGCGTAGTCGCACAAGAGCACATCGATGGGCGTCTGCGCCAGGCAGGTCATGAGCTGTGCGATGCTTTCGGCGGAAAAGGCCAACTGCATGTCCGGGCAAGGAGCCAGGATCGCTTCTATCCCGCGCAGCACAACCGGATAATCATCGGCAATGCCTACCCGTATCATTGTTTCACTGCTGGCCATGATGCTGTTTCCCCTTTGCTGGCACCAGTTATCGTGCGCTGGACGGGGCAGGCTTTGCGGGCCAGACGGCGTTGCACCATCTGGCCCAGGAAATCTGCCGCCGCCAGCGGCCTGGCGAAATAATATCCCTGGAAACGCCGCACGCCGATGCCGCGCAGCCATTGCCATTGCGCCAATGTTTCCACTCCCTCGGCGGTCACGCTGGCATTGAAGACAGCGGCCAGGGCGACGATCTTTTCGATCAGGCGACTGTACAGGGAATCGGCAGGCATGGCAGCAACAAATGAACGATCCAGCTTCAGGCAACTGATGCGCCCGCTGGCGAGCTGGTGCAGGCGTGCATCGCCGATGCCGAAATCGTCCAGAGCCACTGCAATGTCGGCCTGTTCGCACTGGGAGAACAGGCGGCGGCAATGCGCGGGGGCAATATCGCCGCCGCGCTCGGGCATCTCTATCATCAGCCGCAGCCTGGCCTGCTGCATTGTCTGCAACAGCGCTTTGCACTGAGGCACCAGCGCGTCGCCCCGCAATTGGTCGCCGCAGGCATTGAAGGAGAGGAAGAACGGCCGGCGCAGCGCCAGGCCGGCTCCCGTCCAGCTCTTGGACAACCGATGCAGCATCTGATGCGTGGCGGCCGCCAGCAAACCCTCTTCGGCCAGCCGGGCGATGAAGACGCCAGGCGCCTGCAGTCCCGCCTGCGGATGCTGCCAGCGCATCAGGATCTCGGCACCCTGCCAGCGCCCTGCAGCACAGACGATAGGCTGCAGGAAGGGATGGAACTGGCGCTGGCGCAAGGCCTGCAGCAATTGCGCCCGGGCCATGGGCGGTGCAGTGGGGGTGAGCATCAGGACTCCATTCACGGAAGGATGGGGGAAAGCAGCGTGACCTGCTGTTCATGGGCCAGCCCACTGTCATCAATGACCTGATAACGCAAACGGGCATCACGCCAGGCATGATCAGCGCTGGAGCGCGGCAATGGATAACGCATTTCGCCAAACGGTGGAGCCATCATGTCAGGCCCCTGGCGCGGGGTGTACTGCGCCTGGCCGTCGCTGAGCTGCAAGCCGGCCAGCGAGGCAAAGTAAGCACTGTCATTGCGGCAGACCAGCACCCACTGCCCGGCCTCACGCTCAAGCCGGAAATGGAGCGCTTCGAACCAGCCCGGATCGGGATCGGGCAAGCCGGGCGGACGATAGAACACTTTGATCTGGGTATTGAGGCCCAGCAGCACACGCGATCCCTGCGCAGCCCCATCGGCGGGCAGCACGGGGATCTCATAGAGATTGAGCCAGAACACCGACTCCCGTCCCGCAGGCAAGGGTTCGCCCGTGTAGAGCAGGCGGATCGCGCTGATCGCCTGGGGCGGCAGCCGCAGCACGCCCGGCATGGCAAACATCGACGACACCACCGTATCGGGTGCCTGGTTGCCCTCGCCCTGATCGACCCAGCTCTGCACCATCACCGGATAGGCATTGGTATTGGCCACCCGCAGGCGCACTTCGCTGACGCCCTGGCTTAGGATGAGACGGGTGCGCTCAGGCATCACGCCGGCCTGAGCCGGCATCACAGCGCACAGTGCCAGCAGCAACACACACCAAGGAAAACGTGTCACTGCCGCGCTCCCTCCGCGCCACTGGGCGCGGCGTCTGCCGGAAGGAATTCGGCCCGCCGCGGCGCAGCCATGCAGGCTGCCTCCAGACGCAGCAGTGGCTGCTCCAGATCCTGGCCTTGCAGGTCGTACTGGAATGCGCAACGCTCCTGCTGGCCATCGCCCCAGCGCACCAGAAGCCGCGCGCGCGGGGAATCGCTGCGCAGATAGGCCTGGCTGCCCTGACCGACCATGCCGACTACGTCGCCCTCTTCCGTGAGCACATCCGCGCCCATGGGCAAGGGCTCACCGCCGTCACGTCGCAGCTTTACCAGCAGGGCATGGCCGGCGCGGGTCCTGAAACTGAGCTTGAGGGTAGCGCCTGCATAGGGAATCACGGTGCGCTGGCTCTCCAGAATCTCACTCTTGCTGTTGGTGCCTGTACTGGCCAGCTCGACCACGTTGCGCTGATACGCAGACAGCGATGGCAGCAAGGCAAAGCCATTGCCATCGATCACGGCCCCCTGGCCATTGAAGATACGCGCCCCCTTGGCGCCACGGGCTTCGATCAGGGCAAAGGTATCGCCCAGGTAGGGACCGAAGGTGATGCCCCCGCCATGCACTGCCAGCGCGCCCCGCGCATTGGCGGCGGCTTGCCAGTAATCGCGCCCGCGCGCCAGATTAAAGTTGAGATCGGCCTTGGACAGGCGCGCTCCGACATTGCCATTGAGACTATCCTGCTGACCGCCGCTGGCATGATTGGCCCCTACGCTGTAGCTGAGCCTGTGGGGTCCGGGCAGCATGCCCGAGACCTGCGATTGCAGCATGTCCTGCTCGGCAGTCCTGACTAAGGAGGTGCTCATCACTGGCCGTTCAGCGCCGGCTTTGCCCAAGGGAATGGAGAACGACAGCATCACCGACGAGCCAGGGCGGCTGGACGATGGCAGGCGGCCATCGCCCAGCTCCAGCGAAGGTGAGGAGGACGCACTGATCTGCTGTCGCTGGAAGGCCAGGTTCATGCTCATGCCATTGCTCCACATGGTCGAATAGCCGAACTGCATCTGGGTGATGCGGCTGCGGTTGTGATAGAAGGTCTGCGTCAGTCCCGACAGGTACAGCGAACCGGCGCTGCCCAATTGCTGGCTGACGGAAATATCAAAGCGCGACTGCTGCTGATAGCTGCTCGACGATGCCAGCGATGCCGTTGCTGCGCGATCGCTCTGGCGCTCGCCGAGCACATCGGCCAGTTCGCGATAACCTGCTGTCGAATAGCGATAGCTGGCGATGGAAAACTGCGTTCCGGTGCCCTCGAAGCTACGCGAATACGCCAGTCCCAGCATCCACCCGCCGCTGTTGCCACGGCCGGTGTCGGCATGCGAATAGCTCAGGTTCAGGCCCAGCGAACCCAGCCCCCCTGCCAGGGTACTGCCCAGCACCGCAGACTGGTAGCCAGAAGCCAGCCTGACGCCGACATTGCCGGTGAGGGCATTGCTCAGGCCGCGCTGGTAGAGCGTGTCCAGGAACAGCGCGGCTGTCCCGGTATCGCGGGTGCGGCCCAGCGTCAGGCTGTAACGCGAACTTCCCGGCCGCATCGATTCGGGCAGTGCCGAAAATGGCACGCTGAACTGCGCGCGACTACCATCGGCTTCGATGACGGTGACGTCGAGGTCGCCGTTATAGCTGGTCGGGTAGAGATCATCGATGACAAAGCTGCCCGGCGCGACGGTGGTGCGATAGATCTCGCGCCCCTTCTGGCTGACGATGACCAGGGCATTGCTGCGCGCTGTTCCACGGATGACTGGCGCATAGCCACGCAGGGAATCGGGCAGCATGCGGTCGTCGGAACTGATTTCCACACCCTGATAGGCCAATCCCGAGAGCAGCTTGCCGGTAGTGAAGTTCTCGCCCACGGTCAGCTCGCTGCGCCACGCCGGCAAGGCGCGCTTGGCATAGGTGCGCACCGGGTTCCAGGCCAGTCCGGCCTGGCTGTCGTAGCGCATGCTGCCTTGCTGGCGCAAACGCCACAGGCCGAGGTTGACACCACTGTTGGTAACGCCGTAGGTGGCGCTATTGCTGGACTGCGCCACGCGCGAATAGTACTGACTGATGCTGTAGTTGACGAAGCCGATGGACTGCCCGGCATCATAGAGTTCAGGATCGACATAGCCGCGCGCCACATGCCTGAGCTGGGACTGCGGCACACTGACATCGAGGCGCAGGTCCGCTATCTCGAACACGGCGCTGGCGCCGCTGGCCAGTTCCTCGATACGGGCGCATTCGCGCTGGCCCAGTTGCCCCAGCAGCTCCGGGCGCAGGTTCAGCAGCGCCGCATCCTGTGCGGCAAAGCAGGCTGCCACGCCCTGCCCTTCAAACAGGTCGAAGCGCAGCGAGCGGCGATGACTGAACACGCCATTGAGGAAGACATCCACGCTGTAACGACCCGGTTCGATCGTGCCAGGACGGTTGAAACGAGCGAGGCTGCCCTTGTTGATGGGGGAAGCCAGCTCCAGCGCCTCCAGGAAAAGGTATTGCTCCTGCTGCGCCGCAGCCGCTGGCGTGAACGGCCAGGCCATCCCGGCGGTGATGGCCGCGCCGGCCAAGCGCCGTAGTATGGGGTGATGCCGCATGAGCGCCGCCCCTCTCAGCGCAGCGGATAGTCGCGCACCACTTCCACGCCGACATCATTGAGGATGCGCAGTTGCAAGCGCACTGCGGAGAGATCGGCCGGCCGGTACGCAAGCGGCCAGCGCAATTGCTGGAACGGAGGAATCACGGTCGAGCGGGCCAGTTCCTGAGTCTGCCCGCCCAGCATCAGGACTGCCTGCTGGATGACCAGGTGATAGCCGCTGGCGTTATGGGCCACGACACTGGCCGCATCAGCGCTGGCATCGACCGAAAATGACAGTGCCTCTGGCGCACGCGCGGCATCGGCCTCGTTGTCCAGGCCGTGCGGACGGTAGAACAGCTTCATGCGGCTGCGCACGGTCAGTACCAGCTGGTTGTCATCCACGCTGGCAGCCTTGAGTGCAGGCACCTGCAGGAAGTTGAGGAAGAACAGGGATTCACGATCCTCAGGCAAGGGCGCACCCACATAGGAAAGCCGCACTACCTGGCCGCTATGCGGCTCCATGCGGAACACCGGCGGCAAGACCAGGAAAGACGAGGCGCTGGCGTGATCGCTGCCGGCGCGGCCATCATCGATCCACACCTGAACCAGATTGGGATGCTCGTCCGGATTGCTGAAACGCAGCGCCTGTTCGCTGGCCGCAGCCGGGTAGATCACGCGCGTGCCGAGCATCGTCACGCTGGCGCACGCATCCGTACGCGCCATGAAAACCAACACCATGATGAGCCCTGCGAGCAAGCTTGTTCTTTTCATGTCCGAAAATGGAAGAGGCGCTGCCAGGAACACGGCCTGGCAGCGGCAATAAGAAGATCAGCGGGGAAGACGGCCATGCCGTCAGGACGGCAGCGCCCTTGCGGCCTGGACCGCAGGCGCGCCGGGATCAGAGATAGTCGAGCGCGTACTGTACCGAACCGATCACCGAGCCTGCGCTGGCGACGCCGTTTTCGGAGACGTAGCGCACGGCAAAGGTGTGAGAAGCCGAGGTGGAGCCAGCGGCGATCTGCAGCCCATCGACCGAGACTGAACTGCCGCCCACCAGCTTGATCGCGTCGCCGCCGACGCTCTTGCGCAATTGCAGCGCTACGTTCTTGGCCGTGCCGAGGTTGGGAATATTGCCGCCGCTGCTCGCAGCGCTGGCCAGGAACTGGGTCTTGATCTTCAGCGCATCCGTGGCCGAGGCGGTGCAACCGCTGACACTGACCACGAAGGGCGTCTCGCCCGCCGCGCTGCCCACTGCCGCCAGATCACCGGTGGCCACCGTCGGCAACAGGACCACCGGATTGGCCGAGCCATCGACCGACACCTGGCAGGTCTGTGCGTGGACCTGACCACGGAAAGTGATCGTATTGCCGGCCGCCAGGACCAGCGACGGCGACAGCAACAACAGGATTGCGAGATGCTTTTTCATCATTACCCCCATAAGGATTCGGTCGTTCCAAAAGAAAATGGCAGACGCCGACCGGAGCGAACTGCACCAGACGCATCATAGGCAAGCACTGAGGAAAGGAAGATAGCCGCACTCCCATCGTGAGGATGGCGACGCCTGAATTGAACATGGGCGAAATCCCATGCGCAGGCTGCGCTTGAATTGGGCATGCGCCCATGCGCATCGCAGGCTTCCCCTATGTTCAGGGATGACCCTGGCAAGGCAAGATCGGCAGCTTTCCCATCCCGATTGGAGAATGTCCTTGTCATTCCGACCGCCCCTTCGCGCGCGGCAAGACGCGCCTGCGGTCTTGCGCCTGGCCTTGCTGGCCCTGATACTGTGGCTGCTATGCGCGCCGGCAGCGCACGCCATCTGCAAGCGCAACAATGCCGCTCAATATCCGTTTGCGCCGCTCAGCGACGGCGGCTCGGCGCAGTTCTGGTTCGGCCGGATCAACCTCGCCAGCACCGCCATCCAGCCCGCCGGCACCATGCTGGGTAGCGCCGTGGCGACTGCGGCTGAGGCATCGGGCATCAACGGCGATACGCTGCTGTGGAGCTGCGATCTGGCCGATGCCGGACAGATCTACGAAGTCTTTTCCACCAACGGCGATGACCGGGTCGGCGGCTTTGCCGAGATCGGCACGCAGGACGGGCTCTCGGGCTTCTATCGCACCTGGTTTCCTGGCGTGGCGCTGCGCCTGACGCACCTGCGTTCAGGCAAGGTTCTGTCGCGCTATTACCAGTCCAGCAAGCTGGAGACCTACGACATCGATGAAGCAGACAAGAAGATCCTGATCCGCGCCCGCCATCTCAGTCCCATCAAGGCAGAGCTGGCGCGCGTCTCGGATGTTTCGCCCGGCACTGGCACCAGCAACTGGTGCCCCGGCAGCCCCGACCTGCGGCGCAGAACGGGCGTCCCCTACACCTGCACTCAGCCCAATGGCTATCTCATGCTGCGTGGCCCCGGCTATAACCGCGCCAGCAACCATGGCGACGATGACGGTGAAGACCACGCCTACCGTTATCGCTTCTTCGGGGCCTGGAATGGCATCGCCTTTGGGATGCGCATGGGCGCAAGCCTGAGCGCAATCCCTTCGTGCGTGGTGCAGAACGTCACGCCCGAAGTGGTGTTTCCGCCGGTGTCGGAAGAAGAACTGAACCAGGGCCAGACGCGACAGGCAGACTTCACGCTCAGCTTCCGCTGTGACGAAGGTACCGGCAGCCTGCCGCCGCTGGCGGCCGGCACCGAGGACAACCAGACTGCGTTCGGCATCCAGGTTTCTCCCGGGGCGCTGGCGGCGGCGCGCATGCTGGGCTATGTCAACGCGAATCAGGGCGTGCGCTATCTGCTGTCGGATCAGTATGGCCTCGATCCCTCCGTGGCCACGGGCGTGGGCATCAGCCTGAGCGATGCGCAGACGCGCCAGCAGATGCTGTTCCTGAGCAGCTCACTGAGCGGTCAATGGATGGCGCAATCCTTTCCCTCCGGAGCCTCGGCAGGCTGGTATCGCCTGAGCTCGCCAGACCAGGCGCGCTGCCCGCCGCCGATCCCCGCCGCAGTGAACCAGTACACGGTGGAAAAGCGGCTCACCGCAACGCTGCAGAAGCTGCCGGGACAAACCGTCACCTCGGGCCGGATATTCTCGACGGCCTATGTCATCGTGAAGGTGCAATAACGGCAACATCCCTGCCGTTCAGCCGTCCTGGCAAGGCGGCGCTAGCACCATCCTCATATACATATGACAAAACAATTCTTGGCGCGGCGCGTCTCACGCGCTAGCGTCTGCCTGTTACCATCTATCGACCCATCACTCAACCAGAAGAAAGAGACAACATGGCAGACAACCCTCAATGGAAATTCGAAACCCTCTCCGTCCACGGCGGCTATGATCCCGATCCGACCACGCGCGCCGTGGCCGTGCCGATCTACCAGACGGTGGCCTTTGCCTTCGACGATACCCAGCATGGCGCTGACCTGTTCGACCTGAAGGTCCAGGGCAACATCTATTCGCGCATCATGAACCCCACCCAGGACGTGCTGGAAAAGCGCCTGGCGGCTCTCGAAGGCGGTATCGGCGCGCTGGCGCTGGCCTCGGGCCAGGCGGCGGTAACCTATGCGATCCAGACCATTGCTGAAGCCGGTGATAACATCGTCTCGGCCTCCACCCTCTACGGCGGCACCTACAACCTGTTCGCCCACACCCTGCCGCAATACGGCATCCAGACCCGCTTTGCCGATCCGCGTCAGCCGGCTTCCTTCGAGCCGCTCATCGATGCACGCACCAAGGCCATCTACATCGAATCCATCGGCAACCCGCTGGGCAACATCACCGATATCGCCGCCGTGGCCGACATTGCGCACCGCCATGGCGTGCCGCTGATCGTCGATAACACGGTCGCCACCCCTTACCTGCTGCGTCCCTTCGAGCACGGTGCTGATATCGTGGTGCATTCGCTGACCAAGTACCTGGGCGGCCATGGCACCACCCTGGGCGGGGCCATTGTGGATTCGGGCAAGTTCCCCTGGGCCAAGCACAAGGAACGCTTCAAGCGCCTCAACGAACCGGATGTCAGCTATCACGGCGTGGTCTATACCGAAGCGCTGGGCGCAGCGGCCTACATCGGCCGCGCGCGCGTGGTCCCGCTGCGCAACATGGGCGCGGCGCTGTCGCCCTTCAATGCCTTCCAGATCCTGCAAGGCATCGAGACGCTGGGCCTGCGCCTGGACCGTATCACCGCCAATACCCTGGCCGTGGCGCAGTACCTGAAGCGTCACCCGAAAGTACGCTGGGTCAACTATGCCGGGCTGGAAGACCATCCCGACCATGCGCTGGCGCAGAAGTACTTCAAGGGCCGCGCCTCGGGCGTGCTGACCTTTGGCGTGGCCAATGGCCGCGACGGCGGTGCGCGTTTCCAGGATGCGCTGCAACTGTTCACGCGCCTGGTCAACATCGGCGACGCCAAGTCACTGGCCACGCACCCGGCCTCCACCACCCACCGGCAGCTGTCGCCGGCGGAACTGGAAAAGGCCGGCGTGACCGAGGATACGGTGCGCCTGTCCATCGGCATCGAGCATATCGATGATCTGCTGGCCGATCTGGAACAGGCCTTGCAATCAGCCTGATATCGACCTGACCTGGCCGTGACGCATCACGACAATGGCTCCGCATGACGGAGCCATTGTCTTTTCAGGGCATGTCAGCGCTTCTCAGGGTCATGGTCCAGCTCCTGCGGCGTGACGCCGGGTACGCCCTGACGGATCAGGCGGCTGTAGTCGTCCTGCGCGCCGCCCTGCAAGGCGCGTGCGGTGATGCGTCCGGCCTGGCGTAACTGCGCAAAGGAATAACCGGGCGTGAGCACCCCGTGATCGAACACGTAATCGGCAAAGTAACCCGAGAGCAGCAGCCGGTAATCCGGCGGCAGCGTAGGCGAGAGACGGCGCGCCAGTTCGAAGACGATGGTGGTGCAATTGCTGGTAAGGGTGTTGTAGAAGCGCGCACGCTCACGCAATTGCGATGCGCGCTCCAGGTAGCCTAGAAATACTTTGCGTAACTGGTCATGACGTAACTGCAAGCGGTAGAGATAGACATCCTCGCCGCGCGCATGGGTACGGGTGCGGATGATGTCGCGCTCGTCGGCGGCGACGATGACGGTTTCGAACTTGCGGAAGAAACCGCCCAGGGCCGAGAAGGCTTCGCCGCGTTCGCGCCGGATTTCCAGCGAGAACACCAGCCGCCGACCATCGGCAAACCCGAACGACACCAGCGTGTGGGCAATGGCCGGCCCCATCCAGTAAGACAGCAGCAGGTCGGCCGAGAGCAGTTTGGCGAGATCATACTGGCGCGATTCCCAGCGGATGTCGTAATCGGTCTCGCTGCGCCAGTCGAAGTTGCGCACGTTATCCAGCCGGACGATGTCGTCCTGCACCTGCGAGCTCAGCATGCGCGCCACATCGTCGGCCCATGCGCGGTCATGGCTGGGACGGATGCCGTGCCACCACCCGCCCATCGCCAGGCAGGCCAGCGCAAACACCGGTAGTCCCCAGCGCCACTGGCCAGGCGCACCCGCCAGCGCGGCCAGCGCCGATGCCGTCAGCAGAGCCCACAGGCCGATGGCCAGCACACGGCCCCAGGCCGGGCCGGGCAACTGGAACCAGAGCGCGAAACCGCCCCATACACCCAGGCCCAGCATCAGCAGGCCCGGCACGATCAGCAGCACTATCTGGAGAAAAGCCATCGGCGCATCTTCTGGTTGACGTGTTCAGGAAAACCGGACCGCTCCGGCTCAGGGCATTGTAGCGGCCTCGACCTGCACCGGCTTGCTGGCGCGCAGGGCGGCGATCATGTTGCGCACGGCGGGTGCGCGTTCGAAACGGCGATAGACCGCCGCCACCTCCGACACCACCGGCGTACCGGCCAGTGCGCGGTAGCTGACATTGGGCAGGTTCACCACGGTCGTCAGCACCCCAGGCACCACCGCCACGCCAGCGCCCACAGCCACTTCAGCCAGCACTGCCAGCAAGCCGCCGGGCCGGCTCACGCTGCGCGGAGCAAAGCCGCCGCGCCGCCATACCTCGCGGCTGCCCAGTTCCTGCTCGGGCAGGATGAAGTCTTCAGCGGCCAGCGTGCGCGAGCGGATCGCGCCCTCCTTGTCGGCGAGCCAATGATCCGAGGGCAAGGCCAGGCAGAAGCGGTCGCGCAGCAGCACATGCGATTGCAGCGTCTGCCCCAGCGGCACCGGCAGGCGCACGAAGGCGATATCGAGCTTGCCCTCCTCCAGGGCTGCCGCGAGCTGCAACATCGGCCACTCCCGCGCATGCACCAGCACCTGCGGCCAGCGCTGCCGAAAGGCGCTGAGCTGCTGTTGCAGGATGCCGCCGAACACCGCCGAGCCGACATAACCCACCTCCACCCGCCCCAGCTCGCCGCGTCCGGCGCGGCGTCCGACGTCGATGGCCTGTTCGAAGCGGGCCAGCACGGCACGCGCCTGCACCGCGAAATCCTGGCCGGCCGAGGTCAGCGTCACGGCACGCTTGCCGCGCACGAACAGTTGAGCCTGCAATTGCCGCTCCAACTGCTGGATCTGTACGCTCAGGGTGGGCGGCGCAATGCCGAGGACCTCGGCGGCACGGGCAAAATGCAGTTCTTCGGCAACGGTGAGGAAGTAACGCAGGTGTCGCAATTCCATCGTGATGGGCTCCTTGGCGATTGCCGAAAAAGGTGAGGACTTGATTAGCTTATACCTAATAAAGTGCTTGAAATCCATGATTGAAACGAATCATGGATCTTGCTTCAATGAAGGCCCCTCCCCTTTCCTGTGCCGCCATGTCCCTGCGCCTGTCCTCCTCCGCTGGCCGTATCCTGCTGACCGGATCGTTCGGCTGCGCCATGACAGTGCTCGACACCAATGTGGTCGGCATCATCCTGCCCACGGTGGCGCGCGAGCTAGGGGCATCCTTCAGCCAGATCGAATGGGTGGTCAGCAGTTACGTGCTGTGCTTTACTGCCCTGCTGTTGCCAGCCGGTGCGACCGCCGACCGCTATGGCCGCCGGCGCGTGCTGCTGGCCGGCATCGCCCTGTTTGCGCTGACCTCGCTGGCCTGCGCGCTGGCCCCCTCGGCGCAGGCGCTGTACGGGGCGCGCGCCTTGCAGGGCGTGGCTGCCGCCTTCCTGCTGGCGCCGGCGCTGGCGGTGATCGGCCACGCCTTCCACGACGAAGGCCAGCGCGAGCGCGCCTGGGCGCTCTGGGGCGGGATCATGGGCCTGACCAT
>Ga0160495_100520_pt1 | contig 17390 bp, 15 predicted proteins | sample DID4MG_4_FD_108251 | JGI IMG/M metagenome (GOLD analysis project Ga0160495, IMG submission 108251) | Enriched soil microbial communities from UW Madison campus, WI, USA - DID2933_E24_FP4 MG | ecosystem: Environmental > Terrestrial > Soil > Unclassified | place: USA: Madison, Wisconsin | collected... | reverse complement strand
CCAGGTCTTGAAAGGCGTGTCCTTCGAAGTGGCGCGCGGCGAGATGATCGCCATCATCGGCGCGTCCGGTTCGGGCAAGTCCACCGCTTTGCGCTGCATCGACCGGCTGGAGAGCATCGATTCCGGCAGCATCGAAGTGGCCGGCATCCGCGTCGATGATCCGAACGTCGATCTGCACAAGCTGCGGCGCGAAGTGGGCATCGTGTTTCAGAGCTACAACCTGTTCCCGCATCTGAATGTGCTGGAGAACGTGATGCTGGCGCTGCGCCACGTCAAGCAGCAGGACAAGGCCGAGGCGCGCCGCGTGGCCTTGGCCGCGCTGGCGCAAGTGGGGCTGGATGAAAAGGCCAGCGCCTATCCGGAGCAGCTCTCGGGCGGCCAGCAGCAGCGCGTGGCTATTGCGCGTTCGCTGGCGATGTCGCCCAAGGTGATGCTGTTCGATGAAGTGACTTCGGCGCTGGACCCGCAATTGACCGGCGAAGTGCTGCGCGTGATGGAAGACCTGGCCGCCAACGGCATGACCATGCTACTGGTGACGCACGAGATGAACTTTGCCAAGCGCGTGGCCGACCGCATCATCTACATGCACCAGGGCCGCGTGTGGGAGGTCGGCCCCGGCGACATGCTGGACCACCCGCACACCCCCGAATTGCAAGCCTTCCTGGCCGCCGACCTGTAGCGCTATCGTTTTCCCCTGTACTACCCATTCATAAAATAACGGAGACAACACATGCAACAACCCGCACTGCGCCGCATGGCGCGCACCGTCATCGCCGCCCTGGTCCTGGGCGTCACCGCCCATGCCGCCCTGGCCGACCAGCTCGACGATATCAGGAAGGCCGGCAAGATCCACATCGCCACCACGTCCAGCACGCCGCTATTCGGCTACAGCGACGAGAAGCTGCAACTGGCCGGTTCCGACGTCGAAGCTGCGCGCCTGCTGGCGCAGGACCTGGGGGTGCAGCTCGACCTGATCCCGGTGGCCAATGCGGCCCGCGTGCCGACCTTGCAGGCCAATCGCGCCGATATCGTGGTGGGCTCGCTGTCGATCACGCCGGAACGTCTGAAGGTCATCGATTTCTCCACGCCCTACGCCGTCATCAGCCTCATCATCGGTGCGCCCAAGAGCATGGCCATCAAGGATTATGCCGATCTCAACGGCAAGCGCATCGGCGTCACCCGCGCCACGCCCAACGATACGCTGACCACGCAGAACGCCAAGGGTGCGGAAATCATGCGTTATGAAGACGACGCGACGCTGATCACCTCGATGGTGACGGGCCAGGTTGACGTGTTCTCCAGCACACCGTCCAATTTGCAGGAGATGCAGAAGAAAGCGCCGGGCAAGAATCTGGAAATGAAGTTCGAACAGAAGGCCTTTGACCTGGGCATCGCCATCAACAAGAACCAGCCGCGCCTGAAGGAATGGATCGATAACTGGGTCAAGACCAACCAGAAGAATGGCAAGCTCAACGCCATCTACAAGAAGTATCACGGCCGCGATCTGCCGGCCTCCGTGCAGAATCCTGCGTAAGTAATACAGGCTTATTCCAGCGACGCCGGGCGCAGCATGGCCCGGCGTTGTTGCGTCGTGCGCAGCGGTTATCGCCCTTGGCTAGCTGCCCTCGAAGATGCGCTGTCGCGCATGGCCGATATGGGCGCGCATGGCGGCTTCGGCACGTTCGGCCGAGCCCTCGGCGATGGCCTGGATGATGGCCTGGTGTTCGTCGTCGATGGTCTGGATACGCTCGCCATCCTGCGGTGAGCCCAGGTTCTGCGCCAGCTCCATGCACTGGCGGATCGGGCCCAGCGCATGTTCGATGGTGGAGATGAAGAAGGGATTGCGCGTGGCGCGGGCGATGGCCATGTGCAAGGCAAGATCTTCGTCCACTCCGGTCTGGCCTTCCAGCTGCGCGCGCTGCAAGGCCTGCAGGGCCACGCGCATGGCCTGCACATCCTCGTCCTGGCGCGCCGTGGCCGCTATGCCGGCCGCCCCGACCTCGACGCAGTCGCGGAAGGCATAGTAGCGCTCCACATCATGGATGCTGGCGATCTGCGGGCTGCCCTGCGAAGACAGTGTCGGCAGGCGCTGCACATAGTTGCCCGAGCCGCGTCGCGAGACCACGATGCCTTCCGAGCGCAGCCGCGAGAGCGCCTCGCGCACTGTCGTGCGCGAGGCTTCATAGCGTTGCGCCAGCTCCACTTCGGTGGGCAGCTTGCGGTTCTCGCCCAGTTCACCCCGCAGGATGGAGGCGATGATCTGCCGGCAGATGTGTTCCGAGCGACTCAGGCGATGCGCGCGATTCGCCGCCAGGGAAGGTGGAAGAGGATCTAACATGTACGATGACTGCTACCGTTGAGTTCGTTGAGAGACACTATGACCGAGGACGCCTGCCTGCGCAAGCGCTGACTGGCGGCTTCCCGGCGGATGGCTGGAGGGCTCGGGAAATCGGCGTTTCGCAGCGGAAATCTGTGCGATTTCGGTTGACTTCCGGGACGCTCATCATTAGAGTTGTCCACCTGCATTCAAGATTAGTCGGACTAATTACAGATTTACTTATACGACATCGTATAAATAAATCGATAAAAATGACAATGTGGAGACGGGTGTGACAGCAGTTTCGCCAGAAGCACGACATTTGCACTATCCCAGCCGCACCGCACCGCGCCTGCCTGCGTGACATCCACAGCCCACGCAGGGGCGCGGCCGTTGCAGCCGTCCTGAGTCTTACCGCTTACCGCTATCGATTTGAAGAAAAATCCTTTTGGAGACGCCATGAAGTACGTAAGAGGAATCCGTTGGTACATGGTGACGCTGGTCACCCTCGCACTGATCGTCAATTACCTGGCCCGCAACACGCTCTCGGTGGCCGCCCCGACGATGATGAAAGAGCTGGACATGAGCACCCAGCAATACTCCTATATCGTGGTCGCCTGGCAGATCTGCTATGCGCTCATGCAACCGGTGGCAGGCTACATCCTTGACGTGGTGGGCACCAAGATCGGTTTCGGCATCTTCGCGCTGGCCTGGTCGCTGGTATGCGCGGCAGCCGCCTTTGCCACCGGCTGGCAGAGCCTGGCCTTCTTCCGGGCGCTGCTGGGCATGACCGAAGCAGCTGGCATTCCTGGCGGCGTGAAGGCCTCCACCGAGTGGTTCCCGGCCAAGGAACGTTCGGTGGCCATCGGCTGGTTCAACATCGGTTCGTCCATTGGCGCACTGTGCGCGCCGCCGCTGGTGGTGTGGACCATCCTGCACGGCGGCTGGAAGATGTCCTTCCTGGTGGTGGGTGCGCTGGGCGTGATCTGGTTCGTGATGTGGATGCTGTTCTACAAGAGCCCGGGCGACCAGAAGCTGCTCTCGCCGGAAGAACGCGCCTATATCCTGGACGGCCAGGAAAAGACCCCCGAGAAGGTGCAGCGCGAGAGCTGGACCAAGATCGTGCGCAGCCAGAACTTCTGGTCCATCGCCATCCCGCGCTTCCTGTCGGAGCCGGCCTGGCAGACCTTCAATGCCTGGATTCCGCTGTACATGGCCACCGAGCGCCACATGAACATCAAGGAAATCGCCATGTTCGCCTGGCTGCCTTTCCTGGCAGCCGATATCGGATGCGTACTGGGTGGCTACCTGAGCCCGTTCTTCCACAAGCACCTGAAGGTGTCGCTGTTCACCTCGCGCAAGTTGGTCATGCTGGTGGGCAGCCTGTCGATGATCGGCCCGGCCTGCGTGGGCTTTGTCGATAGTCCCTATGTCGCCATTGCGTTGCTGTCCATCGGCGGCTTCGCACACCAGACCTTGTCCGGCGCGCTGTATTCGATCACCTCTGACGTGTTCACCAAGAACCAGGTGGCCACGGCCACTGGCCTGACCGGCATGAGCGGCTACCTGGGCGCGACCCTGTTCACGCTGCTCTTCGGCATCCTGGTCACGCAGATCGGCTATGGTCCGCTGTTCGTGCTGCTGGCCGCATTCGATCTGGTCGCCGTGGCGGTGGTGTTCGCGATTGCCCGCCCGCGTCCCGAGGCCATTGCCTGAGCGCAGACAACGATCATTTCTCCAGTGGAGTCCCGGCCTCACGCCAGAGGCGGGGAATGACAAGGCGGCCGTCTGACGGCCGCTTTTTTTTCATGCCGTTACGGCAAGAGCGCCGGGCGCGACTGCATCAGCCAGGCCTGGACCGAGGGCCGCTGCCATTGCGTCTGGGCATAGGCCTGCAGGCGCGGCGGCACCGGGTCGCCATGCAAGGCCAGGCGATTGAGCATGAGGGCTAGATCGACATCGGCGATGCACCATCCGCCGAAGAGGCTGTCAGCCCCTGTGGGCAGCAGCTCGTCGGCGAACTGAAACAGGCGCTGCGCCGCCCCGCGCGCCCTGGCCGAGAGCGCTGCCTTCTTCACGCCATAGAACACCACCTGCGTATTTCGCTCTTCGCGGATGGCCATCAGGTCACTGCGCAGCCAGGCCTGGACCTGCCGTGCGCGGGCGCGCGCGACCGGTTCCTGCGGGTAGAGCGACACACCGGGAAAGACCTCATCCAGATATTCGGTGATGGCCGAGGATTCCGATAGCGTCAGTGTGCCATGGCACAGCATCGGCACACGCGCCGTCAGCGAGCGCCGCGCGTAGGCGGGATCGTGCTGGTGGCCCAGGTCGAGATCGATGGTGTGGAGGGTGCAGGGCAATTGCTTCTCGCGCAGCGCCACGAAGACTGACATGGCATAGGGACTGGCGAACTGGGCATCGACATAGAGATGCAGGGCGTTGCCGTCGGCTGTCGAATGGACAGGGGTGGATGGCGTGGAGGGCGCCGATGGTGCGGTAGGACCGGATTGCATGCTTGCCTCGTGAAGAACAGTGGTTGGACAATCGTTGCGCCGGCAGGGCGGGGCGGGTTCTGGAAGCAAGTGCGATGCAATCCTGTCCCGCCTGGCGATCCGCCGGACGGGACGTGGCATCCCCGTCAGCGGAGAAGCCGTTTTTTGGTAAACAGCCCGCCCATGCAGACACCCGTAGCCGGGAGGGCTGCGGGTAACTGGATGAGGGATCGCTTCTTGTGCATGGAACGGGAAGTGATGGGCTGAGCGACGATAATAAACGAGATCGTTCCAGGAGTTCAAATGCCGTGCGGCGATTCAGAATCCTCCTTTTCATTCCTGGCTGAAGAGGTAGCGACATGAATGGCATGCAATCGCACTGGCTGCAATCTGGTGATCTTTACCGAAATGCTGAATGAGGCTGATCAGCTTGAAGTCCATGATCGGTTGCGCATTACCGGTGGACCAAGCCTGCTGGCCCTGAATGTCGCCATGCCGGGCATCTGGTCCGCTCAGCGAATCTCCGCGCTATACCTGAACTTGCTCGCTGCCCCCCGCGACTGCCGCCATTCCAGCGGCTGGCCGTCCGAGCCGAAGGCGATGCGCTCTATCATCACCACCGGCGTCTTTTCCTTCAGGCCCAGCAGCTTGGCCTGCGCCGCCGTCACCGTCTCCACCGTCAGGGTCTCGCGGGCAGAGGCGACGATCAGTCCGCATTCGCGCTCATACAAGGGATAGAGCAGGTCGCCGAACTGTTCTGGCGACTTGTCGGCCAGTGCCTTGAAGCGTTGCGCGCAAAGGTAGATGTTCTCCGCCAGCACCGGTTGCGCATCCACCATGCGCAGGCGATGCAGTTCGATCACCTTGGCATGCGGCTTCAGTTGCAAGGCCGCAGTCGCCTGGGCCGGCGCTTCCACCAGCTTGCGGCTGACGATCACGCTCTTGGGCGAGAGCGGACGGCCATCGGCTGATTCGAAACGGAAGAAGCGGAACAACGAATTGTCAAAGCGGGCCTTGCGCACGAAGGTGCCGCGCCCATGCGTACGTTCCACCAGGCCTTCGGCCATCAGCGTCTCGATCGCCCGGCGCACCGTTCCCACCGCGACCTGATAAGTCTGGCTCAGCTCGGCTTCGGAAGGAATGGGTTGGCCCGGCTGCCATTTCTGGGCGCGGATCTGGGTAGCCAGCAGATCACGTAACTGGAGATAAAGCGGCAGGCGTGCATCGACGCCGGTCTGGTCAAGCATGGTGCAACTTCGCTCGCAGTGATGGAAAAGTCGTCCAGTCTACCCCCGCCGCGCCCGGCCCACAACGCTTGTGCGCCGCCACCTGCACACCGACCTGCGGCAAGCCGCTGGTGTTGACGAGGCATGCGTGCTGCCGATCCCGCCGTCTTGTCGAAATCGCCACGATCCTGGTCAGCATTGTTGTATCGGTGTTGCCTGTGTTATCTTTCGGTAACTCATATATATGTCTATATGAGTAAACATGCAGATAAATCAATAAAATCAATCAAATCAATCAGCTTCGTGTCCTCCACACTGCTAGCCTTCGGGTAGCGCAGCATGGGCGGCACACCTTCAGCTTAGAGGACGAGACAATGTTTTCATGGTATCGGCAGGTCACTGCCAAGGAACGCAAGACTTTCTGGGCCTGCTTCAGCGGCTGGGCGCTCGACGCGCTGGACGTGCAGATGTTCAGCCTGGCCATCCCCGCGCTGATCGCCGCCTTTTCCCTCTCCAAGGCCGACGCCGGCCTGATCAGCGGCGCGACGCTGGTGGCTTCGGCCATTGGCGGCTGGTTCGCCGGCGCGCTGTCGGACCGCTATGGTCGCGTCAAGACGCTGCAGATCACCATCATCTGGTTTTCCTTCTTCACCTTCCTCTCCGCCTTCGCCCAGAGCTTCCCGCAACTGCTGGTGCTGAAGGCCTTGCAGGGCTTTGGCTTCGGCGGCGAATGGGCGGCCGGCGCCGTGCTGATGGCCGAAACCATACGCGCCGAACATCGCGGCAAGGCCATGGGCACTGTCCAGAGTGCCTGGGCGGTGGGCTGGGGCGGCGCGGTGCTGCTGTTTTCTGTGCTGTTCTCGCTGCTGCCGCAAGAGATGGCCTGGCGTGTGATGTTCGTCATCGGTCTGCTGCCGGCCTTGCTGGTGGTCTATGTGCGCCGTTCGGTGCAGGAAACCGACGCCTTCCTGGCCGGGCAGAAGGCCGCCGCCAGCAAGCCTGCGGCCAGCACGTTGCTGGGCATCTTCCGTCCCGATGTGCTGCGCCTGACCATCATCGGCAGCCTCTTGGGCGTGGGCGCGCACGGTGGCTACTACGCGCTGATGACCTGGCTGCCGACCTACCTGAAGACCGAGAAGCATCTGTCGGTGCTTTCCACCGGCGGTTATCTGGCCGTCATCATCGTCGCCTTCTGGTGCGGCTGCATCGCCAGTTCGCAATTGCTGGACCGCATCGGCCGCCGCCGCACCGTGGCGTTCTTCGCACTGGCCTGCGTGGCGACCGTGCTGTGCTACATCTTCCTGCCGCTGTCGGATACCCAGATGCTGATCTGCGGCTTCCCGCTGGGCTTCTTCGCTGCCGGCATCCCGGCCAGCATGGGCGCGCTCTTCAATGAACTCTACCCGAGCGGCATCCGTGGCACCGGCGTGGGCTTCTGCTACAACTTCGGCCGCGTGGCCTCAGCCGGCTTCCCGGTACTGGTGGGCCACATGAGCGACTCCATGCCGCTGGGCCGGGCCATTGGCATCGATGCGGCCATTGCCTATTCGCTGGTGGTGGTGGCCGTGCTGATGTTGCCTGAGACCAAGGGCCGCAAGATGGAAACCGCAGCATGAACCAGGCCCCCGCGATGGTCGCACCGGCGCTGCGCATCGATACGCATGCCCACGTCTTCACCCGCGACTTGCCGCTGGCCGATGTGCGTCGCTATGCGCCGACCTATGACGTCACCGTCGAGCAATACATCGCGCGCCTGGATGCCCATGGCATGAGCCATGGCGTGCTGGTGCAGCCGAGTTTCCTGGGCAGCGACAACAGCTACCTGCTGGCCGCCATCGCACGCTACCCGCAGCGGCTGCGCGGCATCGCCATGGTGGATGCCGATGTCAGCGAGCAGCAATTGTTGGCCTTGCAGGCCGGCGGTGTGGTGGGCATTCGCTTCAACCTGGTCGGTGGTGCGCCCCTGCCGGATGTCGAGGGGGTCTGGCGTACCACCCTGGAGCGCGTCGCGCGGCTGGGGTGGCAGGTGGAAATCCATCGCGAGGCCGCCGATCTGCCGCGCGTGCTGCCGCCCTTGCTGGCCATGGGATTGAAGGTGGTGGTGGACCATTTCGGCCGGGTCGATGCCGCGCTGGGCGTGGAGGATGCGGGCTTCCGCTATCTGCTCTCCACCGGTGCTTCCGGGCAGGTCTGGGTCAAGCTGTCGGCGTCCTATCGCAATGGCGGGGCTGCCGAGGGCGAGCGCTTTGCCCGCCAGGCCTGGCCCTTGCTGCGCGAGCACCTGGGGACTGCACGGCTGCTCTGGGGCAGCGACTGGCCGCACACCCAGCACGAGAGCCTGACCGACTATGGCCACGCCTGGCAGCAGTTCACCCAACTGGTGGATGACGATGCGCAGCGCAGCATCATCACCGGCCAGACGGCGGCCCAGTTGTTCAGCATCTGTTGAAGACCACCGTCGCCAGACGGTCGTTCAAAAACCCGGTCCCTTGGATGGACCGGGTTTTTGCTTTTTGCCACGGCGCATGTCGAAACATAAATGTTCCTGCCACGTGAAATCAAAACAGGAAATCCGAGAGGGAAGGGGTAACACCAATGAAATGGTTCATGGACCGCAAGATATCCACCAAGCTGCTGCTGTCCTTTGTCGCCGTGCTGATGCTGATGAGTTGCCTGGGCATCTTCTCGGTCTATCAGATGGACAAGGTCAATGATGCAGCCACCGAGATCGCTCACAAGTGGGAGCCCAGCGTGCGCATCAGCCTGACGCTGGAGAAGGTGCTGGCGCGGGTGCGTTCCACCGAGTTCCAGCATATCCTGGGCAACCAGGAGAGCATGGCCACGCTGGAAAAGGCGCTGGGCGAGCGCTATGCCGAGTTCAAGCAGTTGCAGCAGGACTATCGCAAGCTGCCGCTCACGCCCGCAGAGACGGCCTCCTTCGATCAGCTCAGCAAGACCCTGGACGCCTACCTGGTCGAGCATCGCAAGATCATTGCGCTGTCCCATGACAACCGCAAGGATGAGGCGCTGGCACTGACCAAGGGCGATTCGCTGAAGGCCTATCGCGCCATCGACAAGCAGTTCGCCGCGCTGCGCCAGTCCAGCATCGATCACAAGGAAGACGCCAACACCCTGGCCGACCAAGTCTATGACAGCTCGCAGCACTGGATCATCGGTCTGCTGCTGGCCGGCATTGCGCTGGGTCTGGCGCTGGCCATCGCCATTGCCCGGGTGGTGGCGCAGCCGCTGGCGCAGGCGCTGCAACTGGCGCGCCAGGTGGCCGACAGCGACCTCACCGGCCAGGTCCGCGTGCATAGCGCCGATGAGACCGGACAGCTGATGCAGGCCCTGAACCACATGACCCAGAGCCTGGGCAACATGGTGGCCGAGGTCCATCGCAGCATCAGCGTCATCGACACTGCCTCCGGCGAGATCGCCAGCGGCAACGCCGACCTCTCCTCGCGCACCGAATCGCAGGCGTCCAGTCTGGAAGAGACCGCCTCGGCCATGGAAGAGCTGACCTCCACCGTGCGCCAGAACGCCGACCATGCGCACCAGGCCAATGAACTGGTGGCAACCTCTGCGCGCCTGGCCGAGGAGGGTGGTGCAGTGGTGGACCGGGTGGTGCAGACCATGGGCGAGATCCGTACCGGTTCAGCGCGCATTGCCGACATCACCAGCGTCATCGACGGCATCGCCTTCCAGACCAATATCCTGGCGCTCAATGCCGCAGTCGAAGCGGCCCGTGCCGGTGAGCAAGGGCGTGGCTTTGCGGTCGTGGCCACCGAAGTGCGCAGCCTGGCCCAGCGCTCGGCGGCGGCAGCGCGCGAGATCAAGGCGCTCATCGAAGGCTCGGCGCAACAGGTGGCCACCGGCGCCGATCTGGTGGACCAGGCCGGCAAGACCATGCATGAGATCGTCGATTCGGTGGCGCGCGTGGCCACCCTGATGAGCGAGATCGCCGTGGCCAGCCGTGAACAAAGCCGGGGCATCGACGAGATCAACCACGCCGTCACCCAGATGGACGAGGGTACCCAGCAGAACGCGGCGCTGGTCGAGCAGGCCGCCGCCGCTGCCCATTCGCTGCGCGACCAGACCCGCCAGCTGACCGGGCTGGTGGCGCGCTTCCGTCTGCGCGGGGCGGACCAGCGCGCCTTGATTGAACTGCCTCCTGCAGGCTGATTCGGCTACCATGCTGGCGGCGAGAACAAATTCTCGCCTTGCTTGTCCTAATGGCCAGCTCAGGCAGCGGCCGACCGGGACGGGGGACTCATCGGCTGACATGACTGTCCGATAACATTTCGCCGTCGGGGCGGCAGAAAGTCAGCATTGAAAAAGTTAGTCAATCGCCTCTTGCTGGGCCTGGGTGGCCTGGCGATCTTCTGGGGCCTGGGCATGATCAGTGCCAACGAACTGGCCAAGAGCAGCGTCCTCATGGCCACCGCCTTGCCGGGCATTGCCGGCCTGTTGCTGGCCATCCCCTGGTGCCGTCGCAGGCCAGGCCTGTTCTCGGCGGCCAGCCTGCTGATCATCGGCCTGTTCTTCCTTGATGCCGCGCTCAAGGGATTCCTGCGCGATTACTTCGGCCTGCGGCCCAATCCCATCCTGGTGCTGCAAGCCGTCTTCAATACCAATCCCGCCGAGAGCAGCGAGTTCTTCCGCCACAACTGGCGCGATGTGGCCCAGGCCGTGCTGACCTTGCTCGCGCTGATGGGCCTGGCCGGGCTGGGCGAACGCTGGCTGGCGCGCCGCGAGGCCCGGCAACCGGCTACCCCCTGGCGGGTGCGTGGCATGGCGGGCGTGGGGCTGCTGCTGGCGGTGTTCGTGGCTCTGCATTTCAATCCCACCATGGCCAAGGAGAATCCACTGCTGTTCTGGCCGATCCGCTATCTCGACTACCAGGCCCAGACCGCGCACGCCAGAAGCATGGAACAGAACATCGCCAGCAACATGGCGCAGACGGCCCACTGGCAAGTCCGCTATGTCGGACCGGAGCGCAACACCCTGGTATGGGTGATTGGCGAAAGCCTGAACCGCGCCAACATGTCGCTCTATGGCTATGAGCGCCAGACCACGCCGCTGCTGGAATCGATGCGCAAGGACCTGCTGGTGTTCCGCGATGTGGTGTCTTCGGAACCAGCGACCATGGGCTCGCTGATGAAGATGCTGACCCCGGCCGACCTGGACGACCCGCACGCCTGGAGCCGCAAGCCTGACGTGGTGATGTTGGCGCGGGAGGCGGGATTCCGTGTCATCTGGCTGTCCAACCAGGTGCCCAACGATGGCTGGTTGGGCGTGGTCAGCCGGCGCGCCGACCAGCAGATCTTCATCAACAAGGGTGCCGGACGGGGTGAAAACAATTTCGACGGCAACCTGCTGCCGGGGCTGGAAGCTGCCTTGCAGGACCCGGCCCCGAAGAAGCTGATCGTGGTGCATCTGCTGGGCGCGCATCCTACTTACGACATGCGCTATCCCAGCGATTACGCGCGCTTCGATGGCGTGCGCGATGACGTCACGCAGAAGCTGGAGAGCGCCGATCGCTCACCGTGGATACGCCAGCTGCGCAACGAGTACGACAACGCCATCGCCTACAACGATTACGTGGTGGGCAGCATGCTGCGCCTGGCCATGCGCGCCACGCCCGCGGACAATGCCAGCCTGGTGTTCAGTTCGGACCATGCGCAGGAAGTGGGGCACACCCGCAACCATGCCGGCCAGTCGGCATCGGACCCCAGCGGCTATGAAATCCCCATGCTGCTGTGGACTCGCTCCTTCACCGGCAAGAGCCCCGAGGACCGCGCCCAGCTCGAACACCGGCCCTACCAGACCGACCAGATGGAACACACCATCCTGGGCCTGTTGGGCGTGCGTTCGGTGTATTACGATGGGCGCCGCGACATCCTCAGCGACAGCTTCCACGCGGCGCCCTTCCATGGCCTGCGTCGCATCAACGGCCAGCCTTATCTGCCGCGCACGCAGCTCTACAACGACAGCGCTGCCCGCGCAGACTGAACCGGCGAGGGCTTCAGGCAGGGACGTGGCAGACCACCTCGATGTTGTGACCGTCGGGGTCCAGCACGAAGGCGCCGTAGTAGTCGGGATGGTAATGGGCGCGGATGCCCGGCCCGCCGTTGTCGCGTCCGCCCATGGCCAGCGCGGCGGCGTGGAAGTCGTCCACTGGCTGGCGCGTCTGGGCGCGGAAGGCTACGTGCACGGGCGGCTGGTTGGGCGTGCCACGGCTGATCCAGAAATCCGGCTTGCCGTGCTCGCCGAAGCCGGCCACATCGGTATGGCCCGTCACCGAGGCCGGCAGCTCCATCACCAGCGTATAGCCAATGGGGGCCAGCGCGGCCAGGTAGAAGGCCTTGCTCTTGTCGAAATCGCTGACGGTCACGCCGGTATGGTCGATCATGGTCGGGTCTCCTGATGGTTCTGATGGTTCTGATGGTCTTGATGAGCGCTGATCATAGGACCCGATCGCCATGCCGGTCAATGCAGACCGCTGCGCGTCGCAAAGTCCCGTATGATGTTGCTTTCTGTTAAGGCCTCTGTCCATGTCCACCGTCCCGGAAATCTCTTTCCCGCGCCATGCCGTCGTCATCGGCGCGGGCGCGGTCGGCCTGATGAGCGCCATCCACGCGCTGGACCAGGGGCTGGAGGTCAGCCTGCTCGACTTCAATCCGGTCGGCAGCGAAGAGGCCGCCAGCTATGGCAATGCCGGCTGGCTGTCGTCCCATTCGGTGATCCCTCCGGTGGAGCCGGGCATGTGGAAGAAGGTCCCCGGCTACCTGATGGACCCCATCGGCCCACTCTCGATCCGCTGGCGCTACCTGCCGCGCCTGACCCCCTGGCTGCTGCGCAACCTGGCCAGCGCCCGCCGCGAGCGCATCCGCGCCACCGCCCGCGCCTTGCGCACCCTGGTGGTGGACGCACGCACGCTACACCTGGACATCGCCCGCCGCGCTGGCGTGGCCCATCTCATCGATACCTCGGGCGTGCTGCACGTCTATCGTTCACGCCAGCAGTTCGACGGCGATGCCTTCGGCTGGAGCGTGCGGCGCGAGCTAGGCATACAGTGGACTGAACTGGAGGGAGAGGCCCTGCGCCGACGCGAGCCTGATCTTGATCCGGCCTTCGGCTTTGCCGTGCAGGTGGAGGAAGCCGGCCACTGCAAGAATCCCGGCGCTTACCTGCAGGCGCTGCAAGCCTATGTGCTGGCGCGCGGCGCGCATCGCATCGACGCCCGCGCCACCGGTTTCCGGATCGAAGAGGGAAGACTCAAGGCAGTCTTGACCGAGACCGGCGAGATCGCCTGCGACGCCGCCGTCATCTGTGCCGGCGCACGTTCCAAGGCATTGGCGGCGCAGGCTGGCGACCGTGTGCAGCTGGAAAGCGAACGCGGCTATCACGCCCTCATCCGTGGCCACGAACAGGCCGCACGCGCGCATACGCCGATGATGCTGTCCGAGTTCAAGGTCATTGCTACGCAGATGGAAACGGGCCTGCGCATCGCCGGCCAGGTCGAGTTCGCGTCCTTCGAGGCCGCACCCGACTGGCGGCGCGGCGAGATCATGCGCGACATCGCCCTGAAACTCTTTCCCGGCCTGCCGCGCGAGCTGCCCGCAGAGGATGTGCGTTACTGGCTGGGCCGTCGCCCCAGCACGCCCGACGGCATGCCCTGCCTGGGCTACGCCAGTGCCAGCAGCGACATCGTGCATGCCTACGGCCATGGCCACATCGGCCTGGGCTGCTCGGCGCGCAGCGGGCGCATCGTGGCCCAACTGCTGGCCGGACAGACGCCCGAGATCGACCTCGCGCCCTTCAGCCCGCAACGCTTCTGATCGGATTCAGAAACTGATTTCGGCCACCGGCCTGATGCTGGCTCGCACCCCGTAGGAGCCCAGCCCAGCCAGCGTGGCGTGGTGGTGAGCGATCACCTGGGCCACCGTCAGCACGCCGTTGGGCGCAGTAGTGTGGGCGTCAGCCGCCAGCGTGACCGGATAGCCCAGCGCCAGCGCGCGCCGCACGGTGGACTCCACGCAATACTCGGTCTGCATGCCGCAGATCACCAGCGCCGAGATATGGCGCGTCTTGAGCATGGCCTGCAGCTCAGTGTGATGGAAGGCATCCGAACCGCGCTTGGGCAGGCGCAGATCCTCCGGTTGCTGCTTCAATCCCGGCATCAATTGCCAGCCTTGGCTGTCGCGCTGCAATGCGCCCTCATCCTCATGCTGTACGAAGATCACTGGCGCTCCGGCCGCACGGGCCTGGTTGGCAAGCTGGTTGACGCGGTCAATGATGGCTGCGCTGTTCTCGACCGCTTCGGGGCCGTTGCAGAGGGCGTGCTGGATATCGATGATGAGCAGGGCAGTGGGCATGGCAGAACCTGGCGCTTGAGCGGATCAAGGCGACAAGGGTAACTGATAAGCACGCAACGTGCTTTGCGATTACGTGCTCAGATGCTGGCGCAATTGCCGTCCTGCGTAATCCTGTCGGAACGCGCCGCGCCGTTGCAGCTCGGGGATCACCTGGTCGACGAAGTCGTCGAAGCCGTAGGGAAGATGCGAGGGCGAGATCACGAAACCATCGGCCCCATTCGCGGCGATGATGGACTGCAGCCAGTCGGCCACATCGGCTGCGGTTCCAGCGATCTGCGGCGTGAGCACGCCCTGTGCATAGAGGCGTCCGGCATCGGCCAGGGTCAGTTGGCGCTCGGTCGAAATATCGCGCAGCAGCTTGAACAGCCCCTGGATGCCGCTGACCTGCACATCGCCCAGCGGCGCATCCAGCGCAAAGCCAGAAAAGTCCACATTCATGTGGCTCGACAGCGTGGACAGTCCCACCAGCGGATCGGCCAGGGCATTGGCCTGTTCCTGCAACTCCTGTGCGTGCTGGCGTGACTGGCCGACGAAGGGCATCACTGCCGACAGGATGCGGATGTCCTGTGCACGACGGCCAAACTTCTGCGCCCTATCCTTGAGATCGCGGTAGAAGGCTTGCAACCTCGGCAGGTCCGGCTGGATGTTGAAGACCACCTCGGCCCAGCGCGCCGCGAAGTCTTGCCCGCGATCGGAGGAGCCGGCCTGGATGATGACCGGATGGCCTTGCGGCGAGGCTGGGATGTTGAGCGGACCACGCACGCTGAAATGCGCGCCCTCGTGGTCGATGGCCGCGACCTTGCTGGCATCGGCGTAGCGATCCTGCTGCAGGTGCAGAGCATCGGGCTGCCAGCTGCGCCAGAGCTTGTGCGTGACATCCAGGAATTCATCGGCGCGGTCATAGCGCACATCGTGCGGCAGGGTCTCTTTGAGCCCGAAGTTGTCGGCCTCGCCCTGGTTGACCGAGGTCACTACGTTCCAGGCGGCGCGGCCCCCGCTGAGGTGGTCTAGGGTCGCGAATTCGCGTGCCAGGCTATACGGCTGTGCATAGGTGGTGGAGCGGGTCGCGCCCAGGCCGATGTGCGAGGTGGCCGCTGCCAGCGCACCCAGGATGGGCAGCGGATCGAGCCGCGTGGCGTCCTGGTCGCCGACGTTGATGCCGTGCTGATGGCTCTGGCCATAGCGGGTGGAGACGGCCAGGCGGTCGGCGAAGAAGAGCAGGTCGAACTTGCCGCGTTCCAGCGTGCGCGCGATGTGCAGGTAGTAGTCCAGCTCCAGGAAGCCGCCCCGGCGGCTCTGCGGATGCCGCCACAGCGCCTGGCTGTGGGCGGCATTGCCGGCGATGAGAAAGGCGGCCAGATGCATGCGCTCTGCCGGCCTCAGACCAGCACCTCCGGATAGACCTTGTCCTGCACTCGCACCGCATTCTTGATCAGCCCCAGCTTGAGGAAGGCGTCGGCGATCTGCTGTTGCTCAGCCACGATGCCGGCGTCCACCGCCACGGTGGTGTAGTTGCGTCGCTCCGTGGCCAGCCGCAGCACCTTGGGATCGACACCCAGTTGCGGGGCCAGCAGATCGGCGGTTTCCTGCGGATGGCTCTGGGTCCACTGGTTGGTCTTCTTGAGTTCGGCAAAGACGGCGCGCACGATGTCCTTGTGCCGGTCCACGAAGGACGGCACCGCCAGATGGAAGGTGCGGTTGTTGGACAGGCCGGTGCCATCGCGCAGGATGCGCGGGCGCGTGGCCAGCTCCTGTCCGGCCAGGAAGGGATCCCGCAGCGTGGCCGCATCGACATTGCCGGATTGGAAGGCGGCGCGCACATCGGCGGCATTGGTCACATAGACCGGTTCGATATCGCGATAGCTCAGGCCCACTTCTTCCAGCGCCTTCAACAGCAGGAACTGCACATTCCAGCCGCGCCCGGTGGCGACCTTCTTGCCCTTGAGGTCGGCCACCGAACGGATAGGCGAATCCTGCGCCACGAAGATGCCGATGCCTTTGGGATAAGGCTGTTCCGCGCCCAGATACACGGCGTTTACGCCCGAGGCATTGGCAAATACCGAGGGCGTATCGGCAGCATGGCCGAGATCGATGGCGTTGGCGTTGAGCGCCTCGGTCAACTGCGGTCCGGCCGCAAATTCGAACCACTTCACCGACCAGCCTTGCGGCTGCAAGGCCTGCTCCAGCTTGCCGCTGCCTTTGAGGATGTTGAGCGTGTTGAATTTCTGGTAACCGATGCGCAAGACCTTGTCCGTTGCGGCCCGTACCAGCGGTGTAGCGCCGACCAGCGCGCCGGCGGCCATGCCCTGCAGCAGCAGGCGGCGTTTGTGACTGGGTTGATGTGCGTCCATGATGCTTGCCCCCGATGACTTGTTCAAAGTGCATCAGCGTAGTCGCCCCGGCAGGGCAAGGGAACGAAGCTTTCCGCACAAGCTCATGCGGCTTTTGCAGCAGGCCCGTGCATCTTGCCCGACTATCTTGCCATCCAGACACTGCGTCAATTTGTCCCATCCCGCCGCGCAGCGCGTTTGGATAGAATAGGCAGTCCCGATCACGTCCCTGTCTTTTCACCATTTCACCATGACCGTCCTGTTCGACCGCATCGAAAGCTTCCTGCGCAAGGCTTCCGGACTGCACATCGTGCTGGCCCTGTTGCTGGTGTGCGGCCTGCTGTGCTGGGCCGTGTGGGTCTGGGCCACCGGCGAGGGCCGCACGCCCTTCGGCATGCTGGACTTCTGCCTCACCCCACCGGCCAGGTAAGGCCGCTGCACGCGGGCCGCGAAGCGCCCTACAATGGCCGCTTCGCCGATATCTTCCGCACGCATGGCCAGCTCTTCCTCTGTCCCCGCTTTTCATCCCCGTTTGACCTTGCAGACGCTCACCCGTGGCGACGGCCTGCTGGGCATGCGCGCGCATGGCCTGTTCGGTCCTCGCGGTGGCATGGTCACGGTGGCGCAGATCGACTGGGTCTATG